>JABAOC010009593.1_pt5 | contig 13031 bp, 12 predicted proteins | sample 7062161 | NCBI WGS metagenome assembly JABAOC01 (sample SAMN14538625, study PRJNA623070) | marine sediment metagenome | biome: marine biome [ENVO:00000428]; feature: marine pelagic biome [ENVO:01000023]; material: deep marine sediment [ENVO:00002113] | place: India: Gulf of Khambhat ... | reverse complement strand
AGTTCGTCTCCTGTTCCCCAAATCAAATTACTGAAAGCGGACTTAACTCAGTTCAACCCCTTGATTTTGAATGAGCTCTCGATTGCACAAAAACTAGGCAATTTCCCGTTTTTTTTGTTACACTATCACTTGTCTCATCAGAAATCCGGTCTATCCACAGGATTTCCCCAAATCAAGTGAATTCTTCAACTAAGTAGCTAAGAATACACAGAAAATATGAATAGCCAGAATTTGCCAGAGGGCTGCGATTCTCGGATGTCAAAAACCGCTGTCTAACCACCGAACACCGAATCGCCGAAATAAGGCACTTATCCTTCTCTTCNNAACGATCTAACCCGTCTTCCTTGTAAGGATCTTTTGAGAGCCTTGAGAGGCTCTCCGATTCAAGGAGAAGCGGTTAACTGATTCTGATATTCTTGGCAGGGAGAGAAAATTCGATTGACGGCGCTGTGAATATTTCTGATTCGTGTATTCTTGTCAATCTTGAGAAGATTCATCTCTGTATCATAATTTAGGTGAAACAGACTTACCTGTTCTTCCTTATTGAAAAAATGTACTTATCTCGAAAAGGAATGGGATTGCTTATAGAATGATCAAAGAATTCCCTTTTATAATCATTCATGGTTCTAAAGACCTCATAAAAACGATACCGAGGTTTCTTACTTAACCACGATGTGACTACGAAAATGCCCTGCTCGCTCAAATGTGACCTGACATTTTTCATCGCAAATGAGAACTTTGCCTCGTTTGTAATGTGCTGGCTAACATCAATCATGATTATTAGACCATATTCGCCATCTAATTCTTGTTTGGTTATATCGACTAGACGAAACTCAAATCCTGGATAACTCTTCCTGAGTTTTTCAAACAGTACATCGGTGATATCGATACCAAGGTAATTTCTTCCCCCGTTTTCACGAAAAACATCTGCATAGAAACCCGTACCACAACCTATGTCCAGAATACGTGCGCTTTCAAAATTGATACCTTCCTGCTTGCATAAAGCCAGAAATCCCTTTTTGGCCGTACGATACATTTGCTCGTTTTCAATATCAGAGGACCATCTGTTACCAACGCCCCGAAGATCTTGCCCAAATTTTGATAGTCTGTCAGTTCAATATCTCTTAGCATTGTAGCCATCGGGGCTCCGATACCAATATTTTTCAAAACTGTAAGAAGCTGCCCTGTATACAATCCGCAGGAAATCTTTCAGCAATTTCATAATCATTTTTTCTATTAAATGATGCGTTTTCCCATTCTCTTGAATTTCAAAATATCCCCTTTTTGCGGATAGGAGTAGTAAGTGGCGTCGGCCGATACGTTTTCAATTCCCGAAGCCTCTTTCTTCTCTATCCTATCCAATGCCTCAAACATGATTTCGGGGGTCACTTCAATCACCTTCTTGTAAAGGCTTTCGAATGTATCGCCGCCTTCCACAATGATTCTTCTCTGCACAATGATCTCACCGTCGTCAAATTTCTCGTTCATAAAATGAACGGTAATTCCGACCTCCTGTTCGTTGTTTAACATAGCCCAGAATATCGGATACGTACCTCTGTAGTTAGGAAGCATACCGGCGTGCTTGTTTATGATGCCAATCCTCGGTATGTCAAGGACTTCCTTTTCTATAAGCTGACCCTGTCCCGAAATGATAATATCTGGTTGTAAGCTTCTTAACAACCTCACACTCTCTTGATCGTTGATATTGTGAATATGCCACAATGGAATGGCGTATCTTCTCGCTAAATTCCGTATGCAATATGNNAATATGATCGGGAAAAAGAAAAAAAGGGTTCGAAGATGCTTAGCGCCTTGTAATAGAATAACTGTGTTGATTTTATGATCGTTCCTCTCACCCCATACAGACGAAGAAAGAATCTGTAAAAATGCCGCTTCCCTCTCTTCGGTGGCAAGAACGGCACGAGACCAATCCCGACTATCTCTTCTCTTCTTGCAACAATTATCCTCTCATAGATGTATGGCTGATATAGATTGTCATTGTTGATAAGTAGGAAGATCCGCATCTTATATAGTATACTCAAACGCGAGTTCTTGCATCGGCATAAATCGATAGCCGTTCTTGAAAAGGGTAATCATTTTCTTATATACATCGATTTTGTCTTTTAATGGCCAAGTTAAACCTGGCTTCACCCTTAATCTCTCGTCCCCGATGTCATCATAATCTGCTAATTCAATTCCATGCAGTTCATAGACCAGCGGTAATGAACTGAGTCTGAAAATAGAAAAACTCTTGATGAAAAAGTTAACGCCCAATTGGAAAATAAGCGTTCCAAAAAATGGGAATCGTACAACCGGTAGGACACTCGGTGGTATCTCCAATATGCTTCTGTTTCCTCTCTTCCAAATCCTATCTACTGATGGGAAATAGGGCCCCCGCGGAGCTGCACAAATAAGAAAAGGCTTCCCGAAGCAACTCGCACCCCTGCCGCGGTTCTTATGAAAATGAACAAGCTTGAGCAAAGGAATGAAAAAAGATGGGAAAACAGATGAATCGTAACAATACCCGCGTTCCTCAAGAATGTCTATCGTATCAATATCGATGTTCCATCCTGGCGCTCTAAAGCCGGTGATCGGTTTTCCGATTAGATCGCTTGCCCTCCTGGCCATTTCTTCGATTTCTGATCTCTTCTTGTTCTTCTCCAAACTCACGAAATCTTGTATATGATTCATTGTATGATTGGCGATCTCATGTCCTTCTTCGCTCAACCTCTTGATCAATCTTTGATTATTCTTATTCAACAGGTCTTTGCCCACAACAAAAAAAGTTGCCTTGATGTTAAACTCTGAAAATACGTCTAGGAATTGTAACAGTGCGCCGTCATAGATCGTATTGAGATTGGTGTTAGGTAGAGGTTTCCAGCCCCGAACAGTCAGGTAATGGTCGAGAGGGTCAAGATCGATACTGAGTGAGCACGGTTTTGCTTCTAAACTGCTCTTCCTAGATACGGCCAAGCTTATCCCATTATTTCGATCCGATATCTGTCTTCTGCACTGGGTGACGTGTGATTTCGTGGTCTCCATTCCCCGGACCGATTCGAAAAGGAGCAGCCGAACTCCTGAGCGTCTTCGACTATGATAGAAGTCGCTCTCTCCTGTCAGGACTTTTTTCGGAGGCAAAACATCTTGAGTAACATCCTCACTCTTTGTAGCAAGCCATGTGCCAGACACTCGACAACCTTCTACTTGGCGGGATTTCCCGTGATGGTCACTCGCCCGTGTTTGGTAAAGCCGAACATTCGATAAATTCCCAATAAATGACGAGCGTTGGACAAACTGGCACTTCCACGGCTGGAAAAAAGAACGCAGGGTCCGAGGTTCGCCAGGCCTGGCAGTGTCGGGGATTACCAGAGGGTGCTTCAATAGTTTACATCAGAAGGGGGGCGATCACGAGAGAGACAACACTCATCAACTTAATCAGAATGTTCATCGAGGGCCCTGACGTATCCTTGAAAGGATCACCCACGGTATCCCCAATCACTGCGGCCTTATGGGCATCGGAACCTTTTCCTCCAAGATTCCCGGCTTCGATATACTTCTTGGCATTATCCCACGCCCCACCCCCGTTGGCCATAAAAAGAGCGAGAAGAACACCGCTGAGCGTTGCCCCTGCAAGCATCCCCCCTAGGGCGTTGGCACCTAAAACAAATCCGACCAGAATGGGAGCCAGAACCGCCGTGCATCCTGGCACAATCATCTCCCTCAGGGCGGCTCTCGCGGCAATATCCACACACCTCGCCGGATCTGGTTTCCCTTTGCCTTCCATGATGCCCGGAATTTCTCGAAACTGTCTGCGAATCTCCTCAACCATTTTGAATGCCGCTTTTCCGACAGACGCCATGGTCAGGGAAGCGACGAAAAACGGGATGACTCCTCCAATGAATAGCCCAATAACGACCAGCGGATTGGTGATGTTTACGATTTCTAACCCCACTGCCTGCGAATAAGCCGTAAAAAGGGCGAGCGCCGTAAGCGCAGCCGATCCGATGGCAAAACCCTTGCCGATAGCGGCTGTGGTATTGCCCAGGGCGTCCAACCCGTCGGTGATCTTCCTCGTCTCCGCGCCCAGTCCGGCCATCTCGGTGATACCCCCTGCGTTATCCGCCACAGGACCGTAAGCATCCACCGACATGGTGGCGCCTACCGTTGACAGCATCCCGACAGCAGAGATTCCGATACCATAGATGCCACCGAACTTGGCAGCAACAAATGTTGCCAGACAGATTCCTAATAACGGGAGCGCCACACTCTCCATTCCCACCGATAGACCGGTAATCAACAAGGTGGCCGGCCCTGTTTCGGCCGATTTTGCTATGGTTCGAATCGGCTTTCCAGAGGTGTAGTACTCCGCCAACAGGCCGATAACCATCCCCACGACCAGACCGGAGACGAGGGCGTAAAAGACACCGATTGGAAGGTTGACCCCCCTGACGACCAGGTAACCGAACAAAACGAGAAATATCCCCGCAATAAACGTGGAGTATCGGAGAGCGGCTTGAGGGCTCATCTTCTCCAAAATCTTTATCGAAAGGATTCCGACAAATGAAGCACAGATGCCTCCCATGACTATTAAGAGAGGAAGCGACATATAAGCAGGCTGAAGCGGCCCTTGACACATCGCCGCCGTGGCCCCGATGGCAATGGTGGCAATGATTGAGCCCACATAGGACTCGAATATGTCGGCTCCCATGCCAGCAATATCTCCAACATTATCTCCAACATTGTCAGCGATGACACCGGGATTCCGCGGGTCGTCCTCCGGGATGCCAGCTTCGACTTTCCCTACCAGGTCTGAACCCACATCAGCGCTCTTGGTGTAAATTCCCCCACCAACTCTTGCAAAAAGCGCGATTGAACTTGCACCCATGGCAAACCCATTGATGACGTTTGCCGTCTGGGGGTTCCGTCCAAAAATGTAGAAGAAGATCCCGACCCCGAGAAGTCCCAAGCTAGCGACGGACATCCCCATGACCGCTCCACCCGCGAATGAGACATTCAGAGCCTTAGACTGGCCATGCTGAAACGCAGCCTGAGCAGTCCGCACGTTGGCCTTGGTGGCTGCATTCATCCCAAAGAAACCGGCAAGCATAGAACAGACCGCTCCTGAACAGAAGGCGACACCCGTATAAAAGCCAATCTTCCACCAAAGAAGGAGGAATACCACAACGATAAATCCAACGAGGATTGAATACTCCCTTTTCAAAAAGACCATGGCCCCCTTATGGATCATGCCGGCCAGTTCCCTCATGAGTTCCGAACCTTCCGCAAATCGCATGATGTAGGCGTAGATGAGCGCCGCAAAAATAAGACCGCCGATCCCAAAAATCGGGGCGTAGCTCACAAACTGCTCCATCGCAACCTCCTTCATACAGAAGTTCCACTAGCTGTCCATTTTTTCACAAAGCCTGGCCGCATTAAAAACGTTCATGGCCTTTTCCACACCTTCCATGAGGACCGTCTCTACGGCCTCCACTGTCCTTGAGAGAATGCCGTTCAAATAAGTCCTCTCCACGTTTTCGAAAGGTTCCAAAACATAGTCTCTCACATCCATGGCCTCCCTGGGCCGCCCAATTCCAATCTTCAGGCGAACGAAATCCGCTCCCCCGAGACTTTCCATAATCGATTGGACCCCTTTGTGACCCCCGTGTCCTCCGCTTTGGGTGATCCGAATCCGGCCAAAACTCAAATCTAAATCGTCGTGGATCACGATTATATGCTTCAGAGAGCCGCTATAGTGGGATAGAAGACTCTTAATTGAGAGACCACTCAAATTCACATAGGTTTGGGGTTTGAGGAGAATAACCCGTTCGCCGCCGATGTCCCCCTCTCCATAACGGGCCTTAAATCTGCGTTTAGAAATGGAGATTTTGCGCTTTCGAGCCAAACGGTCAACGACCATGAAGCCGATGTTGTGGCGAGTACCCCTGTAAGCCAGCCCTGGATTCCCCAGACCGACGATGAATCTCACCCTAGCCTACCTACTTCCTCTCTTCTTTCTCTTCCCTCTCTGCCACCTCTTCAGCAGGGGCCTCTGCCTCTTCCTCGGCCTCCTCCTCGGGCAGGACCTCTGGCTCAGGCTCTTTCTCCACGGTCGGAGGAACCACAGTGGCTATTGTCTGGTGAGGCTCTGTAAGGATTTTAATCTTCTCGGCCGTGACATCCTCAACATGAATCGAATCCCCGATATTGAGATGTCCGACATCGACTTCAATGTAGGCGGGAAGATCCTTCGGGAGACATTCGATCTCCAGCTCCCTTCGAATCTGTTCAAGAATGCCTCCCATTTCGGTCCCCTCAGGTTTTCCGACCAGGCGTATTGGAACTTCAACCGTCATTTCTTCTTCCATTGAGATTTCAAGAAAGTCCGCGTGAATCGGCAGACCTTTCACAGGATCCACCTGGAATTCTCGAATGACCACAACATGGGCAGACCCGCCTTTTTGCTCCGTCCCATCCTGAACCTTCAAATCGATGAGGACATTCTGACCACGTTCCAAAACGCGGATGATGTCTCTCCGATCAACGGTCACGGCCATAGATGGGGTCTGAGGTCCATAGAAAACAGCGGGGATTAATCCTTGACCCCGGAGTTTCCTAGCGCCCCCTTTTCCCAGAAGTTCCCTCTTGTGGACAATGATTTCGAATTTCTCCATGAGAAGCTCCTAAAGTTCAGATAAAAAGTTCGCTCACAGAGTCCTCGCGATGGATCCGCTGAATGGCCTCGGCCAGTAACTCTGCAAGAGAGATCACTTTGATCTTATCGCAACCCTTCGCCTCGGGTCCAAGAGGAATGGTGTCACTTACGACCAGCGCTTCAATTGACGATCCGTTAATCCGCTCAACCGCTTTCCCAGAAAGGACAGGGTGTATGCAACAGGCATAGACGTGGCTTGCCCCTTTCTTTTGAAGGGCTTCGGCCGAATGAACCAGGGTTCCCGCTGTGTCGATAATGTCATCCACCAGAATTGCCACCTTGCCCTTGACGTCTCCGATGACGTTCATGACCCTAGCGACATTTGCGTCTTCTCTTCTCTTGTCGATAATCGCGAGAGATGCGTTCATTCTTTTTGCGAAGGCCCTTGCTCTCTCGACGCCACCCGCGTCTGGCGAGACTACAACAACTTCGTCTCCGAACTCATGCTCTAAGTGTTTCACCATAACCGGAGAGCCGAATAGATGGTCTACAGGAATGTTGAAGAATCCTTGAATCTGCCCAGCATGGAGCTCCACGGTTAGGATCCGACAGGCTCCGGCTGTTGCGATCAAATCTGCGACCAATTTAGCTGAAATCGGCGCCCTCGGAGAGACTTTGCGGTCCTGGCGGGCATAGCCATAATATGGGATCACGGCCGTGATTCTCTCCGCCGAAGCTCGCTTGAACGCATCAATCAAAATCAACAACTCCATCAGATTCTCATTGACCGGTTGGCAGACCGATTGGATCACAAAAACGTCCATTCCCCGAACGCTCTCATCAATTTCGACACCGATTTCTCCATCGCTGAATCGCTTGACTTCGGCATCGCCGAGAGAGATCCCAAGAATACGAGCGATCCTATGGGAAAGTTCCAGATTGGAATTTCCAGCAAAAAGTCTCAGCCTATCGTCGCTCGTCGTCATCATAGCCTCGATAATGAGTTCGCAAGAGAATTCCTATCCCGTCCGAATTCGACCTAACTTGAAAGAGAACGATCAAAGAATTGAGGCAATCCTTGGAATCCTTCAAAAGCAGACTGGGGTGGGAGGATTCGAACCTCCGAATACAGGTTCCAAAGACCTGTGCCTTACCGCTTGGCCACACCCCAAGGAGTCGCAACCAGTTAGGGGGTCCGGCTGATTTCCTTTTCGTATTCCGAGAGTACTCGGGACTCAATCATTTCTCTCGTTTCGTTGTTTAGCGGATGGGCCGTGTCCCGGAAACTCCCGTCTTTTCTTTTCTTACTCGGCATGGCCACAAAGAGACCATTGTTGCCATGGATCACTTTCAGATCCCTCACCACAAAACAGTCATCAAATGTGATGGTCACATACGCCTTCAATTTCTCCTCGCTTACCGGAAAAACCCGCACTTCCGTGATTTCCATGGTTGCCCCCCTTACTTCAGTATCCAATACTCTGTGCCAAAAAAACCTCCCAGTCCCTATCGTCAAAATCCCTTTTCAGTCGGTCATAAGCCTCCTCAGCTTCTCGTCTTCCAGAGAACAACCCATATATGGTAGATCCGCTACCCGACATGAGGGAGGCCGCAGCCCCAATGCTGAGGAGCCTCTGTTTGATCCACTCGAGCACGGGATACTCTTCCAAAACCGCCTTTTCCAGATCGTTCCTGAGGCGCCGACCTAAGGTACTCACGTTCCAGGAAAACGCTGGCATCTTAATATGATCGCTAGGGTTTGTCAACCATAAATTTAGTCTCTCGTAGGCCCAGCGCGAAGCGATATGGATTCCTGGGTAGACCAGGACAAGCCAGAATCTTGGCACCCCATGGAGCGCCTCGAGCCTCTCGCCAACTCCGGTAGCCAGCGCAGGACGACCAAGAACAAAGAACGGGACATCTGCTCCAAGATTTGCCCCGATTCTCATCATCTCCGAGCGACTGAGTCGGGCCGCAAGAAGTCTATTCAGTCCCATGAGAGCAGCCGCCGCATTGCTACTACCCCCACCAAGACCCGCACCGGCGGGAATTCTTTTTTGAATTCTGATGTGAAATCCCCGACGCTTCCCGATCGCCTTTAAGACAAGGAGACCTGCTCGGTAGGCCAGATTCTCTTCATCCTGGGGGATTTCGGCACGGTCACAAGAGACCTGAACGCGATCATCCTCGGTGAGAGTGATATGGAGAACATCCGAGAGGTCGATGGGCACCATCACACTCCGTATGTTATGGTACCCATCTGATCTCTTCCCAAGAACCTCCAGTGTCAGATTGACTTTGGCCGGGGATCTTACAAGGAGGGAATGAGGCCCAGCTTCCTGAAACAAGTGTAGCGGCACGACTTCTCACCCGAATTATGCCATCAGGGATATCGAACGGCTGTCCTCAAAAGAACCCAGGTCTGAAGCCGACCTAATGAGAAAAGAGGGTTCAGGTCCCGCTGAATGTGAAGGAGATGAAACATTCACTAATCGTCGACGAGAGAAAGGCATTCCGCAGGGCATTGCTGTATACAGGAGCCACACTCGATACACTCCTCAGGGAAAGCGATAGCGACCGTCTCCTCGTCCATCTGATAAACTTCGGACGGACAGATCTCGACACAAATTCCGCACTGATCACAGAAATCGATTTGAATTCTCGGGTACATTCTAACAGCCCATGCCCTTCTTTTCGGCGAATGATCAGATGTTACCCTTCCCGTGCTGGGCCGTCTCTCCCTAAAGGGAATCGACCCGAGTCACTCCGGGAACCTCCTGCTTTAGCGCCTTTTCAACCCCCATCTTCAAAGTCATTTGCGACATGGGGCACCCCCCACAGGCACCTGTCAACCTCACCTGAACAACACCATCCTCGTTCACGTCTACCAATTCAATATCACCGCCATCGTGCTGAAGTAAGGGTCTGATCTTCTCCAATGCCTTTTCAACCATCTCTCGCATAAATGAACCCCCTTTGTCGAGAACGATTCGCTCGGAACTTTACCATCATTTCAGTTTAAATCGTACCATAAGATGCGCTAAGATCAAGGCCTTCCCCACAACAGTTTTCAGGGGTTAGGGGCCAGAGGTCAGCAAAAGCTGACCATGCAGTTTCCGGGGACGAGATGATAGGATTCGCAAAAAGCACAAGTAACGGTTGCCCCGGCTGCAAGCCCCTGACAACTGCGAACTTTTCATCAACAGGAGGCCTGGCTGCCGAACCCTGCCCCCTGCAAACTGTCGCCCTCGCTTTTTCGATCGTGTCTCTCTGAGAACTCACCGGGTTTATCCCCTACCCTTGTCTCTCCTCGAGGTACTTCTCTGCGGCAAAGGCCGCCGTGGCTCCGTCGCCTACTGCTGTGGCAATCTGCTTTAGGAAGCTCTTCCGAGCGTCGCCCGCCGCGAAGACACCTTTTATGGACGTTCTGCACGAATTATCGGTAACGATATAACCCCATTGATCGAGTTCAACCACATCCTTTAAGAATGCTGTTTTTGGAACCACGCCGACAAACATAAAAACGCCTTCAGTGGAAAATTCTCGAACCTTACGAGTCTTCACGTTTCTCACTCTGACTTTTTCTACGGTCTGATTCCCGCAAATCTCTTCTACAACAGTGTCCCAGAGAAAGTTGATCTTGGGTTCAGCAAAGGCTTTTTCTTGATAGATCCTCTCGGCTCTCAGCGAATCACGCCGGTGAATGATTGTGATCTCTCTCGCAAACCTCCTGAGAAAGAGCGCCTCTGTCAGGGCCGAATCTCCTCCCCCGACAACGACGATCTTGCTGTTTTTGAAAAAGGCCGCATCGCAAGTCGCACAGTAGGAGACACCCCGGCCTGTGAACTCTTCTTCGCCGGGAATCCCCAATTTCCGATATTCGGTCCCTGGGCAGAGAATGAGGGCCCGTCCCCGGTACTCATTCTGAACGGTCTTGACGGTCTTTGTCTCTCCTCCAGCAAAAACCTCCGTCGCCATTTCGGAAATGATTTTGCACTCAAATGCTCTTGCCTGCTCCTCCATCAACTGGGTCAATTGAGCCCCTGTGATCCCCTTGGGAAAGCCTGGATAGTTGTCGATTTCATCAGTGGTCGTCATCTGCCCTCCTACCGCGGCACCCTCCAAAAGAATTGTGTTGAGTCTCGCCCGTCCGCCATAGAGTCCCGCCGTGAGTCCAGCTGGCCCACCTCCTAAAACCACTAAATCGAAGATCTCGTCCTTGTCCCGAACTTCTCGATCCCGATGGCTCATCCTCAAACTCCGTTTTTCAACAACATGAATTCATTAAACCTTATAGCTCGCCCCATCTTTTGTCAAATGGAAACAGGGAGACTTCTCCGACTGAGACCAACACCAGATCTTCCCAAGGATGATCGATAACACTCTGGACTCGCCAAGGGTTTACGCCTTGCCGATCGAGCACTAATTCATCATTTTGTAATTTTATTTTAACCGCTTATATATATTTTACTCCAAAGTTTATTAAGTTTTTAATTTCTTTTATTTGAAAGTAAATAATTCTTGTTTTTCTAATTTAGGGTCAACTGGTTTTGAGACTGCAACTGCATGGGCTTTTGCTTAAATCCGTTTAGGCCAGCAAAGAAGGTTAAAGGTCAAAGGACAAAGGAAAGAACACCACGAAGTCTAAATCGATTATCCTTTAACCTTTCGCCTTTAACCTTGTGGTCGTAACGTTGGTGCACTCATTGAGCTAGAAAGATAGGGCCTCAGAACGCCAGAGCTTATTAGCATAAACGCTTCCGCAAACGTCCCTCCAGGACATGAGCGTCCACAAAACTGAGGAAAGTCCAGGTTTCGTTCCTTGTTGACAACCTGGCAAGGGGGAGGATAGATTCTTGGTGCGCCCTCACCATATGGAGTCGCCGACTGATGGATGAAAGAATTGACATCAAGAATCTGGATCGAAATGAATTGAAAGGACTCGTGAGACAGTTCGGGAAAGAGGATTACCGGGCCAGGCAGATCATCCATTGGATTTACCACGAGAACGTCGACTCTTACGCTAAGATGACCAATCTCTCAAAGAAATTAAGAGATCTCCTCCAAAAAACGAGCCGAATGGATTGCCCAGCCTTGGCCGCGGTCCAGACCTCGAGGGACGGGTCACAGAAGTTCCTTTTTGTACTGGATGACGGTGAGTCCATTGAGAGTGTCCTTATCCCGGATAAGGGGCGAAGGACGCTCTGTATCTCGACGCAGGCAGGCTGTTCTCTTGGCTGTCGATTCTGCCTCACCGGTCAGCGACGTTTTTCGAGAAATCTCTCCACTTCCGAGATCTTAGGGCAAATCCTCGCAGTACAGAGAATGTCAAAGAACAGGAGTCTCACCAACATCGTTTTCATGGGGATGGGAGAGCCTTTAGCCAATTTTAAGAACACACTAAAGGCTCTAGAGATTATGAACTACGACGATGGACTCCGCTTCTCAAAGAGACGGATCACCCTCTCCACCGTGGGCTTAATTCCTGAAATCGAAAAGCTCGGACAATCCTCGCAACGGTGTCGCTTGGCCGTCTCCTTGAATGCAACGAATTGCGAAACCCGGACCTTTTTGATGCCCGTAAATCGACAGTACCCCCTTGAGGACCTCCTCGACGCTTGTCGGCGATTTCCCCTCGCCCCAAGAGAACGGATTACCTTCGAGTACGTACTCATCAAAGGAATGAACGACTCTGATGAGGATGCGAAGCGTCTCCCAAGGCTGCTTCAGGGAATTCGGGCCAAGCTGAATCTGATTCCCTACAACGAATCCCCCCTTCTTCCATTCGAACGGGCTAGCGAGGGTCGGATTCTGGCCTTCCAACAAGCCCTTCTGCAGAAGAACTTGACTGCGATCATTAGAAGGAGCCGGGGAGCCGATATCTCTGCGGCATGCGGACAACTACGCGGAGAGTTCCGCATTTAGCCTCGCTGTTCGTCTGGAGTTGACCCATTTTTGAGGTGACCTGCTGTCTCTGAGTGACATTGTCCCGCCAAAGGCGGGAATGGGGTCACCCCGCGAGCTTAGGAGCGAAGAGATGAGAGAATCCACTCCGCAAATCGAAGTTTTTCAACAAAACCCAAATCATAGGGGAACGCTGCATTAAAAAACGGGGGCACTCCTCTCGCTGTTTGTCAATTGACTTCTTCACGGTGATTCTCATAGAATAGTCTCTTCTCGAAGCCTTGGAGGAACAGAATGAATCCTTTGGGTCTGATCGCAGGTTCAGCCTATGGCCATCTCCTTTCCGAAAAGGATGCAAAGATCGAAAAGGTGTCCAGCGACTTCGGTGAGGTCTCCGTGTGGGTTTCATCTTCTCTGGTTTTGCTCCCTCGCCACGGCCTGGAGAATAATATCCCTCCTCATCGGATCAACCATA
>JABAOC010027410.1_pt1 | contig 13032 bp, 8 predicted proteins | sample 7062161 | NCBI WGS metagenome assembly JABAOC01 (sample SAMN14538625, study PRJNA623070) | marine sediment metagenome | biome: marine biome [ENVO:00000428]; feature: marine pelagic biome [ENVO:01000023]; material: deep marine sediment [ENVO:00002113] | place: India: Gulf of Khambhat ... | reverse complement strand
GGCATAGCAGTCCTTGGCATTGGCGCCAAGCGCGACGCCGGGCTACGGCGCGAGGTCGCGGCCTTTGATGCCGCGAATCGTCAGGTTGGCGTCGGGCAGGTTGTCGCGGGCCGGGAGAATCTGCTCGGCACGGAGAAGAGTGACCTGCCCGTCGGCGAAGAGGAAATTGCGGGTCCCCTGCCACGTCCACCAGCCCTTGTCATCCTCGAGGGGGACGTGATTGCTCATCCATTCGCCGAGGAGAATCTTGGCGGAGGGGTTGGCGACGTCCGCGACCCGCTGGGCAATGGAGGGCTGGGGATTGCTGTAGGTGTCGGCCGGGACGCTCATGGCGTCGATCTGTTCCGGGCTGTGGTAGAACGCCATGGAATAAGCATAACTGGTCGATTCATACTTGGCCGGGTCCGTCCGGTCGGCCGGGCACAGAAGCACCGAGGGCGTGTTCACATCGACGCGCGTGCTCAGGTACGGCTCGACCCACCGCCGCCACCCGCGTCCCATCCAGAGCCAGTACGGCGGCTGTGTGGAAACTGGGTCCTGGGCACACGGATACATGCCGTCGTGACCGTCCGTATACATACTCATGGCCAGTCCGGCCTGTCTGAGATTGTTCGAACACGCGACCCGGCGTGCCATGGATTTCGCCTTTCGCAGCGAAGGCACGAGGATCGACAACAGCAGCGAGATAATCGCGATGACCACGAGCAGCTCGATGAGCGTGAAGGCACTGGTCGAGAGAACCCGGTGGACTGGGCAGGAATGGCGGCAGTATCGTCGCATTTTTCTCCAAACTCCTGATAAGCCGTTGTGAACCCTCTGTCATGCTGAACGAAGTGAAGCATCCGGCCCACGAATAGGAGGCCCCCATCGCAGTGCGGTGCAGAGTTCATGATAACGGGCGCATTACTCGACGGTCACGCTCTTGGCCAGGTTCCGCGGCTTATCGACGTCGTGGCCGCGCAACACCGCGGCGTGATAAGCCAGCAGTTGCAGCGGCAGGACCGTGAGCATCGGCTGGAACAGCTCCGGCGCCTCCGGAATCGTAATCAGATGGTCCGCGTGACGCCCGATTTCGTCGTCCCCTTCGGTGGCGACCACGATGATCCTGCCGCCCCGGGCCCTGACCTCTTCGATATTGCCCATGATCTTATCATATTGAGGTCCCGCCGTCGCGAGGAAAACCGCCGGCATGCCGTCGGCGATCAGGGCGATGGGCCCGTGCTTCATCTCGGCCGCGGGCAGGCCCTCGGCGTGGATGTAGCTGATTTCCTTCAGCTTCAGGGCCCCTTCCAGGGCCACCGGATAGTTGAATCCCCGGCCCAGGAAGAGCCAATTCTCCTTATCGATGTTGGCCGCGGCGATCTCCCGAATGTGCTGGGACTGGTCCAGAATGGTGCTGATCTTCTCGGGGATTTGGAAAAGCTCGTCAATGTACCTGGCGGCCTGGTCGCTGCCGATATGCCGGCGCCGGCCCAGCTCGATGGCGAGCATGCTCAGAACCGCCACCTGGGCGGTGAAGGCCTTGGTGCTGGCGACGCCAATCTCCGGCCCGACGTGCAGGTATATCCCGGCATCGGTGGCCCGGGCGATGGTGGAGCCCACGACGTTGACGATTCCCAGGACAGTGGCCCCGCGTTCCTTCGCCTGCTCGACGGCCGCGAGCGTGTCGGCCGTCTCGCCGGACTGGCTGATGGCAATCACAATCGTGCCCTCGCCGATGATGGGATTGCGATAGCGAAATTCGCTCGCGTACTCCGTCTCAACGGGAATCCGCCCCAGGTGTTCCAGGAGGAATTCGCCCACCAGACCCGCGTGAAACGCCGTGCCGCAGGCCGTGAAGATGATGTGTTTGGCCTGCGTCAGCTCGCGCAGGCGGTCGGCGATGCCGCCCAGCTTGATCCTGCCGCACTGCTTGTCGAGCCGTCCGCCCATGCAGGTGCTGAGCGCTTCCGGCTGCTCGAAAATCTCCTTGAGCATGTGGTGCTCGAAGCCGCCCAGTTCGATCTGGTCGAGCGAGAACTCGATCCGCTTGAGGTCTTTGGTGACGACGACGTTGTCAATCGTCTTGGTGTGGAAGCCGTCCTGACCCAGTGTTACCATTTCGTTGTCGGCCAGGTAGATGGCCTGAGTCGTGTGTTCCACGATAGCCGCCGCGTCCGAAGCCAGGATGTACTCATCGTCGCCCACGCCCAGAATCAACGGGCTGCCGCGCTTGGCGCCAATGAGCGTGCCGGGGAAATCGCAGCACAGGATCGCCAGTCCGAACGTCCCATGGAGCTTCTGCAGCGCCTGCTGGACCGCCCATTCGAACTCGTGCTGCCCGCCGCATGCGCCCGACCGGTTGCCGTTACGATAGAGATAGCCGATCAGATTCGCGATGACCTCGGTGTCGGTCTCGCTGGTAAACGTGACCCCCTCGCCGCGCAGCCAGGTCTTCAACGTGTTGTAGTTTTCGATGATGCCGTTGTGAACGACGGCAATCTTGCCCGTGCAGTCCAGGTGCGGGTGGGCATTGATGGTGTTCGGCTCGCCGTGAGTCGCCCAGCGGGTATGGGCGATCCCCAGTGTATCGACACTGCACGGCCCATCCAGGATCCGCTCCAGCGCGTTGATTCGGCCACTGGTCTTCCTGACGTAGATGCCGCCATTGCTGAGCAACGCGATGCCCGCCGAGTCGTAACCCCTGTACTCGAGCCGCTTGAGACCCTCGATCAGTATCGGTTGAGCCGCTTTCTTGCCCAAGTAAGCAACGATGCCGCACATATAGATCTTCCAATTTATGGCTCGTCCGGTTCTTGCGTATTTTCGGGCGCCAGCAGTGCCCAACGACCGGGGACGCTATCCCCGGACTCCTGGCATTTTCCGCTTTTCGCCAATAGCATGACACGAGAGCAAGGCCNNCCGTGGCGCTCGCGGTGCTTGCCAGCAGAGCCTTATCCTCCACAGCAGCAACTCCGAACTACCGCCCATACTTGCCGTCAGCAAGCGGCAAGTCGGACGCCTCTACCACGCTATTGGCCCAAGGCGACAAATGCCGGGGGTTGGGGGCAGAGCCCCCGAGAGCCGGCGAGGACGCCAAAACCGGACGAGCTCCAATTTTGTAAGCTGCGCACTATTGAATCGACATTCGCAGGTTGAATCTCTACACAAAAAACGAAAAACGAACCCCCATTAAGGTCACTGGAACCGGATCATTATAGGTCACCGATGCGGCCGGCGGCAAATCATTTCTGCTTAATCCCCATATCACCTATTCTCATTTGACGTCGTAAGTGCTGAACCATTAGACTTTTAGGATGCTCGTGGTAATTGACTACAACGTGGGTAACGTCAAGAGCGTCTGCAACGCGCTGCGTCACATCGGCTGTGAGGCCGAGCTTAGCCGGGACCCCGCGCAGATCGAAAAGGCGGCGGGCCTGGTGCTGCCCGGCGTCGCGGCCTTCGGCTACGCCATGGACGCCCTCGGCTCGGCGGCCGACCTTGTCAAGCAGGCGGCGGCCGCCGGCAAGCCCGTCCTGGGCATCTGTGTCGGCCACCAGTTGCTCTTCGACGAGAGCTGCGAGTATGGGCCGCATCAGGGTCTGGGACTCATCGAGGGGACCATCGTGCCCGTCCCGCCCGACCAGGTCGTCCCCCATATGGGCTGGAATCTCGTGGAGTTGCCGGCGGATATAGACCTGTTCTCGGGCCTGGGCCCGGCGAAGCATTTCTATTTTGCCCATTCTTACTATGCGATTGTGAAAGACGGGCAGGCGAAGATGGCCTATACGGATTACGGTGTGCCGCTCACGGCTGCGGTCCGCAAGGCCAACATCTACGGCGTGCAGTTCCACCCGGAGAAGAGCGGCCCGCAAGGGTTGCAGGTACTGCGAAATTTTCATGACATCTGTGGGAGGCAAGTCTGAAGTGTGAAGTGTAAAGCCGAATAAACCGGGCGTCGTCGGCATTTAGCGACAGATTGGGGCTTCTTCTCGTCCCTTGTCATTTCGACCGGAGGCCGAAGGCCGNNACTACGCTTCGCTGCGCTCGATATGACAGAGCGTGCCCCCGACGGTCTTTTCTTGATCCGTACGATCTCTGCCGCCGTATCCCGACCGCACCCGATGAGCCGGATGCTCAGGGCCTGAGACTTCAAACTCGACACTTGAAACTATCTGCCATGCTGACCAAGCGAATCATTCCGTGTCTCGACGTGAAAGACAACCGGGTTGTCAAGGGCGTCAATTTCCTGAATCTGCGTGACGCCGGCGACCCCGTGGAGCTGGGGGCCCGCTACAGCGACACCGGGGCCGATGAGCTGGTCTTTCTCGATATCACCGCGACGATTCGTTCCCGCAAGACCATCGTGGACATGGTCCGGCGCGTGGCGGAGAACGTCTTTATCCCCTTCACGGTCGGTGGCGGCGTCCAGACGGTCGGGCAGATCGACGAGCTGTTGCGCAGCGGCGCCGAGAAGGTCTCCGTGAACACGGCCGCCGTGCGAAACCCCAGGGTGATCGCCGAGGCGGCCCGGCGGTTCGGCAATCAATGCGTGGTCCTGGCCATCGACGCCCGCCGGTCCCAAACGCGCGCCGGCCATTGGCAGGTCTGCGTCAAGGCCGGCTCCGAACCGACGGACATCGACGTCGTCGAATGGGCCAAGCGCGGTGAGGAGTTGGGCGCCGGCGAGATCCTGCTGACCAGCATGGACGCCGACGGTACCCTGGCCGGCTACGATAATGAGTTGAACAAGGCGGTGTCCGACGCCGTCAACATTCCCGTCATCGCTTCCGGCGGCGCCGGCACGCTCGACCACCTCTACGACGCTGTCGCGGTGGGCGGCGCCGACGCCGTGCTCATGGCCTCCATCACCCACTTCGGCGACTACACCATCACCCAAATGAAGGAATACCTCCGCGACCGCGGCCTATCCATGAACCTTTGATGTCAGAAGCCAGCTATGGCAGATCCGGAATGACCTGTTCGCAACGACCTCTCCGGTGCCCTTCCTAAAGGGACCTCGTCCGCAGCCCCGCCCTTCTCGCCGCAGAGATCTGCCTCTTGTCTGCCGACACGAACAACTCGGCCCCCCATACGACCGCGCACGCAACGTGTAGCGCGGCCAGCGGTCGTATGGGGCCGGCCTCCAGGACGGTTGTGCAGGTCGAGACGACACGCGCCTAATTCTCCAGCAGCCGGCACGCAAACTGCCACCAGAGGATGCCGTTCTGGACCTTCAGCACGAGCTGGTTCTTGCCTTTCTTGAAGGTGACCGGAACCCGGTCGCTATCCGGTTCAACGCCGCGCTTCGCCCAGTTCTCGTGCACCAGCTTGCCGTTGAGCCAGACCTTGACGGCATCGTCGGAACCGATGCCGAGGACGGCAGAGGTCTCCTCGGCCATCTCGACTTGAGCCCAGGCATAGGCGCCGACGTACGGCTTCGGACCAAAGGACTCGAACAGATCCACGATGTCACCGCCCGAGCGAACGGCCCTCCATTCGTATTCCACTCCCGCGAGGGCCGCCCTTGGGGCGAGCTGCGCCACATTGAGCGGATCATCGTCAAACGCACGCTTCTGAGTCCCTTCATCCGTGGGGTCGGGGCCGAACTGCGTGACAGGGATGGGGCCCAGAACCAGCCATTTTTTCATGAACTCGCCGGGCTTGAGACCTTCGTACGTCGCAGCACTCAAGCTCAACTCCGGACTCGCTTTGAACATCCGGCACGAGAATCCCCAGGACTGGTCGGCGTTCTGAAGCTTCAGCACAAGCTGATTTCTGCCCTCTCTGAAGGTAACCGGAACGAGGTCATGGTCCGGCACCACGGTACGGTTGGTCCAGTGTCTGTGAACGAGCCGGCCATTCAGCCAGACCTTTACGGCGTCATCGGAGCCGATGCCGAGTATGGCGTTCGTCTGTTCCGGCATATCGATCTGGGCCCAGGCGTACCCGTACACATAGTACAAGCGGTCGGGGGGTCGGGGCGGATTGATGATCGGGCTTGGGGAACGCAGGGCGACCCATTCGTAGTCCTCGTCGCCAATGGTGACCTTCGGCTCAAAGCGTTCGAGGTCGAACGGATCTTCGTCAAAGGCCCTCATCTGATTCTCCTGCTCCGGCGGATAAGCAACGCCATGGATGGGCATCGGGCCGAGAAAGGCCCATCGGGTCATCGAGTCACCCGGGTTCAGGCCCTTGTAGGTGGCCGCCCTCAGATCGGATACCGGGGCCGGCTTTGCCAATTCGCGCGGGCCCTTCATGATCTCACAGCCATACACACCGCCGGCAATACTTGCGGGACGGGCCTGGAAACGAACGGCGACACTCTCTTTGCCTTCCGTCAGTTCGGACGGTATTGCGTATCGGACGTCAAAGAACTCGCCCGGCTTGTTCTGAAGCAATTCCTGCGTGGCAAGCCGCTCTCCGTCCACAAGGATATCAAAGACCCTCTTTGTGCCCTCTCCACCCCAATACGTGCAGACGAGTATCATGGGCTCGTAGGGACGCACCTTCATCTCATAGGAGAACCAGCCTTGACCGGCGTGGCGGCCTCGCTTATTCTGGTAGATGAAATCGGCCATGTTCTGTCCTTGCAGATCGTGCGCCCCCTCGGACGACCGGTCGCCAATATCCACTTCATCGACCAAAAGCGTCTGGAGCCAGTGATATCGGTCCGGGATGTCGGCCAGGGTCGTGCCGTCCTCGTCCGGCCACAGGAAAGCGACGGCACAAATGCCGTCGGCGGTGGGGCCCGTGTAGTTCCTCATCGTCACCGCCACCCGGCCGGCGACCATGTCGGTACAAAGCACTTGCTCATTGGACCCAACGAACACGGCGGACTCAGGCAGGATGTATCGGAAGTAATTCAGGCCGTTGTAGACGTTGTTGAGGACCGCAAAGTGCCACAGCGGCCCCTCCTTCCAGATGGCCCGCAGGTTACCCGGCAGGACGGGAAACCCTCTCTGGTCAATGACGGCGATGACTTGGAAGAGTTCCCCGGGCCCGACCGGCTTGCGGAAATGGACGCGCAGCTTCCCAAGAACGTCGCTGATGGGTTCCATATCCGCTTGCAGCAGATTTCCATCCAGATCATACACCTGCCAGTTCAATCGCACGGTCTGACTTAATTCATAGATGTCCGTCGGGGAGGAGGATCGATTCGGGGTCTCGAGATAGACGGCGGCGACGGCCCTTTGCTCCTCTTGAACGTCCACGACAAATATGCCGGTCATATCGATCTTCAGGTCGCCGTGCGCCTTCTCCTCTTCCACCAGCCGGTACAAAGCCAACGCGTCGTGAACCAGCGGATTATCAACCGAAACGACGGGGCTGGCGTTGCCTGCCAACACGACCTTGCGACCGGCCTCGACGGCAATGCTCTGGGTCGGAATCTCGGCAATGACTTTTCCCTTCTGAACGCTCACTTCCGTTTCCTGTGCAGAGACGAATGTCTGAGCAACCGATACGATGACGGCGCAGAGGATGACTGAGTTCGTTTTCATGTCTGTTCTCCTTTCGCCCTTCCAGCAGCGTGAAAAGGCGGTTTGCCGGGTCTATTTGACTCGGACCGTGAATTCCGTTCCCACTGCCTCCATCCGGCCGTTTGGAGTGCGAATGAAAAACGGTGGATGCCCACTCTCCAGAGCGGCGGTGCACTCGCCTTGCTCCAGAAAGAACTGGGTTTCTCCGTTGTACGACGTCAAAGCCAGCATGCTGTTCTGATCTACTCGAATCCTGGAGTCACCCTCCAGTTTCAGGGTGAATCCGGACTTGGCGGCGGAGTGAAACGTATCGCCAAGGTAAATGTCCGATCCGGCCGTCAGGGCCTGCCATACGTTGGAGCCTTCATGTCTGACAAGGACGGTACCCTGAAGGTCGGCAACGCTCATCTTGACTCGGGCCGCAAGCGGCACGCCGGCCGGCTTGTTCGAGCCTGCCCTTCCCAACGCAAAGCCCAGCAACAAACCAGCGGCCAAGAGGATTCCCGCCGCGATAGCCATTTGCCTGCCGGCAAGCCAGGCCGGGGCATAGCGGGCCTGCCCGCTGTGCGCAGCGCGCTGCTCGGCGAGCCTCACCAAGACCGACGCCGCGCCTTGCTCGGCGGTCATCCCAGGCGAGAAGGACTCCCTGATCGTCTCCCGAAGAAGGACACACCGGTCGAGTTCCTCACGGCAGGTTGGACAGCCTTGCGCATGCGCCTTCAACTCCGCGAGTTCCGCATCCCCGACCGTCCCATCGAGATATTGTTCGATAAGGTCGCGATATCTTTGGCAACTGTTCATTGTCCGACCTCCTCAAGAAGCCCGGCAAGGTCTTTGCAGAGCATCTTGTAGGCTCTGTGCAGCCAGACCCGCACCGTGCCGGGGCGCTTGCCCAATTGTTCTGCAATCTGCACGGCCGAGAGCTCTCCCACGAATCTCATGATGATCAACCTCTGAAATTTCTCGGGCAATTGCCCTACCGTCTGTCTGACAAATTGAATCTGCCCTTCGGTCAGGCCCGGATTGGCTGAGCACGCCGGTATTGCCGTCAGGTTCGTCAGCGAAGTTACCCGCGAGCCCAAGACGGCTCGGCTGCGAATGTCTTTCCGGATCACATTCGTGCACTGTTGCAGCGCGATCTTACTGAGCCAGCCGGGGAAGCGAGATGCATTTCGAAGACTGTGCAATCGCGCGTACGCCTTCAGGAAGCTCTCCTGGGCGATATCCTCCGCTTCCGTGGGGTCCTTGATTCGGCTCAGCGCCAATGCGAAGACCATGTTCCAGTGCCGCTGGACAAGCCTCCCGAAGGCTGGAACATCGCCGGCCAGCGTGGCAAGAACTAACTGTTCGTCGCCGGCCTCGGGTAGCTTCAATTCATCTGTCATCCAGTCTCTCCTGAGAGGAATCAGACGCGATTCTACCATACTGAACGCAAAGATGACAAAAGCGCTACAGAGAATGGGGCCAGCCAAGCGGCAAATCGTCAGAAACGAGCATCGAGAGACGCGGGGCACGGGGATTGTCGGGGCATTCGGGGCCGGCGCCGTTTCCGGATGCGCTGTCAAACCTGCCTGCTCATCGACCTACGTCGGCCGGCTCAGGAAGCCGACGGTCGATTCCATGATGCGGGCCTGGAAGGCCTCCTGCCGGGTCTGGTGGCTTTGGCTTTGCAGGTCGTCGAGATTGGCCCGGCAGAACCGGCAGCCGAGTGTATTCAGGTGGAAATCGACGTACTGGTGCCAGTCGGGCTCGAGCGTCCCGAGCATGTACGCCCCGATGGTGTTGCGCTTCGGGCAACTGAAGCGATGATACTCCCACAGGTCAGTCAGGAGGTTCTCGAACTGCTGCGAGGATGGTTCTTCCAACAGCTTCTGCCGGGCCACGTTTTCGCGAACCTGCTTGAGGTTGCGATGCTTGATCAGGGCCACGGCCTTCTCGTCGAGCTTCATGATTCGGGCGACTTCCTTGTTGGGAAGCTGGCAATAGAAGAGCAGCTCGATGACCTGCAAATCCCGGAACTTCAGGGCCTTCTTCATGCCGTCGATCAGCTCGGACAGCGCCTCGGCCAAGGCGACCTTCTGCTGATCATATTGCTCGTCGGCTCGGGCGTACCAGCTCGCGGTCTGGACGGGGCTTTCGACCACGTCGAGAAGGTCGGATGCACCCTCATCGGCCTGGCCGTCACAGGCATCCTGGATGAGGCAGACCCGCCGGGCCCCGGCGCTGCGGTAGCTGTCGATGATCTTGCGTCGCAGCAGTGAGAAGAGGTAAGTCTCAAGATCGCACTCGCCCCGGTACCGGCCGACGCTCCTCAGGAAAGCGATGAAGGTCTCCTGGACCACGTCCTCCGCGTCGGCGCGCTGCGGGAGCTTGGCCCGGGCGAAACGCAAGAGCCGGCCCTGGTAGCGGCTCACGAAGTCCGACCAAACCTGCCCATCACCCTGCCGGATACGGTCTAAATAGTACTGTTCACCCTGGGTAACGGCCATAGCGAGTTTCAAGTTGGAAGTTTGAAGTTGGAAGTCGGAAGTACTTGAAACTTCAAACTTGAAACTTCAAACTCACTTCACTATCATGAGGATCGAGATGATGGCGACAATCGCCAGGACCACACCTGCAATCCTCAGCGACCATTCATAATATCCCATGGTGGCCATGTTCAGGAAGAAATAAATGACCGCGATCAGCACGAGCACGCCGAGCACCGAGAATCCCATACGAGCCCAGCTCATACGCATCGCCCGCATCTCGCGGGCCTTCTGGCCCGCCAGCCGGGTCAGCTTCGGGCCGGAAACGTCGATCAGCAGCGCCTGTCGCCAGATCCGGCCCACCGAGCCCTCGAAGCTCTGGGCAAAACGGTCCACGATAAAACCCCCCTGGAGCACGTCCGTGCCCGTGATCTCGGGCTGGGGCAGCTTGCCCAGCTTCCATTGCGCGCTCCTTCCCAGGGCATCCGTCAGCCGGGCCCGCGCGTCATTCAGGGCCTGTTGATGCGCCTCGCTCTCACTGGTGCACGTGCCGTTCGAGCGGGTGACAATGAAATGCTGTTCCGGCCGCGTGCTGGTGAAGGCGGCGAAATCAGCGACCCACGGCTTGTCGACGAAACGTACCTGCATGCTCGAGCCCTGGCCGGCGGCAAGAACGCTGACCCTGATTCTCCCATCGGCCGCCTTGACCTCATCGGACTTCGCCCACGGGGCACGTTCCATGTTCATGTCGGTGAGTTGAAGCGTGACCCTCGTCTCCGTCGGCAGCAGGTTCCTGTGCTCCGTCTCAATCGTGCAAACCGCTGCCGGCAGCACTTTCCGGATGCTGTTCCTGAGCTCCACGATCAGGTCGCGGTCCTGGTCCTGCTGAAAGAGCACCAGTTGCAGGGGAGAATTGACATCGAGGGGCAGTTTCCGAATCAGCCTGTCCATCCGCGAGCCGAGCATACGCACGGCCGTGAGTCGGGACGGGTAGACATCCGCGTCGAGTTCCTGCTCGACACCCTGCGACCAGATCGGCGAAGGCGCCGATGGAGGCGGCGGAGCCGGTACGGACGGCAGCGTCGGTGCCGGGGCGGAAGGCGGCTGCACGTGGCTGTCGAATACCCGGTTGAACTCTTGAATGACAACCGCACGGCCCGCCCCGTCTTCCGTCTGTTGTATGACCTGTGTGACCGGGTACTCCGTAGCCGTCGGGGCATAGCCACGCCGGTGCGACAACAACGGCACCAGGAACAGGCCGAGCACAACCATAGCGATCAGTGCCACGATCAGCGGCACTCCCACCTTCGGCGCCTTCGACAGCAGGATGACCATCAGGACAAACAGAAACGTCAGCGGCAGGATGAACAACGGGAGGGCTTCCTCCTGCCGCAGCGCACCTGTCATCGCGAATCGGTACAGCAACATGGGAGCCGCAAGGACCAGACTACCTACCACCCAGGCCCCCGCTTTCGGCGCTTTGCTGACCAGGATAATCAGCAGGACGAAAAGGAACGTCGCCGGTAGAATAACGATCGGTATTATCCACTCATTAATCATAGGACGACTCCCTGAGGCGGCAACGGTGTGAAGACCGGGGTCCGTCGGCGCGGCGGCCAGGACAGCACCAGGACAGACGCGAGGATGATGACCCCGGCAACGACCACCGGCTGTTGACTGAACGCGCCGAACAGCATCTCCAGGGCCGGGCCGACCTGATTCTGCTGGAACAAAGCGATCACGCTCTGGACTTGGGCGGCCGACATCGCCTCACTGCGGAAGAGCTGGACGGCCCAGAAGAATCCGCCCAGGCCCAGCAAGGCCCGGACCAGGTGCATGGGTCCCGATTTCCGCCGGCCGATCATGATGAGAATCGCCGCCAGGAACAGCAGGAGGACGATCAGCATGGTACCGACCTGTTCTGCCACGGTGGGCCATTCGGCGCCCAGCACTCTCGTAAGCTCCCGTACCGGCTCTTCGTTCGGCCACGCCGCCGCCGCCACGGCCGGCAGATGCAGCCCAATCGCCAGGCCGACCAGAAGCGCCGCCAGCGTCAGAACGTGCCCGACCGCCGCAAACAGGCCGCCGATGGGGTCCCAGGGCTGATAGACCGAGCCGGTACTCGCATAAGAAGGCCACGACGGCGGCTGATAGGCCGCCGGCTGCGGCTGGGGCTGCGGTTCTCCTTCAGCAACATTGACCTGCTGCTCGACCTTTCCCGCCGGAGAGGCCGGTGGCGCGACATCCGCCTGGACTTGCGCGGCAACCGTNNCGTTCCTGTCCTTGAACTGACCGACCGCGATCAGGATAATGTCGATCAACTGGCCGATCCCGAGCAGACCCCACGTGAAGAGCCAGAGGATACCGGTTCCGATCTTTCCCACGTAGAAACGCTGCAAGCCACAGAGCCCGAACATCGGGCCGATGACCGCCAGGAGCAGCGCCGTGAGACGTTTGGCTGGGGAGAATGGTCCGGCCGGCACAGGCTCGCGCAGACGCGGTCGCGTTTTTGCAGCGGCAACGTGCGTAGCGCCGAACAGGCGGGCCGGCGTAAAGAGGATCACGAGGAACAAAATGGCCGGGAAGACGATGAAGAAGAGGCCGACAGCCGCTTCGTCACCGCGTGGATTCGCCGTGCCGAGCCAGATCGACGCCGTCACGGTGGCCTGGATACAGGCGGTAAGCAGCACCGGCCGAATCAGGTATCGGTACCATCCCATAAAGGCGTTGCGGAACATCATGACGAAGCACAGGATCGACAGGAGGAACGAGTCGATGCCCAACGCCACGGTAAACCCGAAATCGTCGCCGTGCATATTGGCCGTCCCGGCACAGATCACCGCCATCAGTCCGATACCTAGGCTCACCAGCCAGCCGATGAACCACAAGGCATGAGCGAAACCCGGAACGACGCGGACACCCACGACGCCTCGGGTGGCCTCGTGAGACTCGTTCGCAGTGACGCCGCGAGGCATTCCCTCGTATGCGTTTGCGGGCGTACCATGAACCTGGGCCGCGCCCTTGACGCCGCCACCCCCGGCCACAGGCGTGCTAGGAACCAGTCGGCCGAAAGGGCTCATCGTCTGAACCACCAACACGATGCC
>JABAOC010020273.1_pt1 | contig 13038 bp, 8 predicted proteins | sample 7062161 | NCBI WGS metagenome assembly JABAOC01 (sample SAMN14538625, study PRJNA623070) | marine sediment metagenome | biome: marine biome [ENVO:00000428]; feature: marine pelagic biome [ENVO:01000023]; material: deep marine sediment [ENVO:00002113] | place: India: Gulf of Khambhat ... | reverse complement strand
ACGATACTTATGTTGTGCTGGTCACCCGAGGGCACAAACTTGACGCCGAGACCCTTGAAGCATGCATCCATGCACCCATCGCCTACGTCGGTATGATCGGCAGCAAGCGAAAAGTAGCTCTGATTCGCAGGAATTTCACCGAATCAGGCATTGCTACAGCAGAACAATTCGACAGGGTCTTTTCTCCTATCGGACTGGATATCGGCGCCGTTACCGTACCTGAAATCGCAGCGAGTATTACCGCCGAGCTAATCGCCGTTCGCCGAACGGGTCTTACCCACAAAAATAGTTGAAGATGGAGTTGCTATGATTTGTGCCGTTGTTCTTGCCGCCGGCCTTTCACGCCGAATGGGCATCCAAAAGCTGCTGCTGCCCTTTAGGAGCAAAACAGTCATTGCTCATATTGTCGATCAACTTCTCGCAAGTACTATTGATGAGGTATATGTAGTCGTGGGCCATCGGGCCAAACGTATAAGCGCCGAATTATCCGGCCGGGTGGTTTCCGTAGTGAACAATCCAAATTACAAATCCGGGATGTTGTCTTCGGTACGCTGCGGGCTCCGGAACCTGCCGGAAAAATGCCGGGCCGTCATGGTTGTACTCGGCGACCAGCCTTCAATTACTACCGAACTCATTGACCAGATGCTTAAATCTTTCGCGACGACAGAAAAAAGTATTCTCGTGCCGCTCCACAAGGGCAAGCGGGGCCACCCCATCCTGTTCTCTTCACACCATCGTGATGAAATTCTGACTCATTACGGCGACATTGGTCTGCGGGGGCTGCTGCACAGCCATTCCGACGACATCTTCGAACTGGATGTCCCGACCGCTTCAGTGCTCTACGATATGGATTGCCTTGAAGACTATCAGCGGGAACTTGGTTTGAACAACAAAAAAATGGAATAACTTCACGCAAAAACCCGATCAATATCAATGCCTGTATTCAGGTATCAATCAGTATCACGATTCTTCGTTGATATGGCAGTGACGTTGAAATTTTGCTTTGGCAGCGTAAAAACAAATGTGCTTCCTTTGCCGACTTCGGATTTCACACAGACGCTGCCGCCGTTAAGCTCAACGATTTTTTTCACAATCGAAAGCCCGATGCCGGTGTTTTCGACTCCATTGCACGGCGAAAGGGTCTGGAATAACTTGAAAATCCTTTCATGGTGCCTTTTCTCGATTCCGGATCCGTTGTCTGTGACACTGAATTTCCAGAAGGCATCCTGCTCGACACAGCCGATTTTTATTTGCGCCCTGGGCTTGTCTATGTATTTNNTGGATCTGGGTTCTTTCGCACATCAGGACGGGCAGTTTGTTCTCGACGGTTATTTCAATATTTTCCGGCGGATCAATACCTGCAATAACTTCCGACAGAACTGCATTCAAATCTACCCTTCGCTTCTCCGTGACGTTACGTCCGACCCTGGAATATCGCAGAATGTCATCGATAAGAGCACTCATTTGTACTGCTCTTGTAACAAGCAGCCTGATTTTTTCTTTGCCCTGCTTATCAAATTTGTCGGCATAGTCTTTTGATAACCAATCGGCCAGAGTACCAATTGCCCGCAAAGGTGTTTTCAAATCATGAGCTGTTATATGTGCGAATTCCTGAAGCTCTTCATTGGCCTGACTCAGTTCCCGCACCGCCGAACCCAGGTCTTTATTCAGCTTTTCAAGTTCTTCCTCAGCTTTTCTCAGTGCCACCAGCTCTTTTTTTGCCGTGATATCATAAACTATCCCCTGACTCCCGTTGATCTCACCATAGGCGTCTTTATTATAACTTGGAAAGACAGTAACGTATATTTTTTTGCCTTTCGAAGTCTTAAGGGTCAATTCTCTGCTTTCTATGCTTCGCTTTTCAAGTTCTCTCAAAAACTGATTTCCTTCCCTCGGATCGAACCAAAACCGTTCCGGTAGAAAAGGTTGACCAAGAAGTTCACCCGACTCAGAAACTTCCAAGAGTTCCATAAATGCAGGATTAATATAAGTTATCGTCCCATCCAGGTCGGTTTTATAAATGTTGTCTTTGGACTCTTCCAACAATCTCAAGCTCTTTTCTTCTTCGGCCTGCAGCTTGTTCCTTACCGCCATGAAGATGTCTGTCTGAGTCACGACTCCGCACAAACGTTTATCTTTCATAACGACCAGTCTGCGGATTTTCATTTCCTCCATTATCCTGCTGGCGCTAAAGACGGAGAAATTCGAAGGTACACTCGTCACCGGAGAAGACATAACTTCTTCCATCCTGGTATTAGCGGGATCCCTTTGCAGTGCAACTACTCGCCCGAGCACATCTTTTTCCGTAAGAACACCTGCCACATCATCCCCATCCATGACTATGATACAAGAGAGCTTGCTGGAAGTCATAATTTCTGCCGCTTCCGCCACGCTTGCATGCATTTGAATACCAGCTATATTTCGACTCATTATCTCCGAAACATCTCTCCACAAACCATAGGATGTCAGAGCCCGAACCAGGTCCGTCTGGGTAACAATTCCAACTAATTTCCCCTCATTAATAACCGGCAACCGTTTGATATGCTTGGCGCCCATAATTTTACTTGCTTCAAGAACAGACAAATCAGAAGTTACACTTTCGACGGGAGAAGACATGATCCGGCTTAATTTTGTCCGATAGAAATCTTTACTCTTGTCACCAACTCTCCTGAGTACGTCCGTCTCGGTAATGATACCTTCCACATTTCCGGAATCCATAACGACCAGGCAGGAAAGCTTACTATCAGACATAATTTTCGCTGATGAAATTACTGTTTCCTCCTGAGAGACGGTAGCCACCTCTTTGCTCATCACATCGCCCACAATCAGCCAGTTCCATGAGGAAACGACCAATCCATCAATAGCAATACTACCTGTCTTATTTTCGATTAAATCATTAGGCTTCTTTTCGCTCTTCATCAACTCATCCCAAACACTCGCACATCATATCCTACCATAAGCTTTTTAAGCATCATTCAATTAACCACGCATCGAATTGAGGTAATGCGCGCACGCTGCCGGGAATTCAAAATTTACCGTGCTTGTTCACCTCGATTTATCACCCTTCTCACAATCTATCACCCAATCAATGTATCGGCAGACATTAAGCCGATTATTAGCAACAAAAACGCCTTCTTGGCGTATAGCGGATAATCCGACAAACTGGCTTATTGGTTCTTCTTTGGCAACTGGGGTTCACGTTACATTCCTATAATAAGCCCGCATTCAGGCTCTCCGGCATATCTGGAGGCAATTCCGCCCCTATTGCACCTGCAGGCCAATTAAAGATTTGTTCTCCTTGTTAATCATTGATTTTCACAACTTAAATACAGGACCGCTACCCTGAACAACATGAAAATCCTTTTTTTTGCGTATTTCCGGACCCATTTGGGCACGATTTTCATTGACAATAATTCCAGCAACTTGTATAATTGATTTATAATCAAGGGTGCTTTTTTGTGCTGCCCAGACAATAAAAACTTACTCTGGCCGATAATAAGGAGAAATGATGAAGAGCGTTTCCGTTTCTGTATGTAAGATAATCTTAGTTGCTGCTTTGTTGGCTTTGGTATTCATGCCCTTCGGCTGTAGTTCCAGCCAGCCCGGCGAAACCGTCGCTGAAGGGCGTAGAAGGCACGATCGTGTTGCCAGAATCAATCATCAGGAAATGATGGCGGACATAGATACGTTTCTGCTGCTCGACAAGCCCAGCAAACTCACCGAGAAAAGGATACCGTAATCGTATTGCTTCTATCGTATCGCATATATTACGCCGTGTCATTTTTTATGCGATATAAATCACTCAAAACGCACAACGAGAACAACGGTATTTAATTTGTGGAAACACTCATCGACAGTTGACATAACATCAACTTCGTACGGAAGATACGGAGCTCTGTAACCATTAAAAATCCTTGAATCTAACCTTGACTCCTACAGTTCAATCAGCTATTTATAGGCATGATATAAGCAGATACTCTTGGTGGCGACTGATTTTCTCTCAGCTAAGGTCTTTGTAACGTTGATTTAGACTCCAATGGATTGAAGGAAAATGGGTGTTATTTAGGGGAGCCATGATGCAAGACGAGCAAAAAACAAAAGAAGAATTACTTATGGAGCTGAAAGCATTGCGCAGAGACCTTGAGCAATTTGAGCATGCCGAACACAGAGAAAGGAATCTCGGAACAAACGATTCCGAACAGATATTTAGAACCATTTTCGAGAACGCGGCCGATGGGATACTTTTAGCTGATGTCGAGAACAAGAAATTCTACATGGGCAACAACATTATTTGTCAGATGCTTGGTATTGACAAAAAAGAAATCAACGATCTGGGTGTTATGGATATTCATCCCGAGCAGGACCTGCCTTACATTATAGAACAGTTCGATAAACAAGCGAGAGGAGGGCTTACGCTGGCCAAAGATATTCCAGTCAAAAGAAAAAATGGCAGCATTCTTTTTGCCGATGTTAATGCATTCCCAATAAAATTAGACGGAAAGACATATCTGATGGGTTTTTTCAGAGATGTCAGCGAGCGAAAGAAAGCAGAAGAAACCAAAACGAAATACCAAACGCTTATCCGAGGGATCATGGACAATGCCGGCTCGATTTTTATAGTCAGAGATCTTCAAGGACAATACCTTATGGTAAATAGGGAAGTTGAGAAGTTGTTGGGAATGGAAAGTGAGCAGATAATAGGCAAAACTCCCTACGACATTCACTCCAACGAAAAAGCTAATAAGATTCTGACAGATGATAAAAGAATTATCGAGAGCCGGCGTCCATTGGATATAGAGGACAAGTTGGATGTGAAAGGTGAAACAAAAATCTACATGGGTACAAAGTTCCCTCTTCTAAATGCAGACGGAGAGGTTTATGCTGTCTGTACCATTGCAACAGACATGACCGAACACAAGCAGACCGAAGAAGAAATCAGAAAGTTTAAAACGATCGCAGATAAAGCGGGGCATGGTGTTGGCATAGCTGACCTCGAGGGCAATCTTGTCTACGTGAACGATTCTTTTGCACAGATGCATCAGCACAGCGTAGATGAGCTTATCGGTAAAAACCTTTCTATTTTTCACACCGAAGAGCAAATAGAAAGAGTAAACCAATTAAAAAATCAGCTTAAACAAAAAGGCAGCTATGTAGCTGAGGAAGTATGGCATAAAAAAAGAGACAATACCATTTTCCCCACACTGATGAGCGGCACACTGGTGAGAGATGAACTTGGAGAACCTTTATTCATGGCCGCCACGGCTGTCGATATGACAAAGCACAAGAAAGCGGAGGAGGCGCTGCAGGAATCTGAGCTCCGCTACCGTACCCTGTTTGATACTTTGCCTGTAGGCGTTGGCCTTGCGGCTTTTGACGGCCGGATTATAGATGCTAATAGCACGATGCTTCGAATGATGGGCTTTTCACTTGAGGAAATAAAGCAATCAAATGTGCGAGACATGTATCATAATCCCGAAGACCGAACACGGCTGTTAAAGCAACTTCAGCAGGACAATCTCGTTCGCGACTTTGAAACAGAAATGAAACGCAAGGACGGCTCGATATACAATGCCAACCTGAATATAACAGCAATGAAAGTACGCAATGAAACGGTACTTGTGACCGTTGCCAAAGACATAACTGAGCAAAGAAACATGGAAAAAGCGCTGGCTGAGAGCGAGGAAAAGTACAGAACGCTCGTGGAAAGTGCACGTGACCCTATCGCCACCATCGGCAAAAAAGGCACCTTTTTGTTCACGAACAAAATAGCGGCAAAGCGGTTAACAGGACGGGAGGAAAACCTGGCGGGTAAGACACTTTGGGATTTTTTCCCGAAAGAAATCGCAGACCGCCATGCAGCTAATGTACGAGAAGTAATCGAAACCGGAAAAGGAATCAATCTGGTATCGTTAACCAAGGTTCAGAATCAGCCCCGCTGGTATAATACCACAATTGAGCCATTGAGAGACGACCGTGGAAGGACGACAGCCGCGATGATAATCGCAAGAGACGTCGATGATATAAAACTTGCCGAAGAACAAATAAAAAAGCTCAGTTCAGCAGTTGAGTCATCGATAAGCGGCATTGCCATAGGCGATGCAGAAGGAAATCTGACGTATGCGAATCATTCTTTTCTCGAAATGTGGGGCTACAAAAACGAAAATGAGGTTCTGGGAAGAAATGTCGTTGAGTTTTGGCAAACCAAGGATGAAGGAACAAAGATTCTCGAAACGGTAATAAATAAAGGAAGCTGCATCGGTGAAATGACAGCCAAAAGAAAGGATGGCTCGACCTTTGACGTTCAGATCTGTGTAACTTTAGTGACAGATGAGACCGGCAAGACAATTTCCATGATGGGTTCATTTATCGATATCAGCGAAATGAAGCTGAAGGAAGAGGAACTCAGCAGATATCGCGGACAAATGGCTCGTGCTGAACAGCTCGCCTCACTGGGGACCTTAAGTGCAACCATCGCTCATCAACTCACGCAGCCTCTGACCGTGATTCGCCTGTCAATAGATAATGCGCTTGACGAGCTGGAAGCATCATCTTCCTCGGCGACCATTATAAGAAGGCTCAAAGACAGTGTGACGCAGGTATCTAATATCACTTCAATTATTGAAAGATTCCGCAATTTTGCCAGGAAATCATCTGGAAGTACCGTTGCTGAAGTAAATTTCAAGACCGTCTCTGTCAGAATCGCAAAGTTACTGAGTGAAAGTGCGCGTTCGGCAAAGATTATAATTCGGATCAGAAATATGGATGACCTCCCCTGTCCATTGATGAATGAAAACGACTTAGAGCAGTTGTTTTTTGCCCTTATTGAAAATGCCATACAGGCGGCCGACGGCAAAAAGACCCGGGAGCTTGTGATAGGTGGTGCTATGGAAGATAAGCATATCGAACTGCGTCTTTCTGACGACTGTGGCGGAATCGCGCCGGAAAATATTGATAAGATTTTCGAGCCGTTCTTCACGACCAAGCCTCGAGGCCAGGGAACCGGTCTGGGACTTTGCATTGTGAAAGATGTTGTTTCTCGTATAGGCGGTCATGTTCGAGTCGAAAGCGAACTTGGTAAAGGAACAACTTTCACTATCTCTCTGCCCGTCGGTCAAGGTAAAATGACGTGATTGAGTAACAACAGTGATATTGCCGGAAACAACTTATATTTTAACGATTACCAGACCGAAATGGCCTATGAAGGCCCCGATTTTTTTAATAACCCAATGCTGTCGATATGGAACCAAGATTACGATTTCCAACAGTCACTCTTCTGTCCCAATCGCAGCTATATTGAAAGGTGCAAGTCAAGTAAATTACGTATTCACCACAGTAGAATTTGGAGCCTAAAACTTATAACATAAGATTTAAATTATCAGCGAATTGGTACTTACCAGAAGGAATGAGATAGTGCCTTTGAAAGGCAAGTTACCCTAAGTGGGATAAATGTATGATTGTTTAGTGCCGGATATTTCACTTTAATAAAAGAAGCAACAAAGAGGCAACAAAATAGCAATGGCAAAAATCGAAGAAAAACATATCTTCTTCCTCGATGATGAGCCAACAGTTCGCGAGGTCGTCAAGGAAACCCTGGAAGATTCAAACTTTAAAGTGAGCTGTTATGGTAATCCGATTGAATGTCTTGCACGGTTGCGTTCTAAAAAGTGCGATTTGCTTATTACTGATCTGAAAATGCCTGAAAAGGATGGCATTGAATTATTAATGGATGTCCAACAACTGGCTCCATGGGTTCCTGTTTTGATGATAACAGGGTACGGCGATATACCCACTGCGGTAAAAGCTATGAAGGCCGGGGCTGTAGATTTTATCGAAAAGCCCCTGGAAAAAAAGGATTTTGTGCGGAAGATAAAATCAATACTGAAAAAAAACCCTTCCGCCCACCCCGATTTGGGCACTTCTCTAACCCGAACCGAAAAAAAAATCTTACAGCTTGTCATCGATGGCAAAAGCAATAAGGAAATAGCTTTTATGCTCCACCGTTCTTCAAGAACCATTGAAGTGCATCGCGCTCACCTCATGCACAAGCTCGGTGTCGATAACTTAGTCGACCTCGTCAAGCGTGTCGCGTCGATGGGACTGGTTGACCTGGAGAAAAGACAGCCGACGGATGGACAAGCCAGATTCCGAAAACACGAATAAGTCGTCCCTTAAGCGCAGTCTACCCTGAACGGGGCTCGATGCGAAATCCACATGAGATAAGATTCATAAGAACGGTGAAAGCTGAATGTTTGACTATACAATGAACATATCCCTACGATTAAACAAAAAGAATATGCTCTTTCAACCAATCCCCTGTTTCTTTTCCTCACCATTATTTTGGTATAGACTTCGGAGAAAGGTCCTTCTGTCTAATTTTCAACGCTCAGATCACCAACAAGCCAATCAAGAATATTCTTAATTAAAGTCCGGCGGACATTTTCATCGGTTATAATATACGGAGATATGCCGAGAAGGACTGTTCTGTTGTTGTTCTTTGTAGACCTGATGCCAAAAACTGTATCTTCAGCAGTGACAAAATAACTTACATTATTATACCTTCTGTATCCGTTATTTTGGAAATGCATTATCGGCAGTACACTGTCAGTGTCGATAATTCCAACCATATTTACATAATATTGAATCAGGTGGCCTTCGATATTTCCTCCGAGATTACCGGTAACAATATCACCGTCCTGACCTGAAAGCCAAACAGTGTAAGTCGGTCCTTGTGCTTCTAAATTCCAGCCGATCCATACCAGGCCGAAATAGCTAAGATTGTCGGGATTGACCAGGCTGCCGATAACGCCGTCTCCACATATGAAATGATTAACATCCTCAGTATTCTTAATAATATCAATTTCATCACCAGAAAGGCCATCTGAAGGGCCTTTATTCCAAACAACAAGTTTGACATTTGTCATTTCATCAGCGAAAACCAGGTAATCAGCCGGGTCAAGAGCAACAATGTCGTTATGATCGGTATTATCAAGATAGGGCCGCATCGAATAATTAGTTCCGGTTTCGAGCAGCAGCTTTTCAATTTCAGTAGTAATTCCGGAAATCATTCTCGACCGTTTAATAGTCGGTGTCCCTTCCAGGTCGAAAACTACTTTGGCGTCTCCGAGCCCTAATGCTGTCCCGACTTTCAGGGTCAATAAAAATTCTGCCGTTGAATTTGCAGGAACAACAATTTGTCCGACCGTATCATTAATATCGGCCGTCGTGAGTTCTATATCCCCACTCTTAAATTCAGCCGACCAGTCAGCAGGAGTTCTGGCGGTTGTTGATACTGTCACTGTATACGTTTGTTCCTGATCAGTAGTATTCTCCAATGTATAAACATTGTTGAAATCAGACACCGGCGACACAGCTTTTATCGACGGAGCGTTAGAATCGATAATTCTATTTAAAAGCGAGCCGTTTTCAATTGCAACGGCGCTGTTAATAATTTCCTTATTATCTTCAGTATCCATCTGCAGCACCCCCACAAAAAACACATCATCAATTTTCCATGCCTCGTCAATCTCCGATTCAAACTCATAAGCGTAGAATTCGCCCGCTTGCACTATTTCAGGAAGATCACCCGGAACACCCCAGGCGCCGCCGAGCATTTTGCGAACGACTTTCATGTGATGGTATCCGTATAATGTTGAAGGTTGATCGTAATATGGATGGCCCTCAAAACCGGGACGGCCGGAAATATAATTTCTCTGGTCGTAGCCGGAGCCTGTGCCCGTCACATCATCTTCAACTATGTAAGCGTTGAACCTGAGAGGGAAATCCATTGATTCGGCTATATTTGCCATGACCTGTATTTTCACGATACGCGTGTCTTTATCCAGCGTATAAAAACAGTCAACTTCCGCCTTTGCTTTTTGCTGTATTTGAGATTCGCACGAAGCCTTCCATGCGCTCCGGCTTAAAAACACCGATCCCCCGAAATTCTTCCTGTCAACCGACCCCGTGGGATACCCGCTCAATCCCAGGGCACTGCCGATTACCGACTGTTCAGGAATTTCCATGTAGTCGCCGCCGTGGACTTTCACGCCGATGACCTGGTCGCCGTATAATTCAAGAATCTCATCCATCACAACGGTTCCGTCAACGCACCAGCCGCACCACGCCCCCGTGTGCTGCTCCAGCAGAACATTCTTTATTTGTGCGTTTGTTCCGGCTGTTATTGAAGCTACAATGACAATAGCTGACAAAAGAATTGATAGTTTATTCACGACAAACCTCCTTCAAACATTTCAGGTGCAGTTTATAACAAACTCATTACAATCAATGAGTCACATATCCAGGATGTTTTCTCTCGGTCGCTTTCTGAACTGTACACTATTGAGATGGGGTTTTCAAGAAAAATTTCGTTAAATTTTTACTTTTTGTCACTTCGGGCAGACTTTTCCGAGGGTGTGATGCTAATTCTAGAAAATGTATACACTTAAGGTGACACGAGTAATATAAGGATCCGATTTGCGATTTTCTATTTACTATTGACTATTTTCGCTAAAATTGACGGAAAAACTTCAAGAACGAGAGGGCTTCGTTTCCGGGAAAACGCCGGGAATGAAATGACGTCATTTCGACCAAAAGCGATGACAGCTGAAAGCTTGTAAGGGCGGTTCGCGAACCGCCCTTACTCCTAATCCTTTAGGATAGGGGACAAATCGAAGCGAGTATCAACATTTTCGATTGGCTCGAACGCCTTGCCGTTTGGCTTGTGCTTTTGTATCGCCGGACGCGCAACGCTACGCCTTCAGACGCATTCGCCTGGCCTAGCCGAGACACGCCATCGTGGACAACGAAGATTACGAACGTCTGAGCAAATACGAATGGGAAGCAAGGAGAGAGAGAAACAGCCCTTTTTATTCCTCAAGACACGCCCTACTCTCGTCGGAAAGAAAGTTCACCCTCATATTCATGCACCGGGAAATCATCAAAGTCGGTGATGGACCGCTCGTGGACCATATAAATCATAACAGTATCGACAATCGAAAGGCAAACCTCCGTCCGGCAACGCAAACACAGAGCAACCGCAACAGAAGGAAATTTTCCGGAGTTAGTAATTCAAAATACAAAGGAGTTTATTGCAAGCAGCACATCAACAAATGGGTGGCCGAGATAGGGGTCAACAGAAAAGTGATACATCTCGGCTGCTTTAAGAAGGAAATTGAAGCCGCCAGGGCCTACGACGAGGCTGCAAAAAAGTACCTCGGCGCATTCGCATCCTTGAACTTCCCGAATTAATCCCGTGAGATAACAGTTCTGCCTATCTCACGGGTTGAGCGCAGATAAAAAATAATCGTAAATAGTAATTCATAAACCGTAAATGCCAAAGGCCAGCCATAGTTTTTCGTACCTCGTTTTTCACCTATTTACTATAGGATTTCCCTTATTCCCACAATTCGCAGTTTCTCTGAGCTGCTTCGCTACCGGCCTCGCAGAGTGACCAGAGTCTCGGGGTGATTTTTTTCTGAAGCATATGTTTATGAACTAACCTACACAAAGGTGGTCTAACTCCTTTAAGAAGGTCCGCTACTAAGTTGGCTGGTGCATCCGATTCGACTGGATATTCTTGCCCGAACACGTTTCTATGAATATGATCTATATCGCTATAGAGTGACGTCAGGATCAGACCAACTTGGGATATGTAGCGGTCATAGTAAAGGTCTCTGTCATAATCTTGAGCAACATATAGCAACTGTTTACGTTTCCGGAAATACTGCACGATTAGCACATTGGCAATGTAGCCAACTGCTGTTAAAGCTATGGTCACACCCCACAACACAGTGGGCTTGGTTTCCCCCAAAAGGCTTATCAATGTGATTCCTCCAGCACCACCGATCGAAGCACCTGGAAGAGAAGTAAAGAAATCCTTGGCTTTCTTGCCATAATCAAAGCCTTCCCTCACAGATTCAAGATACACTTCACGCAATTTTTCATTTTCCTGGAAATTCAATTGACGACCTTTATAGACTGTGTCCAAGCTTCGCATACTTGCTTCGACACAAGCAATTGCATTGAGAACATATTCGTTCTCTTTCTTATTTGCTTTCCCCGCTCGCTCAATTATATGCTTAAGCCTGTTCTCAACTGTTTGGGCGGCCCGTGTTGAAGGGTCTTCATTTGCAAATGCTCCTGTGAGCGCCCACGCCATTCTGACAGCCGATAACGGTGGAAGCAAGGAAGTAAATCCTGCCGCTGGAACCGTTTGACCACTCTTACCTTTAGACTGAACCATTGGATTACACCTCCATTACATCAAAACGGCTACGCGAAGAACTTACATAATCTTCGCCTTCTTCTCGCTGATATCCTCAACAGCCCAACCTTGCAATCAGTTCGGTTTGTTCTTAGCAGGTTGATAATCATCAATGTAACCAATGCTTGAAGACCTTGTCAATTGTGGTGATTACGTATTTTTTAGAAAAAAAGCCCCTTCTTGTATACCTTTATGGAATGTCCACAGTTAAATTGAGCCCATTCACCCTTTGGCCTCCGGGCTTAATTAGGCACACCAAAACTCCTGAGTGGCCTGCTGGACGCCTTAAACGGCACATTAGAGGATTAGTATGTCTCAACTGGTATACATCCTACCTGGATATGATTTATTATTTATTAGTGACAGTCTCAGAAAAACGAGTGTTCTGAAAATAATAGGGTCCGTCCCTATTTGTTTCTGAAACGAACATACGGGCGTTCCCAGGCTCGCACGAAACGTCCGCCCCAACCCGGCTGCGATGGGTCGTCGGGCGTGCCCTTGAGCAGCCAGCCGACCGACGGCGTGTCACCCATCTTGATATCGTCCTTCTTGCTGACAAAGAAATCACCCAGTGCGCCTTTGCCGGCGATGTGTTGGGTCACGAATTCCTTGTTGCCCCATTGGCCCGACTGATTGCCGCCGACAAACCAGCCGCGATACGTGGCGTTGGACTCGATGATCCACAGTTTGGGATGGTGGTCAACGATGTATTTGTAGGCATTGGGACACCATTTCTTGTTCGGCCCGCCGATCCAGTACACTCGCAGCTTTCTCAG
>JABAOC010004489.1_pt1 | contig 13045 bp, 12 predicted proteins | sample 7062161 | NCBI WGS metagenome assembly JABAOC01 (sample SAMN14538625, study PRJNA623070) | marine sediment metagenome | biome: marine biome [ENVO:00000428]; feature: marine pelagic biome [ENVO:01000023]; material: deep marine sediment [ENVO:00002113] | place: India: Gulf of Khambhat ... | reverse complement strand
GCAGCAGGAAACTACGGCAAAAGCTGGTAAGCGCTTCTCAACTCCCATCCCCCCATTCTTTCTGAGAAACCGGTAAGATACTACTAGTTGATGCTCGGGACTTAAGACTGCCTGAATCTTTCGGATCCAAGAGCTTTGCTCTCCATGAACTTTCAAAAAACCTGCTGCATTTTACGGAAAAGGAATAATAGAAAATGGGGGAGTTAGGCGTTAAGAGGCTTTTCGGGACTTAAAGATATCTGCTTGAAGGGAGAAAGGAGGTTCCATCTTCATACAATAAGTAAGGAGCAAATCTCTTCAAATCTTTCCGNNGATGCAACCATGTCGAGCGACACACTTGGCTTCCGGTCTTCAAGTATTTGGCGGAAGTCGTCCATGGTCACAGGTCTAGGTTTAGCCTGCTTATCATTTGCTCTTCCAGACTCAAAGAACTCACCGATAACCCTCAAATATGCCGACTGACAACAATCCTTTATGTCGCTCCCAGAAAACCCTTCTGAAAGTCTAGCTAACTCGTGAAGGCTCATGTTTTTGTTCAGATTCAAATCTCTTGTGTAAAGCTTAAACATTTGGAGCCTTGAGTGGTGGTCAGGTAATGGTACCATGATTCTCTTCTGAAATCTTCTAATGAACGGCCAGTCCAAATCCCAGGGTCGATTCGAAGCGCCGATAACGTACGCATGTACTTTTTTCCCTTTGTCTATGATTCCGTCCATTTCTTTAAGAAACTGATTTCGCACGCGGACTTCGCCGCCAACTTCTGTTGAATGCCTACCCATCAAGGAGTCTAATTCATCTATGAACACGATGGCAGGTTTTCCATTATTGGCAGACTTTCTTGCAGATCCAAAGAGCCTAGCCACATTTTTCTCAGCTTCTCCAAGCCATTTGGACATTATAGACGCGGCGTCTACAGATATGAAGTTAGCATCGATCTCTGTAGCTACCGCAGCCGCCAGCAAAGTTTTTCCGCATCCAGGAGGGCCAAACAAGAGTATTCCTCTGGGCCATCCTAGAGGGAAAAGGTCTGGTCTTTGAACTGGGTAAACGATTGCCTCCTTTATTGCTTTTTTCGCTTGCTCTAAGCCGATGACTGCAGGCCATTTTACGTTGGGCTTTTCCTGCATGATCAGCTCGTCATAACTCGCTTTTTCAGCTTGTTCCGGTGCTGTGGCATCTGGGCGGTTCACGTCTCTGTCAGGCTTCAGTGGCATTCCACCTTGCAGCACTTTAACTCTTTCTTGATATGACATGGCGCGTTGTATGTAGACTTTGTTTAATCCATAGTCAGGGTACAGGTGCACTATCTTAAGGAGAGTTTCTATAGCTCTTTGGTACATTGTAATGGCCATCCCCCTTGAACCCTGCTTGTCCAGTCTGACAGCTTCGGATGCATAGCTTGTGGCTGCTTTTTCAAGTTCCTCAGACGCACTCATTTTTTCACGCTCCGATCACTATTCTACCTTTAGCATCAAGGTTTTCCAGCGTCTTTCTAACTTCTTTAGGCGGGATTTTCAGCTTTAGCGCGCATTCGGTGACATCTACTTCTCCCTTACGTTGTTTAATATACTCCATCAACCTGTCTTCCAAGTATTCGGAATGCTGGAATCTAAGAGAGATGCTTTGCATTTTCAAGTCTTTAATCGAAAGAAAGGCTTCAGACGTTTCTCTCTGGCTGTCTCCGTGGGATTCTGGGCAGCCAACGGCCAAGGCAACCATTTCTCCTATGTTTTCAGGTTGCTCTGCCTCTGGCAAAGATTCCGAGGCGGGCGGTTCGGGCAGTTGTTCACTTAACCTGTGTTCTAAGACAGCGTTGACCTCCTTCAAGACTTCTTGTCCTCCAGGCGTTTTTAGGCTATTTTGCATGATCGGCGGATCAGAGGAAAACTTGGTCACAGCAAGCGTGTCATGAATGCTATTGTTGACTTTATCGAGTTCAGAAGCAACATCAGGCATTATGCTGACTAAATTGGCTGTTACGTTTTTGAGAGAGCTTAATGCTGGCTTGAGGTCTATCATTATGGTGCTGAGTTCTCTGATTGTTTCCAGCCTGAGAATTATGCGTTCTATGGCGATTTGCGTTTGAGTGAGAAGCTTTGTTAGCTTCCTCACCTCCGCCAACTCGTTAGCACACATCGTGGCGCGCGCAGCGTTCTTTTTTTCCAACGCGAATGTGCATGCTCCAAAGAGAGTTTTGTCTCTCTCATGAAGTCTTATGTGTACGCGTTCCAATTTGGAATGTTGGATTTTCAGTCTTCGAATAGATTTTACAATAACCTCGTCGAGGGGTGGAGGCTGCGATCGAAAGAAGTTTCGAATGTTTCTGTCCCTCCGCCCGCCTTTTCGGCGTTTAAGATTCTGATTGATCTGCGTTTTTCACGTACACAACGACGGGGTTTTCCCCCGAAGGTTCTGACTGTTCGGGGGATTCAGGGGGTTCTGGAAGCGAAGTATCTAAGGGCTCGTCGCCGGCTTGAGTGGAAACTGCATCTTCCTTTTCTTCTTCAAGATTTTCTTCAGCAACTTCTTTTTCCGTTTCGCCCATCAGCATGTTGGACAATTTGCTTTTCAATGCATCGAAGTCGTCTTTCTCAGCGTTGACTCGTTTTATTCCTTCTTTCACCATCTCCATAGCAGTTTGATAGGACTCTTCATCAACTTGTCCTATCTCTCGTTCGATTTCCAGGTTGATTAAAGCAGAGTTGAGTTCTTTGACTCGCTGATTACACTTTTCGATTTCCTTTTCAACGTCTGCAATGGTGTTTTCTGCTTCTGTCTTTAGTTGGTTCAATGCACCTTCGAAACTGGAATACAAGTCTTCATACATGTCTTCGGGAATCTTCTTCTTGTCATTCAAGTCCTTTATGGCTTGAGTCTTCCTCCAGAGAAGCGGGATTTGGTTGCAGAAACTGTTTGCTTGCATTTTGAGCGGAGAGAAAAGTACAGCTTCATCCTTTTCTATCTTAATCTGGTCACTTGAATATCGCTTGATGAGACCATCGCCGTGCTCTACGAAGACTCCGTTTATTCTTCCCCCTGGGGTCACCAGAAATGACGCCATGGTGCCGATGATGTGCCCGTATTCATCCTTCATAGGCTTGCCAAGGTATGCAAAAAGGTTGGATGTAGATTCAGACATTGCGAATCACCTGTCTTACCTGAGTGTCAAGTGTTAGCGGTGGAAGTCTTCTCTCCAACCTCTGGGACGCCTGCAGGTAACTCTGGGAATTTGTCTTTGATCTTTTGCTCTGCTACTGATGCGGCTTCGTTCAGGATTTTCTGAGCGTCTTCGTTTACGGCTTCAAAGTTTATTGATAACCCTGTGCTTTGGCCAGCGTCAATTATTATTCCGTTCAACAAGTTTCCTATTTGTCCTAGTTCTCTTTCGGCTTCTGGGAATATTGATGCCATGCCGTTTTTCACAGTGCGCAGTACACCGACTGCAGGAGCAAGTGTTGTTACAATGTCTCCGAGTTCGGAAACTGTTCTCAACCTAAGCACAATCTGCTCTAAAGCAAGTCTTCCATGCATTATCATTTTTTCCATCTTTCTTATTTCGGCAAGCTCGTTCGCAAAGACGTTTGCGCGGGCCATATCGTGTTTTGTGTATGCGGCAACTATTCTGGCAAAGATTTTCTTGTCTCGTTCTGAGAACCGTTCGCCTGCTTGGTCGAGCCTTTGGACCTGAAGTTCGATGCGTCTGATAGCCATGTCAAGTCGCGGTTTCAGTGGACCTGGCGGTCTCAAAGCTTCCTTAACTCTAGTTGTGAAGGGTTGCTGATTCTGGCTTTCTTCCCATCGTTTAGCAAATCTTTCTGACATAATTGGTTTACCTCCTAAAGAAAAAGAGGGAGGTTAAAAACCTATTATTACATTGTTATTATGCGCTAAACACCTACGTATATATCTGCCAGTATAGAGCCATTTCAAAACTGGTTTGGGCTTTAAATTCCACATTAAAAGAGAAACGAGGTTTGTTTGCTGTTGTAGACAGTTTCGTGTCAGTTAGCCTAAAAAGGGGCTCTATCGTACTATGTTAGATCAAGGTGACTAAGATGGGTGATAGGATAAGAATATTCGCTATGTTCGGATTACTAGGCTTTGTTGCAGGAATTGTTGCCAACTTCACAGCAAAATACATTATCCCGTGGCTCTCCATGCTTGTCTTTCCGGCCATCGGACTGGAATGGGTTCTTTCAGGATTTGCAGGCGCTTTTCTGACAGTTCTATTAGTGACTGTTTGGGCCTACGTGACGACACCTTCGGAACCTTAAAGACGACGCGCTTCACAACTTCAGATTTTTGCTATCTACCATATCGTTGAGACTAGATGTTCTGCAAGGATTCTTGTTTCAGCAAAAGATTATCAGCAAGTGTACAGATTTCATGTTAGGTTCTTCAGCTTGGAATCCCAGGTTTTCAAACTATTGGCAAAGCCTATTCAAGACGTTTTAGAAGATATCGGGCTTTCAAGTCCCACGGGACCTCAGACTAGGGCTATCCCTCAGATTTTAAGGGGTGAAAACGTTCTTTTGATTGCGCCCACCGGAAGCGGCAAGACAGAAGCAGTTCTTCTTCCCATACTCTCAAAGGTCCTCCAACTTCCAGAAAGACGAGGAATCTCTGTTGTCTACATAACTCCTCTCCGAGCCCTAAACCGGGATATGATAAAACGCCTGTCCTATTGGGCGTCAAAACTCAACCTTTCTATCCAAGTTCGCCACGGCGACACCTTGACTAAAACTCGTAGAGAACAGGCAGTTCACCCGCCCGATGTGCTAGTCACAACACCTGAAACTCTTCAAGCAATCTTACCCGGTTCACGGATGAAGGAACACCTAGGCCACGTATATTGCGTGATAATTGATGAAATACACGAGTTGGCAACAGATAAACGTGGAGTCCAACTTTCTGTAGCACTAGAGAGGCTTTTCGAACTTGTCGGAAAAGACTTCCAAAGAATAGGTCTGTCAGCTACTGTGGAAAGCCCTGAAAAAATCGCCAAATTCATCGCAGGAGCATCAAGACCGATTAGAGTTGTCGAAGTTTCTCTGCTCAAGGGATACACCTACATCATTGAATATCCAACTCCAATAGACGCAGATTATGATCTAGCTCAAAAACTGAATACAGCACCGGAAGCCGCTGCAAGGATCAGACGCATGATCGACTTGATTAGGAAACATAACTCGACACTCATTTTCGTCAACAGTAGAACGAACGCTGAGATGTTAGGGCATAGATTTGGCCTGCTCACAGATGATGTTGCAGTGCATCATGGCTCCCTGTCCAGAGAAGAAAGGATGCGAATCGAAGACGGGTTCAAGAACAACCTGTTAAAGGCCATAGTTTGCACCAGCACCATGGAACTGGGCATCGACGTAGGACAAGTAGACTTAGTGGTTCAATATCTGTCTCCAAGGCAAGTCGGAAGCCTGATTCAAAGGGTCGGTCGGAGCGGTCATCGCCTTGACCTCGTCTCAAAAGGTATCATCATCACAGCTTTTTCTGAAGATGCCTTAGAATCTTCAGCCGCGGCGCACAAAGCTCGAAGAAAGCAGCTTGAACCTGTTTTGATCCACGAAAACGCGTTAGATGTAGCCGCACATCAAATAGCGGGGATTCTAATGGACAAGAGGACTGTTCCAGTCGATGTAGTCTTAGAGATTCTTCACCGATCTTATCCCTTCGCGACCCTTTCAAAAGCCAAGCTTTTACAAGTTGCGAACTGCTTAGACATTTTGAGAGAAGCACGACTGGAGGGCGAAGTGTTGAGGAAAACCAAGCGAACACGGGATTACTATTATCGCAACCTTTCTATGATTCCTGACGAGAAACGTTATCCCATAGTTGACGTTGTCTCTGACCGAAGGATAGGTACTTTGGGTGACGAGTTTATGGCCCTCCGGGCTCGCGTGGGTCTCTGCTTCATATGCAAGGGCAAGGTATGGCGCATAGTGCAGATAGAGGAAGAAACAGGCACGGTATACGTGGTTCCTTCTGAAGACCAATTTGCTGCGATTCCTGGGTGGGACGGCGAAATGCTTCCAGTCCCTTTAGATCTAGCCATGGAAGTCGGCAGATTGCGAGAGGAAATCGCACAGGAGCTCAGAAAAGGGAATATCAAGTTAACGACGAAAAAGCTTTCGAAGAAGCTTGGAGTGGAAAAAGATGCGCTTCTGGAATCGGTTAGAGAGGTAAACTTCTATCTGAAAGAAAACATACCTCTCCCAACACGTAACCATATACTCGTCGAAGCTTTCGACAAATACATCGTAATTCACGGGTGTTTTGGAGAAACCGTCAACCGCACTTTGGGCAGCATCTTTGACGCGATCCTCTCCGACCATGAGCTTATTATAGGCTGGTGGAACGACGGATACCGTATCCTAATTGAAACACCTCAACGGGTAGAAGCAAAAACACTGGATAAGGTTTCACGATTGCTTTTCAACTTGTCACCCAAAGATGTTGATAAAGCTTTCAACGAGTATGTAGAAGCGCGTTTTCCATTCTCTTACAAGATGAAGTTTATAGCAGAACGCTTTGGTGCCCTGCCTAGAGGAAAAACTATGAGTCCAGAGAGGATAGCAGAGCTTCCTTCACGGTTCAAGGAAACACCGATTTACGATGAAACGATTCGAGAGGCAATGGTTGAAAGAGTAGACATCCCAACTGTAAAGCAGATAATGAGAGACATCAAGAGAGGCAAGGTAAAAGTCAACACGCTGCTTAGATTGGAAAAGCCTACACCCATAGCCTACCACATCTTTGCGAAATACTCTGAAGTTGCAGAGCTAATGGCACCTGAACACGTAGTTCTCAGCAACATAGAAAGAATGAAGAGGTCAACATTAGCAAGAATGGTGAGACTTCTTTGCCTCTCCTGTGGCGATTCCATAGAAGAAAAACGAGTTCGAGACCTGCCGGAAAAGCCTACATGCAAGAGATGCGGCTCTGGACTACTTGCGAAACTGATGCGGAGACAAGATGCTGATACGTTGCGTAGGTTGCTGAAGCGAAGACGGCATGGAAAAGAGTTAACCGCTGAAGAGCTGGATGAGCTGATTTATGCAAGGCGAACCGCAGATCTGATATTGAGCTATGGCAGAAAAGCTATAGTTGCGTTGCAGACTAGGGGCGTGGGTCCTGAAACGGCCTTTAGAGTTCTTGGGAAAATGCATCCAAATGATGACGATTTCCTCACGGATCTGCTAAAAGCGAAAATTCAGTACCTGCGAACCAGACAATTCTGGGAAGAGAAGGAGAAACCTAGATAACACATTAGCTTTGAAGATGTTCTATGACTTTTTCAATAGTTGCCCGTTGCTCGGAAACATCGGCTCTGGGTATAGGCGTTTCCACAGGGTCGCCAGCCGTAGGAAACAGAGTTCCTCACGTGGAGGCCAACGTAGGAGCTATAGCAACCCAAGCCAACACAAACATAGCCTACGGCACCAAGGGACTAAAACTCCTTAAACTGGGGTTCTCTCCACAAACCAGCTTGGAAGCTATGCTGAAAGAAGACTCAGAAAGAGAAACAAGACAAGTAGTGATTATGGACAAGAACGGGCGAACAGCTGTCTTCACAGGTGAAAAGACACCTCCTTGGAAAGGGCACTTCTCAGGCGAGGATTTGGTGGTCGCTGGAAACATGCTTGCAGGAGAAGACGTTTTGGGGGCAATGAAGCAAACCTACGAAAGGTCAAAAGCCGGATTCGCTGAACGCATACTTGAATCACTAGAGGCTGGAGAGACGGCAGGCGGTGATAAAAGAGGCATGCTTTCATCAGCCCTTGTAGTGGCAAACGTCGAAAGGAGAAAGCCATACACTGCTCTCAACTTGAGAGTTGACTTTTCCCAACATCCAACAAAGGAGCTGCGCAAGATCTTCAAAGAATACGAGAAGGTCGCAAGATAAGCTAGAACACAGGTTGCTATGCATCTCCCAGAGGATGCATTTTTGGAAAAAAGCCGAAGCCCTCTCACCTTCAGCGTGAATCAATGATACGAAAGAAATCCGTCACCCTAGCTCCTTCAACGTATGACAGTGATTTAATGACATGAAACCTTATTACATGCCGGAAAGATGATTTTATGAGCACCCTGTGCATACGAGGAAGGGGGCTATCTCTATCGTAGAAAAACCTCAAGGAAAGAATGAAAGATTATCGTCTGAAGGCTTTAGACGAGAGAAGACAAGTGAACCGTTGCAGAGAAGGGATCGTCACGACATAATCGCGGAGATTCTTAAGACGGCTAAGCGTGGAGAGAAGAAGACCTACATAATGTACAAGGCGAGGCTAAGCCACTCGCAACTGAAGCTCTATTTGGAACTTCTGAACCGAAATGGCATGATCTTGAATGATGATGGAGTATATAAAACAACTCCAAAAGGTTTAGATTTTATCCGAGAATTTGAATCCATCAACTTCCTTTTCCGACAGTGAAACAGTTTTCCTTCCTTGAAAAGCCGCCTCGTGTCCATAAAGGGAAGCGACAGATATTCTCGTTTCAGATCTTATCTTGCTATAAGCGAGTCTATCAGAGTTTTTTCGTCAATTTCTGCTTTAGTCCGCCAGTCCAGATAAAGCATTCCTTTCTCATCTTCGTCCACATAGCCTTCCCGTATATACCTGTCAATGTTGAAATTAACCCGCCAACCTGGCAGTTTATCCCGCAAGATCTTCTCAACCTCCTCCCTTGAGGCTTTGCCTTTCTCCGCTATTATTGTCGATATAGTTACAGCCAAGCCTGCGATATCATCGATCCGCCATCCCATCATCTTGGCCTCTTTCGGCGTGAGCCGCCCTCCTAAAGTAACATAAAATCGCGCCGTATCTAACTGCGCTCTTGTAGGTTTCTCAGGAGGCTTTTGCTCTTCAAAAACTCTCTTGACTTGCAGGTCCAGCTTTTCCAGATTCCTGTTTAGCAAAGATAGGATCTTGGGGTAGTCTGTTCCAAGTCTCTTCTTTAGCTCCCAGCCTTTTACTCCGGGCTTTCTGTGGCGTTTAAAGAAAAGCATGTGAGTTGCTCTCTTGAGCTTTGTGGCATAATAGGTCTTCTTTTTCAGTCTGTTTCACCTTCTTTCCAGCTTTTCCAGTCTTCAACACTTATTGCAATAGGTAGAGAGACAGCCTGCTTATTGCTAACAGTCGGAACAGGAGTTTTGTAGGGCTTAATGTAAACCATCTCCTCCAACCTGTCCACCTCCACAGTTGCGTAGCCGTATGTGACAAGAAAGCTCGCCAAGTATGCACGGTTAACTGTTTCTTCATAAGTTTCGGCTCCTATGAAATCCCAGTAGTCGATCTTCTTGTCGCCCATTGCTTTCTGCTTGAGTTCTTGCCAAAAGGTTTCCAACTCTTCGGCAAACTCTTTCTCTGCCATAATCTGCTGTCTGAGCAATTCCTCTCTCGTTGCCATTCCAGTTTCTAAATGTGATGCGTTGATTTCCTGCCATCTTCCCTCCAGCGGGACCAGGTTCTGCCAATATTCGATTGCCTCGGCTAGGCTTCTAGGAGAAATCTGTTCAAACTCCACTATGGGGTGCCAAGACCCCAGGAATATCTCACAGATTTCCTCTCTAGACAATTTGCGCAGCTTTTCCTCTATTAGAAAGGGATCGGTGTAGAGAGAAGTGGATCGCTGTTTTACCCATTCGCCTTGAAGCTTTATGGCTGAGGCTATTTGATGTACTGTCTCTGCGTCTAGACAGAGTTCTTCAGGGGTCTCCCATCTAGGGAAGTATTCATGAATGATTGTGAGGATGTAATCTACATCAACCATAAAAGGGTCTATTCCTCTCTCCTCGGTTGAGCGGCATAAGTCAATGATGCTTTGAAGTTGCTCTTTGCCAAGCCGTTTTTTTTGCTTCTCCTTTGACAACCAGGCATCCTCACTTTCGGAGACGTTGACGTGTCAAGCCGTTCAAATACTCAGCATCCTTATAAACCTAATTATAGAAGAGGCTCAAGGAAGAATGAAGCGGTCACTCTGGTCATTCGGGCAAGAGACATGGAAAAGTGTTTACGCGAGTTTATGAGGAGACTACTGATGACGCAGTCCATGTATATCCATTCGTCATCTAAAACTTTCAAACATGGGCTGCAGTATATGAAGGTGCATCCTGAGCGCGTTCAGTCCATAATTGCGCAGCGTTTTGACGTAGCCACTTAAGATGAATCTTCTGATTGAGAAATAGGCCTTTATTCTGTAATCATTCAATACTTTTCCTACTTTTCTCAGTCTGTATGAAATTTCTATGTCTTCACAGCATCTTAATCTTCTGTCAAATCCACCTATTCTTTTGAACGTAGAAGAGTCAACTGGCATAAACATGCCTCCACAGAACTTGTCAACATACATACGCCAGAAATTTTCGAACCCTATGAGAAATCTGCTTATCTGTTTTTTTGTTCGAGGCAGAAGTCTGGTATCTTCTTCTCTTGGTCCATATTTCGGCAATAAGAGTACTATGTCGTGATTGTCGAAGTCTTCAACTATTAGTTCAAGTGCGTTTTTGTCAAGGGAGGTGTCAGCGTCTAAGAAAGCCAATACATCACCGCTTGCACGTCTTGCACCTTGGTTTCTTGCATCTCCAATAGAAACGTCCTTTTCTGAGATGGCAAGATCAGCATATTCGTTAGCTATGTCAACGGTGTTATCTGTGCTCATACCATCTTTCACTATCAACTCAAAGTCTCGGTAGGTTTGTTTGGCCAAACTTTGTAATGTGGATTTGATGTATTTTCCTTCGTTTAATGTTGGAATTATCACAGATAACTTCATTTCGATTGGAATTGTGGGACTCCAGAAGAATTTAAGTCTTGTTTCGTGCAGTTGCGTTTGCTTAACTTGTGGCTGAAAGACCTTGAAGACCGCCAGGTGAGGCAGCAAAAAGCTGGGGGCGAATGATGTAACACCTGCTGAAGCAGTCATCGCAACTANNATATTTTGCACTGTGATGACATGAATGTTTCTGTCAGCGAAGGTAATTTGGCTTGGAGTTATTATTAGATACTGAGAGTTCAAGCCTTGAACTGATTCTATGAGAAGAAGGGCGATCGTTTCACGGTTTTTCGGATCCATGTGGACGTCATATTCGTCAACTGCGCGGAAAGGAGATTGCACGTGCTGTTGCAAAGCCAGAAGGAAACTCATTGTAGCCATACTTCTCTCTCCTCCGCTTTGCGTATAAGCATCCAGAGGAACTGGCTGGGCGCCTTTGAAGCCTACAAGTACTTCCAAGCCGGCAGCCTCAATATCGTGTCCATTATTCAGGTTTACATCACCTGAAGCTTGAGCTCTCGATAGAATCTTTTGGTATCGGAGACTCACGTTGCCCAGAAGATTCTGCATAACTTTTCGCCATGCTTCCATTCGCGCGTTGACTTCTTCCAGGGTTTTTTCTCTGTTTTCTGAGACTTTTTGTGCTTTCTCCTTTAAGTCTAGATAGAGTTTGGAGTAGGACTCATACATACGTTCGACATCTTCCGAAACATCGCTGAGGGCTGCAAGATATCCATCAGTTAGTCGGATTTCGTCTAGAATTTCGCCGATAGTTCTTGTTGATGCTATCCGGGAGCCGATCTGTTCTGCTTTTTTGACGGCGTCTTCATGTTCCTCTGTCCTGTTTTTCAGTTCTCTGCGGAGTTTCTGAAGATGTTTTTCAATGTTTTGCTTTCTGTAGTCTAATAGGGCAGCATTAATCTTTAGGTCTATGATTCGACTAGTGAGGTCTTCGATCTCCTTTTTTACGTGGTCTGTTTTCATCTGAGTTTCTAGAAGATGGTTATCCGTTTTTCCAAGATTTCCATTAAAAGTTTCTATTTGTTCCTTCAGGTTCTCGCTCTTTCGGTTGAGGTCTCTGACCCATCTGTTTTCAAGTTCCTCGTATGCCCGTTCTATTTCTGACAGTCTGGTCCCATATTCGTTCGGATTATGTTGCGGGGCAAGAGATGTTTTCAATCCTTTAATAATGGCTACCCATTCGGTTATTTTTTCGCGGTGATTTTCTACGATTTGCCGCATTTCTTCGAAAGTCTTGGTTCTTAATGCTATATTGACTTCGTTTTTGGCTTTTTCTCTTTCCAGCCCTAGGCGTTCTTGAAAGAGTTTTTGCCAATGGGATTTTGATTGTTCCAGTTTTGACTGCAGCTCAGTGAGCGCATTTTGCGATTTTGCTGTCTCGTCTTCGATTTGTTGGAGTTCGCTTTCATCTGTTCTGAATTGATTTTGCAGCTCCTTCATCGTTTTTTCCCTTTTGTAGGCTTCTGCCCAAACGAGTTCTCTTTCAAGGAATCGTCTCTTCATCTGTGATTGCTTCTTTTGCTGGTAGCGGTCGTATTCTTCTCGCCAATAATTGAGTGTCTGTTCTGCCGATTCGAGAAGTTTGCTGACAGATTCTTCTTCACTTAGCATGCGGCCTAACTTTTTCTTTGCTTGCAAAACGTTTTTTCGGTAAGCCTCTAAGCCAACAGCTGCTTCCACAGTTTCGAGTTTTTCTTGAGGAGAGAGAACTGAAAACTGTTCAGTCATGTTCTGATGCATAATGATGAGAAGGTTGTCTGGTTCAATGTTGAATTTCTTGAGCATTCTTTCAACGGTTTTCTTTGTTGCGGCACGGTTATCGAGTTCGAACCAGTACTTCCCATCTCGCCGCAATACGCGGGTAAGGAAGACCTGGTCCTTGTCGAACTTCTTGACGGGACGTTTTCCTTCTTTCGGTGAATTGTCTAGCACGATTGTTACTCTGGCTTGATCTTTTCCCCACCTTATTAAGTTGCTGAGCTTTCTTGAGCGTTCGGTGTAGGATTGACCCAACGCGATTGAGATGCCCAAGAGTATAGAAGACTTTCCTGCCCCGTTAGGCCCACAAACTACGTTGACACCTGGTTTAAACGGTATCCTTGCGTATTCGTAGGACATGAAGTTTTCAAGGATTATTTCTCGAACCAACATTTCGTTGTGGGCCTTCTTTTAGCAGTAAATAGAAACGCATTTTCTCCTATTAAAGGAATTACGTCAAGTTTTCCGCAAATAC
>JABAOC010004761.1_pt4 | contig 13052 bp, 10 predicted proteins | sample 7062161 | NCBI WGS metagenome assembly JABAOC01 (sample SAMN14538625, study PRJNA623070) | marine sediment metagenome | biome: marine biome [ENVO:00000428]; feature: marine pelagic biome [ENVO:01000023]; material: deep marine sediment [ENVO:00002113] | place: India: Gulf of Khambhat ... | reverse complement strand
AGGGAAAATAGTGGAAAATCGCAAAAGACTTGCAGCCAGGATAGAAAGGAATTTAGTATTCCTTCTATTAAAAGTGGAGATGGAACATTATCTAGAACAAATTTTTGCTCCTCTAAAGATAGAGGACATAAAACAATACACTTCAGTGATGAGTATAGAAACCCATAGCTAAGTCAAAGAATGCTTAGGATTTGATGCCGTATTGAGATGAAAAGACTCCTCCTGTTCGCAGTTATTGTTTGTGTTGTATTTCTCTCCTTAACGGGTTGTCATAAAAAAGCACGGTTCACCATGGCGACTCTTTCAGAGGAAACAACCTATTATGATAATGGAATGGCTCTCAAAAAAATGCTGAAGCAGATTGGCGTGGAGTTCGAACTGCTCACGGGTGAGCATCTTGGCTCTTTTGTCAATTGTAAGATGCTTTGGAAAGGGGAAGTGGATTTTGCGATTGCATCGAATGATACCCGGCTGACCGAGTTCTTTGAAGAAGAAGAGGAAGCTTCCATTGCGGATTCCAAGATAAGAACTGTTCTCCCGTTATATCCTGAGATTTTGTTTGTTGTGTATGACGGCTCGCTCTATCCAAAGTCATTTGAGGACTTGGTGGTGGGGAAGAGGATTGGAGTGGGGCCGGAGAACAGTGGCACTTCTAAAATGTTCAAATTTGTATTGGAGAAATTTGGAATTGACAGTTCACGGTATGTTTTTGTCCATACTCCGTGGCTTGAGAATGTGGTTTCAGATTCTATCGATATAAGTGTTACACTCGCGGGTTTCAATACGGTGACTGTGACCGGCATGATGGCAACGGGGTGGCCTAAGATTTTCAGTTTTGGAACTGTAGAACAATTAGGAAAAGGTTCGCCTATAGAGGGATTTAATATAAATTACCCCAGCGCAAAGCCCTACGTAATTCCGATGAATACGTATGGCTCTTCTCCCAAGGAGCCGGTTGTGACTTTAGCGATTGATTCTGTGCTCCTGTGCAGAAAGGATATTAATGAGTATACGATATTCAATATCGTTGAAGAAATATACAAGCAGAAAAATATTCTTGCAGAAATAGACCCGCTTTTAAGCGGGCTTAATGAAAATTTTGATAGGAATTCAATGAGCTTTCCGCTGCATCCAGGAACATTGATGTATCTTAACCGCAATAGACCTTCCTTTTTTGAGCGCTACGCAGAGATGATAGGAGTGGTCTTTTCTATAGCCATCGCATTGTTCGGAGGGCTCGTTTCCTTATTCAGATGGAGAAAAAGCGTCAAGAAAACGAGAATAGACGAACAATATGAAGAAGTCCTGGATGTGGAGAAGAATCTTGATAATTTCAATACTTTAGAAAGCTGTACGGCTGCAATAGAAAACTTAACAGCGATAAAAAAACATGCTTTTGAGCTGCTCATCAAAGAAAAGCTGGCGGCGAATGAAAGCTTCGATATTTTCTTAACCCTTGTGGATAATTTAGTCGAGAGAATAGAGAGAAGGATGAGCAAGCTGGAAGAGACGGCTGTCGTTAAGAATTAAAATTCTTTCAGCCGCCTTCCACTATCTGGGGGCAGGTCAACAACTGTATTGATAAAACCTGATAGAGTAGCGAAACTCTGAACTATCTCCATTTCAAGGTGTCAATCCGTTCAGATTTTAGCGGGATCGAAAGGCCTCTTCCCACTCCTTTTCGAGTTCCTTCAGTGATTTGCCGTAAATTTCTGTCAATATTTTCAAGTTTTCCTGGTGGATATTTTTCTCATCATAATTCTTTAGCGTTTTGTACGCATGAAGAAATTTTGTCTTGCCGTATTCTTCGATGAGAAATTTAACGAATGCGGCGGCCTCGGCATAGGAAACTTTAGGCCTGGTTTCTTCTGAACCGATTTCAGTGTATGCGAACAATTCTTCAAGGTCTACCCAATCGCCTTCATCTTTAAGCTTCCGGACTCTCTCATTAATAGAAGAGAGGCCTCCTCCCAGGCTCTTCAGTGCGGGCGATCCCAACTTCTCTGAAATATAAACTGCAAAACCTTCGTTGAAGAGAGCCGGAGGATTTCCATGATGGTCCATCAGGATGTGTGCCATCTCATGGAAAGGATTGAGTTTTTCCCTTTCGTTGTAGATCTCGACGATCGTATTTCCGACAGCCCATCCCATTCCCCTATGACCTGTCTCCTCCTGCTTTGTACGTCCATCTTCGAACAACACCATCTGGATTCGCAAGTCAGAATCTTCTCTGAGAAATTCGCATATTTTTTGGAATCCCATCTCTCTCTGCTCAGCGATCTGGTTGATTTCTTTTTCAGCTGTGGAATTCTTGAAGTAGTGGATTTCGAAATGATCCGTGGAGAGTTTTTGTAGGGTGGGAAGCAAACGCTCCTTCCAGTTCGCCCAGAGAACCACAGCTGGTGTGAATCCTCCAACCCAGTCAAATTTCCATTTCTCTTCTTCTTGAACTACATCCAGGTTCCAAATTTGATCGCCGTACTCTGCTTCCATAACTAACTTTCCGTTTTTTTCTGATACGGATTTCGGTTTCAGTCCGAGGAATTGATCCTTTTTCCAGTGAAATGCATTTGGACGAGAAGACTCCTCCATGACATCTCTGAAGTACTCAACTCCCTGGCCCATAAACTCAAGTTCTTTATAATCTTCAGTAAAAAATTTCCAGGCCTCTTCATATTTTTTCTCATTAATATATTTTTGAACACCCCGGAACATTTGAATAATCTCGTCGGCCCGTGCTTTTGATGCTGGTTTCAGTGATTCTTGAGTTTTTTCAAGGCGGTCCAGCTCACTCCCAATATATCTTGTTCTATGAAAATATTTTTTATAATCTTTAATTTCTGATGATTCTGGATTGTAGAAAGAGAGTTGAATTAGAGTATTATCTGTCACAGGGCCAGGGATTTTGAACCCAAAGTTGAGCCATTTCTTATCTCCCGGTCTTAGCGGTCTGAAGAATTGTCTTCCCCATCCCATACCGCGACCGTATTCGGGCGAACGCGTGAAGATGTGAACCCCTAAAACTTGTTCTTCAGATGAAACATTCTGAACCTGTATTCTCGTCACGTTTTTTCCCTGATGAATAGGTTCAAATTCAATCTCTAAGATTTTAAGATTACTCTTTTCCTCCGCTTCCTTTGTAAATGACATGGAAAATGTCAGCACGGAATAAAACAGAATTAGACTCGCGGTTAAAAAAATATGGTGATAGTTTATTTTATTCGTCATTTAAACCCTCCCTTGAATTTATAATATTATAGGCTCTGTAAATGAGAAATGCAATTGACTCCAAGAATCCGGAAATATTTATTAAGAGAGTCAGTCATTAATTTTAAACACACTGACCTTCCTTGGGCACAAGTTCCTATCTCTCTAGTAAACTGCGAAGGATTGCCTTTGCAGTTCACAAGCGAGATTGTCGAAAATAATAAGAATATCGAGGTTAAAATCCTTAGGGGGCGAAACATTCTTCTTCTCCTTTTCAGTCTATAGTGTGCACCAATGAGGCATCATAAAAGAAGATTGTGGAAGATAACAAAAGGTTGCTTCCCGAGAAAGAGAGAAACGGAATGGGATAGACGCATTTATTCCATACGGGTAATTCTTTCAATCTCGGGAATCCAATGATAAGCGCATGTTTAATCCAGAGAAGGCCTTAATACAATACCTTTACCGAATATAAGAGAACAGGTCAGATTTAGTTTCCGTCCCCTCTAATTTTGCTTGAAGTATTGTTAATTTTCCTGCTGTTTTTCTTAATCAGTGGAATATCATCCCCCATATTACCCCAAAAGGGGATTGACATTTGTTGAGTTAAGATTTGACAATAGAAATAAGGATAATAAAAAAGGGAACATTTCTCATATTAGCTAAGGCCTCAAAATAAACGGGGGTGAGCAAAGTTCACCTCACGAAATGATGGACATTTTCATCATGTAAAAATAGGGAAAATTATTGAAAACAAGGTGACTTCGCTGAAGTATCAAAATTCAATCTATTCTCGCCAAGGATATACTCTTATAGAGTTATTGATAGGCAGCACTATCATGTTGCTGGTCATACTAGCAACGCTGGCTTTGTATGTGCAAAGCAATAAGATTTCTGTCGACCAACAACAATTTGCCTCGATTCAACACGATGTTCGTTCAGCCATGTTTTTTGTCTCAAGAGATACAAGATCTGCGGGTGTTGGTTTGATACCCGAGCTTGCCGGTTATTTTCTCGAAGGAATAGATGGCTATAGTCCTTCTCCCGAGTCGGCTGATTCGTTAAAAATTATGGCCAATTTTGATGATCCTTTGAAGCTAAAAATCGAGACTTATATGGGAGGGGGTGGAGGTGGAGCTGTCACCGCTGAATTGTATAGTGGGGAATTGTATAATAATCCTTATACCACTGTGGAAAGTTATGTCGACAGACCTATCTTTTTAATGTCAACAAAGTGTCCAGGCTGTTTTGCACTCCGCCAAATAACAGATGTCTTTGGACTTACTACACCCGGTGACGAGAGAATTACTATGTCGCCCGGACTATCTGAACTTGATCCCCCAGGAGGGTTGATAGACACGGGTTGTGATGCGAGCTGTTGGGATGATGCGATAATCACATTCGCACAGATAAAACAATTTTGGGTGGATACAACAGGGAATCCGGGAGACTATCCAGATTTAAATCTTGTTGTTGGGCAGGATGGATATTTAGGCATTCCGTATACTTTATATTCAACAAATATAGACGAAAGCGGGAATATCACACATATGGCATTGGCACTCAATATCGAAAATTTACAATTCCGGTATATCGGAGACTTTGATTACGATGGACTCACAGATTCGCCAGCAGATTGGAATAACAGCAGCTGGACGATTGATCCGTTGGACGATGAGGCGACTAAACAGACAAAAATGGATCTCATAACCAGAATCCGGATGCTTCGGATATGGGTAGTGGGAAGAACAAAAAATCCTTTTGTAAGCGTCTCTGGAACACCTTCCTCAGGAGTCAGTGTTTATAGAAGACCTGGTATTGCTAACAGTCCAGCAGGCAGTCAAGACGATTTACACAGAAGATTCCTCCTGGAAACAACAACTGTCGTAAAGAATCTTTCCTTAAGCTTATATAATACTGGAGATGCCTATTGATACGGGCACAATTTGAAAAGCTAATAATAATATGACCTTTGCTCTTTTTATTGGTTAAAAGATCCATTATTTCATGTGGCTATCCTTTTCAGTCCATCGAAACCAGGACTTCAGGAGTTTTAGGTTTCGGTCGGCTCAATTATAAGTAAGCTCTTGCCGTGCAAATTTGGTAAGATAACCCTTCGTATGGATCAATTAAAGGGACAGGTCCAGCTCAAGTGAAATTGTGACATAACATCTGGGCCGGTATCAAGGGAGCAGATCACCACTAGAGGCGGTTGATGCCTCTATTTTTTCTCAAAAGTAAACTTTTTCAATTTTCATTCGTCTTATGTGTAAAGTATCAGAAAAAACAGGAGCAGAAATGAGAAAATATTTCTATTCATTCCTAATGGGGCTTGTATTGGCTTTGGTCCTTGTTAGCTGTCACAGCCAGAGCTATTCCGATGCCGAAAAAAAGTCAAATGTTTTACTCGATCAATTCTTAAAGGTGATAAACATTCCCGGACTTTCAGCGGCAGTCGCCATAGACGATAAAGTTGTTTACAGCAATTCATTCGGCGTGTCCGACATAGATAACAACGTGCCTGCAACAGACAGCACAAAATACAGAATTGGAAGTGTAGCCAAGCTTCTCACAGCGGCGGCCACTGTTAAACTCATAGAGAAAAAGGTCATAAAAAAGGACGACCGCATTCAGACATATATTAGAGGTTTGCCCGAAGCATACCACAATATCACGATCGATCAGCTTGCCGGACATACGGCAGGTATTCGTCATTACACCCGAGAAGAAATAGCCAGCACGAACAGCCGAACCTACACAGATCTCGAAGACGTACTCGATAGATTTGTCAATGACTCACTTTTAGCTAAACCGGGTGAATAGTACTATTATTCGAGCTATGGATATGTTTTGCTCGGAGCTGTTCTGGGAAATGCCTCTCACAAAAAGTTCAATGAAATCATAAAAGAATATGTTTTAATTCCATCAGAAATGCTGAATACAATTCCTGAAATTTATAAGGATTCAGTTGCAGGGACGAGTCAATTTTATTATCGCTCCAAAAATGGTGGATTTGCAGTGGCCGAAGGAGAAAATTTCAGCTACAAATGGCCTGCCTCAGGTTATTTATCCACCGCGACTGATTTAGCTCAATTTGGGGGATCACTGCTTGCGGGAAACATCGTGGGGACTGATTCTTTATCCCTGTTGTTTTTGAAGCACAAAACCAATGATGGAAAAGATACGAGATGCGGATTTGGTTTTAGAATTGACAGAGATTGGAGGAGCAGAAAAGTGGTCCATCATGGCGGAGAATCTCCGGGAGCGAGGGCCTTTGTACTCATCTATCCTGAACAAAAACTGACCATTGCTGTTGTGGCGAATGTATTCAGGGCCCCGATATTCGAGGGAGAAGCTGAAACCATTGCAGGATATTTCCTGAGAGATTATTCCTGGGAACGGGGGCTGATATCTTCAGGTCAATATAAATATACGGCTTCGAATAAGGATAAAACCATGGAAGGGGAGATCGTGATTGAAGATCGGAAAGGGACGATCAGCAATTTCATGGGAGGAACCTTTCCGATTGTGGATGTAGTTTCGGATGAAAATAAAATCAGGTTGATCGGAGTGACGAAAAGCGGCATTATCAATATATGGATGACTTCAGAAAATAATGAATACGTTGGCCATTGGGGATACGATAAACCGCAAAATGAATTCAGAATGACAAAATGAAAATCTCCTCCAGCTACCATTGAATTATACAAGCGGGGATTTTTTCTCTACATTCCAATGTCTCAAGAATTATTGGTGAAAGGGTCAATTGGAATAATCGTAATTATGCTTTTCATCTTTGCCCTCTTATCTGAATCCTAATCATTTAGAGTTTTTTCACTCCAGAAAGGCATGAACTTTGGGGGGATTGGATTTGAGCTGCCCTTTATCTTGTGAGTAGTCCAGATTCTATTCTATATGCGGTTAAGGTTCAACGCTAAGGAAATCCCTCAATTTTTCCAGCTTGTTTGATTCATACGCTCTCTGGAGGAAAGTCCTGAGCTTGTACTGCCAGGCGAGCCGGCTTTTACGGCTGTTCCTTTTTACCGATGAGTTTCCTCTTCAACGGACGAAAAATCGGGAGGAACGTGAGAAGGAAGACCAGAACCAGGTGGACATCCACGTGCAAAAATAAGAGTAAAGGGTACTGGGGTTTCCAATGCATCGGCATCAGAACAGTAAATATCATCACAGAAATCGTGATCACGGCAATCAGCATGAGAAGGACTATCCTGATCTGGAAAATGGAAATTATGGGTCTGGATATATTCGTCGAGAGGATCATCAGAAGAAGAAAAGCAAGGCTGAGCAACAGTGTCAGCAAGTGAGTATAGCCGAGATGGCTGTCGAATGGATTGGCATAAAACCAGAACACATCCCTGAAAGAATCACTTTCGATCACGATGCTCGGAGATTTCATGTAATAGGCTAAAAATCCTATGATGCTGCAGCTTACCGGAATATAAAGGATAAGCAGCAGCAATCCGATTTTGTGTTTTTTCAGCGCGTTGATTATTTTGGTTGGGCTCATTTTCCCTTCTCTATTATAAATACTTATCTTCCCAAAAGAAAATTCAATGATTCTGTTATGTAATTCACATTGAATTATGGTTTTAATTCACTCTAAACATGTTGCTCTTTAAGAGACTTATCCCGATTGGCTTGACAAATCAAGAAAATCCCCGATACTGATTAATATGGGGAAGGTGTTATGGCCTCCATAAGGAAGCCTCGAATCTTTTTCATACTGTGTGTGGCAAGCACATTACTCCTCCAGAATTGTGCGACTATTGTGTATGGCACTTACCAGAAAATTCCTGCGACAAGTAATCCTCCTGGCGCGGAGATTAGTGTGGATGGGGAAGTAAAAGGCGTCACTCCTTTGGTTTTGCGTTTGAAGAAGACGAAGAGTTATGTGATTCGGATAGAAAAAGAGGGGTATAATCCTCTTGATATCATAATGAAAAAAGAGGGTTCATCCAAAGGGGGATTTGTCAGAATAGGGACTGTTCTTGTGGGAGGCATCGGAGGCTATCTTTTAGCGAAAATAGCTTATTCCAATGTCGAATATGATAATGTGGAAGTCTTGTTGCTTCCGTGGTGTATATGGGGCTTATTTTTCTCTGGAACTATAGCCATGGATATAATCGGGGGAGGTCTTTATAAATTATCCCCTGCTGAACTTCAGGTGACTTTGACTCAAAAAGAAGGACGCGCTCGGATCGATCTCATCGTTATAAACGCGGCGCAATCTGACAATATCAAGTGGATTCGAATCAAATGTTCAAAGAGTCAGAAAGAGGAGCTCATTGATTTGAACTAGATTTCCATTTATTCACGCTGTTTCGAGTGAGCTTCCTCCTGGTAGGTTTGACAAACCAGCAAGATTATAGATACTGAGAACTCAGGGGAGGGATTCATGGCTTCAATCTGGAAGTCGCGGATTTTCATCCTGTTTATAGCAGCAAGCACACTACTTTTCCAGAATTGTGCGACAATTATGTTTGGCCCTTACCAGAAAATCCCAGCGACAAGCAATCCTCCCGGCGCGAAGATTAGTGTGGATGGGGAAGTCAAGGGCAATACTCCGCTTAATTTGCACCTGAAAAAAACGAAGAGTCATGTGATCCGGATAGAAAAAGAGGGGTATAATCCTCTTGAAATTAAAATTAGGCAAGAGAGCTCATCAGAAGGTGGTTGGGCCATGCTGGGAAACTTTGCCGCGGGAGTAGCTGTGGGAGTTGTTTTAATGGAAGGTTTAGTAACTTCCTGGTCCAATCACGACGGCCACTTGTTTTTCCCGCTGTTTGTTGGGGGCATGTGTTTGATTGGTTTCATGGGTTTTGATTATATCGGCGGAGGATTATATGAACTTCACCCTGCTGAGCTTCAGATAACTTTGACTCCCATAGAAGGACAGGCAAAAACAGATTTCATCGTTATAAGCGCGGAGCGTTTGAACAAAATCAAATGGATCCGGATCAAGTGTTCGGAGAGTCGATAATAGGAACTCATTGACTTGAACTGATTTTCAATTCACACCAGCAAACCGGGGAATTCAGTATTTAAAAAGAAAGCTATATGGAACCCGAGAGGCTGAAATACGTACTTATATTTAAAGAGATGAGTATGTCTTTATCAATGGGCATACGTGTAGATTAAAAGAATCGTATGTGGAGTGATATAACATGAAAAAAGCAATCATCATCATTGTCATCGTTATCGTGGTTTTGGGTGTCGCTTTCCTGGGCATTAAAGGCTGCCAAACTCAGGGCGGAAATCAGCCGTTGAACACGGCAACTGTCGAGAGAGGAAACATATCCAAGACCGTGGTGGCCACAGGCAAGATCGAACCGCTGTACAAGGCTGAGATCAAGTCCAAGATTGGAGGCCTGATCAAGCAGTTCTACGTTGAAGAAGGCGACCGAGTGGCTGTTGGTCAGAAACTGGTGGAAATTATCCCTGGAGCCACACCCGTGGAAATGGTGCAGGCTCGGACCGAAGTCAAAGCCGCGGGCTACGATAAGATTGTTGCCGAAAAACAATACCTACGCAGCAAAGAGCTCATTGCGCAGAAAATGATCTCCCCCGAAGATTATGACAGGGCCAAAGCGGATTATGACACAGCCAAGGCCCGTTTTTACGCGGCCATGGCACAATTGCGAGTGCTCGAACAGGGGTCGAACGTGGAGTCGTTGGCTGAGGGCATCGAAATTACAGAGCAGGACCGGCAGGAAATTGAAAAGGAGACACGGGAAGCCATTGCCAGTATGACATTGATCTCTCCCATCTCCGGGATTGTTCTTTCACGCGATACGGACAAAGGCAGCGCGGTCATCCCTCTTTCTTCGGCGTATGGAGGAACTGTCATCATGATCATCGCTGATGTTTCTGAGAAGCATTTTCGAGGAGATGTGGATGAGGCAGATATCGGAAAGGTCCATCTGGGTCTTCCAGCGAGAATCTTTGTGGAAGCGTATCCGGACGATCCCTTTCAGGCGAAGCTGACTCACATCAGCCCTCAGGGACGCGAGGAAGAGGAGATCGTCAACTTTGAGATCCGTGCGACTATCGATGACCCAGAGAACAGACTCCGTTTTGGTATGTCTGCGGATGCCGAGCTCATTCTGGAGGAGCATGAAGATGTTCTGGTGATTCCGGAGGGCGCGATCATATACGAGGATGAAAAAACCTATGTCAATGTCCAGGATGATTCCATCCCGGAGGGAATGCGGAAAATAGAGATCACCAAGGGCATCTCCGATGGTCTCCAGACCGAGGTTTTATCGGGACTCGAGGAGGGACAGGTTGTTGTTCTTCCTCAGTAGTATTATAGAAGAAACTATACAGAAGTATCTCGCTCTGGAGATGTGCAGCTTGAATGAACTCTGGACAAGGATTTTATTATGCGCTGGGCCGATATAATCAGACAAGCTTTTCAAGACCTGAAATCCAATAAACTCCGAAGCACCCTCACGCTCTTCGGTATCGTTTGGGGCATCATGGCCATTATGATCCTCCTGGGCTGGGGATTCGGGTTCCGCGATCTCATGTACGAGGGCATGAGCAAGATCGGCGAAGACCTGGTGGTGATAATCCCGGGTCACACATCCATCGGCGTGGGAGGATATAGGACCGGACGGCCTGTTATTCCGGAAATGGATGATATCGAAGCGATTCGAATTCAGTGTCCCTCGGTGGACAATGTCAATCCGCAGGTCGGCCGCTGGTACCAGGTCAAGGCGGACACGGAAGCGCGGGAATACAACATTCGCGGTGTCCTTCCGGTCGCCAAAAAAATGAACAACTGGCAGGTGGCTCAGGGACGGTTTATCAGTCAGGAGGATGTCAGGAACCGCCGACGTTTTGCCTTCATCGGCAACAATATCAAGGAGCACCTGTTCGGTGAAGAGGCTTATCCGGTGGGAGAAAAGATCAAGATTCGGGGTGTCACGTTTCTTGTCGTCGGAGTGGCGGTTGAAAAAGAGCTTCAGATGTCCACGATCAACAGCCGCCATGACGACCAGGTTCTGGTTCCTCTGAGCACGGCTCTCCAGTTGTGGAGCGACGGGAAGAGTCTCGATCTGATTTTCGCCTCTCCGAAGGAAAACGCCAAATCCAGTCAGGTGGTGAGCGAGGTCCGGAATGTGCTGGCTGAACGCCACCGATTCGATCCTGAAGATGAGGAGGCCTTATTTATTCTCGAATTTGCTTTCTTCGAAAAGATGATCGATCTGCTCACTGTGGGATTGAACATCCTATTGGGGCTTATCGGGATCATCACCCTGTTTATCGGCGGTGTTGGGGTGATGAACATCATGTTTGTCTCCGTCCAAGAACGCACCCGGGAAATCGGTATTCTCAAAGCCGTCGGAGCCAAGAAGCGGGACATCCGCCTCCAGTTCCTGGCTGAATCACTCTTCATCACTTTGCTCGGAGGGTTCATCGGTTTTCTGCTGGGATCGGCTCTGCTGGGATCGGTCAATCTTCTGCCCTTGCCCCCGTTTATTCCTCTTCCACAGAACTCTCTGGTGCTCTCTTTGATCGTTGTTTTTGTGATGATTCTGACCGGTGTGATCTCAGGATATATTCCAGCTAAAAACGCAGCGGAGATGGAGCCGGCCAAAGCCCTCCAGTACGAGCGGGGCGAAACCGTTGTGGGCAAGAAAATCCCGAAGCCTCTCTGGGTATCCCGGACTCTGACTGGAGAACTCATCGGACAGGCCTTTCTCGAGATTCGCAGCAGCAAGTCCAGGAGTTTTCTCACAACGTTCGGGATTTTTTGGGGGATTGCAGCAGTGATTGTTCTAATCGGATTCGGGACGGGCTTCCAGGGATTTTTTGAACGCGAATTCGGAAAGATGGGAGAGAAAACCGTGTTCGTGGTTCCCGGTCGGATTCAAACCGAAAGAGGCACTTTTAGACAGGCGCGGAGAGTGCGGCTCTCAGAGAGAGATGTTGAGGCTCTCATGGCCTATCCTGTCGAGATCGAGAAAGCCCTGCCGGAATATGACTGCCGGTTTCCGGTCGTGAAACACGGCAGTGAAAGCCGCGCCGTCCACACGCTGGGTGTGGTTCCGGGGACATTGGAGATGCGGAATTTTCAAGTGGCCAGGGGACGGTTTATCAATAAAGGAGATGTTGAGGAAAGCGCAAGGGTTTGTTTTCTGGGGGCCAACATTCCCGAGCGCCTTTTCGGGAATCGGACACGTGATGTCACAGGAGAATACGTCAACCTTAACGGACTCCGGTATCTTGTGGTCGGGACAGCCCAGCCCAAAGGGCTTCAGCTGTCAATAAATACCTCCTATGATGACGATAAGATCATGATCCCGTTCACCACGGCTTTGAAAGACTTCAGCGGGGATAAATACCTGTCCCGGATACTCGTGTCCCCGGTCCAGAAAGAGCGATACAGGAAGACCGAACAGGAGATTCGTCATACTCTGGCCAGGCTCCACAGGTTTGAGCCGGAAAATGAAGATGCTTTGTATGTATGGAGCATGCTCGAGGGAACGGATTTCCTGGGCTATATCGTACTCGGGCTTCAGATATTCCTGGGTGGAGTCGGCGTGATCACGCTGATGATCGGGGCCGTGGGAGTGATGAACATCATGTTCTTTGTCGTCACCCAGCGCACGCGGGAGATTGGGATTCGCAGGGCTGTCGGAGCGCTGAGAAGGCACATTTTCCAGCAGCTTTTTACAGAGGCTCTCACGCTGACATTCATCGGGGGGCTGATCGGGTTCGGGATCGGTTGGGGATTGAATGCCGGCCTTTCGGCTCTGGTGGAAGTCTTGCGGAGTCAGAGCGCACAACTCATGATGCTTTTTTCCCCGGAGAATTCA
>JABAOC010003856.1_pt7 | contig 13054 bp, 10 predicted proteins | sample 7062161 | NCBI WGS metagenome assembly JABAOC01 (sample SAMN14538625, study PRJNA623070) | marine sediment metagenome | biome: marine biome [ENVO:00000428]; feature: marine pelagic biome [ENVO:01000023]; material: deep marine sediment [ENVO:00002113] | place: India: Gulf of Khambhat ... | reverse complement strand
TCAAGGTTCTGCGCATCCAGCTCTTCGGCCACCTCCTCGATGACCGTGGTTCGCTGCTCATAGGCCGTGTCGATGACCGCCGTAATCGTGGTCCGCGTGGAGACCGCCGGCTTGACCGGCATCCCCGTCATCTTCGAGACGTTGTCCAGCGCGTTCGCGTCCAGCGGTTGCGAGAGCACCACCATCAGCTCGCCGTCGTCCTCCTCCGACCGGATCCCGATCAGATGATGATGCTGAGCGTAGGTCGCGGGGACTTTCTCGACAAACTCCCGGGGCACGCTTTGGTTGGGTATCTCCGCCAGGTACTCCCAGCCCAGTGCCTCGGCAAAGAGTCTCAGCACCGCGTCCTCGGTGAAGTACGGGCAGGTGAGCAGTAACTCGTCCAGCCGGGCCCGGCCCTTGTTTTCCTCCAGAAACCTGGCCAATTGCTCCGCATCGAGCAGCCCCGTTCTTTTCGCGGTTTGTATGAGCAGGTTCTTCATATGGACATCGCGTCTCCCCGGGGCAGAGTATCATTGCGCGTCGAGCACCTTGGGCGGATCGATTCGCTTGGGCTTGATGCCCGGCCAGTTCTGGTAGTTCTGGAACTCCAGCTCGTGCTTCTCGAACGCCGTGCGGTTGCGCTCGGACAGTCTTTCCAGGTCCTTCATGCCGTGCTCCGCCGTCTCCGCGGGCCGAATGACCTCGGCCTTGACGAACACGTAGAGCTTGCTCTGGGTATCCTCGTTGTCGATGCTCCGGAACAGTCCGCCGATGATAGGAATGTCGCCCAGAATCGGCACCTTCGAGCCGCCCTTGGTCTGATTCATTTTCGTCAAACCACCCAGGATGACCGTGCTGCTGTTGGGCAGCGTCACCTTCGTGTCCACGGTATTCGTCCGGGTGTTCGGCGGCGGCTGTTGCTGGTTCGGGCCGACCGCCGGGGTCTTGAGGAAATCCGACCGCGTCAGCACCACGTCCAGCCGCAGCAGGTCCCCTTCGCTGATATGGGGCGTAATGTCCAGGGAGATACCGGCCTCGTACGGGTTGAAGTTCACGGACGTCTGGACCAGCGTATTCTGAGGGCCCGCGGCCCCGGTTGCGACCGGGATCGCCGACGTCACTTCGACGTACGTCGTGTCTACCGTTTCGATCTTGCCCAGCTCATTGTCATTGACCAGCAGTTTGGGCTTCGCCAACACGCGCCCGTAGTTTTTCGTTTGCATGGTCCTCAGTAAGGCCTGGATCTGGTCATCCCCGTAGAAGGCCGTCAGAGTTCCGCCGGCCCATTCCACGTACTTGCCCAGGCCGTTGGGGTCGCCGATCCCGGGGGGACCGTTGAATGTCTTGAGGACGTTGAGATCGTAGCTGAAGGCGTCGCTCTTGGTCACCTCGACCAGCGTGCAGTCGATCAGAACCTGAGGCCTGCGCTTATCCAACTGCTCGACCAGGGTGGCGATCCATTCCTGATTCTTCTTGTTGCCGTACACGATCAACGAATACGTGTTGGGGTCGGGAACGATCTTGACCTTCTCCTCCCGGCTCACCACCGTCTTCTCGATCTTGCCCTCTCTCTCCTGCTCGACCGTTTCCTGAATCAGGCTTTCGAGAATCTCCGCCAGATGACCGGGCGAGGAATTCTCGAGCGGGTAGATCTTGTAGGGAATCTCGTCAAGCAGCATCTCGCTGTCGACGTACTCGATGATATTCGCGATTTTCGCATGCTGCTCGGCCGTGGCGTTCACCAGAAGCGAGTTCGTGGACTCGACGACCACGACTTGCGGCTCCTCGACCAGCCCTTTTTCCGTCACTTCCGTGGTCGATGAAGTCTGGCTCTCCGGGGTCGGGGCCGTCGGCACCCGCGGCTGCCCCGGGACCGTGCCCGTGGTCCGGCCGCGGCCGGTGATCCTTGACGAGCCGTAGCCGTAGTCGTAGGTATCCGGCAGCCTGCTGATGATGCCCAACTCCTGCAGCTTCCGGGCCATTTCCTCCGCATCGATGTGCTTGATCCGGTAGAGTTGCAGGGCACGCAAATCCTGCTGTTGCACGTCCAGGGAATCGACCAGACCATCGACGACGTCCAACTGCTTCGCAAGGCCGATCATCAGAATCCGGTTGGTCCGCTCGTCGGCATCGAGGTAAACGCCCTGCTTGCTCGTATCGGGTTGCTGCATCCCTTGCAGTGCCCGAGTGCGGGCCAGTTGGGCCTGGGCCGCCCGGATCTGGGCCACGCGCGTCCGGTAGGCCGCATCCGACTCACCGGGCGCCCTCGTGATGGTGGGCGTGACATCCGGCTCTCCGACCGTGACGGTTACGCTCTCGAGCTGCTCCGCCAACGCCTTGACCTTCTCGGCCAGCGTCTTGGCCATCGTGTATTTCAACTGCCGGTACTTGAACTCCCTCGGCTCGCCGGGGCGGTCGACCAGTTCCAGCAGGTGCTCGATGCGGCCCATGCGGTGGGCGTACGACGTCACGATCAGCGTTTTGCTTTCGGCAATCGGCGTGATTCCTATCGTCAGTCCCATCCCCTGAAGCAGGTTTTCAGCACTGGCGGTGTCTATATGTTTCAACTCGAAGACACGCGTGATTACCACGTCACCGGCCTCGACCGGCGGCGCCTCGGGGCTCACAAAGTCCGGATCGAGACTCATGTATTCCGCCTTCGGCACGATCTTGACGATGTTGCCCTTGTGCCGGGTCATGACCAGGTCCTTGAATTGCAGAACCGACTCGAGCAGAAGGTACAAGTCCTTGACCTTCATCCGGCCTCGCAGGTTTCCATTGAGTTTCAGAGTCACCTCGCCGGTGACCTTCTGCGGGTCATAGACGTAGCTCAGATTCAGGTACTTGCCGATCAGGTCCAGCAACTGAATGACTTGTACCTTGTCGGGCAGAGTCAACTCGATCAACTCGTCGCCGTTGGGAAACTCGGCCGGCTCATAGAACGACGCCGCGGACTTCGGCTGTGCTGTGGGCTGCGCCGCGGCCATCACATCGGCGGATTCCGGCCTGGCCGGTGGCTGCGCGACCCGCTCGCTGTCTGACGGCACAATTTCACCCGGACGCAGGCCCGCAGTATCAGTAGCAGGCTCAGGGGCTGTCTGGAGCCCGGTGTCGTCCTGCGGCGCCGCACCGACCTGCTGGAACCCCGCCGGCACCTGCGGTTCGGCGGCGCCGGCCTCCGACACCGCGGAAGGAACGCCGCCCGCCGGCCGGGAGCCCGGCGTCGGGGCCGGGACGGGCGACTCGTCCGACGACGATGGCGTCTCAGCTCGGGCCGTCAACTCGGCGGCACGTCGGCGCACTTCCTCCAATTTCCGCTGCATCTCTTGCAACAGCGTGGATTCCTTCGATTCATCCTTGTCGGCCGGAGCCGGTTGCGGGTCTCCTGTTTCATCGGCCGGCTGGTCTGAGGCCGGGTCCCCCATGGCCGTGGCCTGGATGGTTGGGGTGACCGCGGCCGGGTTCACCGGCGCCGCCAGGACCCGGCGCCGCCTGACGGCCTCGGGGCCCAACTCGACGGCGGTCGTGATGTCCTTCAACTGGAAAGCCGGAGCAATCGCCACGACGGCGCCGTTATGGACATCGAGAATGCCCCTCATCCGGGTCTTGTCCCGGGGAGGATTGGCGAAGGTGCCAAGGGAAATGCCGCCTACGGCGTCCGCAATTCGTTCATTGGAAGGCATCATCCCGGCCGCCGACACGGGCCCGAGCTGCTTGATATCAAATTCGGTCACCGTGTCCACAAGTCCCAGAATGGCAATGGCTTTCTGCAACTCTCCCGGCCCGCCGGTAACCAGCAAGGTATCAGTTCCCGGGAGCCGGGAGGCCGTCCCGATCTTCAACCGGGTCAGGAACTCCTTGCCGCGCTGCGGCGCTATATGCGTCAGGGGGATGACTCTATGTTGTACCGTGCCTGAGGAGGCACTCGCATCGAGGGCGTATATATGGCCGGGTCCGGCGCGAAGCAACATAATGAGGAGGATTGCAGCAAGCGATTGACAACGCTCCTTATGGGGGGAATGCCATTCCGTCATCGTTTGTTACCTCTAATCCAATTCACCCTACTCCAATACTTCCAAAAATGGCCCAAGACCCGGCACTCAACGGAGATGACGCCGTCGCGGACAGTCCATTTCGAAAACAGGAACTCCGCCCCGTGTTCGGCATGAGCAGGCACACAGCATCATCTACTTAGTCAGACAGGGGTGCCGGCCAAAAGTTCCCGCTCCGGCCAGAAAAAAGGTGTCTTTCAATACTGGCAGTTTTGTGCTGCAATCAGGCAGATTGGCACGGAGGACAAGAGCCTGGCCGCTCTGAAATCGATAGAAACGCCCGGCGGGGCCAGGATCCGACGATGTTCCGATAGGATCGATCAGTTCCGGATGGAGCGCGGGGCGTTCAAGCGTCTGAGAAACTCACGGCGCCGCTCTTCTTTGAGGCTGTTCTTGTTCTCGTTCAATTCCTCGCCCAAATCCCCCAGTTTTTCCGCTTCCTCGGCGCTGACGCGAGAGGATCTGAACTCCGAGATCAATTTGCTTGCGGCGGCCGCCCGGTTGGCGGGGTCACTCTCCAGTTCCTTGAGCCTGTCCACGAGATCGCCCAGGGCCTGTTGGTCCTCCTCGCTCAGATGCGCCGACGGCGAATCGCTGCCCCCAACGGCCGGCTGGCCCGAGGCAACGGGCTGTGCCACAAGCTGGCCCGGCGTCCTTCCGGTCATCGATGAACGCGATCCCGATGCCGCGGGGACCGGCGATGCCGCCCCGGTCTCGAGCATGCTCGCCGTATCCGGCACGGGCTCGACGAGCATCTCCGTAGTGCGGTTGCCGTCCCAACACGTGACCGAACCGGCTTTGACCTCCTTGATGACATAATGGGCCACCTGCTCGCCCTGCCGGACCCACCGGTACGTGCCATCCGCCAGGCAAATATAGGCAAAGGACGCCCCCGGATCGGAGGCGGAATAACTCGTTCCAACCAAGTTGAATTTGGCCGATGACTCCGGCGGTGGCGGCGGCGACGGCACGGGAGTGCCCCTTCCAGGCCTCGCTGACATACGCGCCGTCGGCGCTGCGGGCGGGTTGATAATGTTTGCCAGGAGCTCCGCCTGCTTAACCAGCGGCGGGGTGGTATCCTGGCTGCTCTGGTCCTTGTCGCCATGCCGTTCCTTGAACCTGTCAACCGCGCTGGGAGCATTGAGAATCTTCNNCAGGCCGACCAGAGAAGGCACCAGGACGGAGGCCAACACAATGCTCGCCAGGACCACCGCTGCCACACTCGTCACGCGCAATGTCTTTATCATGAGACCACCATCGATGACGGATTATTGATGATTGAAAATGGAAGGCGCGGACTGAATCATCAATCATCCATAATCCTTAATCAATCTATTTTGACATTGCCGGCGGCTGCGGGTTCCCTCCAATGGATAATTTTCTGCATATACTCCTCCTCGTGTCCGGCGTAGCCGGCGCTTTTTTCGGGCGTATGGCAGTCCAGGCAGGTCATTTTCGGCTGGGTGGTCGCCGTCTGTCCGGAGGTCCGAATATGCTCGGAGCCCGGCCCGTGGCAATTTTCACAGCCGACATCCTTCAGATGCGGCGTCCCGGCCTCGGTGACGAAGCCGCTGTCGTAATCCATTCCTGTTACGTGACATACGACACACTCGGGGTCATGGTCCGAACCCACTCTCTTGAGCGAGGCCAGGGCGTCGGCATGAGCCTTCGTGCTCCATCGGTCGTACTCATACTCGTGACAGGGCCGGCAGGCCCTTGAGCCCGCAAACACAATGTCCTGCGGTAACGGCAGACGCGGGTGCCGCTCCAGCAGGTTACTGTCCTTCACCAGTTGCTGGTACTGCCGGTAAAGCTGGACGAGGACCTCGTCGTCGGGCAATTTCTCCTCCACGGGAATCCGCTCGAACTGCAAGACCAACTCCTCCGTCTGCCGCGTGACGGCCGCATCGAGCCGGCAAATATAGCGTCCGAAGCGGCCCACGGCAAAAACCAGCGGCCGGGCATCCGGACCGCTCACCAGTTGCGGCTCGTCGGAATCCGAGGGACAGATGACGCATTCGACCCCAGGTACCTGCGCTGCCAGAACCTTCAGCAGGCCGGGACCACAATGTTGGAGGATCAGGATATCAAGCGTTGAGACGCCGGCGACCGCGCCGATGAGTTCGGCTGTGTTTTCCAGGGGAGTAACCTCGGGATCGACCGCCACGACCCGGACGACGATTTCGCGCCCCTGAGAGGTGAATCGCCTGGCAAACACCGGAGACCGGTCTGCTGTACCGATAATCTCGAATCCCTGTTGACGATCCGCCAACAGCCCGAGGCGCCCGGCGATGTCGAGGTCCTGATGGGTCAGACGAGCAACGTCATAACCGAGGCGTCGCAGGGCCTCAAAAATGACCCGGAACTTGATAAGGTCCTGCTCGCTGTCGCCCCGAACCAGGGCGCCCGTTTCAACGATCAGCCTGTTCGCTGCCGGTACGCGGCTGAAGATCGCGGTACGCTTTTCGAGACCGCCAAGCTGTCCCCCGGAACAACCGCAAGGCCTGAGCGAGCCAAGCTCGCTGCCGGTGAAAAACACGGTCAGTTCTTCAGAGGGCTGCGTCACGGGCCTGCCCGTCTCAGAAGGACACGATAAGCCACCGATCAGCACGCAAGTGCTTACGAATACAAGTATTACGTTCGTCTGGTGGCCCAACGATCTGCCCCTGCCCTCAATGGACTCTTCTGCGTCCGGTCTCAATCCGCAGCCGCGCGCGGCGCACCGCGCTTCGGATGCGGCCGTCTCAATAGAATCCTCGGAACGGGATGGGTAGCGTCTCTCCATCCTTGATTTTCACCTCAAGAACATCCGCCAAGACGGCACGCTCACCCTCCTGCACCGGCGGGGTCACCTCGACCCGCAACTGATAGCGATTGCCGACCTTCTTGCACTCCAGGACCTTCACGGTTCCTTTCTGCGACGTGGTGGACTCGATCTCGAACTGGTCCTGATAGTTGCTGAGGATCCAAATGTCGCGTTGAACCGGCTCATTGGCCTTAAGGTTGAACAGCAGGATCTGCGGCGGGTTGATCGTGAATTCCGGCACGACATCATACAGCGCCCGCACGTTTTTGCATTCCGGGTGCGTCAGCTCGATACTGATTTGCCCTCTGCGATTGCGTTGGAGTTTTTCCATGTCAGCTTTGAGCTTCAGCACGAACTCGGTAGCCGTGACGGCAGGATCGAATTCGGCCGAGAGCGTGTTCGCCGTGGACCGAAAGCCCGTAATGGAGAAAGGCCGGCCGTCCAGACTGGTCAGAGTGATAGTGCCGCTGCCGGCGTTCTCGTGCCGCAGGAAAAGTCGGAGCCTTTCGGGCTTGCAGTCCACCCGGCGGACAATTGTCGCTTTGAGAGTCAGCGTCACAACGGCGTGCTCCGGATCGTTCGTCTGCATGTGGAGTTGTTTGTTCACCACTCCCGGATACGCGCCGGCGGGATAGTCGACCTCCAGCACCCCGCTCGCGCGCGGGGCGTACTTCTGCCCGTTCTTGACGCCCTTCGTGGTGACACCGCAACAACCCACCACCGTGATGATGACCAGCGGTGCATCGCCCGTATTGGTAAACTTGAATTGTGCCGTGTGTTTGGTCTCGGTTCCGATCTCGCCGAAGTCATGGACGACCTTGTCGAGCGTGATTTTCGGCGAAATGACCGAGGCCTGCCCGGCCGTGGGTTCGGTCCCTTCGGACTGTGCGGACCCGGCTACCAAGGTCCTCGATTGCCCCGTTTGGGGCGCTTGGGCCGTCGTCGCCGTATCCTGGCAGCCTGATAGCAGGACCAGAACCGCCGGCAACAACACCGAAAAGCACCAGCCAAACGACAAATCTGCCCTTTCCCCCCGGGCAACTATTCCCTTCCTTTCACGATTTGTGGCCATCTCGTGCACTCCCAAATGAAGTTCGGACCGTTCCAACATCGATTCCGTGAAAAGATTCTATTCTACCCCTGGACGGCTGCGCAAGCAAGAAGTTCCCTCTGGCGTAATCGTCCCACAAAACGCTGTGTGCGACTGAATTGCCTGGCAAGCCATGCACATAGAAGGCCGTAGGGGCGAATCATTATTCGCCCCTGCCAATTCCCGGTCAGATGCTTCGCCTCGCTCAGCATGACCAAAGGCGCTTGCCCCGCCACAAAACGCAGTCGCACACAAAACGCTTCGAATCGGAGAAATTTCTGTTGATAAGCGTGGTTTTTGTGATAATATTAACAGTTTGAAGAATATCCGGGAGTTACGGCCATGAAGGAAAAGATACATCCTAAGTACGACAAAGTAGTGGTTCACTGCGGTTGCGGGAACACGTTCGAAACCCGCAGCACTGCCGAGGCCATCCACGCGGAAATCTGCTCGATGTGCCATCCGTTCTATACGGGTAAGCAGAAATTTGTCGATACCGCCGGCCGAATAGAGCGATTCCAAAGGAAATACGGCACGAGTTACATCAAAGCAGCCCCAGCCGGCGAAAAACCAAACAAGAACAAAAAAGACCAGCAACAATAACTTATTTGTCAGATTAAGATTATGCTCCCATCCTGATAAAACCGGGATGGGAGCTTTTTGTTCTTTTGGTCGAATGCAAATGAATTGTCATCTCGAACCTATAGCGGACGGTATTTATGGCTGAACAAAAAGACAGTTTGCTCGTAAAGCTCGACCAGATCGAGGCACGTTATGGCGAGATCGAAAAGCAGATTTCCGAGCCTCACGTGACCTCCGAACCAGCGAGACTTGTTGCCCTATCAAAAGAGCAGGGCAAGCTTAAAACAATAGTTACAAAATACCGTGAGTATAAAAAAGCTGGAGCCGACATAGAAGAGGCCGAGCAGATATTGTCCGACAGTTCCGCCGACGAAGATTTCAAAACGCTGGCAAAAGAAGAGATTCAACAGCTCGAAGGACAAAAGAGCACACTTCTCGAAGAAATCACAAACAGCATCGTAATGGCCGACGATATGGACATCGATTCGGTCATTATGGAAATACGTGCGGGAACCGGCGGCGAGGAGGCGGCTCTGTTCGCGCGCGACTTGTACGGGATGTATATAAAGTACGCCGAAGCTCGCAGATGGAAGGTCGAACAGCTCGATTTTAACGCGACTGAAAAGAGCGGCTTTCGCGAAGTAATCTTCAGCGTTAAAGGGCCGGGTGTCTGGTCCGAGCTTGGTTACGAGGGGGGCGGTCATCGCGTCCAAAGAGTGCCGGAGACCGAATCCCAGGGCAGAATCCATACCTCGGCGGCGACCGTTGCCGTTCTGCCCGAGCCTGAAGAGCTTGATATCGAAATTGCCCCCGATGATGTTGTCGAGCATGTCAGCAGGTCCAGCGGGCCGGGGGGGCAAAACGTCAACAAGGTAAGCAGCGCAATTAAACTCGAACATATCCCGACCGGGATTACCGTTCATATGCAGGATGAGAAGAGCCAGCACAAGAATCGCGCCAAGGCCTGGCGGGTTTTAAGAAGCAGGATTTACGAACATTACCAGAGCCAAAAAAGGGCCGAGCGCGATTCGAAACGCAAGACAATGATAGGCTCCGGCGACAGGTCCCAGAAAATCAGGACATATAACTTCCCGCAAAATCGTGTCACCGACCACAGAATCAACTTATCGCTCTACAGCCTCGACAAGGTGCTGGCCGGCGATATGACAGACCTAATCGCAGCACTAAAAGATTTCGACCGGCAGCAGCGACTGAAAAACCTGTAACCATTTCAAGAGAAGCCAAAACAACAGTTAACGTTCATGCCATCCCTTGAAAATGCTGATTCGATTTACTCTTCTAACGATACCTCTTTCCAGCTAGGACCGCTAAAATAAGCATATGCTTCTTCACGTGATTCAACGTGGGAACATGGTCTGCCACATACATGTCCAAAAAATACTCTGATGCTTCCCGTGTTGTCACGTGTTACTACCGTACCACCTCCCCAGGCGCCATGGCTACTTGCGTAAGCCATGGCAATCCAGTCGCCATTTGGAAAATCATAAAGCAGGGCCCATGTATTACCTTCTTTGAATGTATTTGGATCTTTGATATATGTATATGATCCGCCAGGATTGGCTCGATACCTCCCACAATTGAACTGTTGACGAACATCATCAAGAGAATTACATGTTGATAGTTTGTCTTTCCAAAGCTTAGCGTGTTTATAAGAACCAGTACCCAGAGAGGGTGGGCCGGTAATGCGGATTAATAATGATATACCGGAGAAAGAAAGCACAATGCCTAAAGGCACACATATCAATATATATTTGACAACCTTATTTGTGCTAATACTTGACATAATGACAACGATTTATTAGGTGACTGTCAATAGTTATAACCTTAATAAATTGTTATGCGGTGCTCCCTTCTCGTTTTTTGCATTTGACGGCGAACCATCCCTTATTCTTTTCCTCAAGTGCATCGAATTCCGAGTACCCAACACCTTCCAATACTTCTCGAAATTCTTCGATGCTTAGATACGTCATTCCAATGGCATCTACAATACGCTGATTTCTGCGGTCGTATTTTTTGTTTTTATAAACGGCTCCCACGATAAGGAGTTGTCCGTTTTGCTTCGTAACTCGATGAACCTCTTTGAGGTCATTACGAAAATCCGGCCAGAAATAGTGGCTCTCAAAAGCGGTAATCAGACCAAAGGCACCATCGCTGAATCTCATCGAAGAGACAGCCTCTTGAAATATTTCCACTCGTCCTTCGTTAATAAGCGCACGATTCTTCTTCCTGGCCACTACAACAGCATCTGGCGAATAGTCAATGCCGACGACTTTGCCATCTGTGGCGATTCCTGCAAGTCGCTCAACAGTCCTTCCGCCGCCACAACCAATGTCAAGTGCGTCTATATCACTTGCGATGTCGATAAAGCCTAAACCCCATCTCGTGAGACCGGAATGCCCAAAATTCATTCCCCTAGCGAGAAATCGACCAAATCGCCCACTAGGTTTTTTGCACTGACTTAGCGTTCTTTTTAACAAGCCCATACAAGACTCTTTTCTATCTAAAGTATTGCACCGCCTAACAAGTTATTATACGGTTTTACTGAGAATACCGACTATGGTAGTTGTAAGATTTGTCGTTGACAATAAAAAATAAGCTTCCCATGCGATCGGGCTCTATTATGAGCTGGTAACAGTCGCTCCTGCTAAGATCCAAAAGCAACTTATCACTCTACAGCCTCGACAAGGTACTGGCCGGTGACATGTCGGAACTAATAGCAGCACTGAAGGATTACGACCGCCAGCAGCGGCTGAAAAACCTGAAACGATCTTATGAGTGACTAGAAAAACAAACAGTGTGATTTTCTTAATGAATATCTTGGGATTGTTCGGAGTCAGGTACAATGGTAGCTTCTGGCTCTATGTTTATTGTCTCCTTGTCCGCCTTTGATTGTAGCTTTCGTCTTTTGATCAGAAACAGGATAGCTCCAAGAGGAAACGATACCTTGAGTATCCATGGAGCATATAGCCCCATTTTCACCATTCCCACACCGGGAATCTTAAATGCGATAGGTTGAAAGCCCATCTGCCCTGTTGTCCAGTTCAGATTAAGACTCGTAATCCCAATGAGGATGAAGATAATCCACAACCATTTTTTACGAATCTTTGTACGTGCACACAGAATGATGGTCCAGATAATGAAAACTGGAATGATGACGGCAAGTGAAAGTAAGACATAATGACGAAGGCTTTTTCCCGCCAGAGTGAAGGCATTAAGTTCTCCCAATGATTTTGGGATCGGATTGACGCTTACAGCAAAAATCTTCTTGTTTTCTCCAACGGTATCGATTGTGATTGTCGCGAGAATCCATGCATCTGTAAAATGGTACTGATATGTAAGGTGTGAGCGCCGCTTGTCGGGCGTAGATAATATCCTGCATCCAACAAGCTCCACTGACAGAGGTTCCCCTTGTGCAAGCATGTCTGCAACAGGCAACATTTTGGACTCGATTCCCGGCTTTACAACCTGCGGATCGAGTTGTCCAATGACTGTCTCGAAATCCCTTGCGCGCAGTGCTATCAGGCACTCCATCGCCAGTGCCTCGTCATCGTCGGGGGCCATTCGGTTCATCGTATTGCGCAAAAAGTCATTTGGTTTGCACCCAAACAATGTAACGGCCAGCAAAGTTACTATGACGAGCGGTTTTGGTTTCACGTAAGTTCCTTTCATTTCACATGACGAAAAAACCGTAAGAACAAGCGTGTCGTTGTAAAGCTGAAAATCTAATGTAAATCCGCTGTATTAATAGTAAATCTACAACATAAATCGGAATTTCCAAAGAAAAACTTTACCGAAATATGTAGCGTTATCGCTTCGCTGGGGCGCTTTGGTGAAGATTCATTTGCGAATTTGATGATTATCGTATATCGTACCAGATTGTAAGTTTATTGGTGTATTTTGAGGTTTATTTCGATATGATTATTGTTGTAACCGGGATGGTTGGCGTTGACAAGAAAAGCTATCTTGAGAAGGTCTGTCAATTCGCCGCCGAGAAAGGAAAAGAGGTGCTGCTGTGCAACGTCGGCGAGGCGATGTACGCCGAAGCACCCGATATCCCGCCCGGCAAAATCCTGGACATATCAATGAAAAGGCTGAGCTCACTTCGCCGCAGCGTCTTCAAAGACATCATCGCAAAAGCCAAAAACGCCCCCAACCTGATAGTCAATACTCACGCAACCTTCCGCTGGCGGCACGGATTGTTTCCGGCGGTGGATTTCGACCAGATGCGGCAGCTCAACGCCGATATGTATGTCTGCCTGATTGACGGCGTGAGCGCACTGCACACCCGGCTTGTCGCTGAACACGCCGTCGAACACACGCTGAAAGATTTGATTGTCTGGCGGGAAGAAGAGATTATCGGCACCGAAATGCTGTGCAAAGGTATTAACGAAAGGATTCCTTTTTACTGCCTGGCCCGCGGCACAGCAACCGAAACCACCGAAACATTCTACGGACTTATCTTTGACGGTCGAACCAAAAAGGCATATTTGAGCTTCCCAATGACCGCAGTTGACAATATGG
>JABAOC010000431.1_pt2 | contig 13057 bp, 12 predicted proteins | sample 7062161 | NCBI WGS metagenome assembly JABAOC01 (sample SAMN14538625, study PRJNA623070) | marine sediment metagenome | biome: marine biome [ENVO:00000428]; feature: marine pelagic biome [ENVO:01000023]; material: deep marine sediment [ENVO:00002113] | place: India: Gulf of Khambhat ... | reverse complement strand
TGTCCCAGTATCTTCTGGTAAGGTTTTATGTCGAATATATCATCGACCAAACCGATGAAGCAGGCAATTGCACCGCCTGCAAGAACACCGAAAAGCCAGGTGAAAGTCGAAGGCAAATGCTGCCGGCCGTGGTGATAATAGATACCCGCAAGAACACCGGCAGTTAATCCGACAAGCATGCCTACGCCGCCGAGATAAGCGACACTCGCTTTGTGAGTTTTTACAAAGTTATCAGGCTTGTCAACGATCTTAAACTTCAACGCGATGTTCTTGCACAGCCACGTGGCTACAAACGCAAAGACAAATGAAAATACGAGCACAGGCCAGAACTGCAGGACCCAGCTTAGGGGTCTTTCTGGACCTATGAGATTATCCAGCATATTCTTGTCCTTTACATGAAGAATTCCCGAGCGTGTAATCATTTATAGACTTTTGTTAGTCTATCGGAAGCTCTTGAACCTGTCCAGATCAATCACCTCCAACATTGACGATAAGGCTATATCCGGTTAAATTCTTTTTATGAGTTTTTTCAAGATTTTAAAACGTGGATTTGATATCATCATATCGCTATCGGCATTGATTATTCTCTGCCCTGTTTTGTTATTTATCGTCATAGCAATAAAGGTCAGCAGCAAAGGGCCTGCCGTTTTCAAACAACAAAGGGCGGGCAAAAACGGCAATTCATTCGTGTTTTACAAGTTTCGCACGATGAAATGCGATGTTGACCCCTTTGGGCCGAGTCCAAAATCAGGCAATGATCCCCGGCTGACAAAAGTCGGAAGGATTTTGCGCGAAAATTCCCTTGACGAACTGCCGCAATTGTTTAATATATTAAAGGGAGATATGAGCATTGTCGGGCCCAGGCCGCTGTACCTTTCGCAGATACCCGAATGGAGCGAACGGCAGAAAAAACGGCTGCTCGTAAAACCTGGATTGACCGGCCTGGCACAAATATCCGGACGGGGAGAAATAACACGGGAAGAAAAACTTGAACTCGATGTAAAATACGTGGAGACGGCAAGCTTTTCGGCCGATATGAGGATAGTATTAGCTACCATTGCCCATGTTTTCAGCCGAAAAGGCATATATGAGAAAAGATACTCACAAAACGAATCAACAAGAGGCATGTAACTTTAATCCTCGATTTCCATCGAGAATTAAAACCGAGAATAAAATGAAATATCTGACAAAAATAGAACAGTTGGAACACTTAAGCCCTGCCGAAAAAGCCGAGCTCAAGCAGGTAACTGATGAGTTTGCTTTTCGCAGCAACGACTATTATTTGTCACTGATCGATTGGAATGACCCTAATGATCCCATACGGACATTAATTGTCCCCAGCCTGCAGGAACTTGACGAATGGGGCCGACTTGATCCATCGGATGAGGAAGCCTATTGTATTATGCCCGGGCTCGAGCACAAATATCCTTCCACCGTGCTTCTGCTGGTGAGCAATGTCTGTGACGGGATCTGCCGGTACTGTTTCCGCAAGCGTGTCTTCATAAATCCGCAGAACGAATATTTACGAGACCTTCCGGGGGCGATACAATACATAAGGCAGCATCGCGAGATTACCAATGTACTTTTGACCGGAGGGGACCCGCTCGTACTCAAACCTTCAAAACTTGAGAATATTATTCGAGGACTAAGGGACATTGAACACGTACAGATAATTCGCATCGGGACAAAAATACCGGCTTTCAATCCCTCTCGGATTGTCGAAGATCCCGCTCTGTCTGAGATAATAAAAAAGTACAGTACCGAGCAGAAGAGAATATATATCATGACCCACTTCATCCACCCGCGGGAATTGACAGATCTGGCGGTCAAAGCGGTCGGCCTACTGCAAAAAGCCGGCGCGCTGATCGCCAACCAAACGCCGCTCATAAGAGGCGTCAATGATACACCTGAGGTCATGGCAGAGCTGCTTGCCAAACTATCTTTTATTGGTGCAGTTCCCTATTATATTTTCCAGTGTCGCCCGGCACTGGGTAATAAAGCCTATACGGTCCCTATCGAACAGGGATACGAAATCGTCGAGCAGGCTAAAGCCCTTGTCTCCGGACTGGCAAAACGCGTCCGGTTTGTCATGTCGCACTCAACCGGCAAGATCGAAATCGTCGGCAGAACGGAAGACTTCGTCTATTTCAAATACCACAGGGCAGCTGAAGATGCCGACAGCGGGCGTTTCCTGGCCCTGATGAGTAATCCGGACGCCTATTGGCTTGACGATTATACTGAAGTAATTAGAGATTACCCCATCGATCTACCATATCGGTCTTACGGTCCGGAATAATATTGGAGCATCTGATTCAGCATCGGAAATGGTGATTAGAACCGGCACTGTGATTTTACTCGCTTTAGTTTACTGCAGGCCAGCCTCTGCGCTGGAACCTGATGAAATCTTAGTCATAGCAAACAAAGACTGCACAGAATCCGGGAGGATTGCCCGGTATTACTGCAGAAAGCGCGGGGTGCCGGACAAAAACATTCTCGCACTGCCTTTGGGCACAAACCTTAGCGATAAAATCAACAGAGATGATTACGAAAAGAAGCTGGCAGAACCCATTCGCAAGAGATTGCTTGCTCCTGAACTGCCCGGCACAATCAGATGCCTGCTCACGACTTACGGCGTGCCGATCAAAGTTGCAGGACGAGGGCCCTTGAGAAACCAGCAGGACAAGCTGAGGAAGCTGAAGGGATTAGTTGAGCGGGAAAAAAAGAAGACTGAACAGTTAAAGCAGGAGAGCCTGGCCGAATCGGCCGAGTACAAACAAAGCAGTCTTCGGATGGCTCAGTTACAACTCCGAATCGCCCGTATCAACGGCAAAGAAACAAACGCATCAGTCGACAGTGAGTTATCAATGGTATTATTCAAAGATTATGATTTGTATCGTTGGCAACCGAATATGCTGAAAAATGACGTCATGGGCCTGAGTTTCAGAACGCTTATGGTAAGCCGGCTCGATGGGCCCGATGCTCGGATCGCCACAGACCTTGTTGACAAGGCCATCAAGGCAGAAAAGACCGGACTGAAAGGTGTCGCCTACATCGATTCACGAGGTATCATGAGAAACGACATGTTCGGTCGCTTCGACCGGTCTCTGCGCGATTTAGCGATTATGCTTACAGAATTGCGGACAGAAATACCTGTGAAAGAAGAGCGAACGGCAAAACTCTTCGCACATGGCACCTGCCAACAAACAGCCATCTACTGTGGCTGGTACAGTCTGAAAAAATACGTCGATGCGTTTGATTTTGTAGATGGCGCTATCGGGTATCATATATCAAGTTTTGAAGCCGTTAGCCTGCGCGATCCGAACAGCAGCCAGTGGTGCCCTTCGATGCTCAGAGATGGAATCACAGCAACAATAGGAGCTGTGAGCGAACCTTACCTGCATTCATTTCCGGAGCCAAGAGCATTTTTCGCAGAATTATATGAAGGTAACTGTCTTGTCGAAGCCTACTACCACACAAAGCCATTTAATTCGTGGCAGTTACTGCTAATCGGGGATCCACTATACAGGCCCTTCAAAGACCTTAGAAAGATCCCGGACTAAGGAGCAAAGTCTTCGTTTTTAGCGTCTTTTGTTCTATGAAATAACGCCCTCAGGTAAAACGCAATAACGACTGCTGTAATGGCTCCGAAAGAGAGGATAATGTCCGAAAATGCAAAATTTTTACCGGCGATGACGGAAAAAAATTTGACAATCATTAGAAAACCAGCCGGTCCCGCAAACGCTAATATGAGCCATTCGGCTTTAGGGGCCTTTACAGCAAGAAAAAGATGCATGTATTGAATCCATAGAACAGTCAAAATCGCATAGGCAAGCAGATGAAACACAGCATTTGTAACAGGCAGCAGATCTGCCAAATTCGCTCGCGTGACATTAGTTATGCCAAATATGAAAGTGGCTGCTGCTAAAAGCCCCGCAGGCCAAAACGTAAGAAATGAGGAAAGAATCAAGCCAGCAAGTGCACCTGCCAGGTCCGTGAAAAAATCCCTAACATCACAGCTACGTCCCGCAACATAGCCCTGAAGCCACTCGTCAAGAACCCCATACACAACTATCACAAACAACACCAACCAGGGCGAGGCTCGGCGCCAGTTCACTTTCTGATTGCCACCAATAACAGACCAGAGCAAAAAAGCCAAAACTAAATACGCCAAAAAATGAAGACTCTTATCTGAAACATCAGCCTCTTGAACGACATGTGGGATTGGGATATGTGCCAGTACAAACAGCACCGGCCAGTAAAGAGCCAATACGTATGCCGCTATCTTCTGTTGGTGCGATAAAGCCATTGAATCCACCTAAAAAGTTCCTGCCCGGCGCTTCTTGTGCATTTATCCATGTCACATTAATATTTTTCACTATCTAAATGAATAATGTCTTGAAAATCCACTTTCACGCCCTTTTGCCTTGTAAACGCATAGTAGCAGGGATTTGCTTCACTCCCCTCTGCACCCAAGCCAAAAACGCTCGGAACAAGCATATAAGCTATTAAATATCAGTTACTTCGTTAGGATCTTCATCAAACAATCCAAAATAGTAACAGATGTGCGAAAAAATATACGAAGTTTTGCCCTAAAAATAAAGTTTAATCTGGGAAATCTGGAATTGAGTTTATAATATAAATATACAGATTATGGACTGCCGCTTGAAAAAAACTTGTTTTGGAGGATTAAGAAAATGAAACGCTTAACAATTCTCGCAATAGTGTTAGCTTGTTTCGCAACGCCTTGTCTCGGGCGCAGCAGATCCCGAACGCCACAGATGATAATCCAGCTAACAGATCCCATTTTGAAAGGAGATGTCAGCCTCGAGGAGGCATTGGCCAGGCGGCGAAGTGTACGACAGTTCAGCAGCGAACCGATCAAACGCTCACAAATCAGCCAATTAGCCTGGGCCGGCCAGGGAATAACAGAGCCACAAAGAGGCCTGCGTACGGCTCCTTCGGCAGGAGCTACTTATCCCATTGAGTTGCTTTTTGCCACACCAGAGGGTCTGTTTATTTATCGCCCGGCCGATCACAGCCTAATGCAAATTGGGAATCAGGATATCCGCAACGCACTGGCTGCAGCCGCTTCGATGGCCGAGTCGGTAGCCGGTGCCGGTTGTGATATCATTGTTGCCGGCTCTTTTAGAAAACTGACCGACCAATTCAAGGACAAGGCCAGAACATACTTGCACATGGAAGCCGGTCACATTGCCCAGAACATCCAGTTGCAGGCCGTCTGTTTAGGCCTGGGATCCGTAGCAGTCGGCGGTTTTGATACAAACCAAGTCCGGAAAGTCTGCAAACTTACAAGAACTCTGGAGCCACTTTATATAATTTGTGTCGGTTACCCAGCAGGACAGGGCACAACAGAAACTTTCGAAGGACAAGCCGGCGCAGCGGGAAAAAGAGCGGCATTAATCATCGGGAGCCAGAATTTCCGAGATGAGGAGCTTTTCGAAACAAAACGTGTGCTTGACGCCGCGCAGGTGCAAACAGTCATTGCCAGTACGAAAACCGGTGTGATACAGGGTGTGCTCGGAAACCCAACCGAGGCAAGTATTCCCCTGAATCGATTGAAAGTCGACGACTATGATGCGATAATCTTTATTGGCGGCCCCGGAGCAGCCGAGTACGTTGGCAGCCCTGCTGTAACGAATATGGTGCGTGAGACGGTCCGTAAGGGAAAGGTTCTTGCGGCGATTGGCGTGGCGCCCACGATTTTGGCCAATGCGAATGTGCTCGCCGGTATCCGGGCAACCAGCTACTTGTCCGAAAGGGATGTACTCGTGCAAGCCGGCGCCATATATACCGGTTTCCCCGTTGAGCGAGAAAGACTAATCATAACCGCCACCGGGCCGCAGGCCGCAGTCCAATTCGGCAGAGCTATTACGAACGCTCTCTCTGGAAGATAGTTTTACAAAACGCCCACTCGTAGAGCGTACTAAGATTAAATCTATCTGTTCCAATTACCGGCGGAAAGAGGTAAACCTGTAGATTAAAGTTCATCCCTATAATTGCTGTAACGATTCGTAATCGGTAATCGCCTGTCCTTACCAAAGGCCTTCGGGGTGATTTTTATTCCGGGCGGCGATAGCCTTCTTTTGTACTCGTTTCGGTCGACCATACGAATAACCTTGCTTACCACATCCTTCGGCAGGCCCTGTGCGACAAGTTGTATAATTGACTTATCCTCTTCGACATAACCTTTGAGAATTCTGTCGAGCAGACCGTAATCAGGCAGCGAGTCGCTGTCCTTCTGGTCCGGCCTGAGCTCGGCACTCGGCGGCCTGGTTATCACATCAGGCGGTATGATTTGGTGCCCGCCTATCTTATTGATATGTTCGGCCAGTTCGTAAACGGTCGTTTTCGGAACGTCCTTTATAACTCCAAAACCGCCGGCAGTATCGCCATAGAGGGTTGTGTATCCGACCGCCGTCTCGCTCTTGTTGCCGGTCGTCAGCACGAGCGAGCCGAACTGGTTGCTCAGCGACATCAGGATACAACCGCGAATCCTCGCCTGCAAATTCTCGTATGCAATCCCCTCATCGTTCCAGCCTTCGACGGCTTGCAGCGACTCGTGGAACTGACCGAGCATCGGCNNCCAGGTTTTTAGCCAGCTTCTCGGCGTCGCTTATCGTTTCAGAGCTGTTGAATTCCGACGGCATACTTATGCCGATAACATTCTCGGACCCGAGCGCCGCCACAGCAATCGCTGTAGTAACTGAAGAATCGATGCCGCCACTTAGTCCAAGCAGCACCTTCTTAAAACCATTTTTGCGCGTATAGTCCCTCGTACCGAGCACAAGCGCCTGATAAATTTCATCAACAGAGCTACTCGGCTGCCGAGCAGCAGGCTGTACCGGCTCGATTTGCACAGCCCCGTCCGCTGCCGAGACAACATCAGCAATAATCAAATCTTCATCAAAAGCTTTGGCTTTGGCAACAATCCTGCCGGTCGAATCGGCAAACATGCTTCGGCCATCAAAAATCAATTCATCCTGACCGCCTACGAGATTACAGTATGCGACAGCACAATTCAATTCCTCTGCACACGCATGAATCACTTTCTCTCTCGCCAGAACCTTGCCTGTATGAAACGGCGAGGCTGATATATTAAGAATCATCTGGATTCGGCCGGCGCCCGCGAGAGACTTACGAAGCCACTGGATATTCCAGATATCAAAGCAAACGGTAACGGCAAAATCGAGACCTTCAGCGTTGATGACCAGCGGCTCGGCGCCGGGATGAAAATATCGCCGTTCATCGAACACACCATAATTCGGCAGCATGCCTTTGCGATACACTTTGCGTACTTTGCCCCCCTGCAGTACTGCAGCCGAATTATAGCTTTTGGTCCCTTCACCTTCAGCAAAGCCAACTATTACAGTCTCGTCCGGACAATCGGCAGCAAGCCTTTCAAGAGTAAGCGAGCAATCTCTCAAAAAATGCTGCTTGTACAGCAAATCTTCCGGCGGATAGCCGCAGATAGCTAATTCCGGAAAGGCCAGCAAATCTGCATCCGCCTTAACCGCCCGGGCATAGATTTGCCGCATCTTCTCAGCGTTGCCGGCCAAATCACCCACTACCGCATTGAATTGCCCCAACGCTACTCGCACTGAACATGCCTCCAAAATCCAAATATTTCACAAGCCACAATTCAATTATACCAAAGAAAACGGAGAGGGCGGGATTCGAACCCGCGGTACCCGCAAAGGGCACACCGGTTTTCGAAACCGGCTCGATAAGCCACTCCGACACCTCTCCAGCTCTCCATCTGACAATGTCCCAGTTGATTCTATCGACTAAGCTGCAGATAAATTCCAGCCCACTTTACATCCAGCAAGTCGATATTGCAAGAAAATTAGAGCAGTTCTGCACCCCCATCCAGGATTATCATAACTTCTTGATGCGGACGTTACGGAACCATACGTTGGCCCCATGGTCCTGGAATCCGATATGGCCTTCGCGCTTAAAATCTTTCAGAGCTGTGCGGAACTTATTCTTCGAGCCTTCGGGATCGGGATTCTTCCGAGGTTCGGTCCATAAGTTCAGGTCCATGTCGATAATTTGCTCGCCGTTCAGTACAATTCCAATCTTATTGTCTTTAGCTGTAATTGTAACGTGGTTCCACTGGCCGTCTTTGGTCATTTCCTTGCTGGGAGCCAAGGCATCGTAAATCGCACCGCAGCTATGTCTGCCCGGCTTTTCGACACGTTTATAAACCTGCATTTCGAAGCCCGTTTGGACGCAGTCTTTCGGATTGTCGGTGCGGAAAAAGATGCCGCTATTGCCCTCGGTCTTGAATTCCAGATCGAGAACGAAGTCGCCGAACCTCTCTTTGGTCCAAATCATGCCGGCATTGGGTTTGCGGGTTAACACACCGTCTTCAATCACCCATCCGGCGTTCGGCTTGTCGCCGTTGTCATTCTGCCATTTGGTCAAATTCGAGCCGTCAAAAAGAACCTGCCATCCTGTTTTATCAGCAACGTTTCCACCGACATTCAACAGAATATCAATACGGGGCGTTTTATGATTATAAGGCTTCATCAAAATATCCAGGTCGCCGTCGCCGTCCAGGTCGCCGAGCTTGCCTTCATGAATGCCCTGACCGTGGGAGGCCACGGTTTCTTTGAAGTTCCCTTTGCCATCGCCGTACCAGATATATGTTTTGGCGTTGTCGCCGGCGCCGGGATTGCCCATCTCACCGATGAAGATATCAAGGTTGCCGTCGCCGTCTATGTCTCTTATCTCACAGGTATGGCCGTGGATGACCTTACGCAGTGTGTGTGCTTTCCATCCATCGCCGGTCCACTCATACCACTTTGCATCGCCATCCATATCACCGGGCGAAAAGACCACTTCCGGACGGCCGCCCTTGACAAGCTGGCCTGCGGCACACTGTGTAAACGCCATTTCAGCATCAATTACATTCTCTTTGAATTCGATGCCGTCCTGGTGTTCAAACCATCGCCCTCCACCGACGATATCGACTTTGCCGTCCAGGTCAATATCGACTGGAATTGACGGAAAACCTTCTCGTTCTCGCCCAGACGACCACGAATAGATCGTAGCCGATGGCCATGGTTCCGTCGATTTTGGATCCTGGGGGATCTCGAAAAACAACAGTTTTTTAGCCAGTTGATTCCAGGAGACAAATTCTACCTGACCATCTCCGTCGAAGTCTCCGACGGTCTGGTCGTGATGCTTCCTGTCGCCGGAATTCTTGATATGCCGGCACGTCCAGGGCTTCGAAAAATCCGGATATGGATTCTCCCACCACCAGATAGCGTTGCCGCTGGCGTCCTGGCCCAGGATAATATCAAGGTCACCATCCCGGTCGATATCGCAATAGTCGCCGCCAGCCTCCGGATTTTTTCTCGTATTGTCAATCACAAACTTGTTCCAACCTTTACCGTTGTACTTATACCAGACTACCGACGGCGTCCGCGTTCGCTCGCCCACGACGAAATCGTCAATGCCGTCTTTGTCGATGTCCAGTATCAGACAACACGTCTGTTGCTTGCCTTCGTTCGGGATCGGTATATCTCCGGTTGAACTGCTTTTACGCTGCCATGCCACCTCGGCATTTGCAGCAGACAGACAAAAAGCCACAATCAACAGCAACATTATCGCTGCACCTGACGCGTTCCTGTTCAAGAATGGACTTCCTGTCTCAACGATGCTTCTTTTTGTTTCTGTACTCATTGATAAATTCCCTCAAACTGAGATTTCAATATTATTGAGCCCACTGATACGTTATATTACCAGATCGACACCGAAACGTCTATTCAAGTCTTCACAAAAACGGAGGTTGACGCAACATCATTGTAAGAGTAATCTATACCAGCGACAGTGAAGTTGGCCGAATAACTAATCCCTCAAAAGAAATATGAAAAGGTAATAGGAAGACACACATTATGAACGTTCCCTTGAAACAAAAAACCATTATCCGGATAACCGTACTTTCGGGATTATTTCTTACCATTCAGCCCGTCCGGGCCCAGGGCACGCGCAGCGACTATGAGCGAGCGATGAACTTGCGCGAAACGACCGCCAATAAAGTGTTCAAAGACCGGGTAACCGCCCACTGGCTGAAAGACAATAAGCGGTTCTGGTATCGAAACGATTTGCCTGAAAACAAACGTGAATTCATTTTCGTTGACACCGACAAGGGCATCCGGCAACCTGCGTTCGACCATGAACGATTAGCTGGTTCGCTGTCAAAAGCCGCCAATCAACAGATAGAAGCCGAGAAGCTTGCCATTGATCGTTTGATATTCGACGAAACCCTCTCATCGCTTACGTTCAGCTACAACAAAAGCTGGTGGAAGTGCGATTTGAGCTCTTACGAGATTGAAGCGACATCCAGGGACGAACGAGCGACCTTGTCACTTGAGCCACTCCGCCGGCCGCGATCAAGCCGGCGAACCGGAGAGGAAACATCGATTACCTTTATCAATCGCACGGATAAAGACGTCGAAATCTACTGGTTAGATTCCGAGCGGCAGAGAAAACACTACGCCAATATAGCCGCCGGAGACCAGCATCGCCAGCATACTTTTGCCGGCCACGTCTGGCTCGTGACGGACAAGGATGGGGAAATATTGGTTGCATTTATGGCCGAGGAAGAAGCCGCCGATGCGATTATTGATGAAGAAACGATTCGTGAGGCTGCCAATAGAAGGCAGCAGAGAGGACCGAGGGGCCCAAGATCACAAGCAAAGTCTCCAGACGGTAAATGGTCGGCGTCAATCAAGGATTATAATCTCTACATACGGAATCTTGAAACGGATGAAGAGACGGCTCTGACAGAAGACGGTACCGAGGAAGATGCTTATTCCGAACGATTCTATTGGTCGCCCGATTCGACCAAGCTTCTCGTGCTGCGTACGCTTAAAGGCGACGATAGAAAAGTTTATATTATCGAGTCGTCACCCGATGACCAGTTGCAGCCCAAGCTCCATAATTACTCTTATCTAAAACCGGGTGACAAAATCGCGCTCCACAAACCCCACCTTTTCCACATCTCCGACAAATGTCATATTCCGATCCCGGACGAGCTGTTCCCGAATCCCTGGAGTATTTCAGAGATTCGCTGGTCGCCTGATTCGAGCCGGTTCACGTTCCTCTATAACCAGCGCGGTCACCAGGTATTGCGTATCATCAGTGTAGATGCTGCAACGGGCCAACCCCGTGCCGTCATTGATGAACAGAGCGAGACTTTCATTGACTACTCCGGCAAGCTATTCAGTCGTTACCTCGACGATACAAACGAAATCATCTGGATGTCTGAACGGGATGGATGGAACCACCTCTATCTCTACGACTCCGAGACGGGAAATGTCAAAAATCAAATCACCAAAGGCCCGTGGGTTGTCCGCCGCGTTGAGAGTGTGGACGAGAAAAAACGGCAAATATGGTTTCAAGCCGGCGGGATTCGACCAGAGCAGGATCCTTACTACATACATTTCTGCCGTGTAAACTTCGACGGCTCCGGTTTGGTGGTTTTGACTCGCAGCAACGGCACACATGACATTACATTTTCACCTGACCGGCGTTTCTTTCTCGACCGATGGTCCCGCGTTGATCAGCCGCCGGTGACGGAGCTGCGCAGCAGCGAAGACGGAAAGCTGATTTTCGAACTGGAACGGGCCGATTGGAGCATGCTGCTGGCGACCGGCTGGCGACAGCCTGAGCGGTTTGTTGCAAAAGGCCGGGATGGCAAAACGGACATCTACGGGATTATCATTCGCCCGAGCAATTTCGATCCCAACAACAAATACCCCGTGATCGAGAAAATCTATGCCGGCCCTCAAGGCGCCTTCGTGCCGAAATCATTCGGCCTTCAAACTCGTGAGCACGCCATCGCCGAGCTTGGTTTCGTCATCGTGCAAATCGACGGCATGGGTACATCGCACCGCTCGAAGGCATTTCACAATGTATGCTGGAAGAATCTCGGTGACTCGGGCTTTCCAGACCGTATTCCGTGGATGAAAGCAGCGGCGGCAAAATACCCTTCAATGGACCTTACAAGAGTCGGTATCTACGGCGGTTCGGCAGGCGGGCAGAGCGCTTTACGGGCACTGCTGGCTCACGGCGACTTCTACAAAGTCGGGGTCGCCGACTGCGGCTGCCACGATAACCGGATGGACAAAATCTGGTGGAACGAGCTGTGGATGGGCTGGCCCGTTGGCCCCCATTACGAAGAACAATCAAATGTCACCCAAGCGCACAAACTGCAGGGCAAACTGCTTCTTACCGTCGGCGAACTCGACAGGAATGTAGATCCGGCCTCGACCATGCAGGTCGTTGATGCGCTTATCAAAGCAGATAAAGATTTCGATATACTAATCGTGCCGGGTCGAGGTCACGGCGTAGGTGAAACTCCCTATGCCAGCAGGCGGCGAATGGATTTCTTTGTTCGTTACCTGCTCGGAATCGAACCGCGCAGCTTGCCGTAATTCGAAAACAAGCGGTTAGTTTGACATATCTTTTATGTAAATATCCTTATAGCGGATTTTAAGTAAATCGCCTGTGTGTATCTGAAGCGCTATATGACCTGAAAGGCCGACATTTCGAGCCTTATGGACATCGTCATCGAGCACACCCGCTCCGTCGTAATCCGTAATCTTCACACCATTGAGGTGGGCGGTGATTCTCGTTCCGACTGCCTTTATTTCCAATTCGTTCCAGCCGAGTCCTTCATCGCTGTAATAAAAGATCATCTCGTGCGGCGCCATCGACGGATCAACCCATTCACCCTTTGGGACATCGGGATAAAGCCAGCACTTGACGCCTCTTGTCTCGTCCCAGATCATACCCGTGCGCCAGGGACCGGGCGGATTGATATCGACCTGCGGGCCGTCCAGCCAACCGGCCTGTTCATCGTACCGGCTGCGGATCTGGACGCCGCTGTTGCCTGGATTGCCACGATAAGCCTGGAAACGCAGGCGCAGGATAAAGTCGCCATACTGTCGTTCCGTGAGCAGCCAAATGTAATCATGTTCCTTGCCGGCCATCGAATCAGCAAGGATTGTTCCGTCCTCCACACGCC
>JABAOC010009258.1_pt3 | contig 13070 bp, 14 predicted proteins | sample 7062161 | NCBI WGS metagenome assembly JABAOC01 (sample SAMN14538625, study PRJNA623070) | marine sediment metagenome | biome: marine biome [ENVO:00000428]; feature: marine pelagic biome [ENVO:01000023]; material: deep marine sediment [ENVO:00002113] | place: India: Gulf of Khambhat ... | reverse complement strand
AAAAGCGTGGGCAGACCGATCGCCCGAAAAAAGGGTATATTTGGGTGGGGGTATCGATCCTCCTACTTGCGATGATGTTCTATTTTTACTATGTCTATCCGAGTCGAGGGTTCGGCCCCAAACAGCCCATCTATTTTAGCCACAGGGTCCATGCAGGGGTAAAGGAGATCAGCTGCCGGTTCTGTCATCCCTATGTGGATAGATCCAGAAACGCGGGGATTCCGGCGGTCGAGAAATGCCTTTATTGTCACCGGTATATCGTTTCCCAACATCCTCAGATCCTCCGCGTGAAATGGCATTACGAGACCAAGACGCCGATCCCTTGGATCAGAATCGCCTACGTGGCGGATCATGTTCAATTCAACCATCAGAGACACATCACCCGCGGAGTCGACTGTACGGTCTGTCACGGTAATGTGAAAAAGATGGATCGTCTGATGCCGATCGAATTTAAGATGGGTTTCTGCATCGAATGCCACAAAAGAGAGAAGGCTCCAGTAGACTGCTGGTTGGCTTGTCATAACTAGATCTGAAAGGGGAGTCTGTAATTCGTGCATTTGGTTTATGACTCTTAATCTTGGGAGCGAAGGAACGAGAGGATTTCCCCGGAAGCTGGAGGGATGCCTCAGTCCAGCTCTTATGAAAGGATTTACGTAATTGAATATCCTGAAAGATGAACCCTACGGAACAACCAAGGGATTTTTGCTGAGCTCTGCGGCATGGATGGTGGCCGGGTCCCTTGCAGGCTTCATCGGAGCCGTGGAGATGGTGGCTCCAGAACTCCTGGGGAATATTCCATGGATCGCATTCGGAAGGATCCGCCAGATTCACACGAATCTGGTCATGTTTGGGTTTGTGGGGAGTGCATTGGTCGGAGCCGCCCACTATCTGGTCCCCACACTCCTCCGGACGCCGCTCCACAGCGAGCGAATCGGGAAGGCATCGTTGTGGTCATGGAACCTGGCCATCACAGCGGGCGTGGTCACGCTCTCCCTGGGTTACACACAGAATCGAGAGTACGCCGAATTGATATGGCCCATCGACATTGGGGTCCTCATCGTTCTTGCCTTGGTCTTCTACAATTTCCTGCAAACCCTCAGGCGTCGAAAGGAGAATCTCCTTTATGTATCCATCTGGTATATTGTCGGTTCTTTCGTTTTCACCTTTTTCACTTACTTCTTCGGTAATGCGGTCTGGAACCCAGAGACCGGGTCGATCATCGGAATTCCCGATGCCGTCTTGGCCTGGTTCTATGGCCACAATATTATCGCCTTTTTCTTCACGACACTGGCCGTGGCCGTGGCCTATTATATCATTCCCATCGTCGCCCGGACTCCATTGTACAGCCATACCCTGTCGCTTATCGGATTCTGGACGATCCTGATCATGTATTCCCATATCGGCACGCATCACATCATCCAAGCTCCTGTCCAGACCTGGTTGAAGGTAATTGCCGTCACCGGCAGCATCGGCATGTTGATTCCCGTCCTGACGGTCCTCGTGAACCTCTGGCTCACCATGCGAGGCCGGCTGGGGAACATTCATGCGGATGTGGCGGGTAAGTTCGTCTTCGCGGGCAGTGTCTGGTATTTACTGACATGTTTGCAGGGACCTCTTCAATCACTTCCCTCCGTGCAACGGCTAACTCATTTCACGAATTGGGTCGTGGGTCATGCGCATATGGGGATTCTCGGGTTTGCGGGGATGACGGCCCTGGGAGGTGTGTACTTCATCTTGCCCAGGGTAACAGGCCGGTCTCTCTATAGCGCTCGGTTGGCTGATATTCAGTACTGGCTCATCCTCATCGGCATGACCGGTTTTTTTGTCGTGCTGACCACGGCAGGTCTCATACAAGGAAATGGGTGGTTAAACGGAGAGGTGGTCTACCGGATCTTACCCGAGATCCACCTCTACATGGTCCTTCGAGCCTCTTTAGGAATCCTTATCGCGGGAGGCGCCATCATCGGCTTATACAATATCTTTATGTCCCTCTACGGGCCGAAGGGAGAGACATCATGAGGATGACGCCGATGATCCTGATTTGCGGATGCCTGATCATCTTTGGAGTCGTCATTATCGTCGTCGTCTTCTTGCCGGGACATACACAGAGCAATCTCCCGTCAAATATCCACCGGCCGAGAAACTCCCTCGAACAATTGGGTCGGAGGGTATATATCGAGAACGGTTGCTCCTACTGCCATTCCCAGTACATCCGTTACCAGGATTGGGGGCTCGGAGCGGAGAGGGTGGCCCAGGCCGGGGACTATATCCACGATCAGCCGCATCAGCTCGGATCGGAGCGAACCGGCCCCGATCTCTCGCAAGAAGGGGGCGAACACCCGGACGATTGGCACATGGCTCATTTCATCAATCCCAGGTACACCCGACCGGAATCCTTGATGCCGCCCTTTGAATTTCTCGGTATCGAAAAGATCAAAGCGCTGACCGTTTACATGCAGAGTCTGGGGTATAAGGACGCGGATTTTCGGGTTCAGCGGCAAGGCTTGTGGAAGAAAAAGGGCATCGAGGCTTATGAAGCGGGCCCGGATGCCAATGTGGCCTGGCTCCATAGTATGGTTCCCGAGCCATGGAGAGAATTGCCCAATCCCTATCCCACGACGCGGGCATCGCTCGAGCGGGGACATCGGATCTATCAGGGTTTCTGCATCGGATGCCATGGACCGATCGGCGATGGAATGGGGCCAGCTCAGCCCTATCTCTATCCTCCGCCCATCAATTTCACGATCCTCAAGGGAAGGGGCGTCTCAGGGGGTATCCTTTACTATCAGATTATGAACGGAATTACAGGAACGGCCATGCCCTATTTCAAGCGTGAACTTGAGTCGGAGAAGATCTGGGACGTGGGAAACTACGTGGCGGTGTACTTTATTGGTGAGACCGACGCGGATCAGGAACCCAGAGGAATCGACGCCCCTTATGAGGGACCCAGGAAGGAGGAGTAACCCATGTTTTACATCGGCTGGATTTCTCTTACTGCTTCGGGAATTCTGGTGGGCATCCTTGTGTTTCTGTGGGCGCTGAAGACGGAACAGTTCTCGGATCAGGGAAGGGCCCGTTACCTGCCACTGAGAGACGATTTTCCAATGGCACAGGCCCAAAATCCGTCGAAAGCTACAGGCGAGGTGTATGCCCTGTTGTTTGTCATCGCCATCGGACTCGCCGCGATGGCCACCACGGTGATTCTGACACTGATGAGTCTGGGAGGATAGGCAAGCTGATGCGATATTTTACGCTCCTTGATTTCCAATACGTGGTCCTCCTGGTTTTTCTCGGCCTCAGCGGACTCATCGTCATCTACCTTGCTTTCAGTGGTTACGGTCATGAAAGAGGGAGGCGGAAGAGACCAGACGAGACGGAAGACTATCCAGAGGGGATTCAGGTGGAGCGGAATCGGATTCCCCCAATTCTGATCTTTGTCTATATCGCTTTCATCCTCTGGGCTGTGGGTTATGTAATCGTGATCGGCCTTCGTGGGAAGGCTTTTTAGAAGCGCTTTTTAGGACATGTGGATATCGTGTAGTGAGACATAAAATGGTGGGAGCTGGCAAGAAATCCCTCCGGTTATTGGGGAAATGTTGAACTGAAGGACAGTACGTCATCTGGGCACCCGTATATCCAGGAAGAAGGCAATGTTAAGAAGCTGGCTCATCGTCGTGGCTATTGCTGCTTTGTTCCTCATCTGGGGGTTCTTCGTTTTCTTTTCGGTTGGCGATAAAGGTCCTCCCGAATGGGATTTCGGGGTCGTCGAGGATATCCCGGGTCAATCTCCATACGCCACAGAATACGCGGAACCGACCCCCCAACACGTTTCTGATTAGCCGACGGGCGATCACGAGACAGAGAAGGTGCCGGTTACCTCGCCATGAGAGGGGAACCATGAAAATACGCTGGCAGAATACCGTCTGCCTCATGGTTGGCATTTCTATCCTATGGGGCTGTGATTATGCCCGGATGAGGGAGCAGGAGTCGATCCGCACCTACGAGACATCGATGCCCGAGATGGTCCAGGGGACGGTTCCCATCCAAGGTGGCCTTCAGGGGTTGAGAGAGACGGACCTTGAGGATCTGAAGAACCCCTTAGCCTACGAAGGGGCATCGATCGATCAGGGAAAGCGAGCTTATGGTTACTTCTGCATCATGTGCCACGGACCCAATGCCGACGGCAACGGCACTGTTGGGCAAAGCTTCTATCCATTGCCCACCAACCTGAAGAGCGAGTATGTTCAGGTACAGTCCGACGCGGAACTCTTTTATGCGATTACTTTTGGCATTGGGAGACACCCTCCACTCGGGTACACGGCAGCCGGTAGAGATCGCTGGGCCATTGTCCATTACATCCGTTTCCTTGCCAAGAAGTCGGGGGAAAACTAAGCAGGTGTTCGATCTTGTCGCTCCTTTCGTAGTCGGTTTCGTCGGGAGCCTCCACTGTTTGGGGATGTGTGGCCCGCTCATACTGGCTTATTCCGTTCAACTCAAGACCCGTAGCAATCCGTCGACAATTTTTGAACCGTCGGTCTGGCACCTGGGCGTTTGGCATCATTTGTTCTTTCATGCTGGCCGGCTTACGACCTATGGTGTCTTCGGCGCACTCGCAGGGGGAATCGTTACCCTTACCCGTGTGGACCCGATCTTTCTCAACTTACGAGGAATCGTGGCCTTAGTAGGCGGCTCGTTCATGATTCTCGTCGGTTTGTTTCTTCTCAGAGTGGTGCCTTTTCCCGTGGCACTTGCTCCTCCTTCTCCTAGCCGAGTAACCTTTTTGGGGCGCTGGCTTTACAGGCTCCTCGAGTCCAGAGGACTTGGATCGAAGATCGCTCTCGGGTTTGTCGTTGGCTTTCTCCCGTGCATGCTCTCCCTGGCCATGATGATCAAGGCTGCGACCACCCAAACTCCTGTCGGGGGCTTTCTCACAATGGTCCTTTTCGGGCTCGGCACGGTGCCCGTCCTCTTTCTCCTAGGGCTATCCACTTCCATTATCTCCATGAGGGTACGGTTGATGGGAGAGCGCGTCGCTGCCCTATCCATCATCTTGATGGGGTTGATTCTAATTCTTAAGGGGGTTCGCGCCCTTGGTTGAACAGTCTCCAAGGAGCCTCGTATCACATGGAAGATTGGACGTGCCGGCAACTGCCGGGCGACGCGAACGGTGCGACCTCTGCGGGCTTCCCATCGGTCGATCTCAGGCCAAACAGGCGATCCGAGGAGGCGAGCTATGCTTCTGTTGTCCGGGGTGTCAATATGTGTTTGAGCTTCTATCCAACCGCCCAGAGGGAGCACCGACGGATTTCCGGAAAACCGAACTCTTTAAAGCTTGTATAGAGGCGGGCATCATCCCGCAAGATGAAGCAGATCTCCTTTCTCAGCAGGCTCAGACCGATGTCCATGACCAGGATGGGGTAGCCCCTCGCGAAGGATCGGAGTTGGCCCATGCTCAGGATTTGACCTTCAGGGTCGAAGGAATGTGGTGTGCCGCATGCGCACGGCTGATTGAAGAGGTATTAAGAAAAACAGAAGGGATTTTGGAAGCCCAGGTCTATTTCCTGTCGGATATGGCTCAGATTAAATACCTTCCAGGGTTTTTGAGCCTTCAGGACATCTTTGGAAGGATATCACCCCTGGGTTACCGTGCATCTCTTTTCCGAGATTCAGCAGAGCGCTCGAAGGAGAGACGGGACCTGCTGTTGCGATTGGGCATCTCTGGCTTTCTCACGGCCAATGTCATGATGATCTCCCTTGCCCTCTATTTCGGTTTCTTCCAAGAGCTTTCTCAAGAGGCAATTGGTTATCTGTCCTATCCAATATGGCTACTCTCAACCCCGGTCGTCTTCTATGGTGGCTTTTCCATTCTGAAGAGGGCGATCTTTGGACTCCGCTGCCTCAGGATTTCCATGGACACCCTGATCTCCATAGGGATACTTTCGGCCTACGGTTACAGCATCATTCAGATGGCCAGGGGGAGTCTCCATCTCTACTTTGACACAGCTTCCATGCTCGTGACTTTGATGCTGCTGGGGAGATATATTGAGACCCAGGCGAAGGGAAAGGTATCGAGGGGAATCACCGAACTCTACCGGTTAGCGAGCCAGAAAGTCCGACTCTTAAGCGATGGAAAAGAACGATGGGTCACTCCGGATGCCGTTCAACCTAGAGACGAATTTCTCGCCTTGTCAGACGAGAGAATTCCCCTGGACGGTCAGGTCATCGAGGGCCAAGGTGAAGTCGACGAATCGGTTCTGACAGGCGAATCTAGACCCCTAAGAAAAGGATTGGGTGATGAGGTCATCGGGGGAGCCCACCTCTTGGAGGGTAAATTGCGCCTCCGGGTCACCCGGGTAGGCTGTGAGAGTGTTCTTGGACAGATGATCCAACTGATGCAGGAAGCACTCAGCAAGAAAAATCCGACGGAGGACCTCGCGGATCAACTCATTCGTTGGCTGGTACCTGCCATTCTTGCTCTTGCTGGATGTACCATCGTATACCTTCGATCAAAAGGCGTCTCCGTGGATGAAACCATGCTTCGGGCAATAACGGTTTTGGTCATCACTTGCCCGTGTGCCTTGGGCATCGCAACGCCTTTGGCCAAGGTCGGCTCTATCGCAGCCGTCCGGACAAGGGGGATCCTCATTCGAGATCCTGGCGGGATCGAGCGGGCAAAGGACATTAATACCCTTGTATTGGATAAAACCGGAACGGTGACAAAAGGGGATTTCTCCCTCCTTGAAGTATTCACACTCGGGATCGATGAGAAGGAGGCACTCGGCCGCGTTGCCTCAGTCGAGGTCCATTCGGAGCATCTGCTGGCGAGGAGAATCCTTTGGGCGGCACGAGAGGCCTCTCTGGAATTGCAACCAACGACGGGTTTCGAGGTGTCCAAAGGGCTCGGGGTAAAAGGTGTGATCGGAAAAGAAGAAGTATTTGTCGGGAACAGGCGCTTTATGGATAAGGAGGGGATCGTTCTGGCACCTTCCCTTGAAGAGATCGCCGAGTCTCGAGAGCTCAACGGGGCAACCGTGGTTTTTTTCGGGTGGCAGAGGGTCGTCCAAGGCTTCCTCGCCTTTGGGGATTCCATTAGGGAGAATGTCCAAGAGTTCATGGGTGTCTTACGATCAAAAGGTATCATGACCTGCCTGGTCTCAGGGGATGCGGAGGAGACGACGCGTGCTGTCGCTGCCGAGTTGGATGTGGACAAGTTTTTTGGTCAGGCTATCCCCGAAGACAAGGTGGAATTCATCAAAGATCTCCAGGAGAGGGGATTTCGTGTCGGCATGGTTGGGGATGGGATGAATGACGCAGCGGCCCTTGCCCAGGCCGATGTGAGCTTCGCCCTCGGTACGAAGTCGAATATCGCTCAAGGTGCTTCCGATATCAATATTTTGACAGACGACCCGATCAAGGTCATAGAAGTCCTCAATCTCTCCGCTTTAACCATGCGAATCATCCGTCAAAACCTCTTCTTCGCCCTCTTCTACAATGCTCTTGGCATTCCTTTGGCGGTGGCCGGGGCATTAAACCCGCTGGTAGCTGTCCTGGCCATGTTCGCTAGCAGTCTCACAGTGATTACGAATACTTTGAGGATCTCGAGGCGTCATCTTGCTCAACAAACCTAAACGTAATCAGTATTGCGGGAGGGGAACCTCTTTTGGGAGAGGACATTTTTCCAATCCTGAAAAGCTTTGCCAGGTATGGCATGTCTGTCAATCGCTGCGCAAACTGCTTGTTGCTCGAATCGAGTGCGGATAAGTAGTTCCGTGCCGGTGTCCCATGTGTCACCGTATGTCTTGATGGGGCGACCTTCCGCCCTCACGACTCGGTCAGAGGGGTTCCTGGTTCCTTTCAGCAGGTCGAAAGAGGTATCTACGCTCTTGTTGCATCCCTTCGGAGGTCCAGGCCCCTTGTCCGGGTGAGAATGACCATCTCTGACGGCAATATTGATGAGGTCAGACGCTACCATGAGAAATGCAAGGGCATCGTGGATGAAGTCCTGCTGCAACCAGTCCATTATTGTAGCGATTCTTTTTATACAAGACGCACCCGAGATTCGGTTTGGTATCGACCCGGGTCGGCTGGCGAAATAACTGAATGGTACGCTCTTTAGGCGGCACGGGTATGTGCGAAATCTTTTGGAGACTCTCTGGAAAAACGGAAGATATCCCCAGCACAGCTGCCACGCGGGCACACTCATGGTGCGTTTTGATCCCTGGGGCAGTGCACTTTTTCACACCCACCGGTCGCGGGTTACGCTGTGAGCATCGAAATCTGACCAAAGAAATCGTTAAGGCGGTGCAAAACGAAGCAGTCGTGTTTCCGCCTTTTTCTGACGTCACTGGGAGGAACAAACCGGACGTGGATTGAGCAGTACCATTGAAACAGATTAGAGGAGGAGCCTGAGTTTCGATTTCTTATGACAGAGAATCGCAACCAATGTGTCAGCCATTTTGCGATTTTTAAGGGCCCTTTTGATGTTGAAGTTCAGGAAAAACTCGCCGAACACAAATCTCTGAATCAGATATCCGAGCATGTATTCCCTTCGCTTGAATTCTTTTTTCCACAGACTTTCAAAAATATCACCGACTTTGCTGATATCCTCTTCGAATCCTTCAGCGATCGCCTGAGCCGCATATTCACCGCTCCGCAAGGCCTGATAAATCCCTTCGCCAGTTAATGGGTCAGCGAAACTCCCCGCATCACCAATAAGGAGCACATTCTTGTGCCCCCGCTTGGACGGACGGGACCCTAGTGGAATCAGCCAGGTTTTCGTGGAATTTCCTATCACCTGACTGTGCTTGAATCTTTCTCGCATAAATCCGTTTTGTTCCAAAAAAGTATCGAACAGTTTTTTGATGTCCTTTTTCCTCGTACCAAAACGGTAAGAAGTTCCTACGCCAACGTTAGCAGAGCCCTCGCCTATCGGGAAAACCCAGCCATAACCGGGTAGAATAGACTTTTCACAGTGAACCTCAATGTAATGGTCCAACCCACGGACATGATCGAAATATGCCCTCACCGCCAGGACCGTATGGTTGGGGTGAGCATCTATGGAAAAACACTTCCGAGCAATGAGGGAGTGGACCCCGTCAGCTCCGACAATGACTCTACCAATGAACTCCCCGGGTCCTTTCTCGGAATCGATCCTAATCCCGGAAATCATATCTCCTTCATAAACGAGATCGCCAACTTTGCAGTTTTCCAAAACCACGGCACCCGAACATTCTCGGACATGTTGAAGGAGCAGAAGATCAAGATCCCTTCTCGGAAAAACATAACCATGGTTCCATATCCCCTCAACGTGGTGAAATTCTGTTCGCAACATCTGGCCTGCTGGAGACAAAAACGCGACGCCATCGATTCTCCAAGGCCTGGAGTTCTCGATTTTTTCAGCGACCCCCATGCGGTCCAGAACCTCCATCGCTCGGGGGCTCAGCCCATCACCGCACGTCTTATCTCGAGGAAATTCTGCCCGATCGACGAGTAGAACCTCGTAACCCCGCCTCGCTAGAAATGTCGTAGCACTGCAACCCGCAGGCCCGGCGCCCACAACAATCACGTCGTATTTTTTGCGTCTGTTGTGTAAGGATCCCACGTTTTTAGACCTATCAGAATCGAACGATCTCTCAGTAATGATCCTACTTCCAGGGAGGGGAAAGTTCCATTTGATGAAACGTGGGCCACTTTTGAAACGGATGAAACCGACTTCTGTGGGCCTTTATGGGATCGAATACGGAGCCAATTCCTGGGTCGCTTCCTAGAATTTGTGGCTTTTCACAATTCCGTTCTTATCGGAAAGAATAACCCAGTCTGCCCCTCTTCTGTTGAAATCGCGTGTAGGTGAAGAATGGAACCCCCCACGATTTGAGAGAATTACTATACTAGCCCCCTAACCACCGAGTTTTCAAGCCTTTATTTCAAGAGGAGTTCCCCCTTTTTCTAAGGAATACGTATCACAAGTTACAGATTTCTTTGGATATTTCCGAGTTCTCAAGTGGAGGCCTCCTGTCCCTTCACTCCTAAGCTCACGCGGTGACCCCAGCGGGATTCGCCGGCGGGGAATTCCTGCCCCTTCCGCGCTCTAAAGGCGCGGTTTTCCCCTTCCCGCTCATCCTCGAGGGGTCCCCACCGCTTCCGCAACGTCGCTCAGAGACAGCAGGCTCCCTCAAAAATGGGGAAACTCCTCTTTATTTCAAGAGGTATCGGCGGAGTCAAGGAGTTGGTGTGAGGATGTGGTTCGGTTTCGGCAGGCTTCGTACCTCTGAGGGACATCTGAGAGAGTAATGGGGTATCAAGCGGCTAAGCCGCAAGATCTAACTGCGCGAGGGAATTGACGAGTTCCTCCGGACAGTATGGGGTAGTGAGAAAGAATACGCCAATCTTTGTGGACTTTCCTTTCGTCTCCTTCGAGACATCCCTGGATAGCTGAAGGCTTAACGAATTACTGGTGATACTGCTTTAGGCTTTCAGACTCTCAGAGATCATCTCAGTCCTTTGCTCAGAGGACAAATCAACAAATATGGCGTGTGGTTTCGTCTGTTCAAGGCTTCTCCTGATATCTCCGCCAAGGGGAAAGGATTTCACCTCGAAAAACCGTTGAAGTGTGATTCTCGGAGCCAAAAGACCCCAAATCGTCGTTTGGATAGTAGGCGAGCCTATGGATATCCCCTTCTTTTCGCTGGAAAACGGGTCGTCCTACCTTGACAGCGACTGGTTTTTCTGAGACTCATCAAACATCTCGACGGTTGAGAGTCCGGAGCCAAATCCCTGATGCCACGAAATCCGAGAAGGACCACGGCACGAGGGATGGAATTGACCACTTAGGAGACGTGATAGAAAGGAGAATTCACCACTCTCAGAAGTTTCGCTGTCAAGGCCTGATCATTGTAAATGAACTTTGCCAGTTCATTGGTATTTGCATTTTCACTTTGTGTCAGGCTGAGTACCTTTTGAACAATGAGGGGAAGGGGTGGCAGATCTTCAATCTTACGGATCACTATCTGTAAGACGGACATGTCCACACCAGCCTGCTCATACTCATCCATGTTGATGGTGACCGTCCCCATCCTTTCTACGAAAGCCTTTTTCTTTCTCCTGCGGGTTTCACTTCTAGCGCCGCCTCTTGGAATTCGATGAGAATCCACATAGCAATTCCTAGGCCGAGGCAAGACCAGGGTGTTGGCACATAAAGTCTCTCTGACTCCATGGGATTTCCAGGCAGAATCCCCTTCTCCGTGTCCTCTCGTCTGCCCCAAGTGTTGGTGAAGAGCACCCAGCCTAAGGCCCCTCTCTCTTCTCGGGCACTTAAGTTCAAGGGGCGATCAAGGAGATTTGGTATGAAAGCTGCAAGCGTTTGGGATGAGACGTTATGAGACTTTCCAATCTCATTCGTAGAAGGCGTGCTTTTACCGGCCCTGGCCGAGAGCAAGATGGTCAATTCAGGCGGTCCAGGCGGCTATCAAAGAGAGAAGAACGGATAGAAGAGTTCTTGATGAGGCTTGACACAAGATTCCGGAGACGGAACCGAGGATTGGCTTGATCTTTTCTTTTTTTTAGGTCACCCTAAAATCCTCGGATCTCGTCGAGGACAAGGGCGGGCGAGGTTGAGGGGTTCCTATATCCTCAGATCGGCCCAGATTTTTGACGCTCAGCTCGCCACACTTCTCACCGATTGGCTTAGCGATGATCAAATGGTATCGGAACACCAGCATACTAATTGTTTTCATGGCTGCAGCGGGCCCGTTTCTCCCTTCAGAGATCCAGGCTGAGACCTCCTACACCCTCGTGGACGATTACCGTTTGTACACCTACTCGGAGTATCGGGCAGCGCGCCAGCATAACACTATCCTCCAGATCAAAGTGATCGATGAGCGCAAGGGGAAGCATGAGCATGCGTCTCAGAGAAAGCCGTTACTGGAGACAGACGAGACCTTCTGGATGGAGCCCGTCTCAGAAATGCTTGAACGAATCCTCATGCGGGAGTTTGCCCTTTCTTTTCTCTTTCGGAAGGTAGAGAGGGCTGATACACGGGATGGACTTATTCTCGAACTGGCTTTCAGAACGTTTCAAGGACAGGCAAAGAGGGTAGGGGTCCTTGGGCGCATGATTGAGGCGGATATCGCTTTCTCTGCCAAACTCTCACGACGAAACAGACCCAAGAACCTTTTCACGAAAGACTACCATTCCCAAGCCACTGTGACGCTGAAGTCGATCCTGAAATCTGGACGGCGGACGATGGTCGAACAGATTGGGAAGGCCCTCGAAGAGATTGTCCCAGTTCTGATGTCAGACATTGAGCGGGTGCTCGAAAAAACAAGACCACCCATGAAGGCCCGCCGTTCCACCAAGAAGAAAGCAAAGCCCATTCATCTCGAGCCTGTTGGACCCAAATAGAGACCCGATCGATCCAAAGAGGTTGAAAGCTCGTTTGAGAGGTTGGAAAGGATTCGATTGATGGCCGCGCAGGATTCTGATTCGCCGACCGTTCAAGAATACGGCGAGTACTATCTGACAAAGAAAATCGCCTGCGGAGGAATGGCCGAGCTTTTTCGAGCCAGGCGACGGGTGGGGGTTGAGGGATTTGAAAAGATACTCGCCATCAAAAGAATCCTGCCACACCTTTCGAAGGATCGAGACTTTATCTCCATGTTCATCGATGAAGCTAAGATCGCCGCCCAGTTAGCTCATGAAAACATTGTCCAAATCTTCGATTTTGGAAAATCTGACGAATCATACTACCTTGCCATGGAGTATGTGTGGGGTAAGAGCCTGAAGACCATTCAGTTCACGGGTACGGGGCAGAGATTTTCGGTTAATCTCGCACTGTATGCGATCAGTAGGGCGAGCATGGGGCTCGATTACGCTCACCGTAAGAAAGGCGTGGGTGACGAAACGCTTAGCATTGTCCATCGGGACATTAGTCCCCAGAATATCCTCGTCTCTTATGAGGGAGAGGTGAAGCTTGTTGACTTCGGTATCGCAAAGGCGGCCTTTCAGAGCTCAGAGACAAAATCTGGAGTATTCAAAGGTAAGATCCCATACATGTCACCGGAGCAGGTGATGGG
>JABAOC010007801.1_pt1 | contig 13072 bp, 12 predicted proteins | sample 7062161 | NCBI WGS metagenome assembly JABAOC01 (sample SAMN14538625, study PRJNA623070) | marine sediment metagenome | biome: marine biome [ENVO:00000428]; feature: marine pelagic biome [ENVO:01000023]; material: deep marine sediment [ENVO:00002113] | place: India: Gulf of Khambhat ... | reverse complement strand
AGTATTTCTGAGGGCCTCTGTGGCTGTTTTTTATCGATTTTGAGGGAAGAGCCTATCAAAACGCTGAGAGTGGGGCTGGTTTGGGCGAATTGGTGCGATTTGGTGATCATTGACCCTCCTGTCTTCACTGTGGTTCTCTCTTTTCAGACTGTCAGGGGGCAGAAATTACGAAAAATTGTGAGTTGTTTCGGGCTTGTCCAAAAATGAAATTCCTATAAAATGTATCGGGAGCATCAGAGATTGACGATCTGAGGGCAACGCTTGAGATCTCCGGATTCACTGACATTCGGATAAAGCCTTTGGACGGAAGTAAAGAACTCCACCGAGAGTGGACATCCGAGAGCAAGATTGAAGATTTCGTGGTTTCCGTTACTGTAGAAGCGATTAAGCCTACAGATTAAGATTTGACGCCAGAAAAGCAGTCCAAAAAAGGGCTACGTGGATTTGAACTGAGTGATTGGATATTGATATTATGTCATGAAATTAATAATTTCACGACCTTTCAAAACTGTCCAAGGGTGAATTGAAGAATGGAGTCTAGTATAAATATTTAGCACAGTTTCTTTTGTTACGCCAAATCTGAGTTGTTTTTTTAAAAACCCACTTGATATTACTATGCCACTTTCATATTATATCTACTATATCTATCAAGCCAATTGGAATTATATTTTTAATATCCAATATTTTTGATTTGTAACACTTTGGAGGAGACGAATGAAAACGGTCAGAATGGAAGATATGAATTGGCCGGATATCAACCGCCGGGATTTTATCAAGATTGCATCGCTAGCTGGTGGTGCTGCATTTCTAGCCGCTTGCGCGTCTAAGGCTGCAGCCACCGTCGTACCAGCAATAACACGTGGTAAAGGAGATCAACCGATGAGTAAACCCTTGAGCATTATCGCCCGAATGTATATCCGAGAGGGGCAGCTGGAAGGTTTCAAGAAGCAGGCCATTGAGATTGCAAACCAGACCAGGGAAAAAGACACAGGAACCTTCCGCTACGACTGGTACATCCGCGACAACAAAGAGGCTTGGATTCTTGAGGAATATGCAAGCTCCGAGGCTTGGATGCAGCACAAGGAGAACGTTGGCGAAGCCCTCGACAAGCTCTTCAGTGATTACGCCGATGACCACAACGTCTTGGTATTTGGAGAACCATCACCAGAGCTCTTTGAGATGGGAAACAGGTTGATGGCCGGTAGGATCCAGTGGTTCTCCTTCCACTATGGCCTTGATTCTTGACCAAGGCCCCTTCGCCCCTGTGGTGCGCTATTGTGGCGCACCACTGGAGAGAGGGCTTCTGCCATTCGCGATTGGACGCGATCCTGCGCCCAACGCAATGCTGACAGCCCGATCTGATCTGATCCAAAACTACATCAGGGGAGGATAAGATGAAACTTCAAACTAGCGTCTCCATGAAAATCAGACCCCATATGCTGGAAGAATTCAAACAGGTGGCAGCCCAGATGTTGGCTGTAACACAAGAGAAGGATACCGGAACGTTGCAATACGATTGGTTCCTTAATCGCGAGCAGACTGTCTGCGTTATTCGCGAGACCTATGATAGTTCGGAGGCTTTGCTGGAGCATTTTGCCCATCTTGATCAGGCGCTCGGAAAACGCCCGCTTTCTCAAATGGCCTATGATCATTCGCCGGAAATCTTCGGCCGACCGTCGGCGGAACTCGTGGAGAGGCTGCAAGGACTATCTGTGCAATGGTATTCCTTCCTTCAAGGACTGCGTGAGTAGGCCTAAGAGCCGAAAATACGGGCAAACCCCGCGCGGAAACGTCATGATGGATTGAGCCCACTTGACTCCGTGATAGGTCGCGTGGGTCTGCTTCGGTTCAGCGAAATTCGGACAGATGAGTGCATTTCTTAAGCTACAGATTATTTGTAATAATCTTAAGCGAGGAGAAATGCATGACAGCCAAAACAGAGTCGAAGCCTTCGCCTGAATCCATCGTACGGCAAATCAAACGCAAGACGCGGCGTAAATTCAGCGCGGAGGAGAAGATCCGTGTCGTTCTGAGCGGATTGAGGGGAGAAGAAAGTATTACCGACCTCTGCCGCAAAGAAGGAATCCATCCCACGATGTAATACAAGTGGAGCAAGGCATTGCTTGAGGCAGGAAAGCGCCAGCTCAACGGTGATACCATCAGAGAGGCCTCTTCCAGTGAGGTCAAAGAGCTGCGTGAGGAGAATGACGAGCTGAAAATGCTCGTTGCAGAGCTTTCGCTTAGGACCAGAATCCTAAAAAAAACCTTGAAGGGTTTGGAATACGAATCCAACGATACATGAAATACACGCAGTCTGAGAAAATGGAGATCATCCGCATGGTCGAAGGCGCTTCCTTGAGCGTCAAAAAGACTCTGGATATGGCCATAGAAAGGACAGGAGTCGAGCATGTCCATGTGGTCTACCGCCCGAGATTGCTCTCCGATAACGGATCGGCTTATATCTCCAAGGAGCTGAGAGACTATCTTGAGGACGTTGAGATCCGGCATATCCGGACAAAGCCGTACCACCCCATGACTCAAGGCAAAATCGAACGCTATCACCGGTCGATGAAAAACATCATCCTCCTGGATCATTATTACACTCCATCGGAGCTGGAAGAAAGAATCCGGGAATGGGTCGATTATTACAACAATCACCGGTATCACGAAGCCATAGACAACGTTACACCGGCTGATAAATACTTTGCCAGGGACCAGCAAATCCTGAAAAACCGGATGAAAATCAAAAAGCAAACCATCCGAGAAAGAAAGAAAATCAATAAAATGATAATGCTTGAGTTCTTGTCAAATGGAATCAATTAGGTTTATCATGAATTACGAAAACTGTAGCTTAAAATGTAAGCACATTTGTCCGAAACCACTTGAAGACAAACATACATATTAAGCAGAAGTAAAGAATGCGGCGACAAGAACCCAAATTCCCTAAGGCCTTGGCTTCCCTAGGTTGAAAAAGAGTTGTATCACTTTTTAACAGTTAATGTCCGTACTCGAACAGAAATAAATATTCCCCATTTATATAAAGATGTATTTTTTTGTGTCATAAGTAATCTCTATGCAGATGCCCTTAGGAGTCCCGGGATCTCTATACCGCCCTCCTTGACTTCACAGACTCCTGAGAGTATAATCTCCCTAAAGCCAAAAGGGACGTATAAGATGAGATGTAAATATTGTCTCAAAGGTGTAACGCAATATGGTTCTCTTGGCTACTGTGATCAGTGCAGCGTATGGTACAAAGCCGAAGGTGAAGAAATAAGGGCCGTATACATGCTCTGTTCTACAAGAAAAGACAATCCAGAAAAGTGCAATCTGGTAATTCAAAGCCTGTTCACAAGGGCTGACGAATTGCCAGAAAGTAGAGAAACACATATTGCTACAACAAAAATGCCCAACGTTCGTAAAGCTGATAAGATCTGTGTCTCTTGTACAAATAAACACTTCGTTTTGACGAACGACACACGTTAAACGAGAATTCAAAAAATATCGGAATCACCTCAAAATTTTGCCTAACTAAAGAGCAACGGAATCCTGGCTGTTCTCTTTTATAAAGTCAATGCGGGGAATATTTATTCAAGTGATTCAACATGTTCAGATAAGCCTTTGAATATTAGAGATAGGACAAAAGTATGATTTTTAATAAATAGTACTTCTGTCTTATTTCAAGATTTATTTATTCTTTGTATAAATGAGCATTATATATAGAATAAAATTAATGTTAATCCAAATAAAATAAGCTGGAGTCAGCATGGCTGCTGTTAATGGAAAAAAGAATATTATCAAGTGGATGACTATCTTGGCAGGATTGGCTGCTTCTTTGTTTTTCTGTATTTTGACGATTATAGCTATACAGCACTTTCCAGGAACTTTTTCAGCCAATCAACATTATTTGAGTGTTTTAGGAAACGTGAATAGAAATCCAAACGGAGCCATGTTTTACAATCTTGGAGTTATGATTACTGGATTATCTCTTTTATTATTCTATATAGGTTTTGTTATATGGAATGCAATGCGAGACAGGAGCAAAATCCTTTTTGCCGTTTTGATATTTGGATCCATGAATGGATTTTCCATATTCATGTCAGCCGTTTATGCAGAAGTTCCTCATTATCAAGTCCATTTCACATGGAGTTTATTGATTTTCATAGCATTCATACCTGTTTTAATCCTATTCAGTATATATCTGAGAAGATATTCCGGGTTGAATAGAATCATCAGTTATTCAGGTTTTATACTCGCTGCATACAATTCTGTTTTTGTGATCTATGCGCTAACAGAAGGAACAACAAGCGGCTCATTATTGGAATGGATATCCGTTTTCAGTTATATAGGTTGGATTATGCTGCATGTAATCAACCTAATGCTTTTCAATAAAATACAGAATAAATTCTCTTAAATCTCATAAATTGGGGTTCGCAAAAAAAGGGGACAGGTTCCTTTTTTGTTCCTGATTCTGATTAATCTCAATTTAAATACTAAATGAAAGCTAAGTTGTTTAAATCGTAATTATTAGCTACCAAAAAAATAGTCTTTGTACAAAAATCATAAACAATCTGTATGCTGATAAGAATGGGAGTCACGGAGTCCTTATGGGGTAGGGGTTAAACCTATATCTATCCACTCAGGAGAATAACAAACAGAGATGCGATATAAACAGATAAGGCATTGAATAGATAGCCGATAAAAATACCCCCTCATGGTGTGTTTAATAAAGAGTGGGGACCATATGAACATAGCCCCATATTGAGTTAAATAGAGGATAAAAACCGTGTCGTAGAACGAAGAATTGAAGGAATGACTGACGCGGAAATCCAAAAGACTCTGGACTACTTACGCAAGAAAGCTCATCTTCGTGACTATAAGTGACACACCCTGGATCCATCGAGAGGCAGCTGGAAGCCAAATCCCCTAAAGCCCTTACTTCTCTGGATTGAAAAAAACAGCAGAGCGAACTAGCTTCTTATAATCTAGACGGTTCATTATGGCGTTTTCTCAAAATAATATTAGTATTTTCTAAAGGGGTGAGAGTAGCAACCTTCTATCTCATCCGTAAAGGGGATTGACTTTTTAAAAGAATTATGAGATAAAAAAACAGCCAAGAGGAGGAAAAAATGAAAAAGCTAATTCTTTCTGCCCTTTCCATAGCTTTACTCTTAAGCGGATGTGCTTCTGATAGAACAGGAAATCTCCGGATCTATTTAACAGATAAGCCAATTGATATTGGTGATGCAAAAGAAATAAAGGTCACTATTAGTGAAATAAGTGTCCAGAAAGCGAAGGAAGCTTTTTTAACTGTATGGTCGGGCACAAAAGAATATGATTTGCTTGCATTACAGAATAAACCAGATGATGGAGCAGCGCTTATATTGGAAGAGAAATTAGAAAAAGGGACGTACACCCAAATCAGATTAGTTGTAGTCTCAGGGCAGATTGTTATTAAAGGCGAGCCACCTCACGATATGACTGTCCCCAGTTCGCAGGTTAAAATCCCGTTGGTTTTCAATATTATGGAAGATGCTTCGACCGAAATAGTCTTAGATTTTGAGGCAGAACACTCGATACATGTCGTAAATGCTGGTCTAAGTGAAAAATACATATTAAGTCCTGTAATCAGAGTAAAAAGCATAAGCATAAGTAATTAGAACAGCCGCTTGGAAGTAAAGCAAGAAGTTCTTAATTCAATTTATTCCTTGTAATTATATCCTCGCTTCACTCTGTGCCGTGTGAGGACTTTCGATTTAACGGATTATCGGTATCCTATGTTATTTATAAAAGCCTCTTTTGAGTAAAAGCACCTAGAACTCAAATCTCATAAAGCCCTTGCATCCCTGGATTGAAAAAGGTTGCTGAGGGTGATTTGTGCATATTTAGGAGCATATTACCCAGCTCCTTAATTCCAAGCAAGACATCATTAGCAATAGAGTCACCTCAATAGTAATAGTAATAAGGGAAGGGAAATTCTCAGTTGGAGGACTAATCTAAGAAGAATCAATATAGAGACTTTGAATTGACAACTTGTTGTACATACGGATACTATTATTTACGTAAAAATAGAATTATTTAGGGGGGAAGAATGAAAAAGGCTTAAAACTAGCAAAAAAACATTAGGTTTCTCAGGAAGAAAAGGTGTGCCGAGGGCCGGACTCGAACCGGCATGTTGGATAACCAACGAGGGATTTTAAGTCCCTTGCGTCTTCTTATTCAAAATAGACTTCTCCTCATGTCATACATGTGTAACAAAAATGACTGAATTACGCTGAAATTATGGTATTAGGATTGAAAAGCCAAAAAGGGAAAAAATTGTAACTTATAGGGGAAAAAGGAAGAATAGGATGGTAGCGGGGGCTGGATTTGAACCAGCGACCTCCGGGTTATGAGCCCGACGAGCTACCAGACTGCTCTACCCCGCAATTTCAGAGATATTATAACAGAATTCATCCATTTGTCAAAAGAAGGGATAAGATGTTTTTTTTCTTGACATTAACTCGTTGCAAAAAATATAATGAAACACTTAAAAAATGGGCTATTTCCTCTTTTTTCTCCTTGCTGCATTATCTACTGGTGCAGTGTTGGGTATGATCATTTCCAAGAACCAAGCCTACAATGCTCTTTTTCTGATCCTTGCTTTTGCCTGTATGGGAGGTATTTTTGCTCTTCTTGAAGCACCTTTCATCGCAGTGATCCAAATCATCATCTATGCCGGCGCTATAATGGTTCTCTTTATATTCGTGATTATGATGATCAACTTTCGTTACGGCATTCCCGCTGAAAAAAAGAAATGGACTATTTATCTTTCTCTGGTCCTCGCCGTTGTCCTTGTCATCGAGCTTATTCTTTCTATAAAAGGAGCTTTCACTCTCCCTGTTTCTACGGCAATAATAAAAGCTGGCCCTACTGATCTTGGCCGCCTCCTTTTTACAAAGTATCTCTATCCATTTGAGATCACTTCCATCTTGATTATAGCCGCCTTAGTCGGGGCTATTGTATTAATTAAGAAAAAAGAAAAAGTATGATTCCTCCAAATTATTTCTTAATCTTAAGCGTCGTCCTCTTCGTTCTGGGTGCTATCGCGTTTTTTGTAAAAAAAGATCTCATCACAATGTTCATGTCCATAGAGATTATGCTCAATGCAGCCAACCTTGCTTTTATTACCCTAGCAAGATCAGCAAATTCCGCAGATGGACAGATCATTGTCTTTTTTATAATCACTGTTGCGGCTGCTGAGGCGGCTGTTGGACTGGCTATCATTATTCTTATTTTCAGGCAAAAAAAGACAATAAAATCCGAAGATATAAAATTAATGAAAGGATAAAATGACTGAGATTTTCTGGCTCATTCCGTTTATACCTGCAGCGAGCACCTTTGTCCTGGCTGTTTTTGGAAAAAAGCTTCCCAAAAAATATGTCTCCTTCCAGGCTTGTTTTGCAGTCTTTGCCTCCTTCGTTATCTCGGTCATCTCAGCTTTAGGACTTCTTCAGACAGCTCACGGAAGCTACCCGCTGGTCAAAAATCTTTTTTCTTGGATTCAAGCAGGAAGCTTCCAGGTCAACCTTTCCCTTATGTTTGATCCCTTATCTGCTGTCATGGCTCTGGTTGTAAGCGGGGTGGGTTTTATCATCCATGTCTATTCGGTAGGCTATATGGCAGATGATGAAGGCTACACCCGGTATTTCACCTATCTAAACCTCTTCACTTTTGCCATGCTTATACTTGTTATGGCTTCTAACTTAGTCTTGATGTTTGTCGGCTGGGAAGGAGTCGGACTTTGTTCTTATCTATTGATCGGTTTCTGGTTTGAAAAACACTCGGCTGCAAATGCAGGTAAAAAGGCTTTCATCGTTAGCCGGATAGGTGACACAGGCTTCCTCCTGGGCATTCTCTTCATTTTCATTCATATAGGAAGCGCAGAATTTACCGCTATTAACCAGGCCATCTCAGGAGGAGCTATTTCCGCCGGGCTAGCTACTCTGCTCGCCATTCTTCTGTTTGTGGGAGCAACAGGAAAATCCGCCCAAATTCCTCTTTATGTCTGGCTTCCTGATGCCATGGAAGGCCCTACCCCTGTCAGCGCCCTTATCCATGCTGCTACTATGGTCACAGCTGGAGTCTACATGGTTTCCAGGATGAATCTTCTCTACACTCTATCCGAAACTGCAGCTCAGATTGTAGCACTTGTGGGTGCTGTCACAGCCGTCTATGCAGCCACAATGGCTTTAACTCAGAATGACATAAAAAGAGTTTTAGCCTACTCTACGATATCTCAAATAGGATACATGTTCATAGGCTGCGGTGTGGGCGCCTACGCAGCAGGTATGTTCCACCTGTATACTCATGCCTTCTTCAAGAGCCTGCTGTTTCTGGCTGCTGGAAGTGTCATGCATGCGCTATCGGGTGAAATAGACATGAAAAAAATGGGAGGGCTGCGAAAATATCTTCCTCTAACTTATCCTACTTTCCTTATAGGGGCAATTGCCATCGCTGGCGTTCCGTTTTTCTCTGGCTTTTTCTCAAAAGACGCCATCCTGACCAAGGCATTCGCTCAAGGTCAGTATTCAGCATTTTATTATTTTATCTGGGGTCTAGGGATTATGGGCGCAGTGCTTACAGCCTTTTATATGTTCCGCCTCATTTTTGTGACTTTCCACGGGACTGAACGCCTTGATCCTGAAGTAAAAAAACACATTCATGAATCCCCCAAAGTCATGACCATACCCTTGGTCATTCTAGCTTTCTTCTCTGTTGTGGCAGGATATGTAGGACTTCCTGTTGTCCTGGGAGAGAAACTCAACTTTTTCAGCAAATTCCTGGAGCCTGTGATAAAAGAGGTCCACGAAGTTCATCTCAGCCTGCAAACAGAGTGGATTCTAATAGCGATTGCAGCCTTTGTGGCCCTTCTGGGAATTATTATTGCCTATGTTTTCTACATCAGATCGCCTATGATTCCACGCAATCTGGCTACCAGATTTCCAGCTATCTATAAACTTTTGTTTAACAAATATTATGTGGATGAAATCTATAATGCAGTCTTCGTGAATCCAACTGTTAAAGGCTCAGAGATTATATATGATAATTTTGATCTAAAAGTCATAGATGGAGCTGTCAACGGGACAGCAACAGCTACCGGCTTTACAGGAAAAATCCTGAGCTATTTCCAGAGTGGCTTGATAAAAGATTACGCCCTTATTTTTCTTTTAGGAGTAATTATCTTTTTAGCTTATTTATTGTTTTAAAAAATGAATTTACCAGTTTTGAGTCTAGTTACGTTCCTCCCCCTTGCAGGAGCCGTTCTGCTCATTTTTGTTCATCGCGGAAGGGAAAACCTTCTCCGCATTCTTACCTTGGTCATAACCATCATTACTTTTATTTTTTCTCTTACTCTTTATTTCAATTTTAATGATCAAATTCCTGATCCACAATTTGTGGAGAAAGCTGACTGGCTCGGCTATGGAATTAATTATCACATCGGAGTTGATGGGATAAGCCTTTTTCTTATACTTCTGACAACTCTCTTAATGCCTATAATCATCCTTTCTTCCTGGACATACATCAGAAAGAAAGTAAAAGAATACGTGATCTTCATGCTTATTCTTGAGACAGGGATTATCGGGGTCTTTGTCGCTCTCAATCTTTTTCTCTTTTATGTTTTCTGGGAAGCCATGCTTATTCCAATGTATTTTCTCATCGGCGTTTGGGGTGGTCCCCGGAAAATTTACGCCACCTTGAAATTTGTCCTTTTTACGATGCTCGGAAGCTTATTGATGTTAGTGGCAATCTTTTTCCTTTATTCCATGTATTACAAGGCCACTGGCGTCTATTCTTTCAATCTTTTTGATTATTACAGGCTTATCCTGAATCCCAATATTCAAATCTGGCTTTTCCTGGCTTTTGCTCTTTCTTTTGCTATAAAAGTGCCTTTATTCCCGTTTCACACCTGGCTTCCTGATGCTCATGTGGAGGCTCCCACGGGCGGCTCTGTGATCCTGGCCGCTGTGCTCTTAAAGATGGGAACTTACGGTTTCCTCCGTTTTGCTCTTCCTCTTTTTCCTGATGCAGTAATGAGATTTCTCCCTCTTCTGGCAGTGCTGAGCTTGATAGGGATCATCTATGGGGGATTGATGGCGCTCATCCAGAAAGATGCCAAGTCCCTGGTTGCTTATTCCAGCGTCAGCCATATGGGGCTTATCATGCTGGCAGTCTTTGCTTTGAACACTGAAGCAATCGAAGGGGCTATATACCAGATGCTCAACCATGGATTGAGCACAGGGGCTCTGTTTTTGATCGTGGGCATCCTGTACGAAAGATCCCATACTCGAATGATTAGTGATTTTGGTGGAGTCAGTAAACAGATGCCTGTTTTTTCTGCTTTTTTCCTGATCTGCATGCTTTCATCGGTTGGGCTTCCTGGTCTTAATGGCTTTATCGGAGAGATATTGTGTATCTTTGGAATTTTTAAAGCCAACAAACTTCTTGCTATCCTGGGCATCTCAACCGTTATCCTGGCAGCTGCGTATCTGCTCTGGATGTTCCAGAGAGTTATGCAGGGGCCTATTACGAATGAAAAGATTTTTTCTTTCAAGGATATAAACAAAAGAGAGATTGGCTATCTTGTGCCCATAGTCATCATGATGTTCTGGATGGGAATTTACCCCAAGCCTTTCCTGAGAAAAATGGATAGCTCTGTGACTCATCTTCTAAACAGAGTCAGCAAGAGAGAAATCTATTTCACTCAAAGCCGAAAGGATAAGGATTTCTTGCTGGAAATTGAGCCTAAAACAACCAAAGCAAAAAATGAGGAAAAGGAAGATAAATTCAGATGAATAGTTTTTATGCCCTGTCCCCTATCCTGGTAGTTGTCTTTGCCGCTCTTCTTGTCTTGCTTCTTGATGTATTCCTAAAGAAAGAAAATAAAAATTACCTGGCTTACATTTCTCTTATTTTCCTCGTTATTTGTGGTTTTATATGTATCAAGTTCTGGGATAAAAACTATACATACTTTGACGGCAATCTTTTCCTGGATAATCTTGCTCTTTTCTTTATCTTTATTCTAGCGCTGGCAACAGGCTTTGTTATTCTTCTCTCCATGAAGTACATTTCCTTTCAGGATGTGAACTACGGCGAGTTCTATGCCCTCCTTCTTTTAGCCTTATCAGGGGTGGCGATCATGCTCTCCTCCATAGATCTTTTGGTAATATTCTTAGGCTTAGAGGTCCTTTCCATTTGCAGTTATGCCCTGGCTGGTTTGAAAAGAAAAGACGTGAAATCTTCAGAGGCGGCCATCAAATATTTTCTCTTGGGAAGCTTCGCCACAGCTTTCCTCGTCTATGGCTTAGCTCTTCTCTATGGCTCTTGCCATTCAACTAATATTTCCTCAATCATTAATTTCTTTATAACAGAATCCGACCTGAGCATCATGGCTCTTATTGGCTTAGGTTTAGTTGTCATCGGTTTTGGCTTCAAGATTGCTGTTGTTCCTTTCCATATGTGGACGCCCGATGTCTACCAGGGTGCTCCCACTCCAATCACTGCTTTTTTTTCCGTAGTGCCCAAGGCAGTTGGCTTTATCGTATTCTTAAGAATATTTATTCCATACTGGAAAAATGCCCTCAATACTCAGGCCATCTTCTGGATACTCTGGGTTATTAGTGTCCTGACCATGGTGGTAGGAAATCTCGTGGCTCTTCGCCAGACAAACTTGAAGAGAATACTGGCTTACTCTAGCATTGCCCATGCAGGCTACTTGCTTATAGCCATCCTGGCCCAGGATAATTCTAGCCTGGTCTTCTACCTTACAGTCTATCTATTCATGAATATAGGAGCTTTTGCCGCTGTTATTGCTTTAAGCAGAAAAGGGAAAGAATACCTTGAACTCGAGGATTACGCTGGAGTCGGATTTAAATATCCCTGGATTGGCGTGACTTTTTCTATCTTCCTTCTTTCTCTGGCAGGATTTCCACCCACAGGAGGCTTCCTGGCCAAGTTTTATGTCTTCTCTACTGCTGTAAGGCAGGGTCTTCTGCCTCTGGTTATAATCGGAGTCCTGGCCAGTCTTGTTTCAGTTTTTTATTACTTGAGGATCATCGTCTATATGTATATGAAAGAGCCTGCCCGTGAAATAGAAATAGCCATAGAAAACCCAGCTTTATTCCTGGTCCTTTTTTTCTGCCTGTATGGAGTACTCCAATTGGGTATCTATCCCAGAAACATCCTAGTCCTGATTAATCAAGCTGTAAGCTCCTTCTTTTAAGGAGACATTCTTCAAGGTACCACCTTTACAAATTTGCCTCTCTTTTAGCCTGCCATTATAACATTCTTTAATTCTTGTATAGATACTTTGAATGACAGAAAGGGTCTCAGGTCGCGGAACGTACCCTCAAATAAAAAAGGGGCTGGAGCAGGACGTAAGCCGAATTCTGTTCCCGCTAAAGGCTTAGCGAGGGCGGTTATTTATCTAACCCCTTGATTGCTCAAGGGGATGAGCGACCTACCCGCCCCATAGGACGGGCCATCCCAAAAAGGGCCAATTTGGTCTTGCTCCGGATGGGGTTTACCACGCTCCTGATGTCACCACCAGGACGGTGAGCTCTTACCTCACCTTTTCACCCTTACCCCACGAAAGGCGCGAAACCGTCATTTCATGAGGCGGTATATTTTCTGTGGCACTTTCCTCCGGTTGCCCGGAGTCGCTGTTAGCGACCATCCTGCCCTTTGGAGTTCGGACTTTCCTCCCCCTCTTTCTCACGAAGAGAAGAAGGGGCAACCGCCTCGCCTACTCCAGCCGCTATTTTTATGCCATAATGCTCTAACTTCTTGTAAAGATTGCTGCGCGGTGTATCAATTTCTCTTGCGGTCTGAGATATATTCCAGTTGTTCTCCTCAAGCTTGGCTAAAATAAAATCTTTCTCAGCTAACACCCTGAATTCCTTGAGTGTTTTTATTCCCTTTGCTTCGGGGAGATATATGCCTATTTCTCCTCTGATGCGTTCCGGTAAATCCTGCCTTTCTATTATATCTGCCTCGGTCATGATAATCAATCTTTCCACAACGTTCTTCAGTTCCC
>JABAOC010001648.1_pt2 | contig 13079 bp, 22 predicted proteins | sample 7062161 | NCBI WGS metagenome assembly JABAOC01 (sample SAMN14538625, study PRJNA623070) | marine sediment metagenome | biome: marine biome [ENVO:00000428]; feature: marine pelagic biome [ENVO:01000023]; material: deep marine sediment [ENVO:00002113] | place: India: Gulf of Khambhat ... | reverse complement strand
GGCACAGCAAATTTTTAGCAGTCTTGGCACTTTGGCGCACTCCATTTATCAAGAGTCGCTAAAGGGGCAGGGTGAGTGACATGGCAACCGGCAAAGCAACACCCGCATTACTACTGGGAGGCGCCCTTGCCCTCGTTTTGTTGTCTCGCAAAAAGGCCGAGGATCGAGAGGGTCGGGCATATGGCCGCCACGACGCAGATGATGATTGGGACGACGATTGGGACGACGAGGAAGAAGAGCCGCCCATCGAGGCTGAAAAGTCGTATGAGGATTTGGTCGAAGAATGGAAGGATGAAGATGGGCGGGCCATGCTCGGTCATTTTTATCAGGCCAAGTCCGGCGACAATCTTTTGACGATTGCTCGCGAAGCTCTATTTGGATCGCGCGAGCCGCGAGCCGAGCCATGGGAAAGGCAGGCTGTAATTGATTTATCTATTCGTATCGATTGTAGCCCCTGGAATCAGGCGGCATACGGGAAAGGCCCGGAAGAATTAGAGCCAGGGCACCACGCCGTTGAAAACGGATGGGCGCAGGTCGGCGTAGCGATTTCACCGAGCTATCAATGCAATCGTCATCGTCTTGCCCGTGGGGAAAAGCCTACTTCTGCCAGTGGTGATCATTACCCATATATATGGATTCCAATGATCAACCTCGATGTTTTTGAAATGGAAAGATCCGTCACGACACTCGGGCAAAATTATCCCGATGATGGAAATGGTGAATACAGCATGATCAACCCACCGCCGTGGGTAGTCGACATGGGGCTTGCGCAAGTAGCAAGCACGCACGTTGGTTGCGCATTACCCGAAGGCGATTTCCGAAAGAGAATGGAGGCTCGATAATGAAGTCCGTCAAATACATGATCGAAGAAAAGTTTTGTACTGAAGCCGGTTATCGCGCGATGATCCTCATCCCGATCTTCGCAAGGGGCGTAGCAAAGTTCGCCGGATATATCGCCTCGCCCAAAGATCAATGCGCAAGTGGCATGATCCAAGTTTTCAAGTTCGTGTGTGATCGCGAATTATATTGCGGGGAACCAGATCTCGTCGATGCGGCTGCTGAGATTTCGATTCAGATTGCCAGCCTCGTATATGATGACGATACGGTCAACGCCGCGTTTGAAGACAAGAAGAAATGGATGATCAACTATTGCCAAGAAAAGCCGAAGATCTTCAAGCCTAAGCCAAAGGCTTTCTTACCGCCAGAACCCAAAGTATTTGTCCCAATGCGTGCGAAGAAGTGGTAATTGATGGCTGAAGACAACGATATCAACGACCCCGTCTTGGTCATCGTGGCGCGCGGTCGCAAGGGCCGTGGTTATACGGTGACGCCAGCCGATTCGGACACGCCCTATCCGTGTATGAGCGCCGAAGACGTTGGGGAAGCGATCATCGAGATACTCGACGACCCCGAACAAGCCCGGGTGCAAGCCAATACGGTGGGCCAAAAGGGCGAAAGTCAGGAGGAAGCCTCCGCGTCCGGCGGGGAAGAAAAGCCACCTCCTGAGCCTGACGATGACGATGAGGAATACGAGGAAAACCCGTATCCCCAGGGTGACGCCTACGAAAGCATGGACCCGGTCGACAAGGCCATCGTGGGCGGCTTGCAGTGGCTGATCAACGGGGCCCGCAAGGCCAGTGATTACAAGCGCCGTAGGAGATAATGGACCCGATCACCCTCATGGCGCTCGGCCTTTTGGCCATCGGCGTATTGGGGCGTAGGAAAAAGCTCAGCCCCTACAAACCCATCCCTGGTGGCGGATGGGCAGACCGGGATGCGCCCGATAGAATCCGTGCGCTTGCTCAAGAAGTAATCGACGTCACGGGGTGGTACGGGCTGGACGACTTCCTGGTCGCTGTGGCTTGGCGTGAAAGCCGCGGCAACTCGCGTGCATGTCCAGATGATGACTGCAGCGGTAATCGTGCTCGTGGATGGTTTCAGGGGCGTCCAAATAGCTTTTTGGTGGGTGAATATAAGGGGGCAAATCCCGACCTTTTATTTGATGAAAAATGGGCAGTTGCTTTGGCCGCTTGGTACGCATGGCGCATTCGAAGAAGAGCCTATGAGGGACAAGAAATAGATTGGCTCGCATTACGCAGAGGGTGGCGACTGCCGAAACTGGTAAGCGATGTCGATGAAGAAGAAGAAGATAGTCCATACGTCCGAGGCCACTTCGAAGATGCTTTGATTGCCGTTGGCTTAGATGATACATTCATGTACGAACCGGCCTTTCCTAAAGGAATGGATTGGCCGGGAATCGACGTCGTGCTCAAAGCAGTCGGGGCAAAATAAATGGCAACGTGCGACCCGTTAGATCCCGATAGTTGGCCTGAAGGATACATATGTGTTCAGCGAGAAGGTGTATGGACTTTGGAGTCCAAGGCGGTGGAGAAGAAGAAGTCCCCGACCAATATGATTTTGATTGGTGGTGCCATCGGCCTTTTGATCGGCATCATGCTTTCGAGAGGTAATCGATAATGGCTAATGTACTTCCCATTCTTCTTTTAGGTGGAGGGGCCTTATTGCTTCTTAGCCGAAAGGAAAATGGGAAGAAGAAGTCTGGGAAAAAACTGCCCCTTCCAAAGCCCCCTGGTCCCACCCCAACGTATTTAGAGCCCGGAACGCATGATGTCATTTACAACGAAACATATCATTTAATTCTGCCAGAAGAAGCGCATGCAGTGCGACAAAGTTATGATCCAGATGTTCGCGTTGGTCTTGGGGCTAATAAAGACGACAAATCGATATGGTATGCGAAACCAGATCTCGCTCCAATTGGTAAACTTGTAGAATCGCGTGCAACCTTTTATTCTGGACCAGAGCCCGCTGTAGGCAGGGTAGTTGCTGAATATGTTTTCAGATTCCAAGGGCCAACGGTGTAATCATGGCTAATGTACTTCCCATTCTCCTTTTAGGTGGAGGGGCCTTATTGCTTCTCGGCCGAAAGAAAAAGCCTACGCCCGCCGAAGTCGAGAGGCCGCCGAGCCCCGACGAAACAAAAGGCCCACCGGGCGCCGCAGCCGGGACAAAGACGTGGAAGGGCCGGCAGACGGCGCTGACCTATTTGGGCTACGGCGACATCGTCGGAAAGGTCGATGGAAAGTACGGCAAGAATACCAAAAAGGCTATCAGGCAATTTCAAAAGGATTATGGAATAGGCGTCGATGGTAAGTGGGGCCCGCAAACTCAAGGTGCAGTAAACGAGGCCATTGCTAAGGGGTGGTATCGACCTGGGTTTGTGAAAAAGAAAAAGCCGACAAAGAAGAGGCCGACTGAATGGGGTGATCATTATTCCAGATGCGAAGTGACGGTGACGGGCGGCGACCATCCAGACAAGCCGCACTATAAAGGTCTTACATCTGATGATTATGAAAGACTATCGTCTGATATCAAGGCTCGCAAAACTGGGGACATTGAATATGAGATAGAACCTGTCCGGGGCATCATACTAAAACACACGCATCTCATAACCCTTACGACGGAACAGCGTAGAAGGCTTTCCCAAGGTAAGGATGTATTCGTTTCATCCACGGAGGCGAGGGACCCAATATTCACGAGTGTAGGGGTGCCCGGATCGGAACCAATGCAAATGGATATTCATACCCATCAAGTTCAACTTCGTTGTTCCAAATGAGGATTTCAAATGGCAGCTAAAGCAGGACCAATTTTACTTCTCGGGGGACTTGCTGCCTTAGTCGTGGCGACCCGCAAAAAGAAGCCAGAAGAAATCTCTCCGGGTGAATTCTTGCATAGCACCGGGATTCATGAAGGGGTTGAGTGGAGAATATCGTCTATCGAGTATAAGGGTGCAACGCCTCCATATACTATGTATATACCCTGGCTAAAGGTCGAGGGAGAATGGGAGCAGATTTGTTCCGTTCACGGACTTTGCCAAGAAGCGCCAACCCCGGAAGAAGCGTTGGATATTCTCAAAGAGGAAATCGAAAGCCCTGAGCCCGAACCGTCCCCTAGGCCGGCGCCGGAAAACATTCTCAAGCCTGGATCTAAGCTAGAGCCTTCGGGAATGCTTGAAACGGTCGTAAACAATATCTATGCAAGATCAGAATATAAAATTGGCCATGTCGAGGGTGAGGAAGCAGCGTTGGAAGTGAATATGCATGTTGGGGACAAAGTGGTCCCGGTAGAATATGGCCCCGATAAGGATTACATTTGGGAAAAAAGCAAAGCTGATTTCACGATGATAGTCCAAATTCAAAAGCCAGGTAGATATACCTTGCTTGTTGATGGGGTGAGGAAAAATGGCGAAATTTTTGATTATTGGAAGGCCATTCATGTCGACGTTTGGGGGAAAGCGTAATGGCTAAACAAAACGTACTTCCACTTTTGTTGCTGGCCGGTGGCGCAGCAATGCTCATCGCCTCTCGCAAAAAAGAAGAAGAGGTAAAGCCCAAGCCAGAGCCGAAGCCTGAACCGGAGCCCAAGCCCGAGCCCAAGCCCGAGCCAGAGCCAAAGCCCGAGCCCAAGCCAGTGCCCAAGCCGGTGGTTCGCGCCGAACCGGGCATGGTCTTGGAGCCTTCGACGATCGATCTGGGGACCGAGGTTTTGGACGGTCCAAAGTATGTAATCGCAGAAGAAAACATACCTGGAACCTATCTGCTTTTGTTCCCAGAACACGTCACATTAGATCTGGTCAAACAGGGTGAGATCATCGACTTTCTTCATTTGAAGGGAGACAAGATGGAAAAGCCTCCACTCGGATCGATCGAATTTGGGGCGCTTGACACAGTAAAAATCGGCGGTCCCGAAGCGATGGACCAAGTGACATTTGCGGTCACCTTGAATGAGCCATTAAATTGGTCCATCCGATACAAAATAGGCCAAGTCAAATACACTTGGTTCTTGGATGCCGAATCCCTGATCGGGAAAACCTAATGGCGGCGCGAGGCATACTCCCCATTCTTCTTCTCGGTGGGGGAGCAATGCTGCTCCTATCAAAGAAGGAAAAGGCGCCGGATTATTCCAAGTATGGATTCGCATCCAAAGAAGACGCTATGGAGGCTTTATCCACATTGGGATTTAGCAACATCAAAGGAATCCAGCGCTGGATGGGGAAAAAGGAAGATGGCGTATTGGATAACGAGGTTTTGATGTGGCTAAAAAATGGGCTGGAAGATTTGAAAGGCGGGGCTTGGGTTCCGCCTGAAGGATTCTAAAAATGCCGGGCCCAAACATACTTCCAATTTTGCTTCTTGCAGGGGGCGCTGCCGTGCTTCTTTCAAAGAAGAAAAAGGAAGATGAAGAGGAAGAAATAGAGGCGCCTCCACTCGTGCCATTTGAAGAGATTCAAGAGCTAGAATTGTCTAGGCGATGCGATGAGTTCCTAAAGGTACTTCATGCGCCAAAGGCAAGGGCAGGCGAATTACCCATTAATCCAGTTGCTGCAGAAGAGCAAATCGTTCCGCTTTTGAAACAAAAGGCTCAGGAAATCATCGCTGAAAATGGGAGTGTAAATACGGCAGAGGATGAAGACCCGCCAGTCATGGCAATCGATGTCTTAAATGAAATAGCCCCTGCATGCGAATGGGATATCGAGGTGACTGGTGACGGTGTCGTCAATTTGATGAAACCTGATGACGAAAGAGCCTGGGCGATTTATGATGCTGTTCGCGAAATGGCTCATACGATTGGCTATGAAGCCAATCAAGCAGCAGGTGTAGGAGTGGGATTGGTGGCAGGAGAAAGGCCAGGAGTCAAATTCATTCCTGGCGAAATACCCCAAGCAGGTTTTGAAGAAGCGGAGCCCGCAAGAGCACAATTCAAGGAAAAAGGGTAGGAGTTCCAAATGGCGAAAGAAAATAAGAATGGCGGGAACGATAGGCTCTTGTGGGTCGCAGGGACCGCGGCTGTCACTGCCTTTGTCGTTTGGTATGTGAACAAGGAACTTCGAACCCGCGAAGACATTCAAAGGCAAAAGCTCATGATGGAGCTTCAAGCAGCCAAAGGTGGAGCATAATGGCTGGCAATCTATTACCAATCATTGTTCTGGGCGCGGGGGCGGCCATCTTACTTTCGAAGAAGAAGAAAGACGAGTCATTAAAAGGGGGAACATGCGCAAGCCTGGGCCCTTCCGTACATCACGACCGTGCTAAGGAGGGGATGGTATGCGATTATCAGACAGGAGAATGGGTGAAAGTCCCAATGGCGGGCTTTTCAAAACAAGAAAGAAAAATCCCTGGATATGAGTTCTATCCTGAAACGGCGAGTTGGAAGATAGAGTATAGAGGTGAAAAGCCCGGAGATTTCGCGCCTTGGAAATGGACCGCAACGATAACCGAAGGCCATTTCTCTGAAGGCACTGAAGAATCATATGATGATGCGAGACAGAATATTTCCCGCTATCTCGGACAAGCAGGTTACAAGGCGTAAATGAACGCGATTACTCCATACGCCGAGGGAGTTACCTACGATCAGTATTATCAGTGGTGGGTCCAGGGTACTTCGCTTTATCGTGCGCTTGCATCTTTACCGATCGAGGTCGTGAGAGACTCTGGTATGCAGGCACGGCACGAGATGCTCATTCGACGGTGGGCAGATCCAGCCAACACGAAAAACGGAATACGTCCACCTGAGACGTTGGGCCAGGTTGTCGATCCCGCTGATCTCGGCAATCTCTTGTCGTGGATCAAACAGGCCAAGACCTTGATCTACTACGTTGCATATGATGGCGAACAAGCTGAGGGGCAAGGAAGCCATCAAAGGCAATATACGCAAGCTGGACCCGCCACTGATAATCCTCCAAAGGTAGCCAAGACGGTACAGCAAGTCCCGGGCTACACGCAGCAATGGCATTGGCCGTGGATCGAAGGGTGGGACGATCCGGCCAAAAGGCGCAAGTTGATGCGCGCAAACAACCCCGGAAATGGGTTCAAAAAGATGGCTCTTTTCGTAGGCATTGGCGCCGCCGTTTGGGCCGGAACAAAGTTTCTAAAATCACGCAAGCAAAATCCCGAAGAAAACCAGTACCAGGAGTATGAAGAATGAAGGGCGTATTCACCATCGCATTGATTGCCGGAGCCTTCTACTTGGGGTCGCAATACAAAGTGAAAGTTGGTAAAAGGTAATCATGGCTGCAAAAGGAATGGGCCCAATTCTAATCTTGGGCGGTGCCGCGGCACTGGCCTTGGCTGCACGTAAGAAAAAGCCAAAGCCCAGTGACGAAATGAAGCCAGGCGGCGAGACGGTCGATCCCGATGAGGTTCCGAAGATCAAATCGAATCAGGTCGGCTTTTCGGGCAACTACGAAAACTATAAGATCGGCGGCGCTTGGCGAACCAACGTGCTCGACAAACATCTCGATGAAGCCAGGCTAGCGGGCACCCTCGTTTATGAGGATTGGCGCACGGCCAAAGACAAGCACGATCCAGCATGGCTCAGCGAACTCGTCGAAAAGTTCGGGCCGCCAACAGAATGGGGTCTTGCCGCGAATGCCAATTATCAAGCAATGATTGGCGCGTCGAGAATCAATGTTCTAAACGATTTCGCCAAGACGCATTTCATTGCAATCCCTGGCGGAACCACGAACATCAGATACGTACTCGACAAAGGGACTCCGGCAGCTAAAGAATTTGGCGACATGCTTTCGGAATATACACTCGCTTTCCAAAAGCGTGATTTCTCGGAGGATTGATCGTGCCCACGAATATTCTTCCATTGCTGGCACTTGCAGGCGGCGCGGCCTACCTGATTACGCAAAAGCGTAAGAAGGAAGAAGAGGAAAAGAAAAAGACCGAAAAAGGGTGCCCTCCGCTAACGGAAATCAATCCGATGCAGGCAATGCAGTCACTAGCGGAAAAGTACCCTCCAGATAAACCGCTTCCTTTGGATAAGAATGCCTGGGACATTTCGGATGAATTATTTTCGATGTTTCTTCCGATAGAATGTAAATCAGATCCAAACGCCAAATTGAGCATATCCCTTGGCCCCGGCTTGTCGACGAAGGCTTATCCTGCCCCGCAAGTTTATGGGTCAATTTTTAGCGATGTCGTACTCGACGGAATGGTCAAGCGAGGCGTACTAAATCAACCCGAAGCCGAAGCGGTTATGGGCGATTTTCTACGATGGTACAAAGAACTCATGGGTATCGATTGGGTAGACCCCGTTGAATGATACCGAGAAGAATCAACATCTAAGGAAGAGAAGACAATGGCAAAAGGAATGGGTCCAATCGTACTGCTTGGTGGCGCCGCTGCGCTGGCCGCATTGGCTATGCGCAAAAAGGGTGAAAAGGCCGGACAGCCCGGCGAAGTCGTGGCATCAGGAACTCGATACAACCAACTCAATATGAATGGTGAGTATCGCGTTTTGACGATCCCGCTTCGCGCTGGCTTTGCCTTCGGCCCCGGCAACATGGGCTATTCACCGGAGATCAAGGTCCCCCGTGGCAACTGGGTTTCCGTTGCAGGCCCGCAAGATGAAATCGACGAAGCCGAAGCGCTTGCGATTTCCGCACTGGAAGAGCAGGGCTACGTCAAAGAAACCTTCGGCTAATGGCATCTGATGCCGAAAAAGCGCGCCAAGAAAAAGTCGCGCCGCACGATTCCAAAAAGCAAGGATAACTTGCAGACGGTAATCGTATCGAAGCGCGCGGCTCCAACGAGAGGCGAGGCGACAAAGATTGCACGCGATTATGCGCGCAAAATCTATACGTCCCGCGAGACAAAAACGTCTTGGCGTTTTCGGCAAAGGCCACCAGAGGATTTCAGAAAAGGAAGCTTTAGGACTTTTAGGGTGCCGAAGAAAGGTGTGAGCCTAGTATACGGAACGCTAAAAAAGGGTAAGAAGAACCCCGAAATTGATTACAAAAAAGAGTTAAAAGTATATCGAAAACTCTTTTCTATGCCCGACTCCGCGCAAAACGTCATGGAGCTAGCCGAGATTGCCAAACAGGCCCATGAGAAATTGAGTAGTCCAGTATTGATAGATCAGATGGATTTTCAAATCTCCAAGAACGCCGGCCGGCTAGGATATCGAAAGCGTGGTGATATCCATGAAGTTTCTCGGCAGATTCGTGAATATGGACAGCGCGAATTGTTTGAAAATCCAAGCCTAAAGAAGATGCCAGATCCCGGCGCTTGTGCATGGCTCGGGGATCTCATCGAATGGAAATGGGCCGATAAAAAAGACGAATGGCTTTGGGAAAGCAATGGAGAAAAGTGGCTCTTTTTGTGGTCACCGGATCTCAAGGCTGTCATTGGTGTCCCCAATCCAAAGAAGAAGAAAAAGCTCAACGCCGTTTCTCGCAAAGATGGCGCCGCCAAAATCACTGAGCGATTCAAGGCAAGGGCCGCCGAATCGACTCATGAAATCAGCATTCCAAAGGTGCCACTAAAGAATCTCGGAACGGCTGTACACATCGTGTATCGATCCGACAAGTGGAATCCTGGCCACGATGTTGACTATATTCATGACTTCAAAGATGGTGTACAATTGTATTGCGGGCCAACCCTAAAGAACCCGCAAGTCTTTTTGTGCATGGGTGGAAAGCTCACCGTCACTGAAAGAGGCCTGGTGTTCTAAATGGTCGACTTACGATGCGACAATCCTGATATTCTCAGGGCCAAAAACCGAGTCGGTATTGGCGACCATTCTTTTTGGGACGTTGCTACCGAGGGTATGTGCAGTTCCGTATGGTGCAACTTTACGGACGTCAATGCGTGGCGCGACGAAGCGCAGCACGAAATGGATTTACTCAAGCGCATTCGGGATCAGCTAGAAGAGATGACCCGAAAGAAATATGGAAGCCTCGCCGGGGCCCCTCCCGAATTGTATATTCAATCGAAGGTTGACGTGGCCAATGAGATCCTTTCGGACTGGAAGCGGTCTTGGGAAAATTGGAGCGAGTCTGCAGGCGACTACACATATATGGTCGGCGGTCCAGTCATCGTGCATGGCCGCGCCAAAGAATATGTGATGGATATCATACGAAGATTTAGAGACGCCTCCTGTCATTACGATGAGATGGCACGAGGGGTCGATGCACTCGGTGGATACGTTCCCGAAATCGAAGAAGAAAAACGCAAAGAGTTAGAAGAGAAGGATAAGCCAAAAAGGGACCCGTGGAAAACCGGCATGATCGTCGGAGCCCTGGGCCTCGCCGCGTTTTTCACATATAAGACCACGCGTCAGGAATTGGGCAGATAGAGATGGCCAAAAAAAGCATGGCGCCACTTTTACTTCTCGGCGGGGGTGCGGCAATGCTCGCACTTTCCAAAAAGAAGAAAGATAGTGCGTCCATGGGGGTCGTGGTCAATGAGGATTGCTCGATCATTGAAATCGTGGACGACGAGGTTTTGGACGCTCGGATGCATAGCGTTTATGAAGAGCAAAGGGCGGCGGGCATCGAAGATCCATTTACGATTGCGGACGCCATGGCGATAAGGGTCGCCCCTTCTTGTCGTAAATTTCCAGAAGAAATGCGCACCCTCGACGAGCTTGAGATTTACGCCCGCGGCGTCAAGCATGCGACTTTGGAATTGGTGCGCGAAGGCAAACTCAGCATCGTGGATCTACCACAGAATCCTCGCGCTGCTGAATATGGAAATTGGCTAGAAGCCCAAAAGACGCGCCTGACCATCCCGCCGCCGCAAGGCCCGGAGATCGTTTTCATCGCAGACACCGACGAAGTGTTGATGGGCGCCAAGTGGATGGATGAGGTTTTCTATCCAATGATGGAAAACGTGCGCCAAAATTTGCCAAATCTATTCACTGAAGGAACTGCGATTCTCGTAGCTGCGATGGTGATGAAAGAAACGACTTTCATCGACGAGAACGGTAACGTCATCGACGTCGATCTAAAAACGAGTACCACTGGCGTGAAGTTTTTAGACGCAGTTACTGAGATGATCAAAGAGTATGTTCGGGAGAGCAAGTAATGGCTGCGAAACCAGGACCACTTTTATTGCTCGGCGGCCTGGCTGCGTTGATCGTTGCCACGCGTAAAAAAGAGGATAAGCCCACTCCTACGCCCACCCCTACGCCTACCCCCACCCCTGGACCTGGCGGATGCGATGCCTTGCCGCCGGTTTGGGATGAGGATGGGAAGGTCATTGGGTGGTATGTCGATGACCCAGACGATCCTGGCGAATGCAAGCTCGTATGCGCCGAAGGCTACAAGATTCGCCTCGTGGATGGCAAGCCGACCTGCGTCCCTCGCAAAGAGGTAGTGCCGCCCGAGCCAATGCCGGAGCCGGAGCCGGAGCCGGAGCCGGAGCCGGAGCCAAAGCCGAAACCTAAACCCAAACCCGCACCTAAGCCGTCGCCGGGGCCCGGCTATGTTGGGAAGCCTGGTTGGAATTGGCCGAGCCGAGACAAGTTCCCCACCGAAAATTCATTCATTGGATGGCTCATGGGGGCTGGCTATTCCCCTGGTCCCCCTGATGGCGACGTCCGCAAACCTGCGACCGAGGCTGCTGTGATGGATTTTCAAAATGAGTTCAATGCTGTTAGGGACTATCTAAAAGACAAAAACTGGTCAGTTCCCAATAGGCTTTCGGTCGATGGTAAAATCGGTAAAAATACGATCAATGCATTCATCGTCTCTGAAAAGTTGCAGGGCGATCTCGGGAAGCATTGGAAAATGATCGTAGAAGAGTCCGGCTTGGCTGGATATTGACGAAAAGCAAATTATTAGCGATACTTCGAAAGGATTCAAAATGGCAGCCAAACCAGGACCGATTTTACTTCTAGGCGGCGTTGCGGCTCTTTTGCTCATGAGCAAAAAGAAGAAGCCGACCGACCTAAAGGATGTCGTCGAAGAAAAGAAGAAAGACGAGCAAAAGGCCGAAGAAAAGGAAAAGAAAGAGGCCGAGAAAAAGGGTGGTAAGACCAAGAAGAAAAGGAAGAATCCGCCCAACGTGAGCGGGGACGAAAAGGGATACAATACTAAGCTGTTTCCCGATAGTCGCTCCGTTCGAAAGGCCCTCAAGAGCCTTGGCTATTCGATTGAAGTCAATGACGAAGTCGTCAAGAAAAATGCTGCCTGCAAGCAATTCCAGCGCGATTACAATAAGGTTTCGGCCGATGGCGACTATGCAGACTTGAACGTATACGGCACGCTCGCCGTCGATGGGACTGCCGGAAAGAACACGCTTCGCGCCCTGGAAATCGCATTAGCCTTCATGGCCGGATGGAAAAACATGGTTGCGGGGGCCAAACCCAAGCCCGCTCCGGCTGGCGCTGGTGAAGTTCGCGTCAGCGAGGATGGCCGAGAAGTCGTCGTGGGCACGAATTGGGTCGCCCAGGTTCTCGATGTTTGGGTCCAAGATTGGCTGTCAGATCCAGAAAAAACGAGAGTCGTTCCGATCGTATTCGCCAACTTCCAAAAGGTCCCTGCCGAGATCAAATGGAAAGGCGATTACTATACAATCGATTCACTTCCTGATACAAAGGCAGTCAGCGATTTCAAGACCATGATCATCAAGCGCATGGACGCGCTGCTCTAATGAATGGCCGATGGAGAATACCGCGTACTCATTACGAATCCCGCACCATTTGATTGCGGGTGCCCGGACATTTCCATCAAAGAATCCTACTACTTCATCAACCCAATCGATGATGACCTATACGAGATACGATACGGAGGAAGAGTTCTCGCACGGGTCGATTCCCTTGATGCGGCGCAGTCCGTCATCGAAAACGACGGTAAAGACGCAACAGTCTTAATCGCAAATCCAGCCGGAGGCTATAAGGTGTACCAGTACAAACGGTCGAAGAAGGCGAACCCGCGCCGCAAGAAAAAGGCCAAAAAGCGCCGCACCAAAAAGAAGGCGACCAAGCGTCGTACCAAAAAGCGTCGTACCAAAAAGAAAGCTACCAAGCGTAAGACGAAAAAGCGTCGCACGAAAAAGCGCAAGGTCGCCAAGCGCAAGACAAAGAAGAGGCGTACCAAAAAGCGTCGCACTAAGAAAAAGGCCACCAAGCGTAAGACCAAAAAGCGTCGCACTAAGAAAAAGGCCACCAAGCGTAAGACCAAAAAGCGTCGTAAGAAGGCGACCAAAAAGCGTCGTACGACCAAGAAGCGTCGTACTAAGAAGCGTCGTAAGAAGGCGACCAAAAAGCGT
>JABAOC010020254.1_pt9 | contig 13082 bp, 10 predicted proteins | sample 7062161 | NCBI WGS metagenome assembly JABAOC01 (sample SAMN14538625, study PRJNA623070) | marine sediment metagenome | biome: marine biome [ENVO:00000428]; feature: marine pelagic biome [ENVO:01000023]; material: deep marine sediment [ENVO:00002113] | place: India: Gulf of Khambhat ... | reverse complement strand
TCGGGCGCTTGCTGTCGGCGCCAGCGGTTCCGGATGGCGATCGCCACGGCCTTCTTCGCTCCCTGCTGCCCAACGATATACCGGTCCAGCTCGGCTACGATCTTCCTAGGGGGGAGTTCTTCCAGCCACGGCACTGGTTCGGGACCGCTGTCCAGCGCCTTGAGCCTCTCTTCGATTGGCTTCGGATCGGTCGTCATAACGCCTTCATTACTGCTTGGTCTCCACCGATGCGCTCCCCGGCGGCGCAGTGTCCAACCCACAGCGCAGCGGCAGCGCTGAGCGCCCCAGACCTACCCGAGCTCGACAATGGAGATGTTCCGGTTCGAAAACACGCAGATGTCAGCGGCGATCTCTAGGCTGCGCTGCACGATCTCCCGTGCCGATAGTCCGGCATTCGCAATGAGAGCCCGGGCGGCGGCGAGCGCGTAGTTGCCGCCGCTGCCAATGGCCAGAATACCGTCGTCGGGCTCGATCAACTCGCCGCTTCCACTGATCACGTAGCCGTGCTCGACGTTGGCTACCACGAGGAGCGCCTCCAACCGCCGGAGCACCCGGTCGCTGCGCCAGTCCTTGGCCAGCTCCACCGCAGCACGCGACAGGTTGCCCGGGTACCGCTCCAGCTTCTGCTCGAACTTCTCGAACAGCGTAAATGCGTCAGCGGCTGCGCCGGCGAATCCAGCCACGACCTTGCCGTCAGCCAGCGTGCGCACCTTGTTCGCGTGGGCCTTCATCACCGTCTCGCCCACTGTCACCTGACCGTCACCCCCCATTGCGACTTGCCCGTCCTTCCGGACGCAGAGGATGGTGGTCGAGTGGAACCCTGAGTTGTCCGTTTGTGTCATGGTTCGCCCTGCTCCGCACAATCACAATCTAGGTCAAGAACGACTGAGTGGGCGCAGGCGGGCCCCATCTCAATCCGCAGCACTCAAGCGCGTGGATGGGCCTTCTGATACACCTTCTTCAACCGCTCCACACTCGTATGAGTATACACCTGCGTCGTGCTCAGCGACGCATGGCCCAGGAGTTCCTGGACCGCCCGCAGGTCAGCCCCGGCGTCCAGGAGATGGGTGGCGAAGCTGTGTCGCAGTGTATGTACCTTGAACCCCGCGCTCTGGCCCAGGACACGCAGGAACCGCTGTACCACCAGCTGCACCCCGCGTGGGGAAAGGCGTCTGCCCCGCTGCGATAGGAAAACCGCCCGCCGATCGCCGCGACGCGACTCCGCCAGGAGATCATCCCGCTCCCCGTAGTACCTGCGCAAAGCCCTCGCAGCATAGCTGCCGAACGGGACGATACGCTCTTTCTTGCCCTTGCCCCGCACCTTGACCTGCTCGGAGACCACGTCCACATCGCTGACGTTGAGGCCTGCGAGCTCCGACAACCGCATCCCGGTTGCGTAGAACAGCTCCAATACGGCGTGGTCACGACGCTCCCGGAATCCCCCCTCCGCCGCCAGGGACTCAGCGTACTCGAACATCAGATCTACCTGCGCCCGGTCCAGAACCGCAGGCAAACGACGGTCGAGCTTCGGCAGCCGCACGCCCTTCGCCGGGTTCTCCTCGATCCCGTAGCGCCCACCGAGGAATCGGTAGAACGTCCGAAGACCCGATACTGCCCGAGCGATGGAGCGTTTGGCGAGACCGCGCCGCTTGAGCTCACCCATGAAGCTCCTGAGTGCGAGGCGGTCGACGGTCGTCCAGCGCCAGCGCTCCGCACCGCCGTAGTACTCGTCGCAGAACGTCTGAAACGCCTCGAGGTCACGCCCGTACGCCTTGACCGTGTGCGGCGAGTCGTTGCGCTCCTTCGCCAGATAGGTGAGGAACTCGCCGACCTCGGGACGCAGGTCCGGCGGCACCGGCGCGTCGGTCCCGCGTTGCCGGGTCATGCCGGAACGACTGAGGTGGAGGTTGCGAACTCGCCCATGGCCGCAAGGGCGCGCTCAGACAGGAGCCTCTTCTTCGCCCGCTTATCTCGGACCGGCGCCTCCAGGGGCGGCAACAACCCGTAGTTGGCATTCATGGGCTGGAAGTGCTCGGGGTCGGCGCCGCTCACGTACCGCATCAGTGCTCCCAACATAGTCTGCACCGGTGGGATCACGGGTTNNGAGCCAAGTTGACCCCTGCCACGAGTCCCGTTGCGAGGGACTCGGTGTACCCTTCCACCCCCACGAGCTGGCCGGCGAACAGCAGTCGGTCATCGTCCCGGGCCGACAGGTGCGCCGTGAGCGTGGCAGGCGAGTTGAGGTAGGTGTTACGGTGAACGCTCCCGAAGCGGTAGAACTCGGCCGCTTCGAGACCAGGCAGCGTGGTGAAGACCCGCTTCTGCTCGGGAATCCGGAGCCTCGTCTGAAACCCTACCAGGTTCCACATCTGCCCCGCCCGGTCTTCTTGTCGCAACTGGACCACTGCATGCGGCTCCCGACCGGTCTGCGGATCAGGCAGGCCGACTGGCTTCAAGGGACCGAACCGCAACGTCTCCCGGCCCCGCCGCGCCATTTCCTCGATGGGCAAGCATCCCTCGAAGAACGGGATACGATCAAAATCGTGCCCAGCGTGCTGATCGGCCGCGACCAACGCGTCGACAAACGCGTTGTACTGCTCCGCCTCCAGCGGTGCATTCAGGTAGTCGTCGCCTCCGCCCTTGCCGTAGCGAGACAACCGATACAGCCGCGACACGTCAAGGGAGTCGCCGCTGACGATGGGCGCGATGGCGTCGTAGAACGCCAGGGACTCGACGCCCAGCCGGCGGGTGAAGCTGTCCGCAAGCCGGTCCGACGTGAGGGGACCGGTGGCCACTATCCCCGGAGACGGTAGTTCGGTCACCTCACCCCGCACCACCGTGATCTTCGGGTGCTCCGCCACCCGCCGAGTTACCTCGCGGCTGAACACATCCCGGTCCACCGTCAGCGCGGCCCCTCCGGGAATCCGGGCCGCCTCGGCTACGTCCATCAGGAGGCTACCCAGGACCCTGAGCTCGGCCTTGAGCAGGCCGTGAGCGTTGGTGAGCTCCAGCGACTTGAAGGTGTTGCTGCAGACGATTTCGGCGAGACGATCCGTGTGGTGGGCAGCCGTCCCGACCAGCGGTCGCATTTCGTGGAGTGTGACGTCGACCCCCCGTCGCGCCAACGCCCAAGCGGCCTCGCAGCCCGCAAGGCCCCCACCGACCACCGTGACACTCACTGGGACGTTACTTCAGCGACGGCCTCCTCGACCGCGAATTCGTGTTCGCACTTGAGGCAGCGGCGATACTGGCCCCGCGCCTTGGACGATCGCCGCTCGCCACCGACGTAGCCGCACGACGGACACCGAACTGGCTCGGGCCGGTACCAAGTGGAGAAATCACAGCCGGGGTAGTTTGAGCAACCGAAGAACGATCGGCCACGTCGGGTCCGGCGCTCCGCCAAATCCCCCGTTCCGCACTTGGGGCACTTCACGCCCAGGGGCACCGGCCGACTATGCTTGCACTTGGGATACTGCGTGCAAGCCAGGAACTCCCCGTAGCGGCCAGTCTTGATCACCATGGGTGACCCGCACACCTGGCAAATCTCGTCCGTGGGTTGGTCCGGCTTCTTGTCGCGCTTGAGCGGCTTGGTGTAGCGACAGTCGGGGTAATTGGTGCACGCGATGAACGGCCCGAACCGACCACTCTTCACGGTGAGCTTGCCGCCGCACTCAGGACACGGCTCCTTCTCGACTTCCTCCACGTCGTGCGCCTCACGAATCAACGAGGCGGTGTCCACGGACTCGAGCGCTTTGGAGAAGGGACCGTAGAAATCCTCCAACACCTCCTGCCACTTCAGATCCCCCTCCTCCACCTTGTCGAGCTCGTTCTCCATCTCGGAGGTGAACTCGACGTTGAAGATATCGGGAAACCGGCTGACCATGACTCGAGCAACCGTCTCCCCCAAATCGGTGGGATGGAAACGACGGTTCACCGTCCGCACATATCCGCGCTCTCGCAGCGTGGAGATGATCGCACTGTAGGTGCTAGGTCTTCCAATCCCGTCACCCTCGAGCTCCCGCACCAGACTGGCCTCACTGAAACGCGGTGGCGGCTCGGTGAAGTGCTGATTGGGCGTGATGGAGCGCACCGCCGCTTCGTCGCCCTTCCGGAGCGCGGGCACCGGCGCCAGATCCTCGTACGTCCTTTCCTCTTCGGCTTCCTTCGTCTCAGTGTATAGCACGTGGAAGCCATCGAACACCGTCACCGACCCGGTGGCCCGGAACAGATACTTCCCGACCGCGAAGTCGATCGTGGTCGTGTCGTAAACTGCCGGGGTCATCTGGGATGCCACGAAGCGGAGCCAGATGAGCCGGTAGAGCTTGAACTGGTCGGCGTTCAGGTACTTCCTCACCTGCTCCGGTCGGCGCCCCACATCGGTGGGCCGAATGGCCTCGTGGGCACCCTGGGCCCGGGCGGCCTTCTTGGTCCGGTAGTAGTTGGGCTTGGCCGGTAGGTATCGCTCGTCGTAGTGACCCCCAATGAACTCCCTAACCGCCTGGATGGCACTCGCCGCCACCCGTGGAGAGTCAGTCCGCATGTAGGTGATCAGCCCGACGGCGCCCTCCTCGCCGAGCTCCATACCCTCGTAGAGCTGCTGCGCGGTGCGCATCGTCCGGTTCGACGAGAAGCCCAGTCGCTTGGCCGCTTCCTGCTGCAGCGTGCTGGTAATGAAGGGTGGGCTCGGCCGCCTGCGCCGCTGCTTCTTCTCGACGGCGCTGACGACGAACGGCTTTCCCTCCACCGCCTTGACCACTTCCCGGGCAGCCTTCTCTGACTGGAGGGCAGGCTTCTTGCCGTCCACTTTGTGCANNTGTGCAGCTTGGCCGCGAACCTACGCTGCTGCGCCTCCAGTTCCGCATCGATCGACCAGTACTCCTGCGGCTTGAAAGCACGAATCTCCTGTTCCCGCTCAACGATGATCCGCAAAGCCACCGTCTGTACTCGGCCGGCCGACAGGCCTGTCTTGACCGACCTCCACAGCAAGGGACTCGCCTTGTAGCCCACCAGCCGATCGAGAATCCTGCGAGCCTGCTGCGCCTCGACTTTCTGACCGTCGATGTCGACCGGCTGCTTGATCGCCCTGCGAACGGCGTCCTTCGTGATCTCGTGGAACAGGATCCGCCGAATCTTCGATCCGTTGCCGAGCTGCTCCGCCACGTGAGAGGCAATGGCCTCGCCTTCGCGGTCGGGGTCGGTGGCCAGGAGTACCTTGGCGGATGCCTTGGCCGCCTTCTTGATCTCAGCCAGCTGCTTCCCTCTACCCCGGATGGTGACGTACTTGGGCTCGAACCCGTGGTCTATATCGACGCCGAGTTCGCGCTGTGGCAGATCGCGGACGTGCCCCACGGTGGCCTTCACCGTGTAGCCCGACGGGAGATACTTGCTGATCGTCCGCGCCTTCGCGGGCGACTCAACAACGACCAACGCGCGCTTGTTCTTCGCCTTCTTCGCTGCCTTCTTCANNTGGGCCTAGCCAAGAGGTGGAGTTCCACCCTCAACGCTGCCTCAACACACTACCGCCGCGCGGCACCGCGGTTCCCCTTCCAGAGGCCCGCGAGGCCTAGACGGGACCGCGCACCCACCTAGGCCAACCACCGTAAGCTATTTATTTTCAACACGTTACAGACACAGACGGCGCCCCGGGGCGCGCCCCGCAGGGGGCGCATAATTACCACCCCGCCTTGGATCGCGCAAGCGCGACCAAGGCCGCGCCCACCTCTCCCACCGTTCTCTCGCCGGTGTCCACCACCGCATCGGCGGCCTCATAGCAAGCTCGTCGCCGCGCCAGCAGTTCCCGCATACGTGCCACGGGATCTCTGCCGGCCAGCAGTGGCCGGTCGCCGTGGGGTGCGGCCCGGGAAGCGGCGACCTCAGGCGCGGCGCGGAGGTAAACGATGAGAGCCCGTCCGCTGGCCTCCTCCAGGTTCCCAGACTGAGCGGCCCACCCACCGCCTGGCACCACCACACAGGGATCGTCCGACAGGATGGAGCGGACCTGCCGGCGCTCCAGTTCGCGAAACGCGGCTTCGCCCCGCTCGGCGAAGATGCGGCTGATGGGTAGCCGCTCCTGTTCCTCTATCAACTGGTCCACGTCCACGAACCGAGCACCCAGCGTGGCAGCAGCCATCCGCCCCGCCGCCGACTTGCCCGAGCCCGGAAGCCCAACCAGGAGCAGGTGTTGTCTCACTCGCCGTCGCTTGCCAGCTGCTCCCGCCGGCGATTCAGCCGACGGAGGTACGCGTCGTAGTTCTCCCGCATCTCGGCAAGTGTATCGCCCCCAAACTTCTCTACCATGGCTTGGGCCACGACGATGGCCACCATCGCTTCCGCCACCACGCCCNNCCACGCCCATGGCCGGGACCGCCGTCACGTCGGAGCGTTCCGACTGGGCTTTCGCGGCTTCCCCAGTGTCCATGTCGACCGTCTCCAGGGGTCGCCGCAGGGTGGACAACGGCTTCATGGCGGCACGGATCACCAGGGGCTCTCCGGTGGTCATTCCTCCCTCCAGGCCACCTGCCCGATTGGTGCGCCGGGCGAAGCCGCCGGTAGCGTCGCCCCCGCCCCGCCGGATCGCGTCGTGTGCCTCAGACCCGCGGCGCCGGGCAGCCTCGAACCCCAGCCCGATCTCAATGCCCTTGACGGCGGGAATCGACATCACGGCCTGGGCAAGACGTCCGTCGAGCTTCCGATCCCACGACACGTGAGCGCCCAGCCCCAGCACCAGCCCCCGGACCACGACTTCGGCGACTCCCCCAAGTGTGTCCCGCGCTTTGGTGGCCGCATCCACGGCCGCCACCATGGCCTGGGATGCTCCCGCATCGAGGCACCGCACCGGAGACTGGTCTGCCGCCTGGTTGATCGGCGTGGGGAGCGGCACCCCTTCAGGTACTTTGACCGATCCCAGCTCGACCACGTGGCTACCGATCTCGACTCCGAATTCCCCCAGAAGGCGCCGGCACACTGCACCGCACGCCACACGGGCCACCGTCTCCCGGGCGCTGGCCCGCTCAAGAATGTCCCGGGCGTCTTCCCGGTCGTATTTGAGCATGCCAACCAGGTCAGCGTGCCCCGGGCGGGGCCGCGTCACACGCCGCCGGCGCACGCCAGCGCCCCCGGGATCCGGCTCGGGAGTCATGACGTCTTTCCAGTTCTCCCAGTCCCGGTTCCAGATCAGCATGGCGATGGGCGACCCGAGAGTCGCACCAGCCCGGACACCGCCCAGCAACTCGACCGCGTCCGCCTCGATCTTCATCCGGGCGCCTCGCCCGTACCCAGCCATCCGCCGCCGCAGCTCCCGGTTCACGTCCTCGGCGACCAAGGGGACCCCGGCGGGGATCCCCTCGAGCAGCGCCACGAGCCCCTTCCCGTGCGATTCGCCGCCTGTGGTGAAGCGGATCATGTCCGGACCAGGGGAGAGTTCTCTGTCATATTCATATAGTACAAAGGATAGCCGCCCGGACGCCTGCATTCCTGCCACAGCAGACTCACTCACGCCCCACAACGCCTCTGCGACCTCGTGCCGACCGGCGCGGTGCTTCAAAAAACGAGCCCGACCAGGGGCCGGGCTCGGGAAGACCGCCTGACAACGCTGCTGGTTACCGCCTCGGCGAGCCGACGACCGGGGTCGGGAAGATGTTGGTGACTGCAGGAAGCTGTACCACCACGACGCCGGCCCCTGTCACCCCGATGAGAATCTGGTCGCCAGTAACCGATCGCGCCACCCGGAGCGGCCCGATGACGGGATCCCGAATCGCGATGCTCCTCACCGGTTCATAGAAGAAGGTGTCGAACACGTCAATCACCGGATCCTCGCTGGCGGCGAACACGAACCGATCGTTGGGATCCAGCGTGCCGCCGAACGTCGGCGTGCCAGCATTCCCCGCGTCAAACGCGTGATCGAAGTTGAGGTCCATCCCGGCGTTCTCACCGCCCACTGCGACCAGGCCCTGAAGGCGGAGCTTCTCGTCCAGCACGTAGATGGAGTCGGCCCGAATCAGATTGGTCAGCCCATTGAAGTTGATCGCAATGGACTTCACCCGAGTCGCGGTGTTGGCGATGAAATCCCGCAGCCGGATGGATGGCGAGATCCCGAAGTCGATGATCTCGGGGCCGCTGATGGTCGTGCTGTCTAGGGGGTTGAAGAAGCTGCAGGTGTACTCTGTCACTCCCGGCAGCATGCTATGCCCCATCGCTCGAGCAAACTCCATCGGCGGCTCCACGATGGAGCCACCCTCGCCCACCAGCATGTGGGTGAAGTTGCCCGAGTTGCGGACGAACGTGGTATCGACGAACCCGAGCTGTACCACGCTGACGATCTCCCCGCAAATCGAGCTCAGGAGCGTGTCCTGCGCCCCAGGGCCTCGAGGCACGAAGATCTGCAGCGTATCATTGGCGTCGGTGATAGTCGCTGAAGCGTGTTCCCAGAAGAAATGCGATTCGTTCGCGCTGTTTGAAGAAATGTTCTCCCAGCGCACGGTGGACCGATTGCGGAGCACGCCCGACTGACCGGCCGTCGGCGTGGTCGAGTAGACGGCATAGACGCTGTCCGGCTGACAGGCGGTACCACCACCAGTGCGGCAAAACGTGCCCAGGTACTGGGGCCGGTCCGACAGATGGTACTCGACGATGTCGAGCTTGATGAGGCCCGTTGCCTCGTCGATCTTGGTCTGCACTGTCTGGACCCGGAACAGCGGCAGGTGGTGTCGCCGCTTTTCCCGGCGCTCAGCCACGTCTACGATCGAAAAGTTGGTCCCACCGGAGTTTGCCACGACCACGGTGTCGGCGTTATTGCCCAGAGTATCGCTCGGCCACAGCGCGATGCCCCAGGGGCGGGAGCCCACGAAGATCGGCTGGCGGTCTTCTGGATTCAACGTGGAATCCGTGACCCGGAATACCTCCAAGCGATCGAACTCGGTGTTCGTGAGATAGATCTCATTCCGATTGCGGTTGTAGATCGCGTCGTTGATTCGGCTTCCCGGCGGGAGCGGCACCGTGATGCCGTGCACCACCGTGACCGTATCTTGCTGCTGGGCGGCGGCCGCCGAGCCCAATGGGCCGGCCGGCGGGGCTCCGGCCGGAACTCCCGTGGTGTCCGCATTGCCCGCACCGTCAGTCGCAAACGCGCGAATGATCACCAGGTGGGGGAGCTCGAGGCCCTTGAAGTCCTCCAGCGACCAAGTCTCGGTCACGGGAGAGAGGTTACCCGCCAGGGTGGTGCTTGCCCCACCGACCACTGTACCGGCAGTGTCCCTGGCTTCCCAACCGATCTCGGTGATGCCGCTCGGGTCGCTTGCGGTCACCGTGATCGAGTCATCCACTTCCACCCGGGCGGCTACGGTGAAGCTCACCACGGGCGGCTCGGTGTCATTGGTCACGGACTGAACAAAGACAGTGACCGGCGGCGCCTCGACACGCCGGTCCGCGGAATCCACGGCGAACCCCGTGATCGTGAACGCTCCCTCGGCCGCACCGGCCGGAACGTCGAGCGTGTCGGTGAACGTGGTGTCGAGAGGCATGGGTGACAGCTGACTGGTGGAGTCTCCGCCGGTGACAACGCCGGTTACGAGGTAGCCCAGCCGCCGCACGCCGTCCTGTTGCGCCGCACGGACTTCCACGAGCAGCTGCTTACCCTGTGACGTGACCGCCGAGTCGGGAGGAATCAGCAGCTCGACGATGAGAGCGTCTTCGTTGAATAGGAACACCGAATCCACCGCGGACTCGCTGTTGTCGTTGCCGTCAGTCGCGGTGGCGGTGATCAAGACCCTACCACCCACGGGAGTGTCTTCGGGAAACTGGAGGTCGACCCCGAGTGTGACCTCGGTCACAGCGCTGGTAAACGTTGTGTCCAGCACGCCGACGACCCCGCCGCTGAATCCGATGGACACCTTCTTGAGCCCGAGGTTGTCAGACGCCGCCACCGCGAAGCGCAGAGCCCCTCCGCCACGTCGACGGTGTCGGCCGACTTGATTATCGCGACGCTCGGCCTCGTCAAGTCGTCCCGCACACCGATCTGCAGCTGCTGCTCGTTACAGGCAGCCAACAGCAGCACACCCGCCAGCGTACTGACGGTACGCATATTCGCTCGCTTGGTCATAGCCCCAACACCCGCGTTACTGGGTCTCCGCCGACGCGGTCGGGCTATCGATGATGTGCGGCGTGACCAGGATCAGCAGGTCCCGTCGCTGTTCCCGCCGCTGTGAGAACCCGAACAGGCTTCCAATGATCGGCAGGTCTACAAGAAAAGGGATCCCGCTCTTGGATACCGTGACCTCCGTCACGGTGAGCCCTGCGATCACGGCGGTCTGGCCATCGTCCACCAGAACTTGGCTCTCCGCCTCTTGCGTTTGGAACGTGAAGCCCACATCGGACGGCGCAGCTGCGAGCGACGAGTTTTCGGCACGCACGCTCATCAGCACTTGACGATTGTTGGTCACGTGCGGAGTGACGCGCAGCAGGATACCGGTCTGGACATATTCGACCGCAATCCTTGCCTCGGCCTGCTGCGCTCCCGCCTCGAGGACGCGCACCGGTGTCCGCTCACCTACCAGGATGTAGGCCTCGGTATTGTCTGCCGTGGAAGTCAAGGGCTCCGCTTGGAGGTCCGCCAACTCGACCCGCTGAAGCGCATCCACGAACGACGTGAGGCTGAAGTTCCCGATCGCCGTGGAGAAGATGAGCTGCAGCGCAGGCTGAATGATCGTGGCCTCGGCGTTCGTGACCGCCGAAAGCGAATTGCCACCCAGGTCAATGATGTTCACGTCCTCGCTGAAGAACGAGGTTGGGGCGATCTGGTCGGGCACGCCATCGCCATCCGTATCAATCGGCTGCGCGGTGCGCGGGTCGGATCGCTGGACGAGCTGGTTGAAGAACTGGGTGGGGCTACCCAAGTCGTACTTCACCCCGAGTTCCTCGATGTCCGTCCGGTTAACGAAGATCAGTTTGCCCTGGATGGACACCTGAGGCGTCTGGATGTCGAGCTCGCCGATGAACGCCACGTCGTCATCGATCCGACTCTCGATGTCCGTGATGATCAAGCTGTTCGTCCCCGTGTCCACCACAACCTTGCCTCGCTCCGGCGTCACGATGCTCTGCAGAACCGGGACCAGGGCCGCTGCCCGGGCGTAGTTGATCCGCACGATCCGGGTTTCCAGTGCCTCGAGGGAGTCCCGAGCAGCGAGGGCCGCGCGCGAGTCCACCCGGATAATCCCAGGTGGCTCTTCGATGGCGCTCAGCCCCTGAGATTCGAGGATCGCCTGGAACGCCACGTCCCACGGCTGGTTGTTGATCTCAGCAGTTACGTACAAATCCCCGAGGTCTTTGCCGAGAACGATGCTCTTGCCGCTCAGTTCGGCGAACCCAGCCATCACCTCGCCGATGGTCGCCGAATCGTACGACGCCGTCACGGGAGGCTGCTGGGAGACTTGGATCGGCGTGGCCGGGGGAAGCACTGCCGGCGGTGGCGCAAAGGTGCGGTCCTCGTCAGGCGCCTGAAGCTGGGCAGGAGCGGTGGAGGACCACGCCGTGAAACTGCGATCCGTGCCCAGAGTGACGCGGATGGCGTCGTCGGCGTACTCCAGCTCATAACCCCTGAGGGACTCGAGCTCGAGGACGATCCGCACCACGTCGGGGCGAAACTGGGCGTAGCGGATGTTCACAATGCCACCGCGGTTCTGGCCGTCGTACACCACCCCGGGTGCACTCAGCTTCGCCCCCAACACGTCGATCACCAGGCGCGCCGGGTTCTGCAGCGTGAAGTCCTGCACGCTCACGCTGCCGCGCACGTCGATTACGACGTGGGCACGGCCAGGACCCGGCAACACGCTCACCGCGGTGACCTCGCCTGGCCCCGCAAGGGCTCGGGGCGCCACCAGGACGAGCCCGGCAAGTGCGAGCATCAGTGACCGCTTCATTATGTTCCCTCCTGCCTGCGCCGCAGTCGCAGTATGTGCTCCCGTTCGACGCCGAATTCCTCGATGATCAGCATGACCGCCTGGGCGCGAATCTCTGCGATGCGCATCCGGCCCAACTCGTCGCCGACTCGCACGGTGTAGCGCTGATTGACGGTCGTGTCGCGCAGCACGGCGACGCTAGCACTCGGGTACCGCTCGTTGAAGTGAATGGTAGTTACCCGCAAGTCTTCCAGCAGCGGCCGAACCTCACCCGACCTGAGGAGCGAGAGAAAGGGATCGCGGCCCGATCCCCGGTACGCGAACACCTCTCGCACCAGCTCGATCCCGGGATCTCGCTGCTGGGCCTCTTCAGCAGCTTCACCCGCCTGCTGTGCTTGCTCCGCCGCCGCTGGGGCCCCGGCGCCGGGTGGCGGAGGCGGAGGCGCCCCGCTCCTATCGCACCCGCCAGCCAGGCCAGCCCCGACCAGCAACCAGACGAGGCCGTTACGAGCCGTCACCGCTGCCTCCAGCCGCCGGGGGCTTCACGAACGTGCGCAGCTGGAACTGCGCCTCCAGCAGGGCACCCGTGGTGTCCCCGTACGTGGTTTGGGCCGTCAATGTCGCGGGTCCGAGGGTGAGCTCATAGGGAACCATGATTCGGGGAAGCGACGCGACATCAGCCAGAAACTCACCGATCCCGTCGTAGTGCCCCACAACGGTTAGCTGAAACTGCTGCACGTCGAAGATTCCCGACTCTTCCGTGGTGGGCGGGCTGAACTGCTCCACATGCACTCCCCGAAGCGTGGCCCGGGAAGCAATGTTGTCGATCAGCGTCGGCATCTCATTCTCCAGCGGCACGAGCTGCCGCATGAGACGGAGGCTCGCCTCATAGTCCTCCGCCCGCTGCCGCAGATCCTCCACCGTCCCCCGTGCCAGATCCTGCCTGGCCGAGTCCACCGCCGCACGGAGTGAGTCGATCTCCTCCTGGACTGCGGACAACTGCTGCACCCGCGGCTGCCGCCAGAGAAACCAGAAGGCGCCGACGGCACCAACCGCCAGGAGGATCAGGAGGAAGAGCAGTTGCTGCCGGTCTTTTTGGGAGAGAGCCATGCCTCCTCCCTAGCGCACCGATTCCGCTACCGGAACGGTGCGGATGAAGGCCGAATCGGCCGGTGCGAACGTTGCGGTGAC
>JABAOC010028673.1_pt2 | contig 13093 bp, 13 predicted proteins | sample 7062161 | NCBI WGS metagenome assembly JABAOC01 (sample SAMN14538625, study PRJNA623070) | marine sediment metagenome | biome: marine biome [ENVO:00000428]; feature: marine pelagic biome [ENVO:01000023]; material: deep marine sediment [ENVO:00002113] | place: India: Gulf of Khambhat ... | reverse complement strand
TCTCAAGAGATGAAACTCGCGTTCTGCTTCATCTTAACCTTGGAGCAAATATTACACCAAGACTTCTGACTCCAAAAAGTCGAAGAATCGAGAAGAAAGGTAAGCCGGTAGTTGATATCTTCTGCAACAGCCAGTGTCCTTGGTGTGGATGGATGGCGGACGAGACCCGCAGAAATATGAAGGGGTCCAACACGACACTTAGACTGATTAACACTGATAGTAGAGAGGCTATTGAGGAGTTCGGGTTGGCAAGAGGAATATCGATCAACGGTAGCCCGGTAATTAAGAGAATGGCAGCCTGGACAGAAATCAAATCAGCCCTAAATAGAGCCCTGTCTGGCTAATAGNNTGCCAAAAGCAATAAGAACAGAATCTGAGCACATTACAAATAATAATATTTCATCGATGATGTTCAAACTATTCTTGTTGACCTAAGAAACACAAAGCGCTTGAAACCATTCCACCCGAAATACTTAGCAGAAGTGAAGTAGTCTTCCCTGTTGAAGAACAGAAGAACTGATTGAACGTAGTTGTATCAATAATTTAAGAGGTAATCTTCTATAGGAGAATCTTCCAACATAATACTGCAGTGTTGAAGATGAGACGATATCTCGTCATAGGTCTGATTATCGGGATTCTAATAGGATCAGGACTGGTCTACGTTCTTCTTCTTCTTCCACCGATAAAGAAGCCTGGAAGGCTGTGTCCTATCCAAGTCGGCACGTTCTACTACGTCTGGTATAACTCCTCCACTGATGGGTATTCATGGGAACGCCCAAAAATATGTGATGAGCCTGTCTTAGAATACTATAATAGCTGTGAATCAGAAATCATCAAGCATCATCTTGCATGGATGAGCAATTTGAGTATAGATTTTGCTGTTGTTTCATGGTGGGGTCCCTATAATCAGTCTGGATGGCATTCTTTCGTCAACAGTGCAGTGCATCAAGTCTTCAGGATTGCGGGAGAAAACATGATGAATGTCAAATTGTGTGTAATGGTAGAACCTTTCAATGAAACCGGAGACTCAACATATAACTACTCAGAAATCTACGATTACGTTTACAATGATTTTGTTACACCCTGCCCCACAATTTACTATGAGTATCTAGATAGGCCTCTGATCTGTTTTTTCAACGATGACTATTTGACTTCTAGTGGAGTAGTCCCCTCAGATGACCGTTTCACGATGAGGATTGTAGGAAACAAAAATTATGCGGACTGGGTATACAGTGACTTGGTTCCAATAGAAGGATGTCTGCCGCGTAATAGGCAGTTTCCTGTTACTCCGCGTTTTGATGATACAGGCTTTAGAGAACCAGGTCATGTGATTGACAAAGACTATAGTGCAGGAGTCTATGATGAAAAATGGAAGAAAGCTATTGATTATGCTGTAAATGATGTTGTTGATGTTGTGACTATCTGCTCATGGAATGAATATCCAGAAAGGACAGCAATAGAGCCTCATTTTGATGCTGATGCGTATGACGATAACCCATACTTTCTGTATAACAAAACTGAAGACTACATTATTGAGCTGAAAGTGAAATGCGGCANNGGCAACTAAGCGTAGTAAAATATAGAGGGAGAATCTGGTCTATGTCGATGCTACTTGTCCTGGTTGCGTACATTCTTTTTCGGCAGCTTTCTCAGATTCAAGAGTGTACACTCTTACGACTTTGCTTGCTGGGAGAGACATTCTCCTATAAGCTTCACTTCTTCGTGTAGTTGTCAAAGCGTTTAACTAGGAGACCATCTCTTTTCTGCAGAGGTCTATTTAGGTATGTCGAAGACAGTAAGACAGCTTTCAATCATTTCCAGGGCGGAGTTTCTCTTGCCCAATCTAGGCTCGCTCATTATGGGACTTGCATGGGGCGCTAGTCCACCCATGAGTCTCTCAGAGCTGGTCTTTTTGGTAGTACTCTCGTTTACAATAATAAATCTCAGCTCAGCCATAGGAGCACAAGCCAACACGATTTCTGACCATGAGCTGGACTCGAAAGATGATCGCAAAAGAGAACTCGTTCAAGCATTAGAAAGCTTTGGGCACAATCGGCTCAAGCTGGTCTTGATCGTCGAGTTTACGGTCACACTGGCTCTAGTTGTGCTGTTCATGTTTGTGAAGGCAAAACCTGCTTTACTTCTTCTGTGGGTTGTTGGAATCTCCTTAGGCTGTCTCTACTCTGCTCCGCCACTGAGAATAAAATCCAGGTCCTGGCTGGCGCCGGTGGCACTGATCCTCGTACTTGCTGTTTTCCCAATTCTATTTGCGTACTTTAGTTTCACATCCGAGCTTAATCCTCTCTTCCTACTTGCTCTCGCTGGATTAGCTTCAACAGTGTATGGGGTAATAATCCCAACTGAAACAAGAGACTACTTCGGGGACAAAGCCATGGGCATCGAAACAATGACAGTTCGCTTGGGTCTCGCCAAGGCTTCGCTTCTCGGTATCATACTTCTAGGCTTGGGAGGTACACTCATCGCGATAGCGTTTTTTGTCACTCTCATCTATGGACACTACCCTGTGTTGAGTTTGTCATTGCTTGCAATCGCTGTAGCAGACGGCATTGTGCTCCGAAAATTCAAGAAGCTCTACATGTTATCCAAGGAATACGAGCGTTCTGACCTGGATGCCACTGCTCAGAAAATCACAAGCTTCTCTGCAGAAAATCCGAAATGGATAATGCTTGTTACCCAGACCTATAGCCTCTTATCAATTATAATGCTGGCAAGTAAATTCCTACACTGAATGTCTTGTGGAAATTTCACCAAGAATTGTTCTGACACTCGGCTATCGTCAACCACATATAATGAACCTATGCTATCCTTAACCTTTAGTATTGAGACCTAGCCGGCCAGTAAGCAGTTAGAGTGGATGGTACTACTTGTAGGTTATGACTACCTGCAATATTGCCCTCATTAGTAGAGACAGAATAGCGAATGATGGAAACAATAATTAGCAGTTGATAAGAAAAGATAGTATCCGACTAATGGAGCGGATGAATTAATGGGTAGGAAAGAACGATGCCCTCAATGTGGAAGCAAAAACATTAAGACGACGGGAAATCTGAAAAAATGCAAGGTCTGCAAGTATGAGTGGACAGGAAGACCTCGAAGGAAAACCTCTAAGAAGGGGAAAGTTCGATTCTAGATGAGAATGACGCGAGAATCGGTCATAATACAATATAATTCAATACAACAAATTCAACGATTGTATGTGCGCACATCTCTCTCTGTGGGTTCTTGAAGAATATAGAGGAATTTGTTCGCCTTCTTTGAAGGAGGCTTTGAGCTGAAAGATCGGAAGAAAGGACCTGATAGTCGAAGAGACAAAAGATTATCTTGAAAGATCAACCGTTGATTGAGGTCAAATATGACAACTATGTTTCTAAGGCATTCAGCCTGTAATCGCTTGCTAGAGCATGTGCAAGGTTGAGATCTGAGATTTATATCCGTCTGAACGCGTGTCACTTTCTGAGTCGAGGTGCGCGAAATAGATCATGAATGCCACTATCGCCAGAGCGACTGATATCAACCATATCCATCCTGACTTCAAAAGGAACCTGTTTAGCATGAGCAATACTACGGTGAACCACATTATAATCGCTGCAACCGTCCTAACGTGCAACTCTACAACCCTCGTTCACTAAACTAACGTCAAGTCCTGACTGAATGAATGACCTATTGTTCCAGAGGTATTCTGAGTACCTAAGTCTTCTGACTATTCCTCGTTCTGCTAACTTCTTCAGCTTTCTAAACTGTGTATGTTGTTACAGGGCGCGGGGTGCGGGATTTGAACCCTCTTATACTGGAGATATCACCCATTTTCTCTTTTCTATATGGTTGTGTGCACGCGTGAACTGACCTTGTCAAATTATCTCTTCTTCGCGAAAAGGAGCATGATGCCTGTAATGATAGCCAATGTAGGACCGAGGAAGAGCCCAGCCCACATGAACAGAGCTACAACTCCTAGAATGATAAAAGAGATTTGCTTCTTCGCACTCAGTTGCTCGGGGTCTCTAAATGACAGAAGGATAGTCGCCAGTCCGAGGGCGATCGGGATTAAAGCGAACACAAGCGTAATTACAACTTCTGAGCCAAACGTTGTTTGCATGATGGAGTAGATCATTTGGAACAAGATGAGGACTCCCGATCCTATGAAGAGAAGACCTGCCAAGACTCCAGTCCAAATCGTTACTTTTCCAAGAGCTTCTCGTTTCTTCAGTTGCCATCCGACTAGCACTGCTCCAGCTGCGACTGTGGCTATCATTGGCGCAAGCACCATTGCGAGGCTTTGGCCTTCCCACTGGTATACTCCTAGTAGACTGAGGGGAATTAGGATCCATTCATCTATGCCATAGGTTTCAACGTCGCCTATTGCGAGGCCGTAATGACCGCCTATGTTCTGTTCGTAAACTGCCACATAGTAGGTTCCTGAGCTAGGTGCATCGATTTCTACCTCGCCTAGAGAGTAGAAAGTGCCTGGAGAGAAGGGTTCATAGGTGCCTTGTGCAGGTTGATCTCCTTCGAACACAGACGCGTTTATCCCTGCGGGTCTCTCTACGTAATCCGGAACAGTGCCTTGGTCGCTCAAGCTTGGACCCATAAGGACGAATCCTGGCAAGAAGTCAGACTCTTCAGGACGCATGGATTTGAATAGCATGATGTGTATTCTTTTTCCAGTAGTTATGTTGAAACGGTAGTATTGGGCTTCTCCGCCTTCATGCAGTTCAGCATATATTGCCCAAGACTTTGTTGGGTCGGGTATGAAAGTGGCTGTCTCTATACTTTCATTATCACCTATCTCTAAAGGAGCATGAGCTAATGCAGGTGGAATTGAAATGGACAATGCAAAGACGCAAAAACAAAAGATAAGAAATGCCCTATAACTCGTCATTGTTGCACACCGCCACTCTTCTTGTTTNNCTTGTTTCTGACTATCATTCGGTTTACCCTAATATAAGTAGCGTACTGGTATTTGCCCATTTGAGGAAATTTGGGTTTAGGGTAAGCCCAAGCACCATCTACCACCAGCTTGGCATGTTGTCTAGAAACGGAATTATCACCTAGGAAAGACGAAGCAGCAAAACCGTCTACGAAATACCCAAAAGGGCATAGGAGTCTTCGAGGAGTTCAAGGAAAATTGGGCGAACCCCCTAGAATATACATACAGAAATCTACATACGTAGACCACATCTAAACCACGATCCTTTCTAGCCTTCGTTTACGGTAACCTTGTGCGTGCAAAAAACCGCCGAATTGATCTTAACGTGTTACATGTGTATTTGGACAGTCGGTATATCGCGCGCTCTAAGTTTATAGTGAGTAGACGTTAGCTTTATAGGGTCTGATCACAATACTTATAATCGGAGTGAAGCGTCTTCTGAGCTTTTCTTGGTTTTAAGTAATTAATGAAATTATCCAGGTTCTTCAATTCATTCGATTTTCTCAATGATATCTCCAGACCAAGTCTAAACTTCCTGAAAACCATGAAACACCAGATCAGAACTGAGGCTTGGACTTGTTCATCTTCTTGTCTAAACATGCTTTGACCAGACCGTAGTATTCTGGATCCGGTTTTCCAGGGCGGCTTTTGAACTCTCCATGAAATTGAGACGCGAAGAAGAAGAATCGATTCGGCAATTCTAAGATCTCCATTCGTCGTTCGTCAGCGCTTTTTCCTGAAAACACCAAACCGTGCTTTTCAAATTCATCCAGATAGTCAAGATTCACCTCAAATCTGTGTCGATGGCGTTCAACGATTTTAAGACGTCCATAAAGTGACTCTGCCAGAGTATTAGGTTGCAGCATAACTTCGTGCGCTCCTAACCGCATGGTGGCACCCATGTATTCTATTCCTCTTTGCTCTGGCATTAAGTCAATAACTGATTGGGGGGTGTCCTGATCGATCTCTATGCTATTTGCACTTCTCAAGTCACAGACGTGACGTGCAAACTCGATAACCGCCAACTGGAAACCATAGCATATCCCCAAAAAGGGTATATCATTTTCTCGGGCAAACTTGATCGCTTTTATCTTCCCTTCGGTGCCTCTCGGGCCAAAACCATACGGGACGAATATGCCATCAAACTTCTCAAGGATCTTTATTTCTTCAGGCTTTCTTTCAAACCTTTCAGCCTCTATATAGTTAAGGGCCACTTTGGTTCTGCAAACTGCGCCTGCTATTCGAAAGGCTTCTTTCATACTCACATAACTGTCCTCTAACCCAGCATACTTGCCGACTAACGCGATTTTAATCTCATGTTCAGGATTCAGTATAGCATCTACAAATCCCCTCCACCCTCCATAGTCGGGTTCCCCTTTCTCGAATCCTAATCTCTCGCATATGAACGCACCCATCCCTTGCTTGTCTAGAATTAGGGGAACTTGGTAAATGGATTCCACGTTGTAAGAGCAGAAGACAGCGTTCTCAGGTATAGTTCCAAACAAGGCTATTTTTCTCAAAGCCTCTGAGTCAATCATCTTTTGGCATCTAGCCACTATGATGTCAGGTTGAATGCCTATCCTCCTCAATTCGTTAACGCTGTGCTGGAGCGGTTTAGTCTTCATCTCACTCGTGACATCTAGTATAGGAACCAACGCCACGTGCACATACAAAAGGTTCTGGAAACCTTCTTCCAGCCGCATTTGTCTGATGGCTTCAAGAAAAGGCAAGCCTTCTATGTCTCCGACCGTCCCTCCGATTTCAGTCAAGACTATGTCGACGTCAGCGTGCTTGGCAACAGTACGTATACGACGCTTGATATCATCAGTAACATGTGGGACAATCTGGACGCATCTCCCCAGAAAGTCTCCTTTCCTCTCCTTTTCTATGACTGCTTGATAGACTAGTCCAGTAGTAATGTTATTCTCCTTTTTCAGGTTCAAGTCTAAGAAACGTTCATACCACCCTAAGTCCAGGTCAGTCTCGCCCCCATCATCGGTAACATAAACCTCACCATGCATGTAAGGATTCATAGTTCCCGCGTCCACGTTCACATAAGGATCGATCTTTATGGCCGTGACTCTGAGGTCCCGACGCTGCATCATCTTTCCGATGGAAGACGTGATAATACCTTTCCCAACAGAACTTAGGACGCCGCCGGTGACAAAAACATACTTAACCATGCGATTTTTCCTCTACAATAACAAAACCTTAACGTCAAAGTCAGCATTTAAATCCTTTTGCTGAACAGAAATGAGCAAGAAACTGGCTTAGTGTTTGAATTCTTCATGCAGACTTCAAGGAAAAATGATTGCTGTTTACAGCCAACGTCTTCTATAGAGAACCCCTAGGACTATAAGCAAGCCGAGAATTATTATGAGAGTGGGGCCTAACCATCTCCATACGTCCACCTGTAGAAGTATGGATATACCGATGACGATTATGAACAAGCCAAAGATGATGCCTGCGATCAGACCGCCGTGAGGCAGTCCGAAACATTCATCTTCAGATCTCGGCCCAAAGCATCCGTCACTAGATCGATATCTCTTTTCAGGTCGAGACACCTTCAAAGATGCTCCGCACTTCACACAAAACTCGACACCGTCCTCATTCTGATGTCCACACTTTGTGCAGTAGACCAAACTACTCTTCACCCAGTTCTAGTCTTTCCCATCTACGGTTAGCTTTCACGTATTTATATTTATTGTCAATCAAGACTCTTTACAGCAGATTCTAAGACACAGAGTATTTATCAGAGAACAAGCAGCTTTACAAGATTCGTAAAAGAGGCGGACGATGCTATATGTCTCATAGAGCACAACCGAATTTCATTCTTTTGTTTCATATCACTGTCTCTTTGTTCGGACTATTAACAACATTGATGCTGGTGTTACGAATGCCAAACGGATACGAAAGCTCATTTCCGATGAAACCTATGATCGGCACTTTTTTCAGTCTTATCTGCGTATTCGGCCTTCTTGCTGCTCTTCTTCCAAGACATTGCTCAAGAGGATTCCACTTTGTCAAGAAGAATGCAAAAAAAGCTGTTGCAGACACAAGCGCAGTCTCTATAAAGGGACATCACCCTGACTGTGAAGGGTTCTCAGCCCACGTCATACGGATAGACAACTATGTACTGTGCGCTGCATGCGTTGGCCTATCTCTAGGAGCCCTAATCTCACTTGCCGGAACTATCTTTTACTTCTTTTTGGGATGGAATATCAGCGAAACAAGTCTTCCAGCTGTCTTTATAGGAGCCCTAGGCGTAGCTGTTGGCTTTATCCAAATGAAATTCAAAGGTCTTCTTCGATTAGCTCTAAACGCAATATTCGTCATAGGAGCCTTTCTAGTATTGATCGGCGTCTGCGAGCAAACCCAGAGCCCATTTGCCAGTTTATTCGTGATCGTCCTGATTGTTTTCTGGATTCTGACAAGAATATTGCTTTCTCAATCAGATCACAATAAAATCTGTCGCAACTGTAAATCTCCGTGTGAGATCTATTGATGAACTAGTACCTGCTTCGAAGGCCGTAGACGGCGCCCAGAATCAGAAACACTCCGAATATGATAACTACAAACGGCCATATCTCTACAGTTTCTGGGATAAGTTCTGCTTGTTGCAGAAACCATATGGAGCCGAACAATAGGACAATGAAACCGATAGCCAATCGAACAAACATGCCTCCTCCTGGAATCCCAAAACATTCATCCCTTGTCCTTCCGTAATGTGCTTGCAGATAATGTCCAGACTCTCCTTCAGGATAAAGGAGCACCCTGCATTCGGTATAATGCTCAGCTTCATCGAGATTCTGAGTGCCGCATTTGACGCAGTAGACCATATATCTTCACTCTGCCCTATCGATTCATGGAAATAACGTTTTAAGGCTTTTGGCGTCTCAACGATCCACCAATCCTCGATATTCCGCTTGTCGGGTCTAGACCATAGATCAGACCGAGAATACAGGATGTCTATATCAAAGGCCGAAGCCAGTAGACAAGGATGTGAAAGTCAGAAATGCCCGCCTCAGACAGAAACACTGTTGCTCTTGAAGATGCTAAAGAGCAGATTGAGAAGGTAGTCCGAATGTTACCTCTCCTGCACCTACCCTATGCCACGACCTTTTAGAAGAACTAGGCAAAGAAAAGGGAAGGAAGTTGGTTTTGAAGGCAATCAAGGATTTCAGTATTCGTATTGGAGAAAAAACAAGGCAAGGCGAAGCGGATTGGCCAGCATACAGTGTGCACAAGAATATGGAATGGGCAGATGAAAATGGCGAAAACAGAGCAAGAATTCATGGCTGCGTGCTTGCAGATGAATGGAAGACGAGGGGAGAAAACGCTGTTGGCCGGTTTTACTGTTACTTGGATGTGGCAAAAAGCATGCGCGGAAATTCAAATGAGAAGATTGTCCACGTGAGCGCTATTCCTGACGTGATGAATATTGTGAGTTAATATTCCAACCCACGACAGAAACAGAAAGAGAGGAGTTCGCGGAGAAAGAAGCAAACCTGAAACAGCTAGACCAATTATAGAACTGGCTGTGCAGCCTGCATCCAGGAAATATAATGGTTTTATACCGCGGAGAGAACTAGGGAATGATCGCTATCTTTATCTCGTTTCTTGCTGTGGAGAGTGCTTGAAAAGCCTCTAGGATTTGGTCCAATCTCATTTCTCTGGTCACCAAAGTTTTCACATCAATTGCTCTCGAAGCTATGAGGTTTATTGCTTTCCTGAAATGCAGAGGTGTTGCGTGAAAAGCGCCACAGACCTCCACCTCATCATAATGGAGTAGTTCAGTGTCGACTTTAATCTCTGTTCCTGGTGGGCATCCGCCAAATTCCAAAACTCTTCCACCTTTGCTGACAAGTTTAAGGGCTTGCTCCCAAGTCTCCCTTAATCCAACAGCCTCGATCACAACATCTGCCCCATAACCACCTGTCAACGCATGAAGGCTTTGTTCCACATCTTCTTTTTGAGCATTGATCGTTTCATCTGCGCCCAGTCTCTTGGCAAAGTCCAGTCTTTCCTCGACAAGATCTATGCAGATGGTCTTTCCAGCCCCTTTCTTTCTGGCCATCATCAAATGGAGCAAGCCGATAGGTCCAGCTCCCATTATGGCTACAGTGTCTCCTAGTCCTAACTCTGTCTTTTCAGAACCGTGTAACACGCATGCTAGAGGCTCTGTGATCGCAGCTTCTTCATAGGAAACATTTCGCGGGATCTCCTGCATGTTGACCAGGACTGTCTGGGCTGGAACCTTAATGTATTCTGCGTACGCTCCCCACAGCCAGATCATGTTTTCGCAAAGATTGTAGTTNNCACGAACTCGCATTCCCTTCTTCGGCCATTCCAAGCCTTCCCCTACTTCTGCAACCTCACCAGCCCATTCATGACCGAAGACCGTTGGAAGCGTTATCACTTTTTCAACATAGCCCCTTTTAAATATCTTCAGATCTGTTCCGCATGTCGTTGCAGCCTTCACTCTAACGACAACCTCGCCAGCTCCGACTTCAGGGGTGTCAACAGCTTCGATTCTCAGGTCTTGCACGCCGTAAAGCATTGCAGCCTTCACTGTCTACTCGCCTCACTTAAGACGACGACTTTCAAACTCTCCTTGTTTTCCCGTGCTGTCTTAAAGGCTTTGGCTGTATCTACTAGGCTGAAACGATGAGTTATCAAATTACTCATTTCTATCCTACCCGATTCTATGAGAGCCAAGGCAGCTCTAGTCTNNCCTTAGGGCTTATCTTCATATACTCGCCTGGATCAGTGGGTGCAAAGAGACATAGTTTGCCTCCCTTGCGACATGTCTCTAACCCTGATTTGAGAGCTTCTGTATTTGGTGCAGTCACGATCGCGACATCTGCTCCAATTCCATTGGTTTCAGCTTTGACAACAGCAGTCATGTCTTCATCTTCTGGATTGACTGTATCATCTGCTCCATACCTATCCGCCATTTTCAAACGGAATTCAAAGAAATCGCTTACAATGGTTTTGGCTGCTCCAAAAATCTTTGAAAGGGCTGTGTGGATTATTCCTGTAGCTCCTGCACCGATTATTGCCACAGTATCACCAGTTTGAACGTCGCATTTTCTGAGCGCTCGTATGCAGCAGCCGATAGGTTCTATCAGCGTTGCTTCTTCGAAACTGATTTGCTTAGGAATCTTCAACGTGTCTTTTTGAAGGTTCTGAGCTGGGACTCGGAAGTATTCTGCAAGACCGCCAGGATCGATACACGTCATGTGGAATTCCTCACACAAAGTGTAATCTCCGTGGATGCAGTAATGACAAGTCAGACAAGCNNTCACTATCGAAATCTTCAACATCCTTCCCGACCTTCGCGATGATTCCAGATGGCTCATGACCCAGGACCAACGGAGTGCGACTCTTTAAGTACCAAGCCATAAGATCTGAGCCGCACAAACCGCAGGCCTTCATCTGCACCAAGACTTCTTTTTCGCCTATCTGCGGTGTCGGCCTTTCCTCCAATCTTATGTCTTCTTGACCACAATATACAGCAGCTTTCATCTTTGGCTCAAAGGCTTTTTCTGTAGTTGTGCACTTAAGACTTTCCAGCTGAGAGTATGAGACAAGGAGACAAGAATATGTAAGTCACAAACGTCGGTGATGTTGAAGAACATGAAATTACTGCAGAAGGAGCGAACTGTATCAAAGTCAAATATCTTTTGCACGAAAGCGTCGGAGCCAAGAGGGTGTATCTGAGACTTTTCGCAATAGAAGTAGGAGGTTATAATCTCTTGAAGAACATAGGCATGAACATGAGGTTTTTATAATTAAAGGAAAAGCCCTTGTCCGGGGTGCTGATCGAGAAGTCACCGCAGAAGAAGGAACTGGCATCTTCATCCCTTCTTGGGAAAAATACCAATTCAAGAACCTAGGCAACGAAAGATTTCTATTTCTATGCACAAAAGAGAAAGTCGGCGAAAATTGCCAATCGAACTAATCTCAAGCGTCGAGCAGCTAAGAATCTCAACTTACTTCAAATTTTCCTTTTCTATTCTTTCTTTGATTTTTCGCAGAAATTCGGAAGCAGGAGCACCATCAACAATCCTATGATCGTATGAGAGGCTAACCTTGACCATCGGCTTGACTTTGATCTCTTCGTCTATTACCACAGGTTTCTCAACAACCCTCCCCACAGCCAATATAGCAGCCTCTGGAGGGTTTATTATTGGTATGAAGAATTCCACACCATACATCCCGAGGTTGGTGACCGTGAAAGTTCCGCCTGACAAATCATCTCTCGTAAGCTTTGCCGCCCTTGACTTCCGGGTCAACTCCTTGATGGCTGAATCGATCTCCTTCAACGATCTCCGGTCTGCATTGTGTAATACTGGGACAACCAAGCCATCTTCAGTCGCAACGGCCACACCTACATTTACATCACCATAGATCTTTATTCGATCTCCTTCGAATGTTGAGTTGACCATAGGATATTCCCGCAGACTTTCAGCAGCAGCCTTCACAAAGATAGAAGTGTAGGAGACCTGGAATTCTTCTTGTAGGTTTTTTGCTTGCGAAACATCGACTTCCATGAATACTGTGCTGTGAGGAGCTGTTCTAAAACTTGCAGAGACACGATCAGCCGAGACTTTCTGATATCCACTCAACGGTATTACCTCTCTGACTTTCGGCAATATTCCCCGTGCCTTCTCAATGGCAATTCTGACGTCATCTTCGACTATCCTTCCATCAGGTCCACTTCCTTCGACAAGAGACAGATTCATCCCGTGCTCCCGCGCCAGACGCTTGGCGGCTGGTGAGGCCAAGACCTTTTTCTCGATCTTTGAAGCGGGTTCAGATTCAACAGCAAGAATTTCCTTTTCATCAAACTCCTCATCAGGACCTGTTATTATGGCAAGCAGAGCATTGATTGGAGCGTCAAGACCCTCTTGCACAAGGATTTTTCGCAGCATACCCGAAGATGGCGATTCCAGATCATGGGTTGCCTTTTCTGAGAACACTTCCACAAGCAGTTCTCCCTTCTCAACAGTGTCTCCTTCCTTCTTGTACCACACGCCAACTGTGCCCTCTTTCATCGTCAAACTTAATTTTGGCATGACGATTTTTGTCACCATTTTTAGACAATCTCCTTTACGGTTTTGACTATGGTTTTCTGGCTAGGAA
>JABAOC010011660.1_pt1 | contig 13095 bp, 5 predicted proteins | sample 7062161 | NCBI WGS metagenome assembly JABAOC01 (sample SAMN14538625, study PRJNA623070) | marine sediment metagenome | biome: marine biome [ENVO:00000428]; feature: marine pelagic biome [ENVO:01000023]; material: deep marine sediment [ENVO:00002113] | place: India: Gulf of Khambhat ... | reverse complement strand
ACGTCAAATGATTGAACCGCCAGTGGCTGGTTGGGCTGCTGAGCATCGCAGTGATATGGAACTGGCACATCTTGCTGAATGTGTCTCAGAGCAGAAACGACCAACAGAAAATGGAATTAAGATAAGTGAGTGGGATATCGAGTTCCATCAAACGCTGGCGCGGGCAAGTGGGAATCCGGTTATTCCGATCATTTTACGCCCTTTATATGATGTTCTGGAAAAATTCCATTTTTCTATTTTCATCGATGAGTCAATCATAGAAGGAACAATCAAGTCGCATGAGAGGATCCTGGCTGCCGTCCAGAAAAAAGATGCGGACGCTGCCCAGCAGGCCATGACAGCTCATCTGACAGGAGCCGAAAAGAATGCTCGAAATTTGTTGAAGAAGAAATCTTGATTTTTGATATACTGAAAATTGGAATCTAAGTTTTATCTGGTCAGTGGATTATGCAACGATAGAATTCATTCAAGGAAATTGTCTCTCTCTTTTGGTGGAATAACACTACTACTACTATTATTATATTTTGATCTTTTTGAATTGTACACATCAATTGACCAAATATATAATCAATGGGGCTTCACAAAACGTGAAAGAATCTGAACTAAAACAAACACTCACGGTAATTACTTTTTATTGTTAATTTAGCGGAATCACAATAACTCAATTAATAACAAAGAATTAAGCATATGAGGGCAAGTGTCAAAAAGGTGATTTTATAACACCTTGTAAAATAATAGTTTCTGAGTTTTGTGAAATCCTTTTAATAATAGGAAAGGAGGTGAGGATAATGAGGTTGATGTGTTTGAAGCTACCTCGCTTAGCCCTTTCTTCTCTTCATTTCTGAATTGATGATGGAGGAGGAAAGGGAATATGGTAGATGCTTACTGTTACAAAGAAAAAAATTTTTATCGTAAGAAAATTTGTCGGTCTTATACCTAAATAAGGAGCAATGTTATGAAAGTATTGTTAGGTATCTTAATAACTGTTTTGTTCTTTGCATTGATCATCCCCGCAGGAGCCCAAGTTGTTGATGGCGTTCTTCAGGTTCCCAAGACTGATACACCTCCTGTGATTGACGGAAAAATAGAGCCGGTCTGGTACAGTGTCACCAATACCAGGATGCTTATTTGGCGTGGTTTACCTGATGACTGGCTTGACTATTACACGACTTTCCGAGTCATGTGGGATAATGACAATATTTATTTTTTAGTAAATTTCATGGATTCACAGATTGAAGCCGACGGTTCTGACAATTGGGCAAACGATGGTATAGAAGTGTACTTCGACTCCGGGAACGAAAAGGCAACTACTTACGATGATAATGATAAACAGTGGCGTTGGGTCTATAAAGAAGCCACCGGTAATCCAAGTGTAGGCGGTGAAACGTTCGCCTGGATGGACGACTCCCTTGGGCAGGGTGAAACCATGGGCTATACTCTTGAGCTTGCCATTCCAGCCACAGACCTGGAATCTGCAATGGGTTTCAAGCTGGAAGCCGGTCATGTGTTCGGTTTTGAAATGCAGGGTAACGATAGGGACGATGGTGGCCGCCAAACCGAGAGCAAATGGTGGAGTAGCAGCGGTAACTCCTGGAAAGATGCAAGCCTGTTCGGAACCGCTGTATTGTCTGATGCGCCAGTCTCGGGCGATGCCCTGATCGTTCCCAAGGTGTCAACTCCCCTCTCCATTGATGGCGACGATTCTGACTGGGATGCTGTTCCCGTACTTTCCAGCTTTATACGTACTACCTATGATCTCTACGAACAGGATGACTGGACAGACATTAAGTTAGACTTCCGTATCGCCTGGGATGATAATAATTTCTACTTCTTTGGTAATTTCATTGATGATGCGGTCTATACAGATAATAGCGCGAATTGGCAAAATGATGGCATTGAACTTTTCTTCGATGGTAGCAACGAAAAGACGTCTACGTATGACGACAATGACATACAATGGCGTTGGGTGCATGGCGAAGCTACCGGTAATCCAAGTGCCGGCGGTGAAACGTTCGTTTGGGTAGATAATGATACCGGCTACACGTTTGAGCTGGCTATTCCTGCCGCTGATCTTCAAACAAACATTGGTATGCCGCTTGAATTAAACCATGTATTTGGATTTGATATTCAGTTCAATGACAATGATGATGGTAATCGTCAGTCCGAGACGAAATGGTGGAGTGATAGCGGCAATTCATGGAAAGACGCGAGTGTCTTTGGGACAGCAAAGCTTGGTGCGGAAATTTCCACAGAAGTTGAAGCCAAATCAGATGGTTTAGTCGCGAGAGATTTCGCATTAGAACAAAACTACCCGAATCCATTCAACCCAACCACTGAAATTGCTTACTCCGTAGCTGCGAAGACCAATGTCATCTTGACAGTTTTCAATGTCCTGGGACATGAAATCAACACTCTTGTCAATGAAGTGAAGTTACCCGGTACTTACAAGGTGACCTTTAATGCTTCTGGCTTAAGCAGTGGTGTCTACTTCTACAGGCTCAAAGCAGGATCGGATGTTTTAACAAAGAAGATGCTTCTCGTGAGATAAGGGCTTATCCCCCATCTGCTTATTATTTCCCTTCCTATATAACTAAGCGCGCCTGTGATGGTGATACCATCATTACAGGCGTGTTTTTTTACTGGGTTTAAAAACAATACATGGTGGCAGTCTGTTGAATTTGTTTTGTTTTTTTAAAATATGCATAGTACATTCCGTATTCATTGCAAATAAGGCAAATTACATTAGTGTCTATACCTATGTATATTATCATATTGGTCATTTCATTTTATATTTTAAAGAAGAATTGGTATGATCAATTGGAAGAGAAATAATGAAAATTCGACAGGATATAATGCGCATAGAAATGAGTAATATCAAAAAATAGAAGTAGGAATTTCAATATTTCTATCAAAGAGATAAGGAAAGGACAATATGAAAAAAAATAATTCGTGCCTGTTCTCAAAGAAGAAATTTTCAAGGAGAAAATTCTTAAAATCTGCTGGAGTTATGGCAGCCGGCTTGGTGTTCAATCCTTTTAAAGAGTCGAGCAATCTTTTCGCTGATACACATCAAAAAGAGTTTATAAATTCAGCCCAGGTGGCGGTAACCCAGGCTCTCGACTATGAAGATACTAATCTCATTAAGCAGAAAGTACAACATCTTTTTGAAGCCATTGGCGGTATCGATGATGTGATCCATGCGGGTGATAAAGTGGCCATTAAAATCAACTTGACCGGTGGATCCTCTAATGCTTATCATACTCGACTTCAAGGTGTGGATATTCGAGAGTGTGTGTGGACCCACCCAGAAGTGCTGCGTGCCGTGGGTGAATTGATTATTGACAGCGGTGTTAAGGCTGAAGATATTTATATCGTAGAGGCTATTTGGGATGCCAATTCATATAATAATTTCGGTTATTTGGATGTACAACAAGACCTTGGCATACAATTAGTAAATCTTAACAAAGCCGCACCTTATTCAGAATTTATTGACAAAGAAGTTGGAGATAACCATTTCTTTTACAGTAGCTTCACGTTAAATCGAATTTTGGATGATGTAAATGTTTTTGTATCAATTCCCAAAATGAAGCATCATGCCTCCGCTGGTGTTACCCACTCCATGAAGAATCTGGTCGGAATTGTCCCCTTACAACATTATGTTATGCCAAATAATCAGGGTTACCGTTCAGCACTCCACCTGGAAGGTGGAAACATTGGTACTCACCTTCCCCGTTCGATTTGTGATTTAAACATGGCACGCCCCATTAATTTAGCTGTAATTGATGGAATAAAAAACGCTGTAGGGGGGGAAGGTCCATGGAACTCCAAATTCCGGCCAGCAGAGTACCATCTAATACTGGCTGGAAAAGATCCAGTGGCTCTGGATAGTATAGCTTCTTTACAGATGGGGAATAATCCTGAAGCTGAGAAGTTGCAGTTGCCAAACGGTGGACAGTGTGATAATTACCTTCATTTGGCAAAACAAAAGGGTATGGGCATCAATATGTTAAATGAGATAGAATTGGTAGGCGATGGCGCCCATTTGATTACCGATGTAGATCAGCAAATTTCCCAGCAGAATATTCCAAAAACAATTCAATTATTTCAAAATTATCCCAATCCATTTAATTCATCGACGACAATTCGATATTATTTATCTAAATCTGAGCATGTAACTTTAAAAGTTTTTAATGTTGCTGGCCAGGAAATAAAAACATTAATTAACGGCTATACTCCTTCAGGTGAACATCAAATAAATTGGAGAGTAAAAGATCTGACGAGTGGAATTTATTACTATAAACTACAGGTTGGAAAGTATTCGGTGACCAGAAAATCAATTTATCAAAAATAGTATTTTATAAAGGGACCATATACTAAATGAAACCACAATTCAAAAGATTAAACAACTCTTTAATTATTATTTTTTTCTTTTCTGGAATCGCAGGACTCATTTATGAGATTGTTTGGGTACGATTTCTTACCATGTTTGTTGGAGGAAGCGCGTTTTCTATTAGTATCGTGCTAACCATATTTATGGCAGGTTTAGCATTAGGAAGTCGATTAGCTGCAAGAATAACAGATCGCTTCAACAATCCCCACCAGATGCTAATGTTTTACGGTCTAATTGAACTGTTAATTGGTTTTTATGGATTTTTGTTCATTCTGATAATGTCCACATTAAATCCACTTTATGCTTTAGTATATAATAAGCTCTCCCAACATTATATGCTTTATAACATCGTTAGTGCAACTATTTCCATGTTAGTTCTCATCATTCCGACAACGTTAATGGGAGCAACACTACCAATTTTATCAAAATACTATATGATATCCAAATCAAATTTAGGTGCAAAAACTGGTAAGCTTTATGGGATGAATACCCTGGGAGGTGCACTTGGTTCTTTGCTCGCTGGTATTTTTCTGATTCATTATTTGGGTGTCACATTGACATTATATACTGCCATTGCAATTAATTTAATTATAGGCATGTTATGTTATTTATATTCGACCAAACATGCAGATATAAAAAATATATTCACTACTATTTTTACAAAAGTTCATAAACAAAAAACAAAATATACTAAAAAAACAATAATTTATCTGATATTGATAGTTTCAGGATTTTGCTCAATGGCTTATGAAGTCATTTGGACAAAATTGTTAGCTTTGTTAGCAGGCCCAACAACCTACTCATTTTCAATTGTTCTATTTACTTTTATTGTGGGGTTAGCTTTGGGAAGTATTTTATTTGGTTATATTGCTGATAAAACGAAAAATAGAATACTTTTATTGGTATTAACTCAATTGTTAGCTGCTTTTTTGGTACTGATTACCAGTCAGATAATGGGAAATTCAAATTTGTTTTTTGCAAAATTATTATATGAAAATAGAAATAATTTCATGTTGATCGAACTTTTTAAAACGCTTTCATTGTTTTCTTTTATGATTCTCCCGACAATGTGTTTGGGGGCGGTATTTCCAATCATCATAAAAATTCAAACCGAAAATATTGAAAGAATTGGCAACACAGTTGGCAACATTTACGCAATAAATACAGTTGGTGCTTTATTCGGATCATTTTGTGCTGGTTTCTTATTAATTCCGTTGTTCGGTAAAAATATTAGTCTATCGATACTTATAATTATTCAAACAGTTACAGCGTGCTTAGTTTATGTATTGTATAATTATAAAAAATTCTCTTTCATCTATATCGGAAGTGTTAGTATTATAATTCTTTCATTTTTATTTCCGAGATGGAATCCAACATCCTTTATTCATGGACGATATTTGCGTTTTAGTTCCCATGAGAAACTTATTAAAAATAACTCATACGCAAAAGTACTCTTTAAAGGACAATCAATAATTCAGTCTGAATTTAAAGATCCTGATGTGCTTTATTTCAAAGATGGCATTGGTGGATTTGTTGCAGCATGTCAGTCCATAAATAGTTTAGACGTCCATGATATTTATATTTCAAGCAGTGGCAAAATGGAAGGATCAATTCACGGTGATTGGAGCACTATGGGTTTAAGTGCTCATTACCCGCTATTATTACATCCCAATGCAGAGGATGTCCTCGTAATCGGATTAGGCACCGGTATTACTGCCGGCGAAGCACTACATTACCCCATTAAAAATCTCGATGTTGTTGAAATAAGTCCCGAAGTAGTTGAAGCAAGCAAATATTTCCTTTCAGTAAATAATGATTTTTCAAACGATCCTCGTACTACGCTTTATATCCAGGATGCAAGAACTCATCTCACACTTTCTAACCGCATGTATGACGTTGTCAGTTCCGAACCATCCAATCCCTGGATGGCTGGTGTAGCTAACCTCTATACGAAGGAATATTTTGAAAAAGTAAAAAATCACCTTAAAGCAAACGGTATATTTGTTCAGTGGTATCATGCCTATCAGTCTGATTGGGAAATTTACTCGTTAGTCGGGAGAACAATTACATCTGTTTTTCCAAACACGGTATTAATAAAAACCAAAAAAATTGGTGGGGATTTTCTGTTTATTGCATTTAAAGATGATAATGCAAAATTTGATCCTGACATTATTAATAAGAATCTTAAATATGCAAATGCTTCACCACATATTTCAATAGATAAATATCATGTGTTGTATCCTTTGATTGTAGCTGAAAATACGAAATCCATGTTTGGAACTGGTCTTATGCATACCGACAATCACCCTTACCTGGAATATCAGGCACCATATTATATGTATAACGACAGCCTATCATTTTTACACAAGATTAACGAGCGAGGAAAACTAACCCGTGAAACATCCAGGATTTTAAAAAAGTTTTCTGAGGTCGAATATCAAATTGCATTTACAAAATTTCTATCTTACATGAATGTATTTAATTTTAACGATGTTAACCGATCTGAAGCAACACAAGAACAGCTTGAACAATTGAGAGGTATTGAAAGATCATTTTATAGTAAAAATATTATACCTTACTATTTTATTAATGATTCATCTTCCTTAAGATTATGCTTACAAATTCATGAAAATAAATTTAAAGAATTCATAATAAAATCTGATGAAAATAATTATCCAGATCACATAATTGCAAATGGGTATTTTGATCTTGGCAAACTTTATGGAGGTACTTCGAAATACGATAAAGCCTTACCCTGTTTAACTAAAGCATACCAATTAGATCCCGATAATGCAGACATTCAAACAAAGCTATCTTATTGTTATGAAGAGATGAAACAATACTCCAAAGCGATCACAATTCAAAGCAAGTTACTGGAACGATATCCGACATTTGTGCCTTTATTATCATCATTAACAATTAATTATCTAAAATTGAGAACTGGAAATAAAATTTATAAAAGCGATGTTGAAAACGCATTAAAATATGCAAATAAGACATTACGAATTGATCCAGAAAATAAAAGAATGCAAAAAATAAGGACACAAATTATGCAGTATTTAAATCGTTAATCTTGATAAATATTGTTAATCAAACAATGAAAAAGGAATAAAGAAGATGATTGCAAAATGGAATTTTGTATCACTTATTATAGTAGTACTACTCTCCATATTAGTATTTTTTGCATATGCCTATGCACAAAATGTGAAGGATCCAGTAGATTATGTGGATCCGAACATCGGCACCATCGCACATCTCCTGGTTGCCACTTCCCCAATTGTACAATTACCTCATGGAATGGTTGAATTGGCTCATAATCCCTCTCCTGAAACCCGTGACCGTTATCTGGCAAGCAAGATAGCCAGTTTTTCTATCAGGGCGTTACCCCGGTATTCAATAGCAACAGTCCCTTCATGGATCATGGCAACGACTGGCAAGCTTCAGGTGAATTCAGAAATGGATTCCTACTTTGATCATGATTTTGAAACTGTAACGCCATACTATTCTGCTGTATTGCTTGAAGATTATGATATCAATGTTGAATATACGGTTACTGAACATGCTGCTTACTATCGATTTACATTCCCAAAATCTTCGAATTCACACATATTAATAGGCAGCAATTCTAATGTTAAAATTTTAAAAGATTATATTATTGAAGGATTAGAGGACGCCAGAAGCGCCACTGCTTATTTTTATGCCGAATTCAGCAAACCATTTGCTTCTTATGGTACCTGGAAAGATGAACAAGTTTTTATTGGTTCGAAAGAACGGTCTGGTGACAACATAGGCGTATTTACTAATTTCACAACTTCCCAGGGAGAACAAATAGAGGTCAAAATTGGTATTTCTTATATTGATATGGACCAGGCTCGTCAGAACCTTGAAAAGGAGATTCCAGCCTGGGATTTTGCAGGCGTAAAAAATCGGGCAAAAAATATCTGGAACAAAGCTCTGAGTAAAATTAAAATTGAAGGCGGAACAGAAAAACAACGTACCATATTCTATAGCGCTTTATATCGCGTAATGTTGGGAAGTCAATCGATGAACCTGACTGAGTATGGTCGCTATTACAGCCGTGTTGACAACAAGGTCCATAAGACAGATGGTCATGATTTTTATCGTGTTGGGTCGAATTGGGGCTCACACCATTCTTTATTTCCGCTTTTTCTTTTATTGGAGCCAGAAAAACAGAATGCCTTGATGCGATCGTATGTGCTCGTGGAAGAACAAGGCAACTGGATTTCTACCAGTGGAGGTCAGCATAACATGATAGGACACCACGAAGCCGCAACAATAACAGATGCCTACATGAAGGGTTTCCGTGATTTTGATGTAGAGAAAGCTTATGAAGGAATGAAAAGAAATGCCATGGAAACGACCATGCTTTCGCGGCATATAGGCAATAGCTGTGCCATGACTGAGTTAGACAGTGTCTATCTGAACAAAGGATTCTTCCCAGCGCTTGCTCCAGGTGAAGAGGAATGGGTACCGCAGGTGGGCTTTGGACGGCAATCGGTTTCTCTTACATTGGAGAATTGCTATGATGACTGGTGTATCGCCATGATGGCGAATACGCTTGGTAAGAAAGAAGATTATGATTATTTTATGAAACGCGCCCATAATTATCAAAATCTTTTTGATGCGAGCATCGGTTTTATGCGCCCCAAAACTGCAGATGGCAATTGGATCACCCCCTATGATCCGATCTGGTCTGGGGGACAGGGAGGTAGAGATCACTTTACAGAGAATAACGGCTGGAATTACACCTGGTATGTTCCCCATGATGTTCAAGGTCTAATCAATCTTATGGGAGGTAGAGAAAAATTTATTGATAAGCTAAACGAACTCTTTAGCACAGAAATCCCTTTGTATCGAAAATTTGATTTTTTAGGGCAGTTTCCAGATATGACCGGTTTAATTGGAATGTATTCACATGGCAATGAACCAACGTGGCATATTCCTTATTTATATAATTATGCAGGCTCGCCGTGGATGACTCAGAAGCGGGTGCGAGATATAATGAATATATGGTATAGTGCAGAACCATTAGGCATGTGTGGTGATGAAGATTTTGGCGAGCTGTCGTCCTGGTATGTATTGAGCGCCATGGGATTTTACACGGTTTGTCCGGGTCAGCCTGTTTACGATATTGGCAGTCCTTTATTTGAGAAAGTCACAATCGATATTGGGAATGACAAGACATTTGTTATTGAAGCCAGGAATGTATCGGCAAAGAACAAATACATTCAGTCAGCTAAATTGAATAATAGAAATCTAAATAAGCCCTGGTTCGAGCATTCTGATATAGTGAATGGTAAGAAACTGGTGTTAAATATGGGTTCCAGACCCAATAAAAAATGGGGCAGTGCGCCTGATGCTGCGCCGCCATCAATGTCACAAAGAAAAAATTATTAAAATTGAATTCTCGTTCCCTTTCTGGTTGTGGCGATAATCATTGGGCTTTATCAATCATGTCAACGAGTACCATCTCTTTGCCACAATTTGAACACGGATGCTTTAAAGTATCTTCAGTAGGTTCTTCCCCTTTTGAAAGGACCATTAACGTTTGTTTTTTACATTGAATGGAGCAGGAAGCCAAAATGTCAAAACCACTCACAGAGAAGCAAAAACAAATGATAAGAAAAGACTATAGAAAGAAAACCGTTGCAAAACTTGCCAAGGAACTCAAGGCTGATCCTCAAGAGATCAAAGCTTTCATCAACAGTTTTGATAAAAAACTAAGCCCTGTCAAACGAACATTATTTATGGGCATATTAATTTCAATACCTATCCTCTTTTTTTTGCTTTTCGAATTAATGTTTAGGCTTTTCCACTATGGAGGCAATCTTAACCTATTTATTCCCACGCCGGAAGACGTAGGTGCATATTACATGTGCAATCGTGATGTGGGAAAGCGCTATTTTTTCATGCAATTCACGATACCCAATCCATCCAAAGATCTCTTTCTCCGGGAAAAACCAGAAAACGGCTATCGCATTTTTGTATTAGGGGGATCAACTGCAGCCGGTTTTCCCTATGCAAACAATCTCACCTTCTCTCGTATTCTGTGCTATTTATTGCAGGATGCCTATCCGGAAAAGCACATCGAAGTGGTTAATCTGGGTATGGCAGCCATCTGCAGTTACACGCTGCTCGACTTTATGGATGAAGTCCTCAACCAGAATCCTGATGCCATTTTGATTTATGCAGGACACAATGAATTCTATGGCGCCCTTGGAGTAGCTTCCATTGAATTCCTAGGTCAAAATCCCCGGGTGGTTCGTACCTATTTGAAGTTGAGTCAATTCAGAACCTTTTTATTCATACGAAACATTATAGGCCAGATTAAAAAACGATTCAGCAAAATCAAATATAACCAAGACGAAGTGGAACCAACCGCTACTTTGATGGAGCGGATCGTTTCAGAACAAACCATTCCCTTGGGCAGTCCCCTTTATCAAAAAGGGATGAATCAGTTTCAACAAAATTTGGATGCTATTCTAAAGAAAGCGTCAAAAGCGGGTGTTAAGGTGATAGTGAGTGAATTGGTCAGTAACCTGCGGGATCAAAAGCCATTTATTTCTGTGAGTGAAAAGGACAGGCCTATGGCCAAGCATATCTACCAACAAGCCAAAGCACTGGAACAAGATAAAAAATATGATGAATCCAGAATCAGATATACTCAGGCAAAAGATTTAGATGCTTTAAGATTTCGCGCAACAGAAGAGTGTAACACTGCCATCCATCAATTGGCTGAGAAGTGGCAGATTCCTGTGGTGCCTATGAAAAATTTCTTCGAAGACGCTTCGGAACATGGACTCGTTAGTAATAAGCTAATGGTCGACCATTTGCATCCCAATATGGATGGTTATTTCTTGATGGCTAACGCTTTTTTCGAGACAATGAAAGAGAACAGATTTATCCATGCCCCATTGGATTCAGCTAACATGAAACCTCTGGCTTGGTACAAAAAGCAATGGGGCATCACCCAATTGGACACGGTCTATTCAAATCTCAGTGTGGATTATCTGAAAAGTGGGTGGCCTTTCAAACCCAAGGGTACTACCAATCAATTTCTTGAAACGTTTCATCCTGTCACTAAAATGGACAGTGTGGCACTGCGTGTCTTGCTGAGAGAAGAAACCAGCCTGGAAGATGGTCACCTTCTACTGGCCGAATACTACGAAAAAAGGAATCAATATGAAAAAGCACTAAGAGAATACCGAGCCCTATATTATACCATTCCATTCGAAACCATGTTCTACAATAGAGCAGCCGATATTCTCATTAAACAGAAGCGCTTTACCGATGCACTTTCGCTTCTAAAGAAATCCAATCAGGTCAATGTGAATCTATTTGCCACAAAATGGATTGGACAAGTCTTGTTTGCCCAGGGAGAATTTAACGACGCGGTTCTTTTTCTTGAAAAAGCCTATCAAATGGATCAGACCAATGAGCAGATCCTATACAATTTGGGTCGTTCTTGCATTACCACAGTTAAGCTAAAACGAGTCAAAGAGATTATCGAGGTGATGAAAGAGAAATTTCCCGGCTCTGTCAATATCACAAAGCTCGAAAAGATGTTGTATGTTGCCACCAAGGCTTCGGCAGAAGAAATGCAAAGAATTATCCAGCAGGCGCAACAACACTTCCAAAAAGAAGAATACGAAAAAGCACTGACTCTGTTTGAACGCACACTCAAGATTCAAGAAACCGGATTTGCCTATACCTGGATGGCACGGATTTATCTGATAAAAAAAGACATTCCCAAAGGGATAATATATTTGGAAAAAGCTTTGGTTCTATCACACACGGATGAAGCTGTGTTGTACAATCTAGCCAATTGCTACCTGTTGAATGAAGATATGGACAATGCCAAATCAACGTTGAAAAAATTGGAAAAGGTGAATCCCAATTTTAACGATCCAGCCAATCTCAAAGGAAAGGTAAGTTTAACAAATAAATAGCCCTTCTAACCGACTTTTAAGGTCTGTGTGCTGTTGTTTTAGAGCTTCGTACTCCCCTTGCTTTTGTTCTATTTGAGATTGGATATTTTGCTCTGGGAGTCAGGCATAACTTATAATAGAATCAAGACCAAAATGCTTTTTTATATTTAGAGTCATTTTCCTGATTACTAAAACTTCCCTGGTTTAATTCTAATAAATCTTGATCTATGTCAGGATCACTGATCAAATTACTGGCATAAAAATCTTCTTTTTCACCTTTATATTTCAAAATCTTAAAATTTTTCTTGACATTGAAACATTTTTTATGTATATTAAGATGTCATACAAGTAAACAAGTGGATAAGTAAATATGTGAATAGGAGCGATTTAGAAGATGGAAGCATCTCATGGTTTGTTACGACGAATAGAACACAATCCTAAGTTAAGTGAACAAGTCGAATCACAACTTTTCGAGGCAATTCAGAAAAATGTCTTTGTAGATGGTGATTATTTGCCCAGTGAAAATGAACTCACAAAAATATTTGGTGTAAGCCGCAGTGTTATTCGTGAAGCATTATTGAGATTATCGGTACGTGGAATCATTAAAGTGAAGAAGGGTAAAGGTGCGCAAGTATTGAAGCCGTCCATTGATCATGTGCTTGATCCTTTCTCCCGGTTAGTGAATTATCGATGCGGTGATGAGGGATTGATTTATATCATTAAAGTACGTCAAATGATTGAACCGCCAGTGGCTGG
>JABAOC010010096.1_pt2 | contig 13095 bp, 10 predicted proteins | sample 7062161 | NCBI WGS metagenome assembly JABAOC01 (sample SAMN14538625, study PRJNA623070) | marine sediment metagenome | biome: marine biome [ENVO:00000428]; feature: marine pelagic biome [ENVO:01000023]; material: deep marine sediment [ENVO:00002113] | place: India: Gulf of Khambhat ... | reverse complement strand
AAGATACAGTCCTGGAAACCACGATTCTCACCACGGTGTCCATAGGTCGTTGATCCACCAGTGTAAACGGTATCAACTACAACAAATTTGGCGCCTGGAATGGGTGAAGTCTGAGCAAATGCGACCAATGACCATACCAATACCAGACAGAAGACAGAGATAATAACCATACTTTTGCGCATATTAACGCCTCCTTGTTTTTTACCACATTACCAATTCATTATTCCTGGTTAATGTGGTTGGGTCATAGGTTTTAGTTTGTTTTTGCCCCCTTACAGAGACCTGAAATTAAAGATTGTAATTAATACTTTTTTTAATCACCTCCTCTGTGAAATAGTGATAGATGACAATGAATTAAGAACAACGAATTTAAAATTATTTATCTTTACATTAGAAGTATTGATTAATGTTTCACAAAATTTTACTCCGGACAAATTTCCCATTGACTATTTATTATCACAACTTAACTCCCTACAATCGTCTCATCATCCCTAATTTTTGGTGCAATGGCAAAACCAGTAAATCCATAGATCAAAGCGAATACCATCCCTAAATAACACATCACAGCCCAGGGTAAATAGCTGAGCGTTGGAACTCCCAGCGTTCCTGCCATAAAAACACCTGCCATACTCCAGGGAACCAACGGCACAACAACAGTGCCAGAGTCTTCAGTGGTTCGAGAAAGGTTCTTTGCCGCCAATCCTCTGGCTTTGTAAGCTGGTGCGAACAACTCCCCTGGAATCAAGATCGTTAGAAACGAGCTACCTGTCATCAAAGCGACTGCCACGCCTGAAGCTACGGTAGAAGCAATAAGAGCCCCCATGCTTCTGGCAACTTTAAGCAGGCGGTCGAGCAGCACATCTAACATCCCAGCCTTTTGGACGATTCCGGCAAATGAAAACGCACAAAACGCAATCAGCGTCACGTGCATCATTCCAGCCATCCCGCCGCGGGTAAATAGCTTGTCAACCACTTCTACGCCGGTATTGGATTGATAGCCCAGGGTCATTGCTTCGACTAAATCTTTTAGACTGGCTTTTTGAATAATTAAACCTAATAAAGTTGCCAGCAGTGATGTGATAATCATGCCAGGGATGGTTGGTTTTTTTCTCACAGCAAAATAAAGGATCAGTATCGGGGGTAGTAAAAGCAACCAGTGAAAATGAAAATTAGAACGAACCGTTTCCAAAATAATATCCATTTGATTCGCTTCAAAAGTTTTCGCTCCGTACGAACGACCAACAAAAAAGTAGACAATCAACCCAATTAACCAGGCAGGGGTTGTTGTCCATAGCATGTGTTTAATATGGTCAAACAAATTACTTTTGGCAGCTATGGGCGCCAGATTCGTTGTGTCTGAAAAAGGTGAAATTTTATCACCAAAATATGAACCCGCAACAATTGCACCGGCTGCTGCACCAAGAGGTATTCCCAATCCATGCGCGATTCCGATAAATGCCACTCCCATGGTGCCAACTGTACCCCATGATGTTCCAGTAAATAAGGAGACAACGCTGCATACGATACACGCTGTGACTAAAAATAAATTGGGAGAAATGATTTTTAAACCATAATAAACCAACATGGGGATGGTGCCACAGGCAATCCAGGAACCAATTAGCAATCCCACACAGATCACGATCAGCATGGCAGGCATTGCCTTTGAAATACTCTCGACAATACCTTGTTCTAATTCCTGCCAGGTATAACCCAGATGTAGTGCAATTAAACCAGAAACAATAGCCGCTGCAATGAGTAATATTTCAGCTTTAAGTTTAAAAATACCATATCCAACACCAAGAAAAAGCGCGATGAAGAACAGCGGTAACAGGGATTCAAAGAACGTAGGTTTACGTTTCGGCTTTAAATCAGGCATCTATTGTTACTTCCTTAAATCAATAACTGAAAAAAGTAAATTCTTAATCCACTTACGGAATGGACTTCTGAAAGTTACGAAAAAGTAATTTCCAACGGATAGATGAATCCAACTGATTTATAAAAATTTTTTTCTTTAATTGTCATTTTACTCTCCTTTTTACTTAATTTTTATTATTTAGCATTTGGAAAATCGGAGCTTAAGGATTATATTTTCTAAGCATATAATTTTATTAATAGGAAAATTCCATTGTTATAATAAACATTGAATGTTTTGGGTGCAAGCAGTGTGAGAATAGTACAATAGTACAACAACATAACAAAATAAGTTTTGGGATGATTCTATAATTGAAGGAATTTAAAAATTCTATTATGTCGCATTTATGAGATATTAGCGAGAATATTATCTCCAGGATTAAGTGAAACAATTTGGTCATAAAAACTTAAGCTCCCATGAATAAAACCATTTGCTTTCATTGTTATGCTATTTAAAAGATAGGCAGTCAGTTGAGATAAAAAGAAGATATTCCAAGCCCAGTTGTAGATATTCTGAGAGCTGCTAGCAAAATTTTTACTGCTTTCTCGAATGAATTTTTATCTAAGATTTATAAAGTATTTTTAATGTTTTCAATTTCATTTTTAGCTAAAAATGATAACAGCACAGCTTCTAAAGAAATTTTTTTCTTAAAAAATTTATAAAATATTTCTTTAAATGTCAAGATAAATTTTGTTTGAATTAAAGTTATTGAAGGTTCACAACAATTTATTATCGAGCATGTTATGGTTTTAAATTGATATAAAGAAATATCTTAGATATTTAGTTCACAAAAATTGTTCATGGTGTAAAATTATATTTTATATACCGGTATTTTAAAATGACGAATCATCTTTGCGGTTAATTCCTGATAAGATTTCAAAATGGTAATCTTGGATTATAAAAATTATATCATCAATTTCTATGTTTTACTGATGTTTATTAGATATTTTCCACCTATGCTTATTAAAATTTTGAATCAAATAATTTTTTTATAAAATTTAATCCTTATATTTCATAAAAAATTTTACTTGACATCAGATACAAAAATAATTATATTTACTGATTCATAATAATAGAAAATAAGTAATAGTTTTTTATATACTAAGAATTTATTAAAATCGATTATAATGGTGGCTTTTACAAAAAGTTAATTTTTTACTTGACAAAATAAAAAATATTTTATATATTTAAAGTCGATCTAATTTGCTCACCAGTAGTGATTTTCCTGCCAGATATTATGTTAAAGTGCTGCTCCTATTGAGAAGTCACCACCATTAATCAAAACGAGGAGATTGATATGCGTGACAAACGTATCAAGTTAATTTTCTTTTCTCTTAGAGGGTCAGAAGTAAAAGATTTTGATCTTAGATGGCCAAATATTTTACTTTGTTCAACGATGATTTGTATCATTCTTACTATCCTGGTTGGAGCAGTGATGGGTCTTTTTACAAACTTTTATCAAAACACAAGAATAACAAGCTTACAGAAGACTAATAAGATTTTAAAAACTCAATTAGGAAAAATGCGCAAAACCATTGATAAAGTAGCAGCACAAATGGAAAAGATTGAGGAATATGATGATGATCAAAGACTGATCGCTGGATTAGACAAGATTGATAAAGACATGCGAAATGCTGGTCGAGGAGGACCTTATTTTGCCTTTACCAGTGAAGCAAATGCTTTGCCCCGAGAAATCCGAGACGAAGTTACTGAGATAACAGTTCTCATTGACCAACTTGAGAGAAAAATTCAATTGGCAATAGAAAGCCAAGATGAAGTTAATCGAGAGCTCGAGATAAGAGAAGATAAATTCAAACGTCTACCTTCGATCAAGCCTATAGAGGGCGGGAGGATTTCAAGTAAGTTCGGGCAAAGAGTTGATCCTTTTATTGAAAAAATAAAACCACACACTGGTATTGATATTGCTGCACCGGCTGGAACTGCAGTCTTTGTAGCAGCACATGGTGTAGTAGAAGTAGTTAATCATCATTATAGACGTAATCAAGAATATGGAAAATATGTAGTAGTAGACCATGGTTATGGTAAACAAACGCTCTATGCTCATCTTTCTAGGATTAATGTTAAACCGGGAGAAAAAGTAAAACGGTGGGCTGTAATCGGAGCAGTAGGACAAACCGGTAGGGCAACGGGGCCTCATCTTCATTATGAAGTTAGGGAAAATAATCAACCTGTAGATCCATTCAAATATTTCTTTGAATAATTTTTAATTGAAGTTCGAGACCCTCTTGGTTGTATGACCTCAATTCCGGTCGTTCAATTAGATTGCTTTGGTGAGTGACATAACCCTCTGGCTATCCAGGGGGTTTTTCATTGCTAGAGACAGGTACACTACATTTATCAATTTTTAAAATTAACTAGTCAAGTCATCGGTTATGGGGCAATGTATTAGTTGTGGTGTTCGATCAAAGTTTATTTCTCAAAGTTTAAGTCTATGTTCAAATTGCATCCGAACTCAATGTGATCATTGGTCTTCGTATATTTATAATATCCATGCTCAAAGCAGAAAAAAATTTAACTTATCTGTTAAGTTTCCAGATAGTGAAACTGGGGTGTCCTGCACTATTTGCGGAAACATGTGTAAGATTAAACAAAATGAGCGCGGATTTTGTGGACTTCGAACCAATAAAAACCAGCGTCTGATTCATTTAGCTGGCACGGCTAATAAGGGATTAGTATCGTGGTATCATGACTCATTACCTACAAATTGCGTTGCGAGTTGGGTTTGTGCCGCGGGTACAGGATGTGGATATCCTCAATACGCTTATCGGGAGGGAGCAGAATATGGTTATTCGAATTTGGCAGTATTTTATGAAGCTTGTAGTTTCGATTGTCTGTTCTGTCAAAACTGGCATTTTAGAAGAACAGTCATAAATAAAAACACATCAAGGGCTGAAGAATTAGCAAATGCAGTCAGTTCTCATACTGCTTGTGTCTGCTACTTTGGCGGAGATCCGTCTCCACAGTTACCTCATTCTCTTTTGGCCTCACGATTAATGCTGCAAAAAGCAAAAGGAAGAATTTTAAGGATTTGTTGGGAAACAAATGGTAGTATGAATCGCGCACTTCTCAAAAAAATGCTCCATTTGTCTTTAAACACTGGCGGTTGTATTAAATTTGATCTTAAAGCTTGGGACGAAGGATTACATTTGGCACTGACTGGCGTTAGTAACCGTCACACTTTAGATAATTTTCGCTGGCTGGCTCAATTTTTCGAGAGACGACCTCATCCTCCATTGTTAATGGCCAGCACTTTACTGGTGTCCGGTTACATTGATAAAGAGGAAATTTTCCAAATATCCAAATTTATTGCTTCATTAAACTGTAACATTCCTTATTCACTACTCGCTTTCTATCCTGAATTTGAGATGTCAGATTTACCCATAACTTCACGCAAATTGGCTACAGATTGTTTGACGGCGGCCTATGAAGCAGGATTAAAAAAAGTAAACTTGGGAAATCAACATTTATTAGATTCCAGCATAATTATTGATTAAACAATAAAGTTCTGTCCTTTATCATTGTATTGAAGTTTCAATTAACAATTACAGTTCCCTTTAATTTTTAATAATAAGAAAGTAAATTCGGATCTATAACACATAACATAGTAGGAGAACGGAAATCTCGTGTTATCTAATTTATCGCAAAAAAGCATCTTTTTACTTTGCACATAATCTCCAGCCTGAATTCTATAAATGTAAATACCACTGACAACATCCTGCTTACTATTATTTTTCCCATTCCAGCTTACTTTGTGATATTCTGCTTCTTCTTTTTCATCCACCAATGTCTTCATTTCCTGCCCTAACAGATTTAGAATTCGTAATGTTATTTCGTGGGAATTAGGAAGTTGATAGCGGACAATTGTCTCGGAATTGAATGGATTTGGATGATTCTGAGAAAGTAAGAAACGTTCTGGAACCGCAGTAGTTAAAATTTCCTTATCCTTCACGGGAATCTGTACAAGTAATCACAAAATTTCCATGGCTGTCAACATCTACAGCAGTTCTATTTTGACGACTGGTTCCGATATCATCATTGACACGGAAATTCGCTCCCAATTTGTGCCCATTGGAATGTAAGCACTGAATATAAATATCCCAATTGGCATTATGTTCATCTTCCCAGGCAATTACAAGATAAATTACTAAATCTTCAACAAAAAAATGTGAATTTTATTCAATACTTTTTGATTAGGTTTTTAACGGAAAAATGAACCCAACTGAATTTTATCTTTTTATCTGTTGGGTTCATTAATCCGTTGGGGATTATTTATTTTTTATATGATTTTCCCGATATTTATCATTTAACTTAATTTTTGATCCATGAAGTATTGAATTTAATTGCTACTCTTCATCTTCTTTTAAAACATCTTTTTTAGATGGTACGCATAGCATGTAGCTTTCTCTTGTCGTTAAGGTATCTGTTCCAAATTGATTTTCAAAAATCACATTTATTGGACTGGGCGGAGTAGGACCTGCCAATGGAGATATGTGATAACATGCTAAGTGATCGATCTTATTGATGATTGCTCTCTCATTTTTCATGACCGGGACACCGAAAAATAACGGTCGATCTACAATTACTTTCTCTTCTCGATCCAACCTTTTATCAAATTGATCCACTAAAGTGACTCTTCGCTGCAGAGATTCCACAGCCAGAACCTCGTAACATTTGAAATGATCAATTGTAAGTGTGTCAGGAAATGGAATATCCTTTTCAATTTTGTGGGTTGGTACGAGAAGATAAACTGGTTTACCCAACTGCCATTTGAAAGTGCCAAACTGATTGGTAATCCTGATTGTTCTTGGTATTACAGGGGCATCCTCTTCTAATCTGTACCAGGTTAGATGAGCGGTAGAGTCGATAATTCTTTGACCATTCTTACTTACTGGATTGGCGAAATATTCAATAAATAAAAGATCCGCTGGTTTCGGAGGAGTTATATCAAACTGATCTTTAAGCCTGACTTGAAATGGTAGGATAACGCCTAAGGTATCTACTTTATAAACCTTGAAATGATCAATCTTAAATACAGGCAATACAGGCTTCTTTTTACAGTCATAAGAGAAAGCAAATAGCAAACAAAAAACGAGAACGTTTAATAGTATTTTTTTCATCTCAACCTCCATTTTTTAATAAGTTAGTCATTAAATTGCCTAACTACGTTTAACTACGTTGTGGAGCCTCACGTTATAAATACCTATGGGCTTCTATTTAGAACAAACATGTTATCACCTCCTTCAAAAAGCAAAAGAAATGTTTAGGTGAATTATTTTCTTATTATTATGAATCCAAAAAGACTTAAGATTATCTAATTATTATTAATCATATTCAGGTCATTGATGATTACACTGACTGATTTATCCATATTTATCAAGAAATAGAATCTGTACTAACGAAGTGGAAAAGTAACAAATCGTGTTGGGGAGTCAATTGTTCGATTGAGAAAGTAGAATGATGGAATATACTGGCTCAGCAAATTGAGAATTAGACCTGATTTGAAGGTAACTGTTTCCGGATCAATCGGGGAACTTAGATTCGTCAATTAATATTACAAACAGATTCAAAGAACGCAATCTAAGCTGAGAATACTTTGAAAAAATCAGAAATTATAAAGACAATATAATAATATTTTATGAAAAGTCAAGTCTTTTATTATATTCTCAACGACTTAAATATTTTTTTTCTTTGTATTACCTACTCTTTTTATAAATATAGATGGCAATCAAAATGGTAATTACCAAAGTCGATATTAGCATTGTGTTCCAAAAATAGATATTAAAAATTACCCGACTTAAACGAAAACGAAAAATTAGGACAAGTCCGCTGATGATCAAAAGAAGGAGTCCATAGACATAATACAATAAAATATTCGTGTGATTATAATCTTCGAATAATACTTTTAGAATAACATAAATAATGACACTGGTAAGAGCTCCGAAAAATATTGAGCTTAACATGGTTGCTTCTCCTTTGGCTATAAGGTCATCAATCCAAGATTGCGCTAATTAAAGTAAAAAGCCTAACCATATTTTAATTTTTGATCGAATCAATATATGTGAACTAAGGAAAATGAAGTGTTGCACAGACTCAATAAGAACTTATCTAAAGGATTTTGGCGAGACGATCAGGCATCTTAGTAAGAAGTATAACGAGATAAATTAAGCTGTATAAGAAAAATCTAGATTTTAATCATCAACAAGCTGCTGTTACAGATGGAAGAAGAAGATAGAGAGAGCGTGTTCTTCCTTAGAGTTGTGAATTCAATATTATGCATTTATATTTTAGACTTGATTAATTGGATTCAAGTTTGGGTCACCTCCTATTTATAAACCAGAAATTTTAATTTGAAATCTATTTCTGAGTGTAAGGAAACTAAAAAAAGTAGCACTTATAATATAAACACATTTTCTTTAATGTCAAGTTTTTTATCATTTATTAATTTCATGGAAAAAATTTGATACATATCACACATCATTTGTTTAAAAAAAATTACATTCGAGCAACAAAAAGAGATTCAGTTGCCCAAAAGAAATTTTGTAAGGTAATTAACACTTTTGGCAACTTTACACTTTAAAATGAAACTTAACAGAATTTAAATCGTTTAATTGAACAATTATTAAACCAATGTCGGTATGATTCGTAATTATTTACTATGAAAATGGAAAATGTACATAAAAAGGAGAATGGGAACATGAAAAAAGAAAGTCCACTATATCGACACATTCGACTACCTCTAAAGATCCTTTTGATCGTGTTTATGTCAATTACAGTTATAGGTTTTACTTATAAGTATTTTGACACAACAGATGAGACAAAGAAAAAAATGAGTGCTCTCGAACGCTCACTTCAGGATTTAAGAGCAGCGATGAGTGTGGATAGTGTTAGACAGTATAACATCCAGAAAATCATGTCAATTATCGATACTTATAATAAGGAAATATCGTCTGTTGAAAAGTATGAAATTGCAAATGAAATTTATACTTTGAATTTAAAGTATACAAATCTGGATGTTGATCTCATCTGTGCAACGATTTCTCATGAGTCTGCTGGAACCTGGGATCCCAAAATTAAATCACACGCAGGCGCCATCGGTTTGATGCAAATTATGCCGGCAACAGGTATGTACCTGGCTGAATATGAAGGAATTACCTGGACGAATGAAGAAGAAGTGCTAACCAATCCTATTTACAATATACGGATGGGTGCTAGATATTTGTCCACACTAATTTCATACTATGGCATCGATGGCGGTTTGGCGGCTTACAATGGTGGGGAAAAGCAAGCAGCACTGTGGATTAAAAGTAATAAAGCGGATGGGATTCTATGGGCCGAAACTCAAAATTACATTCCAGCAATAATCAAACTCTGGGATAAATATCGAGAAAAAACTCTCTAAAATTCCACAGCTAAATAATACTTTAAAACAAAGGCTGCCTCTAAAGGTAGCCTTTGTTATTATCAAAATTCATAAACAATTACTTCTTCTTTGTCGGTTTGAGACGAAGCTTCTTTAATATTTACAACCACTTCTAAATTAATATTATAGTGATTCTCAAAAGAAATGTCTTCTGGAATAAGGCATTTATTTTGCAGGAATCACTAGTAATTGTTTCTTTTAGGACATTATTTTTTAATTCTTGTGGTTTTATCCCCAAATCCTTTTCTTAAAGTATTCAAGGACAAGATCATTCCACAAATAGCTGAGACTCATCTCAGTGTTTGCCCTGAGTGGGACATAGCACGAGCCACATTCATTCTGCTTTGTAAAATTGTTGATTAAAACTTTCTGGTTATTAAAATATACTTGATGCATGGCACAAGGAACCAAACTTCCATCAGGATTAACGACCAGATGTCGGATTCCAGTGCGACAATTTGGAATATGGTTTGTTTCAAAAAATTTAAACATTCCATTAAAAATATTTTCGGTGTTGAAAATCGGGAATCCTTTTCTTTTCATTTCAATTAATTGATTAATTTGATTATGTAATAGCTGCAAATCCTCGTCTGTTTTAAGAGAATGTTCATCGCTGTGAGTTCGTAATTGTGTATAAGAACTAAAGGTAATCGATGTGCCCCATTCAAAAGCCTTTTTAGCAATGTCTATCAAATAAGGCAAGTTTTGCTTGCGAATTACACTAATCATGGCGATATCATGATATCCCATTGCACTCATTTTAGGTATAATCTCGGAAAGGTGTTTGAACAGGCTAGGAATTTTTCGATTATCGTCATGACGCTCGTCGGGCATATCGAGTGAAAAGGAAAATTGATCGACACCAGCTTCTTTTAATTCTCGATATTTTTCTGGGGTCATCAATGCAGCATTGGATACAAATGCCACCATCGGTAACGTGCCGTGGCTTCTAAAAAGTTTAACAATCTCAAGATAATCGTTTCTTAATAAAGGTTCTCCACCAGAAACCTGTGCAAATAATGGTCGTAATTGTTGATAAACTTCGTCAAATCTCTCAGGTGGAGCCAACTTTTCATTTGGTATTATGCCGTTTTTATCACAATGTGAACAGTTTGCATTACATGAATGCGTGATTTCGAACGAGATCGCCAGTGGTTTTTGAGTCATTAAATTTCGTAACCCCCGAAAGAGGAGCCGTCTTGCCAGTTTTGTCGAAACATTTCTCATTTAATTTTTCCTCTCATTTTATTTGTACATTAATTTGAATCCATAAAATTCTTTAGGATTTCCCCAGGTTCTTTTAATTTCTTTTGAGACTCGACAATTTGTGTAATCTACAAATAACTTTCTATGCACCATTGATTCGGTTACAATGGTAACATAGAGTATTTTACCAAGAAACTAAATTTCTTCATTGTGTATTTTAATAAGGGAGTGAGAATAAATAAAATGAATTTCTATGTTATTTTAAAACTAATAAAAATAATAACTGAACAATTTTAAGAATTCCAATTGATTTTTTCTCACTCCCGAAAGTTCGACCAGATTATGATCTTTAAAGAGCCTAGAAAACTTGAACCCACTATATATAATATAAAAAAATATTTTAAGAGTCAAGTAAGGATTGATATAATCAAAAATATAAATAAATTTCTGATGGAATAGATAGAATAAACCGTAGATTAAAATTTATAAAATTGGAGCTATATTAGGACATATTTCAAAGTTATTTGATACTTCAATTCAAAAAAATTGAAGTACATAGAGAATATGGCGAAGACAAAGAAATTTATAAAATTTTAAATTTAATGAAATGGATGCAGTATGCAACTTCTGTATATTTATTATGGGATAATATGATAATAGCAATACAATATAAATCCATGACACATGGGATGATCAGAATCATACAATGACCTGGCACGGTTCTTATTATGAGATGGGGCATAAAGCTATAACTATTGTCGAGTTGGACTATCACAGGAGATTTTTTTATGATTTATAATATTGGAAATCCAGTTCTTACCATCAATTCAATTATAAAAGCCGAAGTATGTAATTTACTCGGACAGCGTTTACGTATCTTAGTTGGTGAATAGAAAAGTCCTGGAAATTATAAAACTATTTGGAACGGTAAGGACGATCATGGGCGTTCAATCGGTGTCGGTATTTACATCTATCGAATGGATGCTGGAGAATTTATAGAGATTAAAAAGATGGTAATGGTGCAATAAGAATTTTTCTTAAGATAAAACCCTTAGGATTATTGAAGTAAATACAAAAATCTTGTTGATGAGCTAAGCGAAACAATGGGATTTTGAGATATTGATAGTATTTCTCATGTTTTAATACATCCAATGTCCATTAACTAACTGGCGTGTGTTTCTTAGGCAGGCATTAAAAGATAGTTAACAGTTTAATTAAAGGAGCTAATTTGAAATCCAGGAAACTATTTCTCTAATTTCAAAGTATATTGTGTAAATAATATCATTCTTTAAATTATAATAAGCGAAGTAACTTCCCTAATGATGACGAAATATTGCTTCGCTTTTTATTATAAAAAATATTTTGTAAGATATCTATGAGAAAAATCAAATGCTTTCTATTAATTAGTATTATTTTTATTTCTCAATACCATAGAGCAATTCCTCGAACGCCCGATACTCTTCAAGGCTTTTGGGTAGAAATTTATAATGAATCTTCACAAGACACTGTTTCAAAGATTCTCATAACCTTTGAAACAATCAAAAACTTTCCTCTAGATTCAGCCTTAACCACAGCTAAAGATGAAAAAACGGAGAAAATCTGGATAGGTGCTAATCTCTGTGAACTTTTTAAAAAGGTTCTAAACATTTCATGTGAAAGAGTTAAAAAAATATCCGTTTCAGCACCAGACGGCTACACTTCAGTGTTATCCGGAGAATTATTAAGAATAATTAGAACTGCCATCTGTGCTTATCGAATTAAAAATCAGGATGAATGGCCTGAAAGTTACGGTTATATGCGGTTAATATTTCCTGAGGTGCGCGGCATGTATTGGGTAAATGGTCCCGATAGAATTGTCATTACTATTGGAGAGAAACAATATTTTTTCAATCAGTATGAATTTTATTTTTTTGATTGTGAGAAAATTACAAACTTGATTAAAAAGGATCTAAAATCAAATCCTTATCTGGTGATTGACGATATTCTATTTGAGTTTGGTATGCCCCAAAGTGATTTTGACGTCATTACATCCGATGGTTTATTTCGTGAATATCCAAAAAACAAAATTAATCGATTTTTGCTTCTCCAAAAACAACAGTCGGGCACCTGGAAAATAGACGGTAATAATGTGCCGCATGGCTTGAAAACTAGGCAAATTTTCTTCTTATTTGTTGGAAATAAAGGGCTGTTTCTAAAATCTCTGAATAAAGAAGAACAGAATAAATGGGAGAGTGTCTTCTGGCAGCCAATCGTTGAAAAGATATCTTCCATACCGGATTTAAGAACTGAACTGGTATTAAATGATGGGAGTAGGATTATGTCAAACCTGACCAATAAATTAAAGGAAGGTCAGATTTCGTTTTATCAGCTATTCGAAGAGGAACGTAGAAAACATGCTACTATTAATTATTACATTGTTAAATAAAGGAAATAAATTCTTTGATGTATAATTTTAAAATTTTTATGACTTTCTTAATAACTTTATTTCAAGTAGTTACTATCCTTTAAAGGACAAATTCCCTAATAGAGTGGTGAA
>JABAOC010054353.1_pt2 | contig 13096 bp, 11 predicted proteins | sample 7062161 | NCBI WGS metagenome assembly JABAOC01 (sample SAMN14538625, study PRJNA623070) | marine sediment metagenome | biome: marine biome [ENVO:00000428]; feature: marine pelagic biome [ENVO:01000023]; material: deep marine sediment [ENVO:00002113] | place: India: Gulf of Khambhat ... | reverse complement strand
CGCCGAGATGATCCATCGGCAGTGGGATGCCTATGAGGCGGCCTGCGAGCGGTTCGAGGTGCCCCTCCACTCGGTGGTCGGCAACCACGACGTATGGGACGAGCAGAGCCAGCGCATCTGGCGTGAGCGCTACGGCCCGCTCTACTTCTCCTGGGACCACGAAGGCTGCCATTTCGTCGCGCTCGACTCCGATCTGGTCGGCCAGATGGACACCATCGCGGGCGAACAACTCGCCTGGCTGAAGGCCGACCTGGAGCGGTCGAAGGACGCCCGCCGGACGTTCGTTCTCTTGCACAAACCCCTGTGGGCCTACGAACCCCAGCAGCCCGACCGGCCCAATCAGTGGAACCGCGACGTGCATCCGCTGCTGGCCGAATACGGCGTGGACACCGTCTTCGCCGGGCACTGGCACGAGTACTGCTTCCACGGCCCCCGAGACGGGGTGCGCTACGTGGTCACCGGCGGCGCCGGGGCGGAACTCAGCGGCTACGAACTGGAAGGCGGCTTCTTCCACATCGTCACCGTGGATGTCTCTGACGAGGCCAGCCGGCTGACCGTCGTCTCGCATCGGGGCGAGCTGCACCCGGACTACGTCACGCTGGAGAAGCTGGACGCCCTCAGTAAGCGGCTCGAGGTCGAGCCCGTCGCCTCCGTGCCGGAGGACGGCGAGCTGGAGATCGGCGCCCGGCTGGCCAATCCGGTCGGCCGCCCGGTAACTGCGCTGGTCACATGGGACACGGAGGGCACCTCCTGGCAGGCGGAGGCCCAGCAGTTCGACATCCCGGCAGGGGGCACGCTGGAGCTGTCCCTCCGCGCACGGGCGGGCGAAGCGCTGTTCCCGCTGCCGCAGGGACAGATAGCCCTCGCCGAGGGCGACAAGCGCCTCTGCCACTGGCCGTTCCTCCAGAATGCGATGGTCGGCGTCGGCCCCTTCGCGCGCCAGTGGCACGTGGTCGGCCCGTTCGACCTGGGCTACGTGGACGAGCCGCTGGAGTTGCGGCTGGACACTGAGATGTGGCCCGGCCTCGAGCGGCCGGGCTGGGACCAGGCACTGCCCCCCGAACAGGGCGAGGTGGACCTGGACGCGCTCTTCCCCGGCAAGGGCACCGCGAAGGTCTCCTGGCAGCCACTCAACGCCAAAGAGGACGGCCTTGTGGACCTGGAGACGCTTTACGGCAGCGAGGACTATGCAGTCGCATTCGCCGTCAGCTACGTCTGGAGTCCGCAGGCGGGCACCTACCCGATGACCATCGGCAGCGACGACAGCGTGCTGGTGCGCATCAACGGGCAGGAGGTCTTTCGCCACGACGTGCAGCGCGGCCCCGAGCCGGACCAGGACAGCTTCGAGGCGGAACTGAACGAAGGCTGGAACGAGGTGTTCATCAAGCTGGCCGAACGCTGGGGCGGGTGGGGCTTCTACCTGCGCGTGGCGGACGCCGACCGGCAGCTCGAGTTCGCACCTGAGCCGCCGGAGCCGGTCGAGGCCGGCACATAGAGGCAGACGAGAGGAACCCGATGCGCGACGAGACCGGCGTACAGATACTGGAGGCCGCGCGGAAGCGGTTCGACGCCGCCGAGGTCTACGAGGAGGCCTGCGAGGAGGTCACCGTGGCCTTCGACGACAGCCGCCTCCGGGAGATCCGCGCTGAGCAGAGCCGCGGCATCGGCCTGCGCGTCATAGACCGGGGCCGCATCGGCTTCGCCGCCAGCACCGACCTGCGTGAGCCGGGACGGCTGGTCGAGATGGCCCGCGCCAGTGCCGCCTTCGGCGACCGGGCCACCTTCGAGATGCCGGCGATGCCCGCCGACCTGTCCTCCCCCGAGCTCTATGAGCAGGGCATGGAGCAGGTCGGCGCGGAGCAGATGGTCGAGATGGGCCGCCAGGGGCTGGACCTGAGCCGACAGGCCGACGAGGACTACCTGTTCAGTTGCCACCTGTCCCGCACGCTCCACCGCCAGCGCCTGCTCAACACCGCCGGGCTCGACTTCGAGTACGGCGCCACCCGCATGTCCGCCGACGTCGAGATCCAGGAGGTCGGCGAGAACGGCCTTCTGCAGGTCTACGAGTGGCGAACCTGGGGCCGGCCGTTCGCTACCGTGGTGGACCTGACGAGCACGGCGCTGGACAAGATGCGCGACGCCTCGACCATAGCCCGGGCGCGGCTCCAGACCATGCCCATGATCTTCACGCCTAAGGCATTCCGCAACCTGGCGATGCCCCTCGCCGTCGCCCTTAACGGCAAGAACGTACACAAGGGCTCCTCGGTGCTGCGGGGCCGCATCGGCGAGAAGGTACTGGACGAGCGCATCAGCATCACCGACGCCCCCACCGTCGCCTTCGCGCCCGGGAGCTGCCCGATGGACGACGAGGGCGTGCCGGCGCGCCGTCGGCCCATCTTCGAGTGCGGCGTTCTGCGCAGCTACCTGACGGACCTGCAGACGGCCGGCCTGCTGGGCATCGAGCCGACCGGCCACGGCTTCCGCAGTTACTCCAGCCGGCCCTCCCCTTCCGGCACCAACACCGTGGTGGCCGCCGGCGACGCGACCATGCAGGAGATGGTCGAGGGCATGGAGCGCGGCCTGATCATTGACCAGACGCTCGGATCGGGCCAGAGCAACCTGCTGGCCGGCGAGTTCAGCGTCAACGTCGCCCTCGGTTTCCTGGTCGAGGAGGGGCAGTTGCAGGGGCGCGTCAAGGACTGCATGGTCGCGGGCAACGTCTACGAGGTGCTCAGCCGGGTGGAGGCGGTCGGCAGCGAGCGGCAGTGGCTCGGCAGCACCTGCGCGCCGCCCATCATGATCGGCGGCCTGAAACTGGCCGCCCAGGGGTAACCGGCGGCCCGCATGACGCGCGCCCCGCTGGACTGAGCCCGGCGGCACTTCTCTCCCGGCCGCAAAGTACCCGTAAGTACGCACTTACAACGCCGATATGACATCTCCCCGTCGCTTGTGGGATAATGAGCGTCAACCGGTTGCTCACAGAGGGGAGAGCCGTGGCGGCGCCNNCCTGAAACTGGCCGCCCAGGGGTAGCGGCCTGTTCACCGGGCGTTTGCTTTTTGCCATAACGTACGTACAGGCCGCTACTTGCGTCGCCCGCGTGCATTCCCCTTCCGGAGTAGGCGACAATGCTATGTACGCAAACCATATGCAAGGAGCCGCATATGTCGCCCGATTCTTCAGATGCGACGACCGACGCCGCGCTCCCCGCGTGGCTGGACAGCCTTTTCCAGGAGGACTGTCTGGAGGGGATGCGTCGCCGGCTGCCGGACGGGTCGGCGGACGTGGTGGTCACCTCCCCGCCCTACAACATCGGCGTGGCCTACGCCGACCATGACGACGACCTGCCCTTCGGGAGCTACCTGGATTGGATGGAAGACGTCGCCGCCGAGTGCCGCCGCGTGCTGCGCGAGGATGGCTCCTTCTTCCTGAACATCGGCGACCGGCCCTCGGACGAGCTGCGCTCCCTGCGGGTGGCCGGGCGCGTCCGCCGCCACTTCCACCTCCAGAACACCATCCACTGGATAAAGTCCCTCGCCGCCCCCGAGCGCGACGTGAACATGGGGCACTACAAGCCGGTCAACAGCCCGCGCTTCCTCAACAACGCGCATGAGTACATCTTCCACTTCACTCCCACGGGCCGCGTGGCGCTCGACAAGCTGTCCATCGGCGTGCCCTACCGGGACAAGAGCAACATCGGGCGCTGGAAGGCCGCCCGGCAGGACCGCCGCGACCGGGGCAACACGTGGTTCATCCCCTACGAGACCGTCACGGGGGCCAAGCCGCATCCGGCGGCCTTTCCCGACCGGCTGCCGGAGATGTGCATCCGGCTGCACGGGCTTCGCGAGGACCGTCCCCTGGTGGTGCTCGACCCGTTCATGGGCACCGGGACCACGGCGTTGGCGGCCGCCCGGCTCGGCTGCCGCTACGTCGGCTTCGAACTCAGCGGCGAGTACCTGGCCATCGCCCGCCAACGGCTGGCGTGCGGCCAACTCCTGACCGCAGACGGCGCGTCCGCGGCGGCTTAACAGCCTGTTGGACGCGAAGGGCGTTGACATCGGCCGAGCTGCCGGGCATAATGGGCGATGGATAGACGCATCAACAGGCACCTTACAGAAAGCCACGGAATGCGCACTCGCTAAGAAGCGGAGGCCGGACGCCTGCAGCCACGCGGCACCGATGCCGCGCTGAGCCGTCCTTCGTTCCGNNACTCGCTAAGAAGCGGAGGCCGGACGCTTGCTGCCACGCGGTCCCCATGCCGCGCTGAGCGGCCTTTCGTTCCGGTCGTCCGCTTCCGGTGCGTACCCGTGGCGTCACCGCCTCGATCGAAGCCGGGCCACGGGCCGCCGTGGCCCTTTTTCTTTGCCCCTGGAAGTGCCAGCGCGCGGGAGAGCAGATGTCTGCCGTCGTATTCCAGAAAGTGAGCAAGGCGTTCGCCGGCCGTCCCGTGCTGGACGAGGTCTCGTTCGAGCTTTCGCCGACGGGAAAGGTAGCCCTGGTCGGGCGCAACGGCAGCGGCAAGTCCACCATCCTGAGGCTGATCGCCGGCCGCATACGTCCCGACCGGGGCAGCGTGCGGCTGGCTTCAACGGTCCGGCTCGGTTACCTGCCCCAGAGGCCCGCCCCCCGGTCCGATCTCACGGCGCATGAGCGGGTCCTGTCGGCGCGCCCGCGGCTGGCCGCACTGCGCCGGCGGGTGCGGGCCTTTGAAGAGCGGCAGCGGGTGGAGGGCGAGCAGGACGCCGAGAGCGCCGCCGCGTACGCCGAGGCCGTCACGGAGTTCGCGGAGGCGGACGGTTACCGCGTCGAGCAGCAGGCGGAGCAGGCTCTGCGCGCCCTGGGGGTGGGCCCCGCCCTGATGGGCCGTCCCCTGGGTGAGCTGAGCGGCGGCGAGCGCACCCGGGCGGAACTGGCCCGGGCACTGCTGAGCGACCCCACGTTGCTGCTGCTCGATGAACCGACCAACCACCTGGACCTGGACGGCGTGCGGTGGCTGGAGCAGACGCTGCTCCGCTACCAGGGCGCGCTGGTGCTCGTGACCCACGACCGGCGCCTGCTGGAACGGGTCACCGACTCGGTCATGGAGGTCGAGCGCGGCAAGGTCGTCCACGAGCGCGGGACGTTCACGGACTTCATGCGGCGCAAGCGGCAGCGCGTCCAGCGGCAGATGCAGCGGTACCTGGAGCAGCAGAAGCGGGCGCGCAGTCTCAGGGAGGCCATCAACCGCGCCGAGGGCAGGGCCCGGGGCACCGAGCGGCGCACCATCCACTTCCACTACCGGAAGAGGGCTGCCAACGTGGCCAGGCGGGCGGTGACGCTCAAGCGGCGCCTGGAGCGGGAGATGGACGCGCCGAGGGCGCGCAGACCACGGGCTGAAGCCCCGAAGATGCGTCTGGACCTGGCACCCCGCCGCTGGCACGCCGGGTGCGTCCTCCGCATGGAGGGCATTGCCATGTCATTCGGCGACCGGACCTTGTTCGAGGACGTCGCCCTGGAGCTTACCCGCGGGGAGCGAGTGGCGCTCATCGGACCCAACGGCTCGGGCAAGACCACGCTGATGGAGGTGGCGCTGGGACGGCAGCCGGCCGCTGCGGGCGACGTATGGCTCTCCCCCGGGGCCCGGCCCTTCTACTGCGACCAGCACCAGGCCGGCCTGGACCCGGAGCGGACGGTGCTCGAGTCCGTGGCCGCCGAGAGCGACCTGGATCGCAGCCAGGTGCACTACCTTCTGGCCCGGTTGCTCTTCGAAGGAGACGCCGTGCACAAGCGGGTGGGCGACCTGAGCGGCGGGGAGAGGACACGACTACTGCTGGCCCTGCTCATGAACACGCGGGCCGATCTGCTCCTGCTCGACGAGCCGACGAACCATCTGGACCTGGCCAGCGTGGAGGTGCTGCAGGAGGGACTGAGGAACTACGCGGGCGCGGCACTGCTTATCAGCCACGACCGGGCCTTCATCCGCGCCGTTGCCACCAGGGCGTTCGAACTGCGCGACGGCCGCCTCACCCGACTGCATATGGACCAGATTGACGCGGAACTGAACTCAAGGACATAGTCAACAGGGCCCCAAACCAAGGAAGGAGCACTCCAACATGATCGCCCCCTCGACGCCGACCCGTTCTCACGCACACACGTGCGGGGACGCAATGCAGCTCCGGCCAGCCAACGAGGTATCGAGAGATGGAACGCAGGGACATACCAGCTTCACAGCACTTCTTGAGCGATCCCCGCCTGGTGGCCGACATGGTCGCGCAGGCGGGCCTTGGGAGCGATGACGTGGTGTATGACATCGGCGCGGGCACCGGCGCCATCACGCGCGAGCTGGCCCGCCTCTGCCGTCGGGTCATCGCCGTGGAGATTGACCCGGAGCTGTTCTCAGTTCTGGAGGAGCGGTTCGGCGGCGACCCGGCCGTCGAGCTGCACAACGAGGACTTCCTCCGCCATCGCATCCGCGAGCGGGACTACAAGGTCTTCTCGTCCATACCCTTCTGCATCACAGCGGACATCCTGCGGAAGCTGCTCTGCGGGGGCAACGCGCCGCAGCAAGCGCATATGATCATGCAGAAGCGCGCCGCATGGCGCTTCGCCGGGCTGCCGCGGGAGCGCGTGTTCAGCCTGCTCTTGAAGCCCTGGTGGCGCCTGGCGGTGGTGCGTCACTTCCGGCGCACCGACTTCACGCCCCCGCCCTCGGTGGACTGCGCGCTGTTGCGCGTCCTCAGGCGGGTCCCGTCCCCGGTAAGCGAGGAAGAGCGGTCGTCCTACGAGGAGTTCATCCGCTGCGGCGTGCTGCGGGGGCGGGCGAACGCCAAGCAGAACCTCAAGCACGTGTTCACGTACACGCAGTGGAAGCGGCTTGCCCGCGAGCTGGGATTCGCAGTGAACGCCGCGCCCACGGAGCTGAGCGCGCAGCAGTGGACCGGCCTGTTCCGGTTCTACCGGCGGATCGCGTCGCGGCCGGTTGCCACGTGAAGCCCGCGTCCCCGTTGCGAGGCGCTCGGCGCCCCGCTACGATGCGCCGCGGCTCGTTCAAGGGAGGCACAGCATGCGCGCTGACGGGAAGGTGGCCATCGTCACGGGGGCGAACCGGGGGCTGGGCCGCGGACTGAGCGAGGCGCTGGCCGATCGCGGGGCGACAGTCCTGATGGTCTGCCGCGACGCGGAGGCCGGCCAGCAGGCCGAATCCGAGCTGCGCGAGCGGGGACTGGACGCCAGCCTGTTCGTCGCCGACATGGAATCGGTACCCGACATCGAGCACCTGCGCGAAGAGGTGGCCGCGCTGTTCGACCGGGTGGACATCCTGGCCAACTGCGCCGGGGTGAACCTGGACGACGAAGACACCACCGTCGAGAACATCCCGCTCAACGTGCTGACGCGCACGATGAACACCAACTTTCTCGGTCCGCTCTGGATGTGCCGGTGTTTCATCCCCATGCTGCGGGAGAGCGAGTCCGGGCGCATCATCAACTTCACCAGCGGCCTGGGGCGGCTCACGCCGCCGCGCATGGGACCCTATCCCGCGTACAGCATCTCGAAGACCGCCCTGAACGGGCTGACCAGGGTGCTGGCCGGCGAGCTGGAGGGGACGGGCGTCATCGTGGTGTCGGTGGATCCGGGCTGGGTGCGGACGGACATGGGCGGGCCGGGCGCGCCGCTGTCGGTCGAGGAGGGCATCGAGACGCCGCTCTGGCTTGCCACCGCCCCGGCCGAGGAGATAGAGACCGGCTGCCTCTACAACCAGAAGCAGGTCATCACCTGGTGAGGCGGAGCGCGGATTCGTGCTTGACCTTCGCGCCGCCCCGCGGCATAATGGGCACATATCCGGATAGCTCTGACATGGAGGACGCAGCGGAGATGACGCCTTAGCGCAACGGCAAGCGCCGACGGACCGCGCTCGCGGGTATGGCTCGCGTGCGTCCACTGGTGGTCCGTCTCGGGCTGGTTGCTACCGTTGGCCGGGGTCTCTCCCTGACACAGATAGGTGACGACGCAGGCCACGGGCGACCGTGGCCTTTTTCTTTGCCTCTCGGCAGGGCCCTNNGTGCGTCTGGCGTGCCGGACTCACCCCGTTTCTTCAGCAGGCTGCCGAACGACGCTGTGCACACCGCTGCGGAGTCGGACGATGTTGCTGGCAAGTTTACAGAACGTCACGAAGCGCTACGGGGACCAGGTGGTCCTGCGCGAGGCTTCGTTCCAGGTCAGTTCCGGACAGAAGGTCGGGCTGATCGGCGCGAACGGGTCGGGCAAGACGACCATCCTGCGCATCCTGACCGGCGCGGAGCAGCCCTCCGAGGGCAACGCCGTCGTGCGGCGCGGGGTGCGCCTGGGCTACGTGCCGCAGCACGTCGAGGCCGACGATGAGGCGGGGGTGATGGACTTCGTGCTGGCGGACTACAACCGTCTGGCCGCCCGGCTGCGCGAGCACGAGCAGCGCCTGGCCGGCGCCTCCGGGGGCGAGCTTGACGACGCCATGCGCGCCTACCAGCGGGTGCGGGACGAGTTCGAGCGCCGCCACGGATACGACTACCCCCGCCGGGCGGAGGCCATGCTGGACGCCATGGGCCTGGCCGGGCGGATGGGACAGAAGGTCGGCTCGCTCTCGGGCGGGGAGAAGAACGTGCTGGCCCTGACCAGGGCGCTGCTGCGCGAGCCGGACCTGCTGCTGCTGGACGAGCCGGCCAACCATCTGGACTACCTGGGCCTGGCGTGGCTGGAGGATTTCCTGGCCCGCTCGAAGGCGGCGATGCTTCTGGTCTCGCACAACCGCTACCTGCTGGACCGGGTGGTGGGACGCATCCTGCACCTGGAGGGCGGCCGCATCGCCTCCCACGAGGGCAACTACTCCTCCTACCGGGCCGAGCGGCTGCGGGGGCTCATCGCGCAGCAGGAGGACTTCGTGGCGAACCAGAAGCGGCTGGCCCAGCTCGAGGCGCTCGTCGAGCGATTCGCCAACATCGCCCGGGGCAGCAGCGACCCGGCGTGGGGCAGGCGACTGCGCGCCCGGCGAAAGCAGCTCGAACGCGAGAAGGCCCAGGCCGTCGAGAAGCCCACGCTCGGGCCCAGTGCCATCCAGCCGGACTTCTCCACCGACGCCAGCCGCGCCACCGTCGCCCTGCAGGTGCGCGGCTACAGGCGGGCCTTCGGCAGGCTGAAGCTGTTCGAGGACGTGGACGTGCAGATCAACTGCGGCGAGCGGGTGGCGCTGGTCGGCCCGAACGGGTCCGGCAAGACGACGCTGCTGCGGGACGTAGTCGAGCACGGCGCCTGGGAGCACCCGGTGATACGCATCGGTCCGAGCCTGACCGTCGGCTACTGCGCGCAGCAGCAGGAGGTGCTCGATTCCGACCGGACCGTCATCGAGGAGATACGTTCGGTGGCGCCCATGGGCCGGAAGGAAGCGTGCGGCATCCTGGCGCGCTTCCTGTTCGGGCCGGAGGACGTTCACAAGCGCGTCTGCGAGCTGTCCGGCGGGGAGCGCAACTGCCTGCAGCTTGCCCGGCTGATGGTCGAACGGCCGAACTTCCTGATCCTCGATGAGCCGACCAACCACCTGGACATCCGGGCGCGGGAGGCCGTCGAGGACGCGCTTGGCGAGTTCGAGGGCACGCTCCTGGTGGTCAGCCACGACCGCTACTTCCTGGACAAGGTGGTCGGGCGCGTGCTGGAGGTCCGGGACCACGGCCTGGTTTCCTATCCGGGCGGGTTCACCGCCTTCTGGGACAGGCGCAAGCGCCTGGCCGCGCGCGCGGACGGACGCATCGCGCGACGGCGGAAGGAGCGCCGCCGCGACGGCCGCCAGCAGGTCCGGCCGTCCGTCGAAGCACTGGAGCGGCGCATCAGCGAAGCGGAGCAGGAGAAGCAGCGGCTCGAACAGCGCATCGAGCAGGCGCTGAGCAGGCGTGACCGCCGGGAGGCCCGCCGCGCGTCCCGGCGGCTGGACCATCTGAGCGAGCGGCTCGATGCGCTCTACGAGGAATGGCTCGAGGTGAGCGAATAGCAGGGGCGGCTTTGCCTCCCCCGGGCGGCCCCGCTATGATGGGCAACCAGGCCGCTCAGAAACGGGTAGGTCCGGCACGCCAGGCGCACGGCGCGTGAACATCTCGCCGGACAAGGCGCGGCGGGACGCCGCACTTACCCGGTCAAAGAACGGCCGCCGCAACACCGCGAAGCTCTTTGGGCAGGCTGCTGTGAGATGGGCAAGGGAAGCGAAAGCATCAGGATAGTGGCGCGCAACCGCCGGGCGCGGCACGAATACGAGGTCGAGGACACCTGCGAGGCGGGCCTCGTGCTGCAAGGGACCGAGGTGAAGAGCCTGCGCCAGGGCAACTGCGACATCAGCCAGGCGTTCGCCCGGCCGCGGGGCGACGAGATGTACCTGCTCGACATGCACATCGCCCCCTACGATCAGGGCAACATACGCAACCACGAGCCGAAGCGGCCGCGCAAGCTGCTGCTGCACCGGCGGGAGATAAACCGGCTCGTAAGCCAGTGCACCCAGCGCGGTTACACCATCATCCCCCTGCGCGTTTACTTCCGCGGCGGCTACGCGAAGGTCGAGATCGGCCTGGCTCGCCACAAGAAGCAGTGGGACAAACGGCGGAAGAAGGAGGAACGCCAGCGCCGCGAGGACGCCGAGCGCGCCCTGGGACGACGGCGACGGCCGGATTAGACTCACCACGGAGGCACAGAGGACACGGAGAACGACAACGGCGGGGCTAACCACAACGACACAACGGGTACGACGAAAGGCCCAGCAAGATAGAGGGCATGAGTGCGGCAAACAGAGCCGGGCCTGATTGCAGAGCGGGCTGCGCCCCATGCCGCATCTCAGACTTCAGAATTCATACTTCTTCCCGCAGGTCCAGGTGGGCCCGTTCCTCCTCCGTCAGTTCGAGATCGAGCGCGGCGGCGTCGTCGGCCAGTTCCCGACGGTTGGCGGCACCTATCAGCGGGAAGACGTTGAGCCCGGAGTTGAGCACGAAGGCCAGGGCAATCTGCGGCACGGAGACGCCCCGCTCCGTTGCCAGCTCGTGCGCCCGGTCCAGCCGCCGGAAGTTCTCCTCGTAGCAGAAGCCCCGCACGCACGAATCGGACAGCTCGTCCCGCAGCTCCTCGTAGTTGCCCGACGTGAGCCGCCCGGACAGGAACCCGCGGGCCAGGCTGGACCAGGCGAGCACAGGCATCTGCGTCTGGCGGTAGTACTCACGTGCAGGAATGCCCTCCGGCCCGCCGATGCCCATGCACCCGGCCCACGCCTCGCCGTACTGGACGGCCAGGCTGAAGTTCGGGCTGCTGGCGGCGAAGGGGGTAAGGTCGCGTTCCTGCGCGTAGCGGTTGGCTTCCCGGATGCGCTCGTGGGTCCAGTTCGAGCCGCCGAAGGCGTTGGTCAGCCCCTCCGCCCGCAGCTCATTCAGCGCCTCGACGACCGGCCCGACGGGCACGGCGGGGTCGTCACGGTGCAGCAGATAGACGTCCACGTAGTCGGTGCGCAGGCGGTTCAGCGATTCCTCCAGGTCGGCCCTGATGGCCTCCGGGTTCACGCGCGGCCCCTCCGGTCCGTGGTGGGCGCCCTTGCCCACTATGACCACGTCCTCCCGGACGCCGCGGGACTCGACCCATTCGCCGAGGGGGCACTCGACGCCCTCTCCATAGACGTGGCCGGTGTCGAAGGCGTTGAAACCCATCTCGAAGGCCACGTCCGCCAGGTCGCTTCCGTCCTCGCTGCGGCCTGCGGTCCCGGCGCCCAGGATCAGGCGGGAGACTGGCTTCTCAACGCCCTCTATCTGTCCGTAGTCCATTCTCGTTGCTCCAGCATTGGAAGTTGCGCGGCTACTCCGTCGGGTATTCCAGTCCCCACTGCTGCCGCAGGCGGTCCATGGTCAGCATGATGGTCAGGGACTCGTCCAGTGTCATGTCGGGGCTCTCGGTCAGGCCCTCGCGCAGGCACCGGCTCACCTCGGCGGCCTCGTAGTTGTAGCCGTTGCCTTCGTGGGGCAGCTCCATCTGCTGTTCGCCGTCGCCCCTGCGCACTGTCAGTTGCGAGGGCCGGAAGAAGGGGGAGTGGACGTGGATCATGCCTTCGGTGCCGAAGATCCATGCCTCCGACGGCGTCCGGGTGCGCACGGCGCAGGTCAGCACGCTGAGCGAGCCGTCCGCCTGGCGCAGGACCATTCCTGCCTGCTCATCCACGCCGGTCTCGCCGATGTCCGCCAGGCCGCCAACCTCCTCGGGCGGCCCGCCGTAGACCATGGAGGCGAAGGAAATCGTATAGCAACCCACGTCCAGCAGCCCGCCGCCGCCCATCTCGGGGTTGAGCAGCCGGCCCTCGGGGTCCCAGCCGCTACGGAAGCAGAAGTCGGCCTTCACCATCTGCACCTGGCCGACGGCCTTCTCCTCCAGCAGGTCGCACAGCTTACGCGTGCCGGGGATGAACCGCGACCACATGGCTTCCATCAGGAACAGGCCGCGCTCCCGGGCACAGGCAATCATCCGTCGCACCTGCCGGGCGTTGATGGCCAGGGGCTTCTCGCACAGCACCGGCTTGCCGGACTCCATGCACAGGATGGTGTTGTCCATGTGGAACACGTGCGGCGTGGCCACGTAGACGACGTCCACGTCCGGGTCTTCGGCCAGCGCCCGGTAGGAGGCGTGCCGCCGCGGCACCCGCCACTCCTCGCCGAACCGGTCGGCCGTCTCCTGCGCGCGGGAGCCGACGGCCACCAGCTCCGCGTCTTCCAGGTAAGTGAGCCCCTCGGCAAACTTGCCCGCAATGTGCCCCGTCCCAATGATGCCCCATCTCGTCTTGTTCATGCTGCTCCTCCCTCAGATGCAGGTATGCCCTCTGGGCTTAGGCATTCGCGCGGCCCTCGGCCAGCGCGTCGCGGCGGCTTTCGATGAGCGACAGCAGTTCCGCATCGGCTTCCGGCTCCAGGCCACAGTGCTCGGTAAGCACGTCGCCGAAGCTCAGCGCGGTCTCGCGCTCCCGGCGGGCTATCATAACGGCTGCGGCCACGCCCGTGGCGTAGGCGCGCGGCTCGATGCCCTGCCCCGCCACGGTGCGCAGGCTGTAGATCAGCCGCTCCCACGGCTGGAGCTTGCGCA
>JABAOC010014063.1_pt2 | contig 13098 bp, 7 predicted proteins | sample 7062161 | NCBI WGS metagenome assembly JABAOC01 (sample SAMN14538625, study PRJNA623070) | marine sediment metagenome | biome: marine biome [ENVO:00000428]; feature: marine pelagic biome [ENVO:01000023]; material: deep marine sediment [ENVO:00002113] | place: India: Gulf of Khambhat ... | reverse complement strand
TAGACCAGGGGGATAAATATCAGGGTTAAAAAGGTGCCAAAGATCAAACCTCCGATCAATGTCAAGGCCAGGGGGATACGGATCTCGAATCCTTCGTTAAAATCCAGGGCCATGGGCACCAGTGCCAGCACCGTCGTAATAGAGGTCATGATGATCGGCCGCCACCTTATCTGAGCAGCACTCTTGATGGCCTCCATCTTAGACATTCCTTGTTTCTCGAGCTTTCCGATGTAATCAACAAGCACGATGGCGTTGTTGACGATGATACCGGAGAGAATGATCAGGCCGATGAGCACGATCACGTTTATTGACATGCTGAAGACCAATCCGACAATAACTACTCCGATAATACCAAGCGGGATGGTGAACATGATAATAAATGGTTTTTTAAAGGATTCGAACTGGGAGGCCATGACGAGATAGACCAGGAACACGGCAAGAAAGATGGCAAAGATCATGGAGGAAAAAGCCACATCTTGCTCTATGCTCTGTCCCGCTAGATAGATCGAGCATTCTGGACCACAGTCGATAGTTGCAGCTGCTTCCTTTACTTTTTCTTTGGCAGTATCCAGGGTAGTTCCGGAGATATTCCCGGTGATAACTGCTGATTTTTGCTGGAGGATACGGCGTATTTCTGCCGGACCTTCCTTAATTCGGATCTCTGCCAGGGCTTTCAGGGGGACCATCATGCCCAAACCGTTGCGGATATTGATCCGGCTGATCTTATCCACCCTGTCTCGGGAGTCCTCCGCGAGGCGTACCCTTATGTCTACCTCACGGTCGCTTTCTATGAAGCGCGTTGCCACGTCTCCCTCGATTTTATTCCTGATCTGGGTTCCTACAGAGTTTATGGTCATATTTTGAGAAGCGAGTAGGGCCCTGTTGAGAATTATCTGTATCTCTGGATAGCCTTCTTCCATGCTGGATTTCAGGTCGATGATTCCATCCACTCTCCTGATTTTTTCCAGGAGTTCGTCAGAGACCTGTTTGATCATCTCCAGGTCGTTTCCCGAAACCACGACTTCCAGTGGAGCTTTGAAAGAGAACATGCGGGGTTTGTAGACTTTTACTTGGGTTGTTGGGAACTTTTCTAGGTCGGCTCTGACCAGATCCATAACCCGATCTTCCTTTTTTCCCAAGATTCCCGGTTTCAAACGGAGGGTGAACTCGGAGAGGTTTTCCCGTTCTTCTTGAAAGGAGATGCCGCCCCTGGAGCCTCTTCCTATTAGCTCATAGATACTGTCTATTTCTTCGTGTTTTTTCAAGACCTCTGAAATATCTGTTATTATTGCCGTGTTTTCTTTAAGGGAGGTTCCAGGCTGAAACTCGACATTGATTAAGAACTCTCCCTGGGAGATGACCGGGATCAATTCCTGACCCATGAAGCGGGTCATGAAAATTGAGGTGAAAAATAGAATTATCACAGTGATAAAAATGATTTTTCTACGCTTAAAGGAGATATTCTGGGTTTTTTTATAAGAGAGATAAAGTTGGCTGTAAACCTTATCCACTGGCTTAAACAGAACTTTTAGCCATCTGGATAACAGTTGCTTAGAATTTTCGCGGCGCACGGCTGCACTGAGCATGGGAACGAGAGTCAGGGATACAACCAAAGAAGCTAGCAGAGAATAAGTCACAGTCAGGGCCATATCTTTAAAAAGCTGGCCCGCAATTCCCTCGACGAACACAATCGGAAAAAATACAGCTACCGTTGTGAAAGTGGAGGCAGTTACGGCTCTAGCGACTTCGGATGTTCCCTGCAAGGCAGCCTTATACGAGTCTGCGCCCTTTTCCCTGTAACGCTGGATGGACTCCAAGACAACTATGGAGCTATCAACCAACATCCCGATCCCGAGCGCCAACCCGCCGAGCGAGATTATGTTTAAGGAGATATTTGAGGAATACATCAGAAAGAATGTGATGATGATAGAAATTGGTATGGCAGTCCCGATGATCAGGGTACTGCGGAAGTTTTTCAAAAAGTAAAGCAGGACAAGAATGGCCAGTAAGCCTCCGATTAAGGCTGTTTTCTTGACTTCCTGGATGGTGTTTTTGATGAATTTGGATTGGTTGGTGATAATCAGATAATCCATGTTTCTGGGCTTCAGGATATTCGCTTGAACTACCTTCAGCTTGTCGGTGACAGCATTGGCCACAGAAACCGTGTTGGCGTCTGCAGCCCTGTAGATGGCGGCTTCGATACATTCTCGACCGTTTATGCGCGAGATGACTTTTCGTTCTTTATGGCCACGGTACACATCCGCAATGCTTGCCAGGGTTAGCTGGACGTTGCCTCGTTTTTCGATGATGATATCTTTTATTTCTCCCACTGTTGTGAACTGATTGACGGTCCGAACCAGAAACTGGCTATCTTTTTGTTTCAGAATCCCGGCCGAGAGGTTTACGTTTTCCTGCGCAAGACGGTTGGCTACAGTTGTAATAGGGATATTGAGGAGGCTTAGTTTTTGCTCGTCGATGTCGATGTGGATCTCGTCCTCCAGACCGCCTGATATGGAGCAAGCCGCAACTCCCTCGATACTCTCCAAGGCCTGCTTGACTTCTCTCTCTGCTATATAACGGATACGGGCCAGATCAGGATCGCCGGTCAAACCCAATCTCATGATGGGTTCCTGGTTAGGATCGTATCTGAGGATGACTGGCTTAGTCGCATCTCTGGGAAGACGAAGTAGATCCAGTTTTTCTCTAAGCTTCAAGGTGGCGAAATCCATGTTTGTCTGCCAGTCAAACTCAACCGTAACCTCGGAGAGCTCCGCACGGGAAACCGAAGAGATACGCACCACGTTGTCAACAACTCCGCAGGTCTCTTCAATTGGTTTGGAGATGATATTCTCTATTTCCGAAGGAGCGGTGCCCGGGTATTCCGTTTTGATGGTTAGGGTGGGATAGGAAATCTTTGGCAGTAAATTCAGGTTCAGTTTGGAATAGGCGATAAAACCAAAGATGAGTGCGGCAACTGTGAACATGAAGATGGATACCGGACGGTTGAGGGAGAATTTAACGATTTTCATTGGATAACGTCAACTCTTTGGCCGTCTTTGAGCCCTTCCACTCCAACTGTTACGATAACTTCACCCTCATCGAGGCCTTTTGTTACTTCCACATGGTCTTCCTCGAGGAGGCCGAGGAGGACCTCGCGCTGGGATACTTGACTTCGGTCGAGGACAAAAACAAAACTCTTGTTTTGTTTGTAGAGAATAGCTTTGCGAGGTATAACCAGGACATTCTCTTTCGTTCCGATAGCAATCTGAACTTCCACGAACATCCCCGGTTGCAGACGGAGAGAATTATCAACGACTTCGACCGTAACCTTTACCGTTCCCGTCTCGACATCGATCCGGGGATTGATCAACTTGACGTGGCCTTTGAAGACTAATCCCTTCAAGACCTCGGTGGTCACTTCCGCGGACATGCCGAGATCAAGCTTGATAGCATCAGAGGTGGGAACGAACACTCGGATCAGCAAAGGATTGAAATCTTCGATCGTGTATACCTGGGTGTTGGCATTAACACGATCTCCTGTTTCGATGAGCCTTTCGGTGATGTAGCCTTCAGAAAGTGCCCGAATTTTAGTCCAGTTCAGCTGGAGCTGGAGATTATTGAAATCCTCAACGCGGTTCTTATATTCCAGTTGCCTTTGTTTGTACTGTGCTTCTGTGGCTTGGAACTCCTGCTCGGAAACGAGCGAGCGCTTGACAAGCTCTTGACTGCGGATGTAATTCTTTTCTGCTTCCTCAAGGTTCAGTTTGGCCTGGTCCAGTTGGATCCTTGCTTGGTTGTAGCTGATCATGATTTCCTTGTCATCGAGTTCAGCCAAGATGTCGTTTTCTTTAACATAATCTCCTTCTTCCCTCACGATCTTCTTGACATAAGCTGAGAGATAAGAGTATATCTCGACTTTGCGTTCGGGCTCGACGATGCCGTTGAGGACGAGATAGGAGTTTAGGTTTTGGCGTTGGACAGGCGCCACACTCACTGGAACCGCTGGACCTCCGCCACCCTGAAATCGGGCAAGGACATCCGGAATCTGGTCCTTCGGAATGCGTCCTGATTTTATGGCCTCTTTCACGCGGTCTGGTATGTCAAGCTTATCAACATCGATCTCTTTGCCATCCTGAGATTTAGCTCCGGGCTTTTGGCTAGGCCTGCCCTGAGGGTCTCCCTTATCTGGGGCTTTTTCAGCTTGTTCGTTTTCGTTTGGACTTGTTCTCATGTTCGTGCCGCTGTCTTCGGATTTTTTGCAGCTAACAGCTAGAGCCAGGAACATGATCATTATTATGATGTATAGTTTTCGCATAATCACTCACCTAACAAAACTTGGTAAATTATTCTTTGCAAAAAGCTTTCTCTTTCTTGCTTGACGACTGCAATAGTTATCTTATCGATTTTATTTTTTATTTCATTATTATCGAATAGGTAGAGCTCTTCTGTATGTAACTTATATTTTTAGACGAAAACAAATCCAATTTCTTCCATAATTTCAACCATAATTCATAATTAATTTATGATATAGAATTCTGTTTTCGTATACAAATCCCGGAGGCAGTCAAACCTTCCTAATCCCAGCTGCCGGGCATTTGAAGGGAACTGGCCGTAAATCTTCCTCTGTTGTCGAAAATTATTATCTTCTTAGAAAATGTCGATGCTAATACAAGTTCATTCTTTCCCCTGAGGTCTGTTGGCTACGTTAGGTCTATTTTTAGGGCAATGGACCTTGATGTTTTGGGTGTGAAAGGAATGTTTTAATAATCATCAACGTAAGTGCAGAATAACCAATAAAGCCGTGAACTGTCAGCGGAGTATTTGTTGAGCCAAGAATCATCAAGGTTGTCGATATTATATCCAAACCGAGTCCTTAACCCTGGAACAAGAGGACAGCATTCGTGACCAGCGTCTTTTTTTTTCGATTATGAATGCCGTTGTGTAGAATATAAGAGCCAGCACTACAATCCGTGTTCCTGCAATAAGTGTCGGATTCATCGTTAAACCATCTTTCGAAAAAATAAAGTTAATAGCTGATTAAAAACGGAAAAGCCAAGTGAATACGATGTGTCTCTTGGCTGCGGGGCGGAAAAAGCTGGCATTCGAGAATTCAGCGTAAAGAGTGTTTGTTAAGTTGTTTATGATAATTCCAAGCTGCTGCGGGAAAGAGCTGTTCTTGAAAAGCTTAACCCCTGTTCGCAGAGAATGAACCGTAAAGCTAGGTAAAAACGGACCGATGGGATTTGTTCCCAGGTCAACATCTTTTCTTCTTCCATTATGGCGGACATGATATTCCACATAAAACAGATCATTGGGAAATGTGTAACGGATATTAAGATTAAATCTTGATCCGTATGTATCCGCATACTTCAATTCCGGGTTGGCTAGATTCTTAGATGTCAAATAAGAGTAGCTGGCGGTCGCAGAGAGACCAAAATCCAGGTTAACCTGACCAATCATCTCAACTCCCTGCATCAGTATTTTGTCGACATTGATATTCTTGTACTCTGCAAGTCTTCCTAACCACTCTCCTGTAGAGATGATCTGGATCCCGTTATGGACCATATTCCTGAAATACGAGCCTTCAACATAAAAATTTTTCAGCTTGTAGCGTAATGAAAAATCAAGATTAAAATTCGTCTCCGGCTTCAGGTCAGGATTCCTAATCTGAAAACCGTTTCCGTCCGGGGTCACTCCTTGGTAAAATCTCTCAGGGAGGTTTGCGGAACGAAATCCTCTTCCTAACGAAAGCACTAGGTTCAAATTATTGGAAAGGTTATATATAAAATTGGCAGCTCCGACTAATGTGCTGTCTGTGCTGTTCACTAAAGGATCAGTGATGCCCTCTGTATCTTTCGTCTCTGCCTGCACATTCTGATAGCGCAGTCCCAAAATCACGGAGAATCTTTCAAAAAGGGAAATATCATCCTGCACAAACAGACCGAAGCTGCGAAAAGATGCGTTCGGAACCTTGGGAACATTATCCACATTAATCATGGGCGGCCCGAATCCGAATATCTCTGTTGTGTTTGTGTCTGTATTCTGCGAATCATCCTGAAAGAAATCCAAGCCGTAGGTCACAATATGCTTGTTAAAAAGAACCTTAGTCAGCTCCAGCCGCATCCCGAAAGTATCTACATCCGTGTAATTACTGGACTGAATATTGATGCCGGCGCCTGGGAAAAAAGGAATCACGATATTTGTATCAAAGGTACGCTCGTTGTTTAAGTAATAACCTGTGAAGCTTATGCCGTCAGCCATGAGAAATCTGAGAGAACGGTTTTCATATCGGAGCGTGAGTTTTCTCATTTTTTGATTAGGATAAAGAAGTTGGATCGTGGGATCTCCGGGAGCATAGACTGCAGGATCGACGTATCCAAAACCTGAATCCTTGCCCTTATAATTTTCATACTTCAGAGAAATATCATTACTGCCTGAAAAGCGATATCCTAGGAAAAAATTGAAATTACTGCCCTTTACTCCCGAGTCATTCACGAGGGTATCCTCTTTTAGTTCGATATTTCCGAACGTACCGGGTGGTGCATAATAATCCTGTGCGTTGCGGTATGACCCGTTGAACATAAAACCCAAGCGGCCGACATTGCCGTTGATATTCACGAAGCCCTTGTGCTGTTCATCTGCTGAACTGTAACGATATCCCAGATTCCCCGACACATTCGTGCCTTCTCGGTTGTAATCAGGCAAATATGTTAGTAAATTAATCACCCCCCCGATGGCTTCTGAGCCGTAGAGCACCGAGGACGGTCCTCGAACAATCTCCACACGCTGAAGTCCAGAAATATCAACAAGGGCCGGGATTTCTCCAAAGGCCTGAGTCCTGCGGGAATTGCTCAATCGAATTCCGTCTGACAATAACAGAATTCGCTGGCCGCGCAGCCCTCGAATAACAGGACGACCATGGTTAGCTCCGACACCGACAATGTCGGTGCCAGGCAGTTCTGGAAGGAGCTCGGAAACATTATTAGGCGCCGTCTTCTCAATCTTTTCCTGATTCAGCACGGTTACTGGCTGGGGAGCATCGAAAACGGTCTTTTTGGTTAGTGTGGCTGTGACAACAATCTCGTTATGCAAGACAAATTCGTGCTCCTCCCTTTCACTCTTCCGGTCGCTTTTTTCCTGTTTCTCGGCCTTTTCATCCTGGTTTTTCTGCTCTGCTTGCTTAAGCTCCACAGCAAGAACAGATACATTTGCGAATGTCAAAATTATTATTAATAAACTAAGCAACAATATGAAATTAGACGTTCGCTTTTTCATAGCTCCCTCCAAAAAATTCAAAATAAATTATATTTATAAAATTTATACAAATTATATACAATTATGCATGACAAACTCATGACAAACGAGGATTAATAGATAGGATTAAATCGAGGGAGCGTGACCTTTAGTATTCAAACCGATAGCCCTTGCCTCTTACAGAAAGAAAATGCTTGGGCTGCTCTGGATTGTCTTCGAAAAGCTTCCTGAATTTCAGGATAAAATTATCGACGGTCCGCGGTGTTGGAGCCACATCCATACCCCAGACTTCTTCTAGAATATCTGCTCTGGACAATGATTCATGGGAATGCTGTGTGAGGTAAATCAATAGCCTCATCTCTTTCTCTGACAGCACAACATCTCTCATGTTGCTCTCACACACTCTTGTTGTCGTATCAATCTTAAAGCCATTTATCACCAGAATCCTGCTGGAAGGGATACGGCGCCTGCTCTGACTTCGACGCACAAGGGCCTTGGATCTAGCCAAGAGCTCATATAAATTAAAGGGCTTGATCATATAATCATCTGCACCCGCGTTGAACGCGCTTATCCGAGAGGGAATATCGCCTTTTACTGTCAGCAACAAGACCGGCGTATCGTCCCCGCTTTTTCGGATTTTATTCAACAGCTGCTCGCCAGAGAGGCCAGGCAGTATAAGGTCCAAGATGATAAGGTCGTAGACTGCATCATGGAACAAATTTATAAAAGATTCGGATGAAGAAAAACATTTGGCCTGAAATCCACTTTTTTCCAGATGGATTTTGATCATATCCCTAATCAGTTCATCATCCTCAACGATAGCAACTTTATATTTCATTTTTTTTAGCTCTAGGGAGAATGATACGAAATTCGGCGCCCTTGCCTTCTCCTTCGCTGTAAGCTTCCAAATCTCCCCCCATTTTTCTGGCCAATTGTCTTGAAATATACAAACCCAATCCTGTCCCCTGGCGCTTAACCGGCAATTCTTCATCGAGATATTTGTAGGCCTCGAAGATAGTTTCAACGAAATGAGGGCGAAATCCGGGACCGTTGTCTTTTATGACGATAACGGCTTTATTTTTGTAGCTAACGCTGTCAACTTCTAAAAAAGGAGAGGTAGCACAATATTTGACGGCATTGTCTGTAATATTATCCAGGATTACCTTCAGGGCGTTAACATCTGTGCGCAGGATTATTCTGTTATCCTTATTAAACTTATAGATGATTTTTGCCCCCGCAAGCCTAGAGGAACCCTCGGAAAAATAATCTATAACAAAATCAATCAGGTTTATATCGACACGTCTTAAGCTTATCTCTCTCCTTTCTAATTGATAACCGGATAAAATATTTTCTGCCAGCTTTTCTTGTTTTTCTATTTGCCCAAGGGCTATATCGATATACAGAGCTAGTTTTTCCGAATCAACAGCTCCGGCCTTAAGATTTTCTAAGAAAGCTTTGATGCCGGTGATCGGAGTTTTGATTTCGTGGGCAGAACGCTCCCAGAAAGCATTGACTTCTCTTGCAGTGCGCTTCTCTAGACGGATGAATCGATAAAGAAAAACCGTACTGACTAATACAATAAGAATCAGAACACTGGCTTCACCAACCAGCATGAGGTTCAAGCTGCTGGTCTTGCTTTCGATTTGTTCAAGAATTTTAGCTCGAACCTTGAGACACAGCTCCGGCCATTGTGGCTCGAGAGGGCGAGAAAATAGACTGCTGCCTGATTGACAAGCAATAACTTCAAAGCGTGTATCTTCTTTAAAGACGCCTGGTGAGGGCTGGTGACTCCCGTCTGTTCCCAGTTTGGATACTATAAATCTTAAGTCCGCCTCCAGTTTGTCATAGCGGTAAAGACGCTGCTGCTGAATGGAGTTGCGGATAAAAATCGACCACCAGACGACCAAAGATCCAAGAGCAAGGATGGAAAGGATGAAGATAAAATGATGACCGTGAGCTTTTAATATTTTTAGAGCTTTCTTAAATTTCCAAAGAAATCTTATCATAATGATGGACACTTTAAATATTATAACAAAATCAGAATATTTATTAAGGTGTAGAGGATGTCAAACTTTTCAGGTCTAAAACTCAAGGAGAAAAGAGTGTGGAGTATATCCGGATGATCTATTATAAAAGCTATATATATTCTTAAAATGTCATTTCGAGCCCTGGAAAGGCGTGGCAATTCGTCATTGCCAGCTAAGGATGGCAATCTAAACATTTTATCATTAGATACACAGCTTGTTCAGAGTAAAGCGAAGGAATTTTCTCGGCTATTCGCGGTGACTCTGGAATAATTGCGTTTGTATTAATTTGTCTGGGGAAAGAAGAAGTGTGGAGTTTGCGAGAGATATAGAAAAGAGAATTATCCGTTTAACACTACAGGCAGAACCTGTGAAAAATTTGAATTTTCGTAAGATAGGGAACTAGCTGCTGGATGATGCATCAGTTGAAGTTACTTATTTGCAGGAATTTGCTTTTTTAGGTTGCGGTTATTTTCCCCCGATTTTTGCTTCGTTACTGGCCGGCTACGGTCAGCTCTTTTACTTTTATTGTCGGGCCGGCTAGGGGACTCCGGAAGTCAAGGTCATTGCCGACCATTTCTATGTTATTCAGGATTTCACCAAGGTTCCCAGAGATGGTAATTTCTGAAACTGGATAGACGATTTCTCCTTTTTCAACCCATAAGCCGAATGCTCCTCTAGAGATATCGCCAGTTACAGGATTGAGTCCATGCCCGATGGTTCTGACAAGGATTAAGCCCTTTTCCAAGGAGGAGATGATTTTTTCTAGGGAGATTTTTCCGGCTTGGAGATAAAAATTGCCGGGGCTCACACCTGTTCCAGTTGAGCTTCCTGTTGATTTGAGCTTCAGTTTCCGGGCTGCGTAAGTATTGCACAGGTAGTTTTTAAGTATTCCCTTATCCACAACCAGAGTTTTTTGACTCGGTGCGCCTTCTGCGTCAAAAGGTCTTGTTCCCAGCCTCCCGGGCATAAGGCCATCGTCATAAACAGTCACTTTTTCATTCCCGATCCTTTCTCCAAGCTTATCGACCAAGAAGGAAGTTTTCTGGTAGATAGAAACTCCAGAAACACAGGCAAAGAGAAAACCAAGGAGCCAGGAAGTCATGGTGGGTTCAAAGATAACAGGAACTTTTTGTGTCTTTATCTTCCTAGGTTTAATTTGCCTCACAGTTCTTTCCACTGCTTTCTTGGCAACCTCTTCTGGCGATTCTAACTCTCTGAAATGGAGCTTTGAGGATGACCAGTAGTCTTCAACTTGGCTGTCCGTAGCTCCTGCCAGCAAGCCGAGGCTTAGTCCACAAAATGTTTGCTCATATTCCTCGAGGAAACCGTTCGAGTTTGCAAAAATTACTCTGATTTCCCTGGTTTCAAAGCTTGCCCCGTGGGAGTTTGTGATTCTTTTATCCTCAAGAGCGATTTTTTCTGTCTCTTTAGCCAGAGAAATCTTTTTTTCCGAATCAAGGTTTGGGATTTCAGGGTCAAAAAGCTTTAAGGAAGGGATATCAATCTTTTTCTTTGACGGAGAGGGAAGGCCCGAAAATTCATCAGGGCTGGCCAGGATTGCCCTCTTTATAGCATTTTTCACAAGATGCTCGAGTGTCTCTTGGGAAAGATCTGAAGAAGAGGCAAAGGCAGTTTTTTTATCCTTGATGACTCTCAAGCCCAAAGACCTGGAACCTGCCTCAACCAGGTTTTCTATTTTTCCCAATCTTACATCGACGCTGAATTCATGGCTATCAAGGATGGATATTTCCACTTCATCCGCTCCTTTAGCTTTTCCGAGAGCCACCAGGCTTTGTGCCAGTTCTTTGAGCTTGGTTGGTTTAGTTTCCCTTTTCACTATTGACCTCCCACCGTCATCCTGGAGATTTTTATCGTGGGGCAGCCATCGACAACCGGAGCAGCCTGGCCTTCTTTTCCGCAGGTTCCTGTTTGGAGACCGAATTTAAGGTCAGAGCCGATCATTACAATATTTTTTAAGATATCAATATTGGTTCCGATAAGAGTTGCCTGCTTCACAGGCGCAGTCAGTTTTCCGTCTTCTATAAGATAGCCTGAGCTGACTGAAAAGGTGAACTTTCCCGAATCTTCCACCTGACCTCCCAGGAATTTGTGGGCATAAAATCCCTTTTCCACAGATTTAATGATTTCATCAGGGGAGTGCTCTCCTCTGTCTATGAAGGTATTGCTCATCCTTGGAATAGGAATGCTTGAATAGTCTTGTCTTCGGCCGTGACCAGTGAGAGGTCTTCTCATCAATTTGGCAGAAAGCCTATCTTGGAGAAGACCCGCCATTTTTCCTTTTTTGATGAGAAGAGTTTTCTTGGGGATTGTTCCCTCATCGTCAATATTATATGAGCCTCGAAAATAAGGGATAGTGGGATCGTCATAGATCGTAACTTGGCTGCTGCCTACTTTTTTTCCCATTTTATTCCAAAAGATTGATGTTTTTTTTCGATTAAAATCTGCTTCGAGCAGATGCCCAACCGCTTCATGAACCAAAACTCCGCTGTGACCTGGGGCAAGTACCACGGGCATCTCCCCGGCTGGTGGCAAGGCTGCATCAAGAAGCTCCAAGGCTTCCTTGGCTGCATCTTGACCTATTTCCTTGGGAGTGAGGTCTGTGGAGAAATATTCCATGCCCACTCTTCCTCCTCCTCCAGAGAAGCCCGCCTCTCTTTTGTCTCCTTTTTCAGCAACTGCTAGGCAGGCCAGTTTGATGAGGGGACGAACATCGGATACCTTTAATCCTTCTGAATTGAGAATGGTGACGAACTGGGTGTTATCAAGAAGAGAAGCCTTGACTTTCTTTATTTTTCGGTCGAAACTCTGGGCAGAATGATAGGTTTCTTTGACGATGGATATTTTTCTCTCTAAAGACTCCTTATGAGGGGACTCTTGGATTGGATAAAAGTTATGATGATACTGGACAGGATTCAGGGTTGAAGTCTTCCTCAACGGGTAGCTTGAGGCGATAGAGGCTGCAGTAAGGGCAGCTTTTTTAATTTTTTCAAAGGAGAGGTCATTGGTGTAGCCGTATCCTGTTTTTTCGCCGGATAAAACTCTTATTCCCAATCCAAGACTGATACTCTCTGCAGTCTCTTTGATGATATCTTCTTCCATGTTGATAAAATTGTAGATTTTATACTCCAGGTATATTTCTGAGAAATCGGCGCCTCGGGAAAGCGCGATATTCAAGATATTTTGGAGGTCTCTCGGAGAAAGGTTAAAGTGATCTTCAAATGCGAGAGAGGGTGGATTTTTCATTGAATTCGAGAAATTCTTTCCTTTTCGCTCAACAGATTTCCTGATTTAGGATCTACAGCATAACAAGCGCCATCCTTGATTTGAGTGAAAACCTTCCCGGCTGCGTTTGGATTGCCTGCAAGATGAGGGGCGTCAAGAAGGCCTTTGTGAATGGCCTGGGCGAGGTTTTTGGGATCTGTCCAAGGATCCTTGTCTTTGCCAGCAGCCAGGTTCTTAAGTGCTTGGAGAAGGTATTTTGCTTCTTTAACAAGCTCTTCCTTTCTTTCTTTTATCCTCGGATCACCAAGAATATGAGGCACACCCAAAGAGAAATTATTTATGATTCCGTGCGTAATTTTGGCACTTTCAATTATATCTTGTGGAGTTGCTGCATGGTCTGCTTCACAAAATCCAACTACATGGACTATTTTTGGTTCCAGGGTCATCTGGAACAAACAAGAAGAGGAGAGCTGCCCTTTGGCAACATCAGGATCAGGAGAAAGGCAAGATAAACCTGTTCTTGTCTGGCGAATACTCGTAAAGGTTTTATCATGAAGAGATTCGATAAGCTCTA
>JABAOC010005304.1_pt5 | contig 13100 bp, 8 predicted proteins | sample 7062161 | NCBI WGS metagenome assembly JABAOC01 (sample SAMN14538625, study PRJNA623070) | marine sediment metagenome | biome: marine biome [ENVO:00000428]; feature: marine pelagic biome [ENVO:01000023]; material: deep marine sediment [ENVO:00002113] | place: India: Gulf of Khambhat ... | reverse complement strand
CTCGCCGCCGCCGCACCACGACATCTACTCCATCGAGGATCTGGCGCAGCTGATCTTCGATCTGAAGCAGGTGAATCCGCGCGCGCTGGTGTCGGTAAAGCTGGTCTCGGGTCCGGGTGTGGGCACGATCGCCGCCGGCGTGGCCAAGGCCTATGCCGACCTGATCACCATCGCCGGTTACGACGGCGGCACGGGCGCAAGCCCGCTCACATCGGTGAAGTATGCCGGCACGCCTTGGGAGCTAGGTTTGACAGAGACGCACCAGACGCTGCGTGCGAACAATCTGCGCGACAAGGTGAGGCTGCAAGCCGACGGGGGCCTCAAGACTGGTCTCGATGTGATCAAGGCCGCAATCCTCGGCGCCGAAAGCTTTGGCTTCGGTACCACGCCGATGATTGCGATGGGCTGCAAGTATCTGCGCATCTGTCATCTCAATAACTGCGCGACCGGGGTAGCGACACAGCACAACGTGCTGCGCCTACGCCATTTCAAGGGCGAAGTGGAGATGATCATGAACTATTTTCGCTTCGTCGCCGAGGAGGTGCGCGAGTGGATGGCGCGACTGGGCGTGCGGTGCTTGCAGGACCTCATCGGTCGCACCGATCTTTTGACCATACTGCCCGGCGAGACGGAAAAGCAAAAGCGCCTCGACCTGCGTCCGATCCTGGCGAATGGCGAAATCGCCTCGGAGAAACCGCAGTTCTGTCAGGTTGCGCGCAACGAGCCCTTCGACAACGGCGAGCTTGCCGAGCAGATGGTGAGCGATGCGTTGTCGGCGATCGAGCAGAAGTCGGGCGGTGAGTTCAGTTACCGTGTACGCAATGTCGACCGTTCCATCGGTGCCCGGCTGTCGGGGGAGATCGCACAACGCTACGGCGATCACGGGATGGCGGATGCCCCCATCACCATGCGCTTGCAGGGCACCGCCGGCCAAAGCCTCGGTGCCTGGAACGCCGGTGGCCTGTATCTCACGCTGGAAGGCGATGCCAACGACTATGTGGGCAAGGGCATGGCGGGGGGCAAGATCGTCATCTACCCGCCGGCCGGCAGCCATTTCCGCAGCGAGGAGGCGGCGATCATCGGTAACACCTGCCTCTATGGCGCTACGGGTGGCAAGCTGTTCGCCTCGGGCATCGCCGGCGAGCGCTTTGCCGTGCGCAACTCCGGCGCCATCGCCGTCGTCGAAGGTGTCGGCGACCACGGCTGCGAATATATGACCGGCGGCGTGGTGGCCGTGCTCGGCCGCACAGGCGTGAACTTCGCCGCCGGCATGACCGGTGGTGTCGCGTTCGTCCTCGATATCGACAACAGTTTTGTCGACCGCTACAACCACGAGCTGGTCGACATCCACCGCCTGACGACCGAAAGCATGGAGGCGCATCGCAACTACCTAAGGCGCATCATCGAGGAGTTCGCAACGGAGACCGGCAGCCCCTGGGGACAAACGATTGTCGAGGACTTCGACGATTATGTCGGGAAGTTTTGGCTGATCAAGCCAGTCGCCTCTGACCTTGGCGCGCTGATCGATACCCTGCGTGAGGCCGCCTAGCCACGTGACCCATGAGCCGTTAGCCGTCAGTCGGATAAGCCCCGCTCGCCGGTAACGCGTGCCCATCTCACTTTTCACGATTAACGACTCACGGACATATGCCCATTCATCCGCTCCAGTTCATCGAATTACCGCGCCAGGATCCGGACAAGCTGCCGTTCGAGACGCGCGTGCGCCACTGGAGCGAGATCTACGGCCAATACGATGCGGGCACAGCGGCAGCCCAGGCAGCCCGCTGCCTGCACTGCGGCAATCCCTATTGCGAGTGGAAGTGCCCGGTGCACAACTACATTCCCAACTGGCTCAAGCTGATCGCTGAAGGCAATCTGTTCGAGGCCGCCGAGCTCTCCCACCGTACCAACTCGCTGCCGGAGATCTGCGGGCGCATCTGTCCCCAGGACCGGTTGTGCGAAGGTGCCTGCACCCTGAACGACGGCTTTGGCGCGGTGACCATCGGCGCGGTCGAGAAATACATCACTGACGAGGCCCTGAAGGCCGGCTGGCGGCCCGATTTATCTGACGTCACGGACACCGGTAAGCGCGTCGCTATCGTCGGCGCCGGCCCGGCTGGTCTGGCTTGTGCCGACATCCTCGCACGCAATGGGGTGAAGCCGATCGTTTACGACCGCTATCCGGAGATCGGCGGGTTGCTGACTTTTGGCATTCCGCCTTTCAAGCTCGAAAAGGAAATCGTCCGTACCCGACGCACGCTGATGGAAGAGATGGGCGTCGAGTTTATGTTGAATACCGACGTCGGCGTGGACCTGCCGTTCGCGCAGCTCGTGGACGAATACGATGCGGTGTTCCTCGGTCTCGGCGCCTATACCTATATGAAGGGCGGCTTTCCCGGTGAGGACCTGCCCGGCGTGCACGAGGCGCTGCCGTATCTGATCGGCAACTGTAACCGCGTCATGGGACAGGAGCAGGACCCGCAGGCCTACATTGACTTCAGGGGTCAACGGGTGGCGGTGCTCGGGGGTGGCGATACTGCCATGGATTGCGTGCGCACTGCGGTGCGCCAGGGGGCGTGGCCCGTCAACTGCATCTATCGCCGTGACCAGGCCAACATGCCAGGATCCCGACGCGAGGTCGAGAACGCCAAGGAAGAAGGAGTGCGCTTTTTATGGAACCGTCAGCCGCTGGAGGTTGTGGGCAGCAGCCGGGTGGAAGGCGTCAAGGTGGTCACGACCAAGCTCGGCGCGCCGGACGAGCGCGGTCGTCGCCGGCCCGAACCTGTGCCGGGCAGCGAGGAGGTCATTGCGGTCGATGCCGTCGTCATCGCCTTCGGCTTTCGGCCGAGCCCGGCGCCCTGGTTTAGCGAGTTCAGCATTGAGGTCGACGGCCGCGGGCACGTGCGTGCCGGGCCCGAAAGCCGCTTCAAATATCAGACGACCAACCCGAAAGTCTTTTCCGGCGGTGACATGGTGCGCGGCGCTGATCTCGTGGTCACGGCCGTGTTCGACGGCCGTGGCGCAGCCGAAGGCATCATGGACTATCTCGGCGTCTCGTAAGACTAAACGATCAAAAACTCAATACAGAGACGCAAAGGCGCGGGAGTGGTGCAGGGATGCATCGTTTACGCAGCGGAGGATGCAAAGGACGCGAAGAAGAGATCGAAAAAGCGAAAACCTCCCAACACGGCTGCTGCGCCTATAATTTATCGCCACGCCTACGATATATTTGCATGGGAACATAGCGTGCGTCGCAGGGCCTTGCGCTTGAGTGCTCGCTGTAAGGACGTGGTGCGGCGATCGTGCGATGCGAAGTACGTGGGAGCAATTTAGCTGCATTTGAATTACCTTTGCGTCTTGGTGTTGGAAGTTTTCGGATGTCCGAGCTGAAGAACGATCGTCTGTTGCGTGCCCTGCTGCGGGAACCGGTGGATATGACGCCGGTGTGGATTATGCGCCAGGCGGGGCGCTATCTGCCGGAGTATCGCGCCACCCGTGAAAAGGCCGGCGATTTCTTGAGCTTGTGCACCAACCCCGAGCTCGCCTGCCAGGTGACGCTGCAACCGCTGGCGCGCTTCGCGCTCGATGCGGCGATTCTTTTTTCCGACATCTTGACCATCCCCCAGGCCATGGGCCTGGGACTGTATTTCGCCGAAGGCGAAGGACCGCGCTTCGAGCGGCCGCTGCGCGGCGAGCGTGATATTGTCGCCCTGGCGGTACCGGACCCGGAGCGCGAGCTGCGCTACGTGCTGGACACCGTCCGCTTGCTCAAGCGCGAGCTCGCCGGGCGCGTGCCCCTGATCGGTTTCGCCGGCAGCCCCTGGACCCTGGCCACCTACATGGTCGAGGGTGGCTCGTCGCGCGATTTCACGCGCGTGAAGACGCTCATGTATGAGCAGCCCGCGCTCATGCACCGTCTACTGCAAACCCTGGCGGAGGCGGTGACGCACTACCTCAATGCCCAGGTCGACGCCGGCGCACAGGCGCTGATGATCTTCGATACCTGGGGCGGCATACTGACGCCGCGCGACTACAGGCTGTACTCGGTCGATTACATGGCGCGCATTTGTGCGCAGCTGCGCCGCGAGAGCGAAGGCCGTCGGGTGCCGGTGATTCTCTTCAGCAGGAACGCGACTGCCTCGCTCGAGGTGCTGGCCGCCGCCGGCAGCGATGCCCTCGGCGTGGATTGGACCATCGATTTGGGCGAGGCGCGTCGGCGCGTCGGCGAACATGTGGGCTTGCAGGGCAACATGGACCCGGCGGCGCTCTATGCCCCGCCGGCACGCATCCGCGAGGAGGTGGCTGCGGTGTTGGCGAGCTTCGGTCACGGCAGCGGCCATGTCTTCAACTTGGGCCATGGGATCGCACCCGATGTTGATCCCGAGCATCTCGCGGTGTTGGTCGATGCGGTTCACGAGCTGAGCAAGCAATATCACGGAGAGCGCAGCTTTGATATATAATTGATCGCTGGCCTGTTGCGAACCCGGAACAAGAACAACGTGAAGCTCGAAAGTCCTGAAAGCAACACGAATCGGTGAAACGCGCGTCGCCGTTACTTCAGATACCGTCAAGATGCTCTGTGCCAAGGGGCTCGAGATCCTTATCGAACAACCCACCGGCATCGACTCTCGTCATCAAACAGCTGCCAACGCCAGCGTCCCCACTTTGGGCAAGCGCGGACATCGTTACTTATAAGGATGCGTGCCAGAGCGGCATCCGGAATCAAATCTTCATAGCTTTAGTATTCTCAAAGCTGGGACATAGTCAGCGGTCTCAATCCAAGGGAGTCAGTCACGATGAAAATTGGAGTACCCAAAGAAATTCACCCGGGTGAAAAGCGTGTTGCAACAACACCCGAAGTTGCGGAAAGACTGCAAAAGCTCGGTTTTTCAGTTGCCGTGGAAGCCGGCGCCGGTGCGCAGGCCACTTTCCTGGACGATACCTACCGAGAAGCCGGGGTCGAAATTGTCGCTGATGCCAAATCACTCTGGGCATCATCTGATCTGATCCTCAAGGTGCGGGGTCCGGAGAAGCATCCGGAATTCGCCATCGACGAAGTCGAATTTCTGCAACCGGGTAGGACCTTGGTCAGTTTTATATGGCCCGCGCAGAATCAGGAGCTGATGCAGCGTCTGGCTGCCAAGAAGGTCACCGTGCTGGCCATGGACAGCGTCCCGCGGATATCCCGTGCGCAGAAGCTCGATGCCTTGAGCTCCATGGCCAATATTGCCGGCTATCGGGCGGTGATCGAAGCATCCCAGCACTTTGGCCGATTTTTCACCGGTCAGATCACCGCCGCCGGAAAGGTGCCCCCGGCCAAGGTCATGGTGATCGGTGCCGGCGTCGCCGGACTGGCGGCGATCGGCACGGCCAAAGGGTTGGGGGCGATTGTCAGGGCCTTTGACACACGGCCTGAAGTGAAAGAGCAGATTGAAAGCATGGATGCCGAATTTCTCGAGCTCGACTTTGAGGAAGAAGGTTCGGGTGTAGGTGGCTATGCGAAGGTGATGAGCGATGAGTTCATCAAGGCGGAAATGGAGCTCTTTGCTCGCCAGGCGATGGAGGTCGACATCATCATCACGACCGCCCTGATTCCGGGTAAACCCGCGCCGGAATTGATAACCGAGGCCATGGTCGAGACCATGCGCGATGGTAGCGTGATCGTCGATCTTGCCGCCGAACAAGGCGGTAATTGCACCCTGACCAAGCCGGGCAAGGTCATTAAGAAATACGGTGTCACCATCATCGGTTATACCGATATGCCTAGCCGAATGGCGGCCCAGGCGAGCCAACTCTATGCAAGCAATCTATACCACCTGCTGAGCGATATGTGCCCGGAGAAGAAGGGCGAGCTTGTCGTTAATATGGACGACGAGGTCATTCGCGGGACGACCGTTATCAAGGAAGGAGAAATCACTTGGCCGCCTCCGGCGCCAAAGATCTCCGCAGCGCCTCCGGCACCGGCTGAGAAACCGAAAGCAGCGCCGGAAGAGAAGAAAACACCCCTGCTGACGCCAGCCGTCAAAGCTGCCCTGACGGTCTTGGTCGGGGGACTGTTGTTTTATGGCATCGGCATCAGTGCACCGCCTTCGTTTATGCAGCACTTTACCGTATTCGTATTGGCCTGCTTTGTCGGTTACATGGTGATCTGGAACGTGACCCCTGCGCTACACACCCCATTGATGAGTGTCACGAACGCGATCAGCAGCATCATCGTTATCGGCGCGCTCATACAAGTGTCTGATGCCAACACCTTGCTTGCCGCTATCGCCGCCTTCGGGATACTCATTACCAGCATTAACATCTTCGGCGGGTTTGCAGTCACGCAGCGCATGCTGCAGATGTTCAGGAAGTAGGGAGAGACAGCCATGTCAGAAGGATTGGTAACCGTTGCCTATATCGGCGCTATCATCCTGTTCATCCTGGCCTTGGGCGGATTAAGCCATCCGGAGACCTCACGCCGTGGGAATGCCTACGGCATCACGGGCATGACCATCGCGGTCGTGGCGACGGTGTTGGGACCGGAGGTCAACGTCATCGGGATCATCATTGTGTGCATGCTCATCGGTGGCACGATCGGCTTCATCCTTGCGCTGAAGGTGCAGATGACCCAGATGCCGGAATTAGTGGCGATCCTGCACAGCCTGGTCGGTGTTGCCGCGGTGCTCGTTGGCTATGTCAACTTCATGGACCCGGACGCGGCGCTGCAATTTACCGCTAGCGAAAAGGTTATCCATGATATAGAGACTTACCTTGGCGTATTGATCGGCGCCGTCACCTTTTCCGGCTCCGTCATTGCCTTTGGCAAACTGAGCGCCAAGATCAGCGGTAAACCCGTCTTGCTACCGGCACGCCATTGGCTGAACCTCGGTCTACTCGTTGCCTCGATCTGGCTTTGTTTTGAATTCGTGGATCAGGCCCATACCGGCGGCGGCATGATACCGCTGCTCATTATGACGGCGATTGCGCTCGCATTTGGTGTGCACATGGTCATGGCCATCGGCGGTGCGGACATGCCCGTCGTGGTCTCCATGTTAAACAGCTATTCAGGCTGGGCCGCAGCGGCGACCGGGTTTATGTTGTCCAACGATCTGCTGATTGTGACCGGTGCCCTGGTAGGTAGTAGCGGTGCCATCCTGAGCTACATCATGTGCCGAGCCATGAATAGGCGCTTCTTGGCCGTCATCGCCGGAGGTTTTGGCACTGAGTCCGCTGGGACCGCCGGCACGACGAGCGACGAAGGCGAAATCTTTCCCATCGAGTACGAAGAGGTCGCTGACTTGTTAACGACCGCCAAAGAAATAATGATCATCCCGGGCTATGGTATGGCAGTGGCGCAGGCGCAACACGCGGTGCGTGAGCTGACCAACGCGCTACGCGCAAACGGCATCAATGTCCGCTTCGGGATTCACCCGGTAGCGGGCCGCATGCCGGGTCACATGAATGTGCTGCTGGCGGAGGCCCGTGTGCCCTATGACATCGTCTTCGAGATGGATGAGATCAATGAGGATTTTCCTGATGTTGACGTATCCATCGTCCTGGGTGCCAACGATATCGTCAATCCGTCCGCGCAAGAGGACCCAAAGAGTCCGATCGCCGGCATGCCGGTGCTCGAATGCTGGAAAGGCAAGACGACGATTGTAATGAAGCGCAGCATGGCATCCGGCTATGCCGGCGTGCAGAATCCGCTGTTCTTCAAACAAAACACGAGAATGTTCTTTGGCGATGCCAAGGACAGTCTCGAGAAAGTGCTCAAAGAGATCTCGAAGTAGCGCGGTGATCGCGCTCTGCTCATAAAATCCCGGGTGCCGCGGTTGGGTCGCTAGGGGCGGGTGGAGCAAGCGTATTGACCTGGTTGCATTTGTTTTCTACCGTGACTCTGTTTGAGCCTCGCAGCCAGCCGTAATACAGGCCGCGGCTGGCTGCGCCTCGTCGTGCCGGGGACGCGTTTCGCAAGGAGACAACCATGTCAGAGAACATCAGCATTCAGAGCCGCGGCCGAAGCCGGTCTGTTTTTGGCAAGATCCCTTGGACCCTGCTGATCATCGCCTATATGGTAGTCGTGCACTTCGCCGGCGTGAGCATGAGCGGCGTGGCCGGCTATATCTTTCTCGCGCTGGGGGTGTTCGTGCTGGTCGCCGAGTTTTTCAAATCCGGGGACATCAACACCCAGGTCTTCCTGCTGGATCTCGTAAGCGCGATCTTTGCCGTGATCGTGGCGACGGTTCTGATGAGCTACCTGTACTTCAATCTCGGGCAAACGCCGACGTTCTATCACTGGTTCGGCGTGGCGATTATTCTGGCCGACGCTATCTTGAGTCCCTTCAATGCGTTTCGTACCGCTTTGCGCAACCTGGGCCTGGGCACGTCGGTCTGAGGGGAAGCTGACAAGCGCGTATTGTCGGAACGCCTTAGGACAACGCTCATCGTGAAGCCAGCGGCTGTACTCTGCGGCGCGTTGTTTGCGATGGTTGTCGCGCATGCTGCCGACGATCGCCACACCGCCGCACGCAAGGCGATGTTGCGTGAGATCGCCGACGACGCCCGTATCACGAGCGATTACACCGGCAGGGCCGCGTTCGACCCGCGCGTCATGGAGGCGCTGGCGAGCGTGCCGCGCCACGAGTTCGTGCCGCCCGATCTGCAGCCCGCTGCGTACGAGAACCGGCCGCTGCCCATCGGCTACGGTCAGACCATCTCGCAGCCCTACATCGTCGCCCTGATGACGGATCTGTTGAACCCCGCGAGCGGCGACGTCATGCTCGAGGTCGGCACCGGCTCCGGTTATCAGGCGGCGGTGTTGGCGGAGCTGATCAAGCAGGTGTACACCGTCGAGATCATCCCACCGTTGGCGAAGCGAGCCAGCGAACGGCTCAAGCGATTGCGCTACGACAACGTGACCACCCGCGTGGGCGACGGGTATTACGGTTGGCAAGCGCACGCACCGTTTGACGGCATTATCGTGACGGCCGCGGCGACCCAGATTCCTCCGCCGCTGATCAAGCAGCTCAAGCCCGGCGGGCGCATGATCATCCCGGTCGGCAGCCGCTTCCTCACCCAGGAGTTGTTGCTGCTGGAAAAGACGCCCTCGGGTGACATCAAGACGCGGCAGATCCTGCCTGTGCGCTTCGTGCCCCTGACCGGCGGGCATTNNGCCCAGGCACCGCGCCGGCTGTTGCTCTCGATCTCGCTGATCTCGGCCTCGGCCATCGCCTACGAGATCCTGCTGATGCGCTTGCTGTCGATCGTTCAGTGGCACCACTTCGCCTATATGATCATCAGCCTGGCGCTGCTCGGCTACGGCTTAAGCGGCACCGCGCTGGCGCTGGCGCGACCTTGGCTCGAACGGCATTTCGCCCGCGCCTACGTGGCAAGTGCTGCGGCCTTCGGGCTGTCGACGCTCGCTTGCTTCGTCGTCGGCCAACGTGTTCCCTTCAATGCGCTCGAGATCGTTTGGGATCCGCGCCAGTTTTTCTATCTGCTGCTGATCTATTTGCTATTCTTTTTCCCGTTTTTCTTCGCCGCCAGCTGCATCGGTCTCGCGCTGCTGCGCTACAAGCGTCTCATCAATCGCGTCTACCGTGCCGATCTGATCGGCGCCGGCAGTGGGGCGGTGCTGTTGATCGCGAGCTTGTTTCTGCTTCGCCCCGAGGTCGCCTTGCAGCTCATCGGCGCCCTGGCGCTGGCGGCGGCGGCCCTGGCGAGCTTCGAGCGTACCTTGGTCCTGCCAGGCTGGGTGACGCCGGCGTTGCTCGTCGCGGCGGCAGGGTTGCTGATTCCGCGCGGCGCGCTCGAACTGCAGATGTCGCCTTACAAAGGCCGGAGTCAGGCGCTGCAAGTGCTGGGCACGCAGGTATTGAGCGAGCACTCAGGACCGCTCGGTCTGCTCACGGTGGTGTCGAGCCCGGGCATCCCCTTTCGTCATGCGCCGGGAATTAGCTTGAAAAGCGAGCACGAGCCGCCGCCACAGCTCGGCGTGTACACCGATGGCGATGCGTTGAGCGTGATCACGCGCGACACGGGTGAGCGCGCGGCGCTGGCCTACCTCGACGATCTCACGACCTCGTTGCCCTATCAGCTGTTGCGCCAGCCGCGCGTGCTCGTGCTCGGCGCCGGCACCGGCGCCGACGTGCTCCAGGCGCGTTATTATCGCGCGCGCTCGATAGACGCGGTCGAGCTGAACCCCACGGTGATTAGGTTGATGCGCCGGGACTATGCGGATTACTCCGGTCATCTATATGCGGCCGAAGCGGTTCGCGTGCACATCGCCGAGGCGCGCGGCTTCGTCGCCCGCAGTCACGAACGCTTCGACTTGATTCAGGTCGCCCTGCTCGACTCCTTCGCCGCCGCCAGCGCCGGCGCGCAGGCACTGAGCGAGAGCTATATCTACACCGTCGAGGCCCTCGAGGAATATCTGCGCCATCTCGCGCCTGGCGGCCTGCTGGCGATCACGCGTTGGCTTAAAGTGCCGCCGCGCGACAATCTGAAGCTGTTCGCCACCGCCGTCGATGCGTTGCGGGCGATGGGCGTCGACGCGCCGGGGCAGCGCCTGGCGCTCATACGTAGCTGGCAGACGGCAACCTTGCTGATCAAGAACGGGATATTCACGCCAGAGGAAGTGGAAGCGTTGAAGGCTTATTGCCGCACGCGCTCCTTTGATGTCGCCTACTATCCCGGCATGCTGGCCGCCGAGGCCAACCGCTACAACGTGCTGCCGCAGGCGTATTTGTACGACGGCGCGATCGCCTTGCTCGGTGAGCAACGCACCGAATTCGTTCGCCGCTACAAGTTTCATATCGAGCCGGCGACCGATGACCGGCCGTATTTTTTCCGCTTCTTCAAATGGCAGGCCTTGGAGGAGCTGATGAGCCTGCGCCAGCGCGGCGGCGCGAGCCTGATCGAGTGGGGCTATTTGATTCTGTTGGCCACGCTGGTGCAGGCGCTGGTGGCCGGTTTCTTGCTGATCTTGTGTCCGCTCTCGGTCATGCGCGGGAGCCTGCAACAGGGAACGACGACCGTCGCGCGTCTGAGTCTCTATTTTGCCGCCCTTGGCCTGGCATTTATTTTCATCGAGATCGCCTTCATCCAGAAGCTCGTGCTGTTCCTGAGCCATCCGCTCTACGCCGTCGGTGTGGTGTTAAGCGGGTTTCTCGTCTTCGCCGGTCTCGGCAGCGGCTATTCACAACGCTTCGCCGAGCGCCTGCAAGATCGCGGGCTGTCGGCCATCGCCGTGGCGGTGGCGGCCATCGCCGCGATCGCCCTGGCCTATCTCGCGTTACTGCCGACCGTCTCGCGCGAGTTGATCGCGCTGGCCGATCCGCTACGCGTGGCGCTGTCCTTGGCATTGATCGCACCGCTGGCATTTTTCATGGGCATGCCGTTCCCGCTCGCGCTCGCGCGGGTGTCGACCCATGCGCCCGGCTTTATCCCCTGGGCCTGGGGCGTCAACGGCTTCGCTTCGGTGGTGAGCGCGACGCTGGCGACGCTGCTGGCCATTCATTTAGGTTTTACGTGGGTGGTCGCGTTCGCCCTGGCGCTGTATGTCTTTGCCGTCGTCATTGTCCCCAAGTGGGGCTGAGTTGCTTTTGCTGAGGCTTTGATCGATGCTGTTTTGGGTATTCGTCGGTTTCAAATGGTGTGTGCCGGTGTCAGTGCAAGGCGACTGGCGAGCCCCGCCTGCGATCCGGGTCACGCCCCGCTAGGGGGCGCCGGGGCACAGGCGAAACAGGACGGAGCTGGAGCCGCGCAGTGACACCGGCACACCCGAGTTTGGAATGGTTAGCCAAGCATGATCTTTGCCACGGAACTTCCTAAGCGCGGTCCGCTGCGCGCGGCGATCGATGCGGCCTTCCTCGCCGACGAGGCCGCGTGCGTCGGGGCCTTGCTCCCGCAGGCGGCCGTTGCCGACGACGCGGGCGGGCGTATTGCCGATCGCGCCCGCCAGCTGGTGCTGGCGGTGCGCGCGCGGCGCAAGGCCCACGGCGGCCTCGATGCCTTCATGCACGAGTACGACCTGTCGTCGGAGGAAGGCGTGGTGCTGATGTGCCTGGCGGAAGCGCTCCTGCGCATTCCCGATGCCGACACCGCCGATCGCCTCATTCGCGACAAGCTCGCCCGCGGGCAATGGGACAGGCACCTCGGTCACAGTCATTCGCTGTTCGTTAACGCCTCGACCTGGGGACTGATGTTGACCGGTCGCATCGTGCGACTCGAGACGCTGACGGTGGATGACATCACCGCCTTCCTTGGGCGCTTGACGGCGCGCATGGGTGAGCCGGTCATCCGCGTGGCGCTCACGCAGGCCATGCGCATCATGGCGCATCAATTCGTGATGGGCCGCACGATCGAGGAGGCGATCAAGCGCAGCCACGCGCCCGAGCATCGCGACTATCTACACTCGTTCGACATGCTCGGCGAGGCAGCCCTGACGTGCGACGATGCCGAGCGCTATTACGAATGCTACGTGCATGCCATCAACGCGCTAGCGGCCGAAGCCAGCGACTGCGCGGACGTGTACTCGGCGCCGAGCATCTCGGTCAAGCTGTCGGCATTGCACCCGCGCTTCGAGGACGCCCAGCGCGAGCGCGTACTGGCCGAGTTGGTGCCAAGGGTGGAGGCGCTGAGCATGCTCGCGCGCGACGCCGGCGTCGGTATCACCCTCGATGCCGAAGAAGCTGACCGCCTCGACCTGATGCTCGATGTTGTCGAGGCGGTCTATGAAGCCGTGCGCGCTCGCGAATGGTATGGCCTGGGCGTGGTCGTGCAGGCCTACCAAAAACGCGCCATCCACATGGTGGCGTGGCTGATCGAGCTCGCGCGCCGTCACCGCCGCCGTATTCCTGTGCGCCTGGTCAAAGGCGCTTACTGGGACGCCGAGATCAAGCATGCGCAGCAGCAAGGCCTCGACGGGTATCCGGTCTTCACCCGCAAGGTATCCACCGATGTCTCCTATCTCGCCTGCGCGAAGCAGATCTGGGCCGCACGCGATCGGCTTTATCCCGAGTTCGCCACCCACAATGCGCACACCGCGGCCTTCGTATTGGAAATGACGGGCAAGGAGCGCGGCTTCGAGTTCCAGCGCCTGCACGGCATGGGCCAGG
>JABAOC010024204.1_pt1 | contig 13101 bp, 17 predicted proteins | sample 7062161 | NCBI WGS metagenome assembly JABAOC01 (sample SAMN14538625, study PRJNA623070) | marine sediment metagenome | biome: marine biome [ENVO:00000428]; feature: marine pelagic biome [ENVO:01000023]; material: deep marine sediment [ENVO:00002113] | place: India: Gulf of Khambhat ... | reverse complement strand
GTCGGTTGATAGCCTACGGCCGAGGGCATACGGCCGAGCAAAGCCGAGACCTCGGATCCCGCCTGCACAAATCGGAAGATGTTATCGATGAATAGGAGTACATCCTGCCCCTTTTCATCCCGAAAGTACTCCGCTTGAGTAAGGGCGGAAAGGCCGACCCTCAGACGGGCTCCCGGGGGTTCATTCATTTGACCGAAGACCAAAGCCGTCTTCTCGATAACCCCGGACCGATTCATCTCAAGCCAGAGGTCATTACCCTCTCGTGTCCTCTCTCCGACCCCGCCGAAGACCGAAACCCCACCATGTTCTGTTGCAACATTTCGGATTAATTCCATGATGAGCACGGTCTTTCCAACGCCGGCGCCCCCGAAGAGACCTACCTTTCCCCCCTTGGCATAAGGGGCGAGGAGGTCGATCACCTTGAGGCCAGTCTCGAAGATTTCCGTGGAGGTCTCTTGGTCTTCAAATGTGGGTGGAGACCGGTGGATGGGGTACTTTTTTGCGGCATTAACGGGGCCCCTTTCATCGATGGGCTCTCCCATCAGGTTGAAGACCCTTCCAAGGGTTTCGGGTCCTACGGGAAAGTTGATTGATCCCTCCGTATCAACGGCATCCATACCTCGGACAAGACCGTCTGTGGGGGCCATGGCAATACAACGGACGATATTATCTCCCAAGTGCTGAGCCACCTCGATAGTCAAATCGATCCCCTTTTCCTTGTCTTCGATCTTGAGGGCGTTATAAATGGGCGGAAGATCTTCCGTGAAGAACCTGACATCGACGACAGGTCCGATGACTTGGGCAATTTTTCCAATGTTCACAATTAACCCCCTTGAAGGCACGAATAGAAAGCTTATGTGGTCCTGAGAGCTTCGGCTCCCGACACGATATCAATAAGCTCTTTGGTGATGGAGGCTTGTCTGGCCTTGTTAAACCGTAAGATCAGGTCCCTGATAATCTCCTCGGCATTATCAGTAGCGTTTCTCATGGTGACCATCCTCGCCGCCTGTTCACTGGTAAAGGATTCAATAATGGCGTGGGAGATTTGGGTTTCGATGAACATGGGAGCCAGGGAGATGATGATCTCCCCTGCTGATGGTTCGAAGATAAAATCGATCTGGGCCTCATCCTCTTCCTTCTCCCCTATACCCTCCAGGGGGAGGACCTTTTCCTGTGTGGGCCTGTGGGTGAGCACGCTGATAAACTGAGTGAAAAGGAGATGGACCTCATCGAGCTCGCCGGTCTCATAGCCACTGATGAGACCATGGACGAGACTTCGCATATCAGGGGCAGATAACTCCCCCGAGCCGATGGGGAAATAGCCTCTAATGGGATAACCCTTTCGGTTGAAAGCGTCATAGCCCTTCTTTCCGATGATGATCCATTCAATTTCCTTAGGGGAGCGGGCTTCAACGAATCTCTCGGCCTCCGTAATCATGTTGATGTTATAGGTCCCACAAAGGCCCCTATCACCCGTGATCAATATGCCGCAAATCTTCTGAACCTCTCTAGGTTTGAAGAGGGGGTGTTCAATGGACATTGCTGATTGGCGAAGTCTAGCCATCACCTCTTGGAGTTTCCTCACATAGGGCCTTGCATTTTCTGTGGTGGTCCGCATTCGAGCAAACCTTACCGCGGCTACCATCTCCATGGCCTTCGTAATCTGTTGTATACTTTTGATCCCACGAATCCTTCGCCTGATAACCCGGGTAGATTCAGCCATACTCAACCTTTCTCGCTGGTAACGGTTTCCTTGAAAGTACGGGCGGCCTTTTTCAGGGCATCCTCAATTTCTGGGGTCAATTCTTTCCCACTTCGGAGCTTTTCCTTAGCAAAGGCATAATTTTCCCTCAGAAATCCTCGGTATCCCACTTCGAAGGACTTGATCCGATCTATTGGGAGGTCGTCCAGAAATCCCTCATTAGCGATGAAGATGATGGCGATTTGGTCCTCTACGTCCATGGGTTCATATTGGTCCTGTTTCAGGATCTCCACAAGCCTTTCGCCCCGATCTAGCTGCCTCTGGGTAACCTTATCGAGTTCCGCTCCAAACTTGGTGAAAGCTGCCAATTCCCGATATTGGGCCAGGTCCAATCTCAGACTCCCTGCAACGGACTTCATGGCCTTAATCTGGGCATTCCCCCCAACACGGGAGACGGATAGTCCCGCGTTGATTGCAGGCCGAACCCCGGCATAGAAGAGATCGCTTTCCAGNNNNGTGGAGGTTGAAGATATCCCCCGGGAAGGCCTCCCTTCCAGGGGGGCGGCGAAGGAGAAGGGAAACCTGTCGATAGGCCACTGCGTGTTTCCAGAGATCGTCGTATATGGCAAGGGCATGCCGGCCCGAGTCCCTGAAGTATTCCCCCATAGCGCAGCCGGCGTAAGGAGCGATATATTGCATGGGGGCAGGGTCACTGGCATTGGCAGCGACAATGGTGGTATATTCCATGGCATTATATTTTTCTAAGGTCTCCACCACTTGGAGAACTGTCGACTGCTTTTGCCCGACGGCGACATAGATGCAGTTGACATCAGTATCCTTCTGATTAATGATGGTATCCACCGCTAGGGCCGTTTTTCCCGTCTGCCTATCGCCGATTATCAGCTCTCTCTGGCCTCTCCCGATGGGGATCATTGAATCGATAGCCTTCAACCCCGTTTGAAGGGGTTCCTTCACCGGCTGTCTCTCAACAACATTGGGGGCCCGCCCCTCTATGGGGAGGAATGTTTCCGTAACGATGGGACCTTTCCCGTCCAGAGGTTCACCCAACGGGTTTACAACACGTCCCAACAAGGCCTCGCCGGCAGGGACCGAGATGACCCTCCCCGTACATTTGACGGTATCCCCCTCTTTCACATGGGTGGTTTCCCCCAGGATGATGACCCCGACGGTATCCTCTTCCAGATTAAGGGCGATACCATGGATGCCATGGGGAAATTCCAAGAGCTCGCTGTACATACACTGGTCGAGGCCATAGACTCGGGCCACACCGTCACCGACCTGGATAACGGTGCCGACACTCTCCATCCTGAGCTTTTCTTCATACTCCCCGACTTCTTTCCTGATGATGGATGTAACTTCTTCAGGTCTGAGTTCCACAGTTCCTTACTCCTTAGAATAGTAGCAATTGGAAAATTGAGGGGTTAAGCCACCTTGAGCCCTAACAGCCGATTTCTCATCTGATCCAACCTGCCCTTGATACTTCCGTCTGCAATCTGTGAGCCGATTTGAACGATTGCTCCCCCTAAGATCTCCGGAACGACCTCGACTTCCAATTCAACCCGCTTGCCCAACCATTGCTCAAGGCGTTCCTTAAGCCTTTTGAGCCTTTCACCGGAGGTATCGAAGGCTGTCTGGACCTTCGCCTTCATGATTCCCCGATACTCGTCCGCTGCGTCTTTGAACTCATCGGCAATGACCACGAAGATCTCTTCCCGCTTTTTTTCCACAATGTGGCAGAAGAAGTGAAAGACGAGAGGAGAAACTCCGGGTTTGAAGACCCCTTCGATCAGCCTTCTCTTGTGGGACCGGGGGATTCTTGGGTGGAGCAGGAATTCCTTCAATTCCCCGTTTTCGCGCAGGATCATCTGAGCCCACACCAATTCTCTTTCGACTTGGTCTAGGGTCCCCTCTTTGACGGCTATGTCCAAGAGGGCCCTACAATAGCGGATACCTATCCTTTTCTCGATCAAGGGGTTAGACCTCTAAATTCACCGATAAAATCGTCGAGCAGTTTTTCGGCCGTCTTTTGGTCCATAGACTTCTGAATCATCTTTGTGGTGAGCTGCATGGATAGATTGATCACCTCATTTCGAATTTCGGTCAGGGCCTTCTTCTTCTCCTGGTTGATATCGTAAAATGCCCTCTCTCTCATTTCATCGGCCTCTTGACGTGTTTTGGCCAAGATCTCCTGACCCAATTGTTGGGCTTCCTTGATGGCTTGATCCATTTTTTGTCTGGCCTCATCTTCGATATTTGCCACCATTGTCTCATAGGATTTCTTCAGTTCTTCGAGCTCTTGCCCGGTTCTCTCATTTTTCTCATAGCTTTCAACGATTTCCTCTCTTCTTCTCTGCATGATATCCTGAATCCTTCCGAAGAGGAACCTTTTCAATAGCCAGAGCAGGATGAGAAAGCCGACGGCTTGGATGATCACAATCTTGAAATCAAGGCCTAAGGCCTCTAGTGCCTCCCCCATTGAAACTACTCCTCACATATGTTACCCTCCCAGGACCTTTAATATAGCCTCGGCACTGGGTAAGCGTGTCCAGAGGAGGATGCCCAGAATTAAGGCATAGATGGTTAATGCCTCGATAAGGGCACCACCGATGATAAGGGTTGTCCGGATGTCAGCCGCAGCTTCGGGCTGGCGAGCTGTCCCTTCCATTGCCGCCGATACAGCTTTCCCTAAGCCAAGCCCACTTCCCATGGCGGCTACCGCTATCGCGAAACCTATTCCACCTGCCAGAGCAGCCAAATAAACCATAATGCAACCTCCTTTCGAAAATTTTAAGATACAAGTTCATGCCTATTCTTCTTCAAAGGCCCCTATGGCACCCGCGATATAAATAGCGGATAGGAGTGCGAAGACAATCGCCTGGATCGTTGAAAATAGGATAGCTAAGACCACCATGATAAGATGGACGGGAACGGGGACAAATACGGGGATGAGGATGACAAGGCTGACCAAACTGGCGATGGCAATATCCTCACCCGTAAGGTTTCCGAAAAGTCGAAGGGCAAGGGAGAGAGGCCGCGCCAACTCACCGACGATATGAATGGGGACCATTAACGGAGCTAACCATAAGGGGTCGGCGAAATGTTTAGCATAATTGATGATCCCATGTTTTCTTGCCCCCTGAAAGTGGGTGTTAAAGAAGACGACAAGGGCCAATGCTGCCGTTGTGTTGAGTTTACTCGTTGGGGAATGCATTAATGGGATCAATCCCCATAAGTTCATAATCAGGATATAGATGAACAATGTCCCAATAAAGGGGAGAAATCTCGGGGCTGCCGATCCCATCACACCTCTCAAAAAATTCTCTAACCCTTGTACGATGACCTCCATGAGGGCTTGAGAGCCACGAGGGACCTTTTCGAGACGCCTTGTCGCGATATAGGATACGAGGACGAGGACAATGCCGACCATTAAGGACATGATTACCGGAATCCAATCATGCCACGATAGCCCCAAGAACCGATGATGGAGATCGATTCCAAGGAACTCTAAAAAAGACGGTAACTCGGTCTTAAATTCTGCGGCTTCACTCACGAGGCTAAGCTCCTCGGGCTATGTTCCTTCGCCTTAACGTTTGAAGGTTCAGTGTCCTTTGACAGGCCAGATTTATTCATCGAATTGACGATTACAACTCCGATGGCCTTCAGGAACATGACCACCTGGACAATGGCAATTCCCCCAACCAGGGCAAATGGGTTGATTTCAGCGTTTTTAAACAGATAGTAGAGAAAAATTCCCAAAAGCGGGAATTTAATGAGAAATATTTTTAGTGAGAAGAAGATGGCTTTTTTCCCTGACCGTTTAAAGACTTGGTCCACAGTCCACCAGAGAATCCTGAAGAATAAGATGCTGATGCCGGCCCCTATGAGTAATCCCCACGTGACAGGCCAACGGCCATACAACAGGGATAAGAGAACGATAAGGGCTGAGAACAAGAGCGAAGTTTTATAAACCCGCTTGGGGAATTCTTTATCGATAGTTAAGGAGGTGATGTCCATTTTCCGTTCTCTATGGTTGACGGCTTCGTAAAAAGTCCATCTGTTGCGTTGCATCCTTCGTCATTGCAGCGTACTTCTGTGTACGCCTCATTCCTCAGGATTTGCGCGCCTTGTATCTGAACCTTTTTTCTTTGCCATCTGAGTGCGACTTTTTGCGAAATCATCATGGTTGGCTAAGGGTGACACCTCTACTGGAGATCTTCCCTTTTCCCCTTATCTTTGGAGTTTGATGCCGTAAATCTCTGAAACGTTTTAAAAAGTTCAACAAAGGCTCCAATGATTGCGAGGAACAAGAAGGTGATGAGAAACCAAGGTTCCGTGCCTAGCCGTTTATCCAAATAGCTCCCGATAAAAAGACCTACGAGAATGGAAGCGCCCATGATGAAACCGAAACTTCCGAACATGGCGAAAGCCCGGTATGCTTTTTTAAGGCCTTCCCTTTTCAAAATTGTGCTTCACTCACCTCCGTTTTTTCCTCAATGCTCTTATAGCATCCCGAAATTACATTGGAATTTGAGGGGGCATTCAAGAAGTATTGGAGAAAGAATGTGAATGATTTAACATATCTCTCCGAAATTGTCAACGTCAAATTGGAATCCTTTGGAGTCCTCCCCATCCTAATGGGCCCTCACTGTCTCCTTTACCCTCATTAACCGGGAGAGGTTGGATCGTTCCAGTTCGCTCAGTTTCATGGTGATGTATTTTATGGTCTCCTCCAAGTTGGGAATCAATATGTACTCCAATGCGTTCACCCTTCGCCGGGTCCGCACGATTTCCTCACCCAAAAGCTGCATCCATTTCTCCTTCTGAGCCAGGACGATCATCTCCCCTACCACCTGATCGAGGGAATGGAGGGAGCTGTCCAACTCGCTCGATGTTGTGGCAAAACCGTAGCACCTAATCTCCCCCTCCACCGTGGGCTGCATCTCGGGAACTGCGATATTCATCACGGTTCGCCTCGAAACATTCAGGGCGATGGTCTTGCTGGGAAAACCCACGGCCTCCTCCAGATATGCCTTGGACATGGCGGATGAAACGAAGAGAAACCGTCGAAAGGTCTGTTCCAAGGCCTTTTCCACGGCCGTGCGAATTTCCCTGATGTCCTTGATCAGGTCCATAAACTGCCTCATCAACTCGTCCTGTTTATCCTTCAGGAGCTTGTGGCCGCGCCTGGCCATGACCAGACGTCTCTTTAACCTCAGAAGCTCCATCCGGGTGGGATGAACCTCAAGTTGCATCTCTCTCTCTGCTCCTTAATTAATTGGTTCTCAATTCCGACTTTGCATTGAAGGTTTAGCTCTATGAGGCCACTTCGGCAATTTTTTCCGATTCTTCCCCCTTGAATAGCGTCAAATATTTGCTGATCCATTCCTCTCTAATTCTCTTGAGCTCAGAGGTGGGAAACACCGACAGGATTCTCCATCCCAGGTCCAGGGTCTCCTCAATGGATCGGTTCTCATGTTCACCCTGGGATACGTACTTCTCCTCGAACGTATCGGCGAAATCGTAATACATCTTGTCAATTTCGCTGAGGGCCGCTTCCCCCAATATAACGGATAACTCCTGAGCCTCCTTCCCCCTGGCGTAAGCCGCAAAGAGCTGATTGAAGACATCCGAGTGATCCTCCCGGGTCTTGCCCCGTCCGATGCCCTTATCCTTGAGCCGGGAAAGGGAGGGGAGGACATCTATGGGAGGGGAGATATTTTTGCGATGCAAGGCCCTGCTCAGGATGATCTGCCCCTCGGTAATGTAACCAGTCAGATCGGGAATGGGGTGGGTTTTATCATCCTCCGGCATGGAGAGGATGGGTATTTGGGTGATGGATCCATTCTTCCCCTTGATCCTCCCCGCCCTTTCATAGATGGTTGAGAGATCGGTATACAGATAGCCGGGATATCCCCTTCTGCCGGGGATCTCCTTTCGGGCCGCCGAGATTTCCCGGAGGGCTTCGCAATAATTGGTCATATCCGTAAGGATGACCAAAACGTGCATATCCTTCTCGAAGGCCAGAAATTCCGCCGTGGTTAAGGCCATCCTGGGGGTGGCGATTCTTTCCAAGGCCGGGTTATTGGCAAGGTTGAGAAAGAGGACGGATCGATCGATGGCCCCCGTCTCTCCGAAATCGCTGGCGAAAAAGTCAGCCTCCTCGTAGGTAATGCCCATGGCACCGAATACTACGGCAAATTTTTCCCCCGTCCCGAGAACTCTGGCCTGGCGAGCGATCTTGGCCGCCAATTGATTGTGGGGAAGTCCCGAACCCGAAAAGATGGGCAGTTTCTGACCTCGAACCAAGGTGTTGAGGCCATCGATCGCCGAAATCCCCGTCTGGATGAATTCTTCAGGATAATCCCTGGCGAAGGGGTTGATGGGGTTGCCGTTGATGTCATAGCTCTTTTCCGCCAAGATTTTTGGCCCGCCGTCGATGGGCCGGCCCAGCCCATCGAAAACCCGACCCAAACCCTCCATGGATAGGCCAATCTCTATTCCTCGAGCGAGAAATCTCACCCTACATTTGGTAACATCCACGCCAGTGGTGCCCTCGAAGAGTTGGATTAGAGCCTTATCTTCATTCACCTCCAGGACTTTTCCCATCCGTTTATCTCCATCGGGTAACTCCACCTCTACTAACTCCTCATATTTTGCCCCTTCGACTTCTTCGACTAGCAGCAGAGGCCCTGAGATATCCCTGATCGTCAGATATTCCTTAAGCATTCGATTCTCTCTCCCCCCGCATGACCTCTTCCGCCTCGGAGCGGATGTGTTCCTCGACCTGTTTGAGTTGGTCAAGTTGATGTTCGGGAATGTACTTGGCCCGGGCAATCTCCTCCCGTACCTTCAACCCTTGGATCTTCTGAAAGGGGATCTCCTTTTCAAGCATCCTCTCGCAGAGATGGTGGAGTTGGAGTATAAGGCTCAAGAGCAGGTAATTCTTTTCAGATGAGGTATAGGTATCGATTTCATGGAATGCATTCTGATGTAAGAAGTCCTCACGGATGGATCTGGTTGTCTCCAAGACCAATCGATCGGAGATGGAAAGGGCGTCCATTCCCACCAATCTCGCGATTTCCAGCAATTCAGCCTCCTGCTGCAGCAGCCTCATCGCCTCCTTGCGTTGCTCCGGAAACTCTTCAGTTACATGTTTCTTCATGTGCTCTTCAAGGTTATCGTGATAAAGGGAGTAGCTGTTCAACCAACTGATGGCTGGGAAGTGTCTCTGAAAGGCAAGCCTGTCCTCCAGGCTCCAGAAGACCTTGACTACCCGCAAGGTGCTCTGGACCACGGAATCGGAGAGATCCCCCCCGGGGGGAGAGATGGATCCAATGGTCGTCAAAGCCCCTACCCGATTATTACTTCCCATGCAGATCACCTTTCCCGATCGCTCGTAGAATTCCGCAATTCGAGTTCCCAGGTAGGCGGGGTAACCCTCCTCGCCGGGCATCTCCTCCAAACGGCCCGATATCTCCCTCATGGCCTCAGCCCATCTGGAAGTCGAATCGGCCTGCAGGGCCACGCTGTATCCCATATCCCGGAAGTATTCGGCTAAAGTGATCCCCGTGTAGACGGAAGCCTCTCTGGCGGCCACGGGCATATTTGAGGTATTGGCGATGAGAACCGTTCGCCGCATCAGCGTCTCCCCGGTCTTGGGGTCCTTCAATTGGGGGAGCTCGATGAGCACATCGGTCATCTCATTACCCCTTTCCCCACATCCCACGTAGACGATGATCTCCGCATCGGCCCATTTTGCTAGTTGGTGTTGAATCACCGTCTTCCCACTTCCGAATGGGCCAGGCACACAAGCCGTTCCCCCTTTCGCCACGGGGAAGAGGATATCGATGACCCTCTGTCCTGTCACGAGGGGTTCGTCCGGGGGTAGTTTCTTTTTATAAGGGCGGGGTTTTCTGACGGGCCATTTTTGAAGCATTGATATATCCCTCATTCCATCGGAGGTTTCCACCCGGCAAATGGTCTCCTCAACGGTAAACTCCCCTTCCCGGATTTCCCTGATGGTTCCCTTGATGGATATAGGGACCATAATGCGATGCTCAACCACCACGGTTTCCTGTACGGAACCGATGATGTCACCTCCTTCGACTCGATCTCCCTCCTTCTTATGGGGCTTGAAGGCCCACTTCCTCCTCCTATCGATAGGCGGCACGGTAATGCCTCGAGTGATGTAATCGCCCGTCCGTTCGTAGATGATGTCCAGGGGACGTTGGATACCATCGTAGATCGATTCGATGAGCCCTGGGGCCAGCTCAACGCTCAAGGGGAGGGATGTAGATTCCACTGGTTCCCCTGGCCCGATTCCCCGTGTATCCTCATAGACCTGGATGAATGCCCTCTGGCCATGGATTTCAATAATTTCCCCGATGAGGCCTTTCTCGCTCACCCGGACCACATCGAACATCCTGGCGTCCTGCATTTGGTCGGCGACAACGAGGGGACCTGCTACCTTGACGATTACACCTTTTCTCATTTACTTCTCCTGACTTTCCGCAAAGATATCCGCGCCGATGGCCCTGACCACGGTGCTTCTGATCCTCTCCATCCCCAGACCAAGGGATCCCTGATTGTTCGGTATCAACACGATGCTGGGAAGGGCTCCCTTAGCGAGATCATCGATCAAGGGGAGGATTTCCGTAGCGATTGGTTCAGTGACAAAGATTATCGCATAATTCTCCCTGCAAAGACGCCTGAGGATAGGCTTGGCTTCCTCCGAATTGGCCACTGGATAGACCGAAACCCCAATAGCACAAAAGCAGAGTATGGAATCCTTATCCCCCAACACTGCGATATTAGAAGAACCCACCGGAAATTCTCTCCTTTAAGGTCTCCGCTGGGACATTGTTCAACAGCCCCACGAAAATGGTCCTGATGGTACGTATCTCACTCTCCTTCTTATAGAGATAGGCAATAAGGGGCTCGATGCCAAAGGCGATCAAATCGGCCCGCCTTATATAATTGAAAAGGAATGCCTCTCTCATTTTCTCGAATAGCAGGAAGGATTCCTGGGTTTGGAGATGTGCTAAACCCTCGGTCACTATCAGGACATAAGGGGTATGGGACAATCGAGCAGGGACGGCATCAAGGTTTTCCCCGAAGAGGCTCGACATAAAATCCCTTGATATGGTTCCGTCTTCCAGCAAGGCCTCTTGGAAGAAGCTCTTCTCTCCATTTGCCCACCGGATTCGGAAAAAGGAGAGGATGTTGATTAGATCGATTTCCCCCTGCAAGAGTCCATACAGGAAGGTGCACCCTTCCCTCTTCACGATACTCACGAAAGTTCGGAACATCGCTCGATCCACGATAACATCGATCCATTTAGGATCCGGGGTCTCGGGGAAAGCCCCCGTCACCGCTGCAAGGGCTGCCCCGAGGTGGGACGGAAGCACCACAGCTCCTTCCTTCTCCCGAACCGATTCCCTCACCCGTTCCACAGGTATTGTTCCCAAGGTGATGTAGGCCGAATCCATAGGTTCACCACCATAGTTCTCCTTGAGGGCAACCTTCAAATTATGGAAATCATAACGAAGCCGAAAAATATCGGTCAACGCCGGGTCCCTCGACAGATCACCCATCAGCTTCATGACCTCTCTCAACTCATCTTCCAGAATGACCTCATACTCCCAAGGTGAACTTACTTTGGACAGGAACTCAGCGTATTGGGTTTCACCCAAAAGCCTCAAGAACTCATCGATGTTGTCCGCCTCTGCCATCCTATTGACCCTTTCCCTGGTAAGTAACCTCGTCTCCAAGGCGCGGATTCGTCCCACAGCGTAAGCATACCCAACATCATCTCCNNAGCCACTTTCGCTTCCAGCTCATCACGTTTCGAATAGATTATCGATTCGAGGCTGCAGTTGACCTCTTTGCGACCCCTTCGTAGTATAACCCCTCCCCTGATCTGCCGCACTTCTGGTGAAAGCCTCAGATCCCCCTTCCTTTTGGCCTTCAGGAGTATTTCGTTTATTTCCCGGATAAGGTCATTGCCTATCCCCTTGCGATCGCTCCGGTTCAATATCAGTTCCTCATCGCCCTGTGGATCCGCATTGAGGATGAGCTTTTTCAATAGCGCCGAGTACCGCTCCTCATCTCCCTCCAGAAGTTTGGAGATGGTTCCTTCAAAGGCCGTCTCTATCATCTCCTGTTTTACCGCGAGGACATCTTTTCTGATCGCCAGCTCGGTCATGGAGACAAGCTTTACCCTTTGATCTTCCGCCAGTTTTTGGGCCCTTTTGCTTGCGGCCTCTTGGAGGGCTCGGACCGTCTCCTCGCATTGGGATTGAATGGATTGAATCTTGGCCCTGCTTTCCCCTTCAATACGGGAGGCCAGTTCCCGGGCGTCCTTTAATATCTTGTCGACAATGGCATCGAGGGACATGCCACACTCCGCTTGAAAGAGGGTAAGAGTGTCTTAGTATCCATTGGGTGTGATCAATCCATGGGAAAGCTATACCTTGATGCTCCAGAGGAGCAGGATAGTAGTGATCAGGCCAAATATGGCGTAGGTTTCCACCATTGCCCCGTAGATAACCCCCTTCATCAGAGTTTCGGGCCTCCTGGCTGCCATCGCCACTCCTGCGGCACAAACCTTCCCCTGATGGGCGCCTGAAATCCATCCCGCAAATCCCACGGGCAGCGCGGCGAAAAAGATTTGCCAGCTTTGTGTCAAGTTCAGGCTTACAGGGGTTCCCCCGAGCAATCCCAACTTAAACATGATGAGAAATCCACCCAATAAACCATATATCCCCTGGGTTCCCGGTAATACTACCAGGATCAGAAGGGAGGGGAATTTATCGGGATCTTCCGTTAACACCCCATCTGCGGCTTGCCCAGCGGTGCTGATACCGATGCTCGAACCAAAGCCTGCAAGGAAGATGGCGATGGCCACCCCTGCGAATGGAATGGCATAGCCGATGAAGTCCATATGTGCCTCCTTTTGATGGATTTAATGGGTTCGTCCCTATAGTCCATCGGTGACGATGGTATAGTGGGGATTCTTCCGAAATGGCCGAAACGGTTTCCCCCCTCCCTGGAAAAATTTGGGGAGGAATTCCACGTACTGGAGCCGGAGGGTATGGACGAATGCCCCCAGCCCGTTGATGACGATATTGAAGAGATGGCCGAGGGTGAAAATGAGAATGAACATAGCCCAACCCACATAGGGCCAGCTTAATACTATATTCCCCAAAAAGTTGATGACCATGGCGATGACCCCCGTGGCAAGTCCGAGGGCGAATAACCTCAAATAGGAGAGGACGTCTCCTAAATAAGAGGTGATCCCGTAGAGTTCAAAGATACCCCATGCGATCCTGAGGATACGATTAGGGGTGGTGCGATCGGTAAAGAGGACGATGGTGAGG
>JABAOC010043391.1_pt1 | contig 13104 bp, 14 predicted proteins | sample 7062161 | NCBI WGS metagenome assembly JABAOC01 (sample SAMN14538625, study PRJNA623070) | marine sediment metagenome | biome: marine biome [ENVO:00000428]; feature: marine pelagic biome [ENVO:01000023]; material: deep marine sediment [ENVO:00002113] | place: India: Gulf of Khambhat ... | reverse complement strand
TCTTCTGGTTGCAAAGGTAGTGGAGACAGTTGGGATCCCTGTTTGGACGCAACATTTTGACTCTGTTCCCCTTGGACCTCACACGGGGCATCTTCCCCCCAAAGCGCTAAAAATGCTTGGTGTTTCGGGAGGATTCTTAAATCATAGCGAATACCCCTCGTCCCCAGAGGAGATCGGTAGGGCGGTGGCAGTAGCCAAAGAGCTATCCTTTCCCGTCTTGGTTTTTGCCAAGAGCCTCAAGGCGCTTTCACAAACCAAAAGGTTCAACCCAGATTATCTCGCTTATGAACCTCCGGAGTTGATCGGAGCTGGTGTCGCTCGGGGGGTTTCGGTGACCACCGCCAAAGCAGAGATCGTCAAGCGCGCAACGAAAGAAGTCCACCCGATCCCCCTTCTTATTGGGGCTGGTATTTACAAGAGGGAGGACATAAAAAAGGGGCTTAAGTTAGGAGCAGTTGGTGGGGTAGTCTCATCCGCAATCATCACCGCCCCCAGTCCAGAAAAAGTATTGGATGAGCTTCTCTCTAGCTTTTAAGGCAGGTTACCGTAACTTACCAACTTTTGGGGGATTAGCCCACTCAAAATACTTTCCATTCTTGGATATTCCAAAACCGCTCAGAAGAGGAGAAGATTAAGTCAAGAGCAACACCCGAAAATCTTCGACTAACAAAATAACTAAAGGTAGGATGGTAGAGAAAGATAGCTGGTTTATCTTCAATAAAGAGACGTTGGAAATTGAGATAATGTCTCTTGCGCACATCCTTGCCTCCTGCCTCCCTCCCTTCCTCCAGTGCTCGATCAGCTCGAGGGTCAGCATAAGAGGCGATGTTTAAACCAGGATATTCTTTTTTAGTTGAGTGCCATAAGCTGTAGCGATCCGGGTCTCGTCCCACTTCCTGTCCAAGAATTATCGCCTCAAAGTCCCGATTATCAACTACCTCCTCAAATTCCGGTATTGGAACAGAGATAACCGTGACTCCCACTCCAAGGGTTTGCCAACTTTCGGCCACCTTCTCTGCAAACTTTGGTAGTTCACCAATATTTGGTACTTTTAGAGTTATTGCTCCCCGGTACCTTTTTTTCACCTTAGGCTGAAACTGAGAGAAGGCAAGCTCTGCTTCAGCCCAGGTCCCACTCATGGGACCTCGTACCAAACTCCCCCCCTCTCCCAGCAGCTCTTCGATCAACCGTTTAACTGGTAGTTTGTCGGATGCCGCCCTTCGAAAAGCTTTGTTCTTTGCTAGTTTATTACCTGACTCTAAATTAAAGAAGATAGCAAAATACTGGCCATAGAGAGGGGTGGANNGAGCGAATCTGCTTGCGGCGAAGGCACCTATCTCTCCCCTTTTGGCCGCTTCTTTCAATTCTGCCTGGCTTTGAAAGAACTTTAGAACTAGTTTTTTTACGTCTCCCTCACCAAGATTTACAAGAGTTATCTCACTTACAATTCCATTTCTTTTAATGCGTTGGATCTTAAAGTCCCCACTTCCCACAACGGCAAGAGGCTGCTCCACCCCCCCAAGATGGGAGGGTATAATCGGTTTTGTCAGCAGGGAAAGAAACGAGGCTAGGCGGCTCTCCAACTTAAACCTCACCAGCTTATCAGATACCACCTCGAGCTTTACCTCAGAGAAAGCCGGATCTTGAGAGAAGGTCTTTTCTACATCAGCAGCAACTATCGGCTGATCATCGTGCCAAAACACATCTTCTCTGATCTTAATCTCATACACCCTCCCTTCCTCCCTAACTTCATAACTTTCGGCTAAATCGGTTATCAATTCCCCACCCGGTCCGTACCTGATTAACGGTTTAAAAAGCAGAGACTCGATTGCCTCATCAACTTCGTTCCGCGGTCCCGATGTGGGATTAAAATTGACTGGTTGACCAACAAAACCTTCAACAAGTACTGTTTCTGGCCTATACCGCAAAACAAGAAGTCCAATTATCCCACTTAAGATACCGATAACAACAAGATATCGTCGCATGAAAGCTCAGATAAGAAGATTACCGATAACACTAAAAACAAAAACAAGTGCTGCGGCAACAGTAGTATAGTAAAAAAACTTCTCGATCCCTCTTCTCGTGCGAAAAGCTTCTCCCCCTCCTCCAAAAGGGCTGGAAAGCCCCACCCCTCCTCCTTGCAGAAGCACAGAGATGACAAGAACAACGGCTGAAACAATTTGAAGCATCTGCAAAAGAGCCATCTCACTTACGATCAAACAGAAATCCCATAAGAACCATAAGAAGCGAGATCACAGTTGAGGTAAGAAGGAGAGTACCCAAGACAGGGATATCAACTGTAGGGATCGTGTCAGGGGACTATAAACAAGGGGGAGTTTAATCTCCAAGGGAGGAATCGTAAAAGCAGCAATGGAAAGCCCGGGAACGACATTGATTGTTATGTAAAGAAGAATGATATTGATTATCGAGGAAAAAAGGCCAAAGGTTGCGATATTGAATGGGAGTGTCACTAATTTAAGAATTGGTTTAAGGAACGAATTAACGATGCCAAAAACAACCGCTGCCATAACAAGAGTAGCAAGATCATTATTGAACGAAAAACCTTCGATAAGCTGGGCCGCCCCAAAGAGAGCAACAATACTAAAAAGAAAGGATTTAAAAATACGCCCCATTCTGAAAAAAACTAGCATAACTACAGCCCACTTGCAAACTGTTAATCACGTTTGTGTGGCACCTTTTCTTTGCTAAGATATCCTAAGAATGGGAAGAAAAACCCCTACATTGCTTATCTTTGCGGCCTTATCTTTTAAGATTTTATGTCTTATCTTAAGTCCCCCCGTTTTGGCAGCGGAAAAGAATTTTTCTAGCCAATATAACGTAAGCTACACCGTAAACAGATCTGGTCTGACTAAAGTTAGGCAGGAGGTAACGATCACCAACTTAACCAGCAAGTTTTATGTCTCAACCTACAGCTTTACTGTCGGAAGTGGGGAGATTAGAAAGATAAGGGCTTGGGATCCAACAGGTCCTTTGAGCCCAAAGGTGGTAAAGAAAGAGGAGGAAACAGTCATCACAGTTAACTTTAGGGCCCGCGTGTTTGGTGAGGGTAAAAAGATGAGGTTTGGTATCTCTTATGATTTTCCTGGACTAGCAAATAAAGAAGGTCTCATCTGGACAATTAATCTCCTAAGAATCACCGGCCTGAAAAAGACGGAACGTTATCGCCTCACCCTCATCATACCCAAAGGATTTGGGGAACTAGTTTATAGTCATCCATTACCAGAGAAGGTAGTTACCCAAAATAGCCAGCAGATAATCTCCTATAATAAGAGAGAGCTCCTTTTGGGACCACCAAGACTTGCTTTTGGCCAATTCCAACTTTATCAGCTTAGTCTTACCTATCATCTTGAGAACACCTCGTTGGGATTGGGATATACCGAGATCGCCCTTCCTCCAGACATCCCAAGCCAACAGCAGACTATTACCACAAATCTTTTTCCTAAGCCAGTAAGCATCCGGATCGATAGTGATGGAAACTATCTCGCCCGTTACAATCTTGGGCCAAAAGAGAAAAAGGAGGTTGTCTGGGAAGGTTTAGTCGCCCTCTTTTATTACCCGAGAGTCTTCACCGATCAAAAGGTCGAAGCGCTTCCACGAGAGCTTGTTGAGCGCTACACCAAAGAAGACAAATACTGGGAGGTAAAAGATAAAGCCCTCGCTGCTCAGGCGGAAAGGCTTTTTAATTCAAAACTTACTGCAGTGGAAAACGCAAAGAAGGTTTTTGAGTTTGTCATTAATTACCTCTCCTATGATTACTCCAAACTCACCACCGGCGATCTTACCAGACTTGGAGCGGCCGCTGTCTTTCAAGAGAACAATAAAGCAATCTGCATGGAGTTTACTGATCTTTTTATTACCCTTAGCCGCGCTGTTGGTATTCCCGCTCGCGAACTAAACGGTTTTGCCTACACTGCTGACAACTCCAACCGTCCCCTCTCTCTAAGACTCCAAGGAGGGGATATCCTTCACGCCTGGCCGGAGATTTATCTTCCAGACAGTGGTTGGGTAATGGTTGATCCCACCTGGAGCTCTACCTCCGGTAGTGATTACTTTTCTGTCTTTGACCTTGCCCACATCGCTTTTGTCAGGAAGGGTATCTCCTCAAGCTATCCTCTTCCGGCAGGGAGCTATAAAACTGGTCCTAGGCAACGAGACGTAAAGGTCTTGTTTTCAAAAGATGTATCGGCCCTGAAGAACCTCCCACAACTGTCAGTCGAGGTTACCTTTCCCCTTCTTTCAATCTCGCCATTTCCAACCACTGCTTTGATAAAAATTCAAAATACCTCCAACGTAGCTTCTTTTGAGACAGAACTATTTCTCACGAGCAACCTTCTTGGAATTGGAGAAGAGGAGCCGCTTAGTCTTGGAATCGTCCCCCCCGGAGGTACCGTAGAAACGAAAGTCAAACTCACCCCAGAAAGTTTTTATACAAAAGGAAGACAGAAACTATCAGTAGACCTTTGGGCAGCTAGTTTCTCTGGAGAAAAGGTGACAGCCTTTACTGAGGGGGAGACAACCGTCCATCCTCTCTACTTCCCGCTCCCACCCCTCTATCTACTGACTCTTGTTACTGGAGCTTTTGCCTTCGCCTACCTTGGCCGTTCCCTAACAAAAAGCATTCGCTCCTGATCAGAAGGTTTTTCTTTCCTGGCGCTTTCGCACCTTTAACCTCAGTCGCTTGATAACAAAAAAGACGGTGGCCACCAAGAAAAAAAGTTCAAAGGCTAATTGGTATCTCTCAAAATAGGGAACAATTGCTTCCCAACGATCCCCTAGGGCAAATCCTGCACAAGCGAGAACTCCGACCCAAACCGAACTGCCAAGAGCCGTAAGGAAAGAGAAGGGAATCAAACCCATCTTGATAAAACCAGCGGGGATGGAGATAAAGGTTCTCACAAGGGGAACCAACCGGCCAAAAAAGATAGCTGGGATCTGATACCGCCCAAACCAGAGCTTCGCCTTTTCAACATCAGGCCAGTGAATTCCTAGCGGTTTACCATAGCGGGTAACAAGGGCTTTAAGATTGGCAGCTCCAAGAAGATAACCAGCAAAATACCAGAACAATGCACCCAAAAAAGTACCAAAAACCCCTGCCGCGATTACAAGGGAAAGTTTTAGCTCTCCTTCTGCGGCAACGAACCCAACAAAGGGAAATATCACCTCCGATGGAAGTGGGGGGAAGAAGTTTNNAAAGACGATCCCAGGATAACCAACACTAACAACCAACTCCTGAGCCAAGGAGATTAAAGAGGTGATCATCGAAGCTGATCAAGGGTAAGCAAACCATCTATTCCGCCCACCTTGGTAATTACCGAACTGGCATTTTTGGCCGCCAAAAGAAGGGATTCTGGGATAGAACTGCCCAAAGCAATCCCTGCAGTAAAGGTAGCCGAAAAGGCATCTCCCGCCCCCGTTCTCTCAACAACCTCGACCTCGGGAACCGCCTTTTGATGATAAAACTTCCCCCCATCGTAGGCGAACGATCCTTCCACATCTTGGGTGATGATAGGAATACTAACCCCCAACTTATTAAATTTGACAAGCATCTCTTTTNNGAAATTAAGAACTAGGATCTCTGTTGTGGCCAGGACAGGTTTAATCTTCTCCTGCCCTAGGGTAACCTCTCGTTGCCCAGGAACATAGGCTAGTTTAACCCCCCTCTCTTTTACCTGCTTGGTAATTTCAAAAAGAAGATCATCCCCCGTTCCTGCTAAATCTGTAAGAAAAAGCCACCGACACTGCATAATTTTATTCCAATCAGGGCTGGTTTCTAAAAGATCGTCATTTTTCCCGCGATACATCACAATTGTCCTCTCCCCCCCACAGGAGAGAAGAGCGGAAGTTGAGGTCTGAGCCTTGGAATCAACAACTAAAAAATCGGTGGCGATACCCTCTTCTTTTAGTTTTTCGGCGATTGATTTTCCTGCCGGATCGCTGCCAACACGACCAAAAAACGCTGTCCTTAATCCCAAACGGCTAAAAGCAATTGAGGCATGAAACGCCCCCCCTCCCAATCTTCGCTTAAGATCTTCGCTAGTAAACTTTTCCTTCCAAGGAAAAAGGAGGTTATGGTCTTCAATTTTAAACTGTTTAGAGAAAAAAAAGATGTCTTCGGTTGCCGCTCCGACACAAACAACATCCAACATAACTTTATTAAGTAATTTTACCTCTTTTTCCGCCTTTTCCGCCGCTTGCCCCGTTTTGGTGTTTTCTTGCCAGGAGAGCTCTCCTTCTCTGATCGCTTTTTTATGATCTGCGCCAAAGTTAAGACGCTACGGCCGATAACTCCCATCTTTGGGCGCCTCTTCTTCTCTCGTCGCTTTACCCTTTCCTTTTCTTTGGCGGGAAGGTCTGGATAATTGTTACCCATTAAACTCAAGATGGGGTGTTCCCTTGTAGCTTGGGTTGGGAATCGCTTTTATCTTTCCCCCCTCATCAACAATATAATAAGCGAATCCACGTTTAGCTCTTATCGGATCATAAAAATTTTTACATCTTTCTTGGTTGGAGTTATCCAAAGTCACCAACGGCCCACCTCCAAGGTTAATCAAGCTGTGAGCATGGCCTTTAGGAACAGTAAAGCTGTCGCCTTTTTTTAGCTTTACCANNTTACCAGTTTAATCTCCTCCACCGGATCTGTGCCCTTCTGGATTAAGATCGCCGCCTCCCCAAGAAGAATCTCATAAGATTCCGCCATTTCTGGTTGATGGAAGTGACCGTAAGTTTTGGGGTACTCCCGCCCTAAACGGTAGGGGGGAACAACTGTAATGTTAGCTCCCTTGTGGCGAATCATATAGTAGAGTTCTTCGGGAGCGGAAAGACCACGGTCGAGCGTCACCTCCCTCATCTTTTTAATTTTCCTAACTGATAGGGTCGTTTCCTCCATCTATGAATACTTTTCCACTTCGGCTAAAAGGGTTTCTTTCGCCTTGACCATGTTCTCCGTCGTCTTTGCCCAAGCAAAGATTTCCAGTTTTGGAGCTGTACCGGAAGCACGGATCAATCCCCAGGTATCAGCCAGCCCTTTAAACTTAACCCGCGCCCCATCCATCTCATTAACATAATAACGCTTTCGCAGGGAATTTTTTACCTTACTCTCCACACTGTATTTGCGCTCGTCGGGCATTGGAATTTCTATCTCTCCAGTTGCCTTATAGAAAGGGACATCACCCATAATCTTCGAGAGGGGCTCATCTGTCCCTTCTAAGATCTTGATAAGGCGCATCGTTGCATAGAGGGCGTCATCAAAGCCGTAATAGTGATCGTAGAAATAAAAATGGCACTTGTATTCCCCCGCGAAAGCTCCCTCGTAAAATCTTAATTCGTTAAGAACGAGGGAGTGGCCGGTGGGAACCATCACCGGAATTCCCTGATGAATAACGATATCTTCCTCAACGGCTGGTGAGCACTGGGTGTTATAAAGGATCTCAAGCCGCGGGTCACGGGTGAGAATATCTCGAGCAAAAAGCATCAAGATACCATCACCCCAAAGGACAAAGCCCTTCTCATCGCAGATATTTACCCGATCAGCATCTGGATCAAAGATGATTCCCAGGTCAGCCTTCTCCTTTTTCANNCCCCCATCGTTGGATCGGGGCCATGATTGGGGAAGGTTCCATCCAAACGAGAGTGAAGCTCAACCACCTCACATCCCAGTTGGCGAAGGAGTTTAGGAGCAAAGATCCCAGCCATTCCGTTTGAGGAATCAACCACCACCTTCAAAGACCGCTTTTTTCCTCCGCCTAGCACCTGCCCAAACTCCTCAATCTTTTTAACGAGCGTTTCCTCATACATTTGGTGAATATCTGCTTTCTCCACCGCCCCCTTTCCTTCCTTGAATGACCGCCGTTCAGCTAGCTTTCTCACTTCCTGGATTTCATCACCAAAGACAGTTCGATCCTCAAAAGAGAGCTTAAACCCGTTCCATTCCGACGGCTGGTGAGAAGCGGTCACCATCAGTGAGCCTCCTGTCTTTATAAGAAGAGGAGCCATATAGGAGGTAGGGGTGGTAGTCGTTCCGATATCAACCACCTTTATCCCGGTAGAGAGGAGTCCTTCCAGGACAGCTTTATGGATTATGGGGGAGGAGAGGCGGTTATCCATTCCCAAGGCGATACTATCTTTCCCCTTATCCAATAACCAGGTTCCGTAAGAGCGGCCGATTATCTCACTATCATCTTTGCTAAAATCCTTCTCAAAAACTCCACGGATATCATTTAAGCGGAAGATATAGGGGTTGAGTTTCAGCTCTTCTTTTCGGTAAACGTAGGCGTCTGCCATCGTTTAACAGTCTAGCAATTTTAGCAACCTTGAAGCTAAAGCAAGAAGTTTAAAGGAGCCCTATAAGCTCCCTTGCGTTTTTAACCGCATTTGCCTGAAAATCGTTATCAAAGAAGACAAAGAGATCAGCTGTTTTTTGCCACTTTCTGATCTTTTTGGCATAGTTTTCTAACTGTTTTTTGGAGTAGTTTGAGACGTACAGTTTCTGGTGACCATGCAATCGCAGATAGATAAAATCGGCCGTTTGAATCTCCTGATACGGATAAGAGGGAGTGTCGGCAATGATTAGAGTACAGTTACTTTCCCTCAAAAGGGTATACACCTCACTAGTAAACCAAGAGGGATGGCGAAACTCAAAAGCAAAGCGGCCCGTGTCAGGTAGAAGTTTTAAGAATTTTTCCAAGCGCCCACAATCCACCTTAAAAGAAGGTGGGAGCTGGAAAAAAATCGGCCCTAACTTCTCTTTGAGGGCGTCTGCAGCACTGATAAGCTCCCCCAACGGTTTTTGACATCCTCCTAACCTTTTCATATGAGTGATAAATCGTGAGCCTTTAACGGCAAAGAGGAAATTATCGGGAGTCTTTTCGTACCAAGCGCGAAAAGTCTTCTCTTTGGGGAGATGGTAAAAAGAGGCGTTTAACTCAACCGCCTTAAACTGCGAGGCATAAAACATCAACCACTCCTTCTCGGGGAGATTTTCCGGGTAGAAGCGCTTTTTCCAGTGGGGGTAAACCCATCCCGATGTGCCCACAAAGATGCTCCCCATCAGTATCTTATCTCAAAACTGTTAAATTCATTCTGATAGGGTCTTTGCTCAACTTCAACTTTCTCTACCTTTGAAGAAGAGGTCCCCCCTTGGCACCACTGGTAAAGCCTGCGCAAAGCTCTTCTGTCCCCCTCGGCTATAAGCTCCACCGTTCCATCTTCCCTGTTCCTTACCCACCCGGATAACCCCAATTCCCGCGCCCGCTCCACCACCCCCAGCCGAAAGGCGACTCCCTGAACCCGGCCATAGATCCTTAGTTTTACCTGTGCCTTCCCCGCCCCCTTCGTCTCCATAACAACCCCAAACCTTTCATCACCTCCGCCACAGCAAAGGTGACAAGAACACCACCCAAGATCAGACCCCAGTCAAAAAGGGTGAGAGGGACCACCCCCATCACATCCCGAAGCGAAGGAAGATAGATAAGAAAAAGCTGAAAGGCAATTGATAACCCACAGGCACCAAGGAGGTATTTATTGCGCCCAAACTCCCTCCAAAACGGTCCCACCGTTCTCATACTAAAGATAATCACCAGTTCAAAGAGAACTATCTGGGTAAAAAGAGCAGTTCTCGCCTTTGCTACATCAGGAAGGTAATGGAGAAAGATAAAAACATCCACAATAAGATCCAAAAAACCATAAAAGAGAGCCCGTGGCAGGATANNCAGGATAGAATGGATCATCTTGGCACTTAAATCACGGGGTCCTTCCTTTAAAACGTCTCCAGAAGGAGGATCATAGATAAGGGCAAAGGCAGGGAAAGAATCAGTCACCAGGTTGATCCACAACACCTGCAAAATTGTCAAGGGTTGGGGAAGGCCCAGGAGGAAGGCTCCACTGATGATTAAAAGCTCATCAAAATTCCCAGAGAGAAGGAAGGTAAAGAACTTTCTAATATTGTCATAAAGGGTCCGCGCCTCAACAATCGCGGGGAGAACGGTTTCCACCTTATCATCCAAAATGACTAGATCGGCCGCCTCCTTGGAGACGTCGGTTCCCCGCTCCCCCATCACTACCCCCACATCAGCCTTTTTAAGTGCGGGAGCATCGTTCACCCCATCTCCAGAGACAGCCACACGCAAGCCCAGTTTCTTAAACGCCTCTACCAACCGGTATTTTTGTGTGGGGGTAATTCGCGCGTAGAGGATAGTTTTAGGAATCGCCTCCAACAGCTCCTCATCAGAGAGCTTATCCAAATCAACTCCAGAGAGAATGTTCTCCTCGGCCAGTTTTAGTCCCGCCTCTTTGGCGACAGCCAAAGCAGTCCTGGGATGATCCCCAGTAATGATCACCGGCTTAATTCCCGCTTCCATTAAAGTAGCAAACGTCTCGTCAACCTTCTCTTTCGGCTTGTCCAGCAACCCACCAAAACCAACAAAGGTGAGTTCTTTTTCAACCTCACGGCTAGCGATTGTATCTGCCTTCTTCTCTTTAGTTGCCAACGCGACAACTCGATAGCCGGATGCTGCCAATTCGTTTGCCTTGCTTTCAAGCTGAACCCTTCTTGCTGGAGAAAGCTCTGCACTTTTACCACCAAGAAGGCAGTAACGGCAAAGAGGGAGAACCACCTCAGGTGCTCCCATGCTATAAACTCGAAGCTCTTTGTCCCTAAAGAAAACTCTCGTTCTCATCTTTCTTTCTGAGGTGAAGGCAAATTCTTTTGCCACCTCTCTCTCCTTAAAAGTCAGGTCCGTCTTTTCTGCCAGAATAAGAAACGCTCCTTCGGTTGGATCACCGTGAACTTGCCATTGGTCTTCTCCTTTTTCAACTGCGGAAATTGAAGCTGCCCCACCCAAGACCCCCACCTCAACAAATTTTTCAAGCTGGGCATCACCTTTAACTTCAACTGTCTTACCTTTGTGATAGACCTTCCCTTCCGAGGAGAAACCGGTCCCCGTCACTTCCAAATCCCGGTTGGGAAGGATGATCTTGGCTACCGACATCTCATTTAGAGTCAGCGTTCCTGTCTTATCAAAAGCAAAGAGGTTTATCCCCGAAAGGGATTCAACTGTAGGAAGGTGGCGAACCAAAGCCTGGCGTCTGGAAAGTCTTAGTGCGGTAGTAGCCAGTGCCAGAGTTGTTACTGTCGGTAAGCTCTCAGGAACAGCAGAGACAAAGGCGGCGATAGCAAAGTTAAACATGTGAATAAACTCATGACTGCGGAGGAACCCAAACCCAAAAACCAGCAAAGAGAGGAGAGCGGCAAACCCAGTCAACCAAACACCAAGATGAGCAATCCGCTCCAAAAGCAAACTCCTCTCCTCTTGCTCTCGAACAAAGGTGGCGATTCTTCCAAATTCTGTTTCCAATCCTGTTTGGACTACCACCCCTTTTCCTGTGCCGCTCACTACCAACGTTCCCGTATAAGCCATATTTTCCCGATCGGCTAATGAGGTAGCTACCGGAAGCTTTTCCATAATCTTATCCGAGGGAGTTGACTCGCCGGTAAGAACTGCTTCATCAATCTTTAGATCCCGCACCTCAAAAAGTCTAAGGTCGGCCGGTACTGCCGTTCCCTCTCGCAAAGTGACAACATCACCAACAACAACCTCCTCACTTGAAACCTCGACCGTCCTCTCTCCTCTAACTACCTCAACGTGAGGGGGATGAATCTTTCTAAGCTCCTCCAAAGTCCTCTCCGCCTTTCGCTCTTGAAGAAAGGAGACAGAGACATTAAGGATGATAACTGCCAAAAGTACCAACCCGTTTATTACCGATTCAAAGACAAAGGAAAGAGCTGTAGCAATAAGAAGGAGAATGATAAAAAAGTTCTTAAACTGATTCACCAACAACCTAAGAGTTCTAAACCGCTCCTCCTCCACCAAAACGTTTGGGCCGTAGCGGATTAGCCGTAATTCTGCCTCCTTTGGGGCGAGGCCTTTTTCGGAAGATTCAACGAGGGGGAAAACCTTTTTGATCGGCTGAGTATATACCTTCTCAAGCTCCATCAGCAAAAGAGTATCACGGGGGGATTAACAAGCGCAATTTCCAAAATCGCCTGTTTTAGCGGATGTTTACGCTAAAAACTTGAATAATTTTTGGGAGAAAAACAAGAATACCAACGATGATGGCAAAGAAAGCAGTTAAAAGGACCATTCCAGCAGAAACGTCTTTAGCTATTTTGCAGCGCTGATCGTATTCACACTTCATGAGATTAATCATCTCCTCAAAAGCAGTGTTTACCATCTCGGCTACCAAAACCAAAACGATGGAAAGCAAAACAGCTACCCACTCGACAAAAGAAAGATGGAGAATAATTCCCAAAACTAAGGCAGAGGCAGTAAAAACAGTTTGGATCCGTAAGTTTTGATGATAGAGAAAGACGTAGCGTAAGCCACGAAAAGCATATCGAAAAGATTCTTTTAATTGCTGAAAATCGATCATCATCGGGAGGTTGGGTTATACCCCTAACTTGATCTGTCCTTTAAAACTCTCGCGCTTACTCTCTGTCCTCCCTTTTTAGACGATCCGTAGTCCTTTGGCATATCTGCCAATAAGGGGGAGCTCTTTCTTTTCCCCGTTAATAACATTGAGAATGCCAATAAGGCTAAGAACCAGCAAACCAAGGCTGGCGACAGAATAGATTGTCCCCGTTATCCCAAAGGCTCCCCAACCCTGCCAACCCCAGCCTGATGACGAACCAAAAAGAACCCCGAAAAAGAACCAAACCGCCACTTCAATTAAAAAGAGAAGCAACCCCTGCTGGAGGTGGAACCTAAGAAAGTCGTCTTTCTTTTTGGTAATAAAAAGAGGGATTAGGCACAAGGGACCGATGTAACTTATGAGCGCCATTCCTGTTTCTTGAACCTTATCCTTTTCTTCCTGATCAACTTCTACCAACTTAAATTCACCTCCCTTCACTTTAAAAACTTTAGGATAAAGCTTTAACTTTCTCTAATAAGAGATGGTAACAAGCTTTCAACCTGTAATGCAATCAAATCCCTTCACATCCTATAGAATCTATGCTAGACTCTACCCGATTCCCAAACGAGGAAGCGCATTAACAAGTCCTCAAAAAACACTCTCGGAAAGGAGGGAAAG
>JABAOC010010853.1_pt12 | contig 13104 bp, 10 predicted proteins | sample 7062161 | NCBI WGS metagenome assembly JABAOC01 (sample SAMN14538625, study PRJNA623070) | marine sediment metagenome | biome: marine biome [ENVO:00000428]; feature: marine pelagic biome [ENVO:01000023]; material: deep marine sediment [ENVO:00002113] | place: India: Gulf of Khambhat ... | reverse complement strand
ACAACCAGGCCGTTTCAGACATCGTTTCCATCTCTCAGAAGATTGAAGATTTTTTCCTCGACCACGGCCACTATCCCGAAACTCTGTCCGAAGTCGGAGTGACAGACCTCACCGATCCCTGGGGGAATCCTTACGAATATCTCCCCATCTTCGGAAAAAAGACAAGCGAAGTCAGCGGGAAATGGAGAAAGGATAGATTTTTGATCCCGTTGAATTCTGATTTCGACCTCTACAGCATGGGAGCGGATGAAGCCACTAAGAAGCCATTGACTCCACCAGTCAGCTGGGATGATATCGTCCGGGCCAACAACGGAGAATACATCGGCTTGGGTTCCAAATATTAATCCAGATGGATGGCCATGAAATGGGATAGGGCGTTTCTTCGCAGCCGGGTAGCTCAGCGCATCGCCCTCCTGTTCATCCTCTGCGCTCTGATTCCCATCGCCCTCCTCGCCATCTTAACCTTCAATCAAGTGACAAAACATCTCGATGAACAGAGTAAAACTAGACTTCATCAAACGAGCAAAGCCATGGCGATGTCCATTATTGAAAGATTGATATTTTTGGATTCAGAATTAACGAGGCTAGCCGCCAATACCGACATGAGTTCTTCCAGTCTTCTGAAGACTCCACCTCCTGAGCTTGATGATTATCTCGAGGAAAAATTTAAAGGCATCACCCTTTTGACCTCTGAGGGGGAGAAGACTTCCATGTTCGGTGGTATTCAAACCTGGCCAGAGATTACTCAGGAAGAAATGCAATCTCTTCGTCGAGGAGAACTCGTCATTTCCACCCGGTATCAACCTGAAGGGATGTCCAGCTTATTTTTGTTCAAGGCTCTCGAACAGGAAACTTCAGATCCAGATTTGCTGGTGGCCGAAGCAGATCCTTTATACGTGTGGTTGCAGGGGGACGAGTATTCCCTGCCACCGATGACCGAATTCTCAGTCCTGGACCATACAGATCAAGTCCTCTTTTCGTCTTATAGAGGAACAATCCATTTTTCTGAACGAGCCAGACAGAAACTGGAGGGGGCTTCATCGGGGCATTTCGAGTGGACTTTGGGGGATAAAACCTATCTTTCCGGACTCAGGGATATCTTCCTCCAGAGCCGTTTTGCCTCACCGAAGTGGAGAGTCGTTGTCAGCGAGGCGAAATCTTATGTTTATACTCCGATAGCCTATTTCAAAAAAACCTTTCCTTTTGTCATCTTCCTGTCTTTGTGGGTGGTATTGTTGCTGAGTGTTAGTCAGATAAGGAGGAGCTTAATCCCTCTAGAAAAGCTGAAGGAAGGAGCCCAGCGCATTGCGAAGAGGGACTTTGAAACTAGAGTTTTAGTGAAGAGTCGCGATGAGTTCGGGGCACTGGCCGATTCCTTCAATATCATGACCAGCCAGTTGGGCAGACAGTTTAAAACACTGTCAACGATTGCCGAAGTCGATCAATCCATCCTGTCGACCTTGAATATAGAAGAAATGATCAACACCCTCATCTTAAGGATATCAGAGCTTTTTCCGAACAAGGACGTATGCATCACTTTATTGAAACCAAAAAGAGAGGATGTGGGTCAGGCCTATGCGGGAATCGGAAATCCAACGCTCCAGAGATCCGTCAAGGATATCCGGTTGACTTCAGAAGAGATCCAAGTTCTCAAGAGTAACTCCGAGTCCTTTGTGATTGACGACGATCAACCTGCTCCACTCTATCTCGCACCCCTCCATGATAGAGGCCAATCATCTTATCGGGTCTTTCCTGTGTTTCTTAAGCAAGAGTTAGCCGGAGTCATAAGTGTCGCCTACAGCGGACAATCTCCGTTTTCCCAGGACGACCTGAGCCAGCTGCGCCAGCTGTCAGACCAGGTGGGCGTGGCTTTATCCAATACAAGACTGATCGAGGAAATCAAAGAGTTCAGTTGGGGAACTTTGGTTGCTTTAGCCCGGTCTATCGACGCCAAGTCCCATTGGACGGCCGGTCATTCCGAAAGGGTGACGAGCTTGGCACTGAAGATCGGACGGATCATGGGGCTTTCCGCCAAGGAATTGGATATTCTTCATCGGGGAGGGCTTCTTCATGATATCGGCAAACTCGGTATCCCGAATGAGATTCTGGATAAGGCTGATTCCTTGACACCAGAAGAAAGAAAAACCATAAAGAAGCATCCTGCACTGGGGGCTAAAATTTTAGAGCCTATCTCACAATATATCGATGTCATGTTGATCGTGAAACAGCACCACGAGAATTTCGACGGATCTGGGTATCCAGAGGGCCTCTCAGGAGAGAATATCAGCCTATTCAGTCGAATCCTGGCCGTAGCGGATCGGTACGAAGCTATTACGTCGGACCGGCCGTACAGAGACGCCATTATCGATCCAAAGTCTGTAAATATGATCAAAAGTCAGGCCGGGAAGGAATTGGATCCTAAGGTGGTCGAGGCCTTTTTAGAGGTTATAGATAAGGAAAAAGATTATTAGTTATGGTTGTCTTGAATAAAAGAATGCTGCTTAGGAGGACTGCAGGTCTAGCGACAGCTTAGGCGAAGTGAGTGCTCCATGGCAGTGGGAGGTTTTAAGATGAAACAAAAAGCTTTATTACTGGCTGTTGCAACCTTGATTGTTTTTTTGGGAAACCACTGTACAAAAAGCAAAACGCTCTCAGACGAGCTCATCGGAGTCTGGAAAACCTCAACATTCCAATACAAGGACACGTATTTTGAGCTCCAAAAGAACAGGATTATCTTCAAGACTGTCGAGGGAGACGTCAACATCCATCCGATAGCGAAAGTTGATAAGAAAGAAGTGGCTAAGGAGGAGTGGATTTTGTACACGATTCACTACATCAATCCTGATCTGCAGGAAGTGGAATTTCTCTTCTACTATCATGCCTTGAAAGAAGGCCGGATCATCTTCAAAAACCAGACCAACTTGGTCTGGAGAAAACAGACCGGATAATAAAAAATACAGAAAAAAGGGGACGTCCAATTCCCCTCCTGTCATTCCAGTACCCGCTTTCGCGGGCACAGGCTACAGCAGGGACCCAGTCCTTCTCCGTCATTCCAGCTTCCGCTGGGTCAAGCCTGGATCCCTGCTTTCGCAGGGAGATATTTTGTCTTACTGGCCCCCCGCCTACGCGGGGAAGATATTCTCTTCTTACTGGGTTCCTGCTTCCGCAGGGACAAGCTTTGACATCATCCCCCACCTGTGCTATAAAATTTTTTTCATCCTTGTTCCTTCGAAAGTAGGAATCCAGATAATTAAAATAAAACCTCTCGCAAATAGTTGATAAAAAAAAATATTTAAGGAGAAAATAATGCGTAAGAATCTTTTATTGATGGTTGGAATTATTCTCATCATTTTCAGCTGTGCTCCGAAGGAAGAGATGGCTCCTATCATCCCGATGGAGGATTTCTTCCGGAACCCGGAAGTGGCCAGGTTCACACTCTCTCCTGATGGAGAGCATCTAGCTTTCTTAAAACCCTGGAAAACCCGGCTGAACATCCATGTCCAGAAGATCGGTGAAGAGAAAGTCACCCAGGTCACACAATCGGCCGAGAGAGATATCATCGGCTATTTCTGGGCCAATAACAGCCGCCTTGCCTATATCCAGGATAAATTCGGGGATGAAAACTGGAAACTGTATGCGGTCAACATCGATGGCTCGGATGAAAAAGAGCTGACTCCCTTCGAGAAGGTCCGAGTTCAGCTCATCGACGACCTGGAAGACGATGAAGAACACATGCTGATCTCGATGAACAAGCGGGATCCCAGGGTCTTCGATCCCTACCGGATAAACATCAACACCGGTGAAATGGAGATGATCGCCCAGAATCCGGGAAACATCATCGGCTGGCAGACCGATCATGGAGGAAACCTGAGGATTGCCCAAACCAGTGATGGTGTCAATACCAGCGTTCTTTACAGAGACACCGAGGATGATGATTTTCAGGCGCTGATCACGACCAGCTTCAAAGAGACACTGCAGCCGTTGTTTTTTACCTTCGATAACAAGAATTTATACGTGGCCTCCAACCTGGGACGTGATAAAGCGGCGATTTACGAATACGATATCGAGAAAAAAGAAACGACAAACTTGATCTTCGAACATCCTGAGGTCGATGTGAACAGCCTGATGAGGTCAAAAAAACGGAAAAAGATCACTGGTGTAGCTTATATTCTCGATAAAAGAGAATATCATTTTTTCGATGAAGAGAGGGAACAGCTTCAGAAGAAATTAGAGGAGAAACTTCCCGGTTATGTGGTCGATGTTGTCGACCTGAGTAAGGATGAAACAAAAGCTCTGGCCATAACCTACAGCGACCGCTCATTAGGAGGTTATTATTACCTGAACCGAGAGACCGATGAATTCATCAAGCTGGCTGATATGACTCCTTGGATCAACGAGGACCACATGTGTGAGATGAAGCCGATCTCCTACCAGTCTCGTGATGGGCTGACGATTCGCGGTTATTTGACACTTCCCCAAGGACTCAAACCCGAGAAACTGTCTGTTGTCGTCAATCCTCATGGCGGCCCTTGGGCTAGGGATGTCTGGGGCTATAATCCAGAAGTCCAGTTTTTAGCCAACCGCGGGTATGCGGTCCTCCAGATGAATTTCAGAGGCTCGACCGGATACGGCCGCAAATTCTGGGAAGCCAGTTTTAAAGAGTGGGGTAAGACCATGCAGGATGACATCTCGGACGGTGTGATGTGGCTCATCGACCAGGGCATCGCCGACCCGAAGCGCGTAGGTATCTACGGCGGCTCATACGGCGGGTATGCCACCCTGGCCGGATTAACATTCTCGCCTGATCTTTATGCCTGCGGCGTGGATTATGTCGGCGTGTCTAACATTTTCTCCTGGATGAAGGCGATTCCCCCTTATTGGAAGCCTTACCTGGAGATGATCTATGAGATGGTCGGAAACCCTGAAAAGGACAAGGAACTGCTCGAAGCCGCTTCTCCGGTTTTCCACGTGGACAAAATCAGAGCCCCTCTGTTGATCGCCCAAGGAGCGAACGATCCTCGCGTTCCCAAGGCCGAGTCGGATCAGATGGTCGAGGCGCTGAAGGCTCGCGGCATCGATGTGCCCTACATGGTGAAGGACAACGAAGGACACGGCTTCCGGAACGAAGAGAACCGGTTCGATCTTTACCGGGCCATGGAAGAGTTCCTGGCCAAGCATCTCGGAGGCCGCGTCGAGAAGAAGACTCAATAGTCAGTTCTCAGGACGAGTAAAATTTTCCTGTTACTCTGATCGCTGATTGATGACAACTGATGAGAAGGTGGANNTGATTTTATGCAGAAGAGTGCCTTTGCTCTCCTGGGGACAGCCGCGGGCTTATCAGTCCAACCAGTCAAGAAATCCAGAGTGGTCTTGATCCGTCACCAGCAGGCTGTTGATCAAAACTCAGTCATCAACGCTGATCTTGTCCAGCAGATGCTGGATAAGGCTGTATCCGTTCTGCTGGATGCAGACAATGCCGAACAGGCATTTCAAAAGCTAATCAAGCCCGATGATATCGTGGGCATAAAAAGCAATGTCTGGTCTTACCTTCCTACGCCCAGTGAGTTGGAGACGGCTATCGTCCGAAGGTTAAATGATGTGGGCGTCCAGGAAGAGAATATCAGTATCGATGACCACAACGTGAGGAAAAACCCGGTATTTCAGAAGGCCACAGCCTTGATCAATGTCCGGCCTCTCCGGACTCATTACCTGGCTGGTATGAGCGGCTGTCTGAAGAATTACATCATGTTCGCCAAATCACAGCCGGCCTACCATCCGAACAGCTGTGCAGATTTGGGCGCCTTATTTAAATTACCCATGGTCATAAGTAAAACCCGGTTGAATATCCTGTGTGCCTTGACTCCTCAATTCCACGGCCGCGGTCCCCATCATTTCAGCCGCCGGTATGTCTGGAGTTACAAGGGGCTATTTGTTGGCCAAGATCCCGTGGCGGTGGATTCTGTAGCCTTGAATTTGATCACGGCCAAGCGGATCCAGGTATTGGGCAAGGATCGGGCGCTGAAGCCCATTCCTAGGTACATCAAGCTGGCGGATATCAGACACGTNNCGAACTCATCAAATTGGGCTGGAAAGAGGATATTCTCATCTAACGTGGATTTTCTTATCTGAGGGCATAAATACAGTCAATACAAGGGTAAAAAACATGATCATGATGAAGAAGATTTCCGCTTTATTAGTGATTATTGTTTTTCTCGGTTCAAGCCCAGGCCTTTTCTCCGAAGACTTAGAATTGGAGTATGTCAGCAGCATTCTTTGGACCCAGCTCCATGATATAGAAATCAAAGGGAATTATGTTTACTGTGCCTTCTTGAACGGGCTGATGATTCTTGATGTTTCGAACAAGAGAAAACCCATCCAGGTTTCTCAACTTTTTTTGGGTGGGGGTTTCGGCTTAGCCTTGAAGGATAAGCTGGCGTTTGTCGCTGCCGGTAGGAAGGGATTAAAGGTTGTGGATGTCTCGGATCCCAGAAAACCGGTTCTTAAGGGAGCCTATGACACCCCTGGAAAATCGGAAAGCGTAGCTGTAGAAGGGCGCTATGCTTTCATGGCGGACGGAGAGGCGGGATTGCAGATTCTCGATATTCAGGATCCCTCTCGGCCTGCACTGACTGGATCTTATGACACCCCTGGATGGGCGAATGATCTGGCCCTGAAGGGGAAGCATGCCTTCGTGGCGGACGGAAAGGCGGGATTACAGGTCATCGATATCAGCAATCCCTCTAAACCTTATCAGACAGCCAGCCTTGATACTTCTGAAAATGCAGAGAGAATTTCCCTATCCGGAGAACACGCCTATATTGCCGATGGTTCACCCGGTCTGCAGATCATAGACATCAGGGATCCGAAGAGCCCGTCATTAGTCACGACTTTCCAGACGTCAGGCTATGCCCATGGGATCACGATAAGCGGGGATTATGCTTATGTGGGAAACCTGTATGATGGGGCTTTCCAGATCGTGGACATCAGCGACCCCCGGAATCCCAGTCAGGCTGCCTGGCGGAAGTACACGGTGTACAACGAGGCCTGGGATGTGAAGGTCAGCGGAAGCCATGCCTTCATCGTGGATAAATTCACGGGCTTGTACATCTTGGANNTGGATCTGTCATCGGCGCAGCCGTCGTCGGAAATCATGTGTACATAGCTGGAGATCTTTCAGGCCTGCAGGTCTTTAATATTACGGATATCTCTTCTCCAGAGCATTCGGATACTGTTGAATGGTTCCGAGGTGTTCACGGGATGACGGCCCAGGAAAATCATGCCTACATGACGGACCGCTGGACGCTGAGAATTTTCGATGCCACCATTCCTTCTGAAACCAAGCTCCTCCATTCCTTCCGTATGCCAGGAGTGGCCAGGACTGTGATCGTCAGAGACAACAGAGCCTATCTCACCGCCGATCATTCCGGCTTTCACATCGTAGATATCGCGGATCCTTCAGCGCCAAAGCTTGTGGGTTCGTATGAAATGCCGGGATTTGCCTACGGATTGGACATAAAAGGAAATCAGGCTTACGTTGCCAACAGCGATACGGGTTTCCACATCCTGGATTTCAGCGTTTCCGCCTCGCCTAAACTGTTGGGTTCGTACCGGACTCCAGGTTTGTGTTACGGAACGGCTGTCAAGGGGAAACATGCCTTTGTGGCCGATGGTCCTGCCGGCCTTCAAGTTCTTGATATCAGTAATCCTGCGGCCGTTTCTCCTGTTGGGGAATGTGAGATGGAGGGCTTTGCCAACGGCATTACTATCTGGGGAGAGTATGCCTATGTTTCGGATGAAACGACGGGGCTGAAAATCATCGATATCAGGAACCCGAGAGCTCCCAAGATAGCGGCTTCTTACGATACTCCTGGAGAGGCTGTGGGCGGCTTTCGGAGCGGCGACTATATCTTCGTCCCCGACACGTTCTCGTTGATTATTTTGAAAGTGAAAAAATAAGGGAAGACGGGAGACTACTTTTAGGAAAATTCGTCATTCCAGCGGAAGCAGGGATCCAGCCTATCCCCGCGAAAGCAGGAATCGAGTGTCCTCCTCCTGTCATTCCAGTGGAGGCTGGAATCCAGTTCTATAATAGACTCTTATTTAGATATTTCTATTAAACCCATCAGCCTGAGCGATTCCAACTTGACAAGGTTAGAGGATGATTGTACAAAAGAGCATTAATTAAGGAGAAAGAACAATGAAACGACTGATGCCCACCGTGACTACACTCTTGATAACTCTATTGTTCTCAACGACCTGTCGGCAAGAACAGGCGGAATCCAAAAACCTGGAACAGATCTACAAAGATGAAGGGATTCCTATCCGGATCAAAACCGTAACCGCGAAAGAATTCCAGAAAGAGCTGAGCTTTCACTCTGTACTGTCCGGGATAAAGGAGTCAGCGGTGTACGCCCTGCTGGATGATGAAGTCGAGAAGGTTCAGGTTAGAGTAGGCGATTATGTCAAGAAAGATCAGGTCTTATTGACTTTTCCGATGGATAATCCCGCAGCCAAATACTATCAAGCGAAAGTGGCTTTCGAGAATGCCGACAAAGCCTACAAACGGATGGAAAACCTGTATAAAGACGGTGGGATTTCTCGACAAGAACTCGACAACGCCAGCGCCGCCTTCGAGGTGGCCAAGGCCGACTGGGAGGCCGTGAAACAGACAGTCGAGGTGAAGGCGCCGATCAGCGGTTACATAACAAAAGTGAACGTACGAGAAACCGATAATGTCCAGAGGGACGACGAACTTTTTACCATCTCCCGAACAGACAAGATGAAAGCGGTTGTCTGGATTTCCGAGGAAGAGATCTTTGACATCCGGAGAGGGATGGCAGCTTATGCAGTCTGGAGAGAGTATAAGATTCCGGGGAGAGTGGTCCAGGTGGACATGGCTATGGACCATGACAAGAAAGCATTCCAAGCCCTCATCGAGCTCAATAACCCGGAAAACAGACTCAAACCGGGAACGACCGTGGAGGTCAAGATCATTACCTACACCAATCCCGAAGCGGTCGTTGTCGCCCGCAAAGATATCCTCCAGGATGCAGGGGAATCGTACGTCTATATCCTGAACGGTGATGTTGCCGAGAAACGAACTGTTAAGATCGGGAAACAGCAAGTTCTGGATGTAGAAATCCTGGCAGGTTTGAGCCCAGGGGATGAATTGATTATCGAAGGTCAACTGCTCCTCGAGCCGGGGAGTAAGGTTAAAGTCGTCGAATGAGGTAAAAACGATGTTCCTTTCCAGTCTGTCGATCAAAAGGCCGATCCTGATCAGCATGGTGCTCCTTGTTTTCTTGATCTTCGGAATCCTCTCTTATTTCACCCTGACCTTGGAGCTTTTCCCGGAGATTGAGTTTGGGTTTGTGACCATAAGCACGGTCTATCCCGGGGCTGGACCGAAGGAGATCGAGACAGAAATAACCCGGGAGATCGAGGATGCTGTGGCCCCGATCAGCGGGATCGATTACATGAATTCCTATTCCATGGAAGGCATCTCTCTCGTGTTTATCAGTTTCGAATTGGGGAAAGATCCTGACATCGCCAACCAAGAGGTCAAGGATAAGGTCAGCGCCATACTGAATTTAATCCCCCGGGATGCTGAGATTCCGATCGTCCAGAAATTTGACCTGACCGCCCGTCCGATGATGGATCTGATCCTCACCGGGCCCCTTAAGCTGACCGAGCTTTACGACATTGCGGATAAACAGCTCAAGGACCGTCTTTCTCAGGTGGAGGATGTGGCCAATGTTGATATTGTCGGAGGCGGAGAGAGAGAGATCAGGATCGAGCTGGATAACAGGATTATTTTCCAGAATGAGATATCCCTTCAGCAGATCAGTCAGATCCTGGCTGTTCATAATTTGGATCTGCCGGGCGGAACCTTCCAGCAGCGAACTCAGGAATACTCGGTCCGGATGAGAGGCGAATTCGGTGATCTCCGGACGATCGAAGAGCTGGAGGTCCCCACACCTCATGGAGTGAAGAAATTAGGTCAACTGGCCGATATCGTCGATTCGACCGAAGACATCAGAGAGCGGACGATCTACTTTGATAACATCAATGAGCTCCGGAATGAAAACGTCATTTTGCTTCGCATCGTCAAGACTGCTGACGGCAACACTGTGAATGTGGCCCAAGGGGTCCGGAGGGAGCTGCCCATCATCCAGAACGAACTGCCCCCGGGCAGTAAGCTGTCTCTTATCAGCGATGATTCGCTGTTTGTGGAAAGCTCGGTGGACGACACTCTGGGCAATATCATACTCGGGATCCTGTTCACAGGTTTGGTCTTGTTCTTCTTCCTCCAAGATATCAGGTCAACAATAATCGTGGCCTTGGCCATGCCGTTTTCAATAATCTCCACCTTCCTCCTTCTCCAGGTCTCGGGGTTCTCGCTCAACATCATGACTCTGATGGGCTTATCCACTGCGGTCGGGATCTTGGTGACGAATTCGGTCGTGGTCCTAGAGAATATCTTCCGCTTTAAAGGATTGGGGATGGGACGGAAAGAAGCCGCTGATAAAGGAACATCAGAAATTGCTCTGGCCGTTATCGCCTCGACGTTTACCAATATCGTGGTCTTCCTGCCGATTGCTTTTATGACCAGTTTGGCTGGGCAGTTCTTCAGAGAATTTGCCCTGACCGTAACCTATGCCACGATTTTTTCCCTCATCGTGTCCTTCACACTGACGCCGATGATGGCTTCTCTGATTATCCCCGAAAGAGAGAAAAAAAAGCGGTTCATCGGGGCCAAGCTGGATGCGATGTTCCGGGCCTGGGAGAGAGGGTACGGTCGGATCTTAAAAGTGCTCCTCGTCAGAAAATGGAGAAGTTTCCTGGTCGTTGTGGCGGCCGTCGGCCTGTTTATCGTCAGCTTCCCGGTGGCCGGTCGGGTCGGGTTTGAGTTCCTGCCCGTTTTGGATGAAGGCAATCTGAGCGTAGAGGTCGAACTACCAGAAGGATATCGGTTGGAGGAGACAGCAGAGCTCATCCGGGAAATCGAAGATCAGATTCAGCGTTACCCTGAGGTGAGGCATATCGTGGCCACGTTGGGAAAACTGAGCGAGACGAACGTCGGCACCAACACGGCAGCCATCTCGATTAAGCTGGTGGATGCGGAGGAGAGAGAGCTGTCCACTGTCGAAGTGGTGAACCTTATCACTCAGGACCTCGCCGCCATCCCCAACGCCAAAATCAGACCCTCGGCCCTCTCATCGGGCGGAGGTGGGGGATCTCCGATCCAATTCAATCTATTAGGCCAGGATGTCGATCAACTGGAAATCTACAAGGATGAGATCGTTTCTAGGATTAAAGATGTGGAGGGTTTGACCAACTTGAACACGAGTTCCCGGGCCGGGAAGCCCGAGATCACCCTGATCCCCGACCGAAAAAAAGTGACCGACGCCGGACTGACGATCGCTGACCTGGCGATGACTCTGCGCAACGCGATCGAAGGGGTTATCGCCACCCAGTATCGGGAAGGGGGCAACGAGTATGATGTTCGGGTCGTTTTGAACGAGGAATCTGTCGATACTCCTGAGGAGGTCGGAAACATCATCGTCGTCGCTCCTTCGGGCATCTACCGTTTGTCTCAATTTGCCGAGATTCAGTTCACAGAAGGCCTGAGGAATATCCTTCACAAAGACAAGTATAAGACCATCGAATTCACCGGCGATACGGCCGCAGGGGTTCCTGTGGGAAATGTGGTGAGGGGGATTATCGGTCAGCTCAGGGATCTACAGCTTCCTGCTGGGTACAAGATTGCCTGGGCTGGCCAGGCAGAATTGATCCAGGAGACATCTGCGGATATGCTGAGAACATTTATCATCGCCTTCCTGCTGGTCTACATGCTTCTGGCCGGTGTTTTGGAGAGTCTTGGCCAGCCCTTCGTCATCCTCGGGACCGTTCCGCTGGCCTTGATCGGGGTTTTCCTGGCTCTCTTCCTGACCGGGAAAACCATGAACACGATCTCGATGATGGCCATCATCATGCTGCTAGGAATTGTGGTCAACAACGCGATTTTGATGCTGGACTATGCCAATATCCTCAGGCGTCAGGGGAAAGATATGAGGACGGCGCTCATCGAAGCCTGTCCGACTAAATTCAAGCCCATCCTCATGGCGACAGTGGCTATTATCCTCGGGATGCTGCCGTTAGCTCTCGGGATCGGAGCATCCGGAGTGGAGATTCGGCAGCCGATGGGAATCGTGGCGATCGGCGGACTCATCGTCTCGTCCATCCTGACGCTTATCGTCATTCCTTCCATTTTGAACCTCTTCGCCAGGTCAAAATAATTCAGGACAAGGAGAAGACAGTGAAGAAAAGAATAATCCTCTTTGTGTGTTTGTTCCTCTTTATTATCTATGGGATCCAAGCAGAGACTTATAACCTGGAATCTTTTCTGTCTCTTGTAGAAAATTATAACAAGGATTTAAAACTGGCTGAAAAAGAGTTAGATATGGCCCAGGTGAGGAAAAAGCAGGCTCTTGCGGATGCTCTTCCCCATGTGTCAGCCTCGGGGAATTATATCCGGAACTTGGGAAGGCGGTTTTTATACATCGATTTTCCGGATTTCGAGACTGGAGAGACTCAACTGACAAAATTTCAGATTTCTTACTGGAATGAGTTTGCCTTCAACCTTGGAATTGACCAGACACTGTTCAGTTTTAAGGTGGGCAACGCCCTCAAGGCTGCCAAACAGTACCAGAAATTCACCGATTTTATGTACGATTCTCAATACCAAAACGTCATCACTTTTGCCAAAAAAGCTTTTTACCAGACGCTGCTGCTCAAGAAAGTCTGGGAAGTGACCCGGTCCTCCGAAGAGAATGCCAAAGAAAATTTTCTGATCATCAAGAAAAAATACGACAACGGCCTGGTCTCCAAGCTCGAACTCTTACAGGCCGAGGCCCGATGGGAAAACATAATTCCCGATACCATACAGGCCGAAGGCAACTATGAGCTGGCCTTGAATAACCTGAAGACATTTGCCGGCATTTCAATCCTCGAAGAGATGACCATCGAGGGAGACTTCGATACCTCTCCCCGTATGCCTGCGGTCGTACCTGCCGAGAGTGTGTTGGAATCGAGGCCTGATTT
>JABAOC010018678.1_pt6 | contig 13106 bp, 20 predicted proteins | sample 7062161 | NCBI WGS metagenome assembly JABAOC01 (sample SAMN14538625, study PRJNA623070) | marine sediment metagenome | biome: marine biome [ENVO:00000428]; feature: marine pelagic biome [ENVO:01000023]; material: deep marine sediment [ENVO:00002113] | place: India: Gulf of Khambhat ... | reverse complement strand
CAGTGTAGAAGCTGAAAAACATCTGATGTCAAAACTCCATTTATGGTCTATGATGGTCTTGAGTTTCTTCTCTGCTTTTTCTTCTAGTCTGCGGTGAGTCGTTGCAGCTATGACAACTATTGTAGTTGAGTTCACAGGTAGATCAGAGTATTTGAGGCTTTCAAGTAGTCGTGACAATGTACCCTGAGACTCTAATGGCGTTGGATGGTCATAGATTGCATCAGGTTTGGTGTTCTGGTCTATAAGGTGTGAAGTCCAGTAGGTTGGAATGACTATGGTAACATCCATCAACTATGTCTCAGATGTGCAGTTCTATCCTATAGCAATGGCACTAGCTTCTTCATTACTATTGATTCCCAGTCATACTTCTCTACGACTTGGTCGAAATTGTGATCAACAGTGTTCTCTAGCATCATACGATATATTCTGAACGCCACGTCCACGGGTGGATTGCTCAAATCAAACATGTAACCTTCAATGTTCTCTCTGATGAGCTCTTGGAAAGGTGGAATCCTCGAGCAAAAAATTGGTTTTCTTGCTGCTCCTGCTTCTATCACTGGAAGACCGAATCCTTCTTCTTTACTAGGGATGAAGACAAGATCTGCTATATTGTAGACATCAGCGACACTCCATTTCACAACTTCACCGTTGGACAGTTGACGTTTGAAACTGATTAGATTGTGGCAGAAGATGACCGAGTCGTGAAGTCTGCTCATCTTTATCATGTGTTTAAGCTTGGTCTCATAGGCCGCTGCTTCTGGATCCGTGCTTGGCGGACCAGTGACCAGTAGCCTAATCTTTCGGTTTCCGGAAAGGTGAGACAACTCATGTACAACNNCTTCCGTGGAAGGACTCTGACAGGTGTGACAATTATGAAATCATCAAATGATAGACCTAGGCGCTTCATTAGCTGCTTCGTAACTTCGTCAATCTTGAGGTACTCCTCCACGCTTACGCCGTTGGGGATCACTTTCATTCTCGGAATTCTGTAGGATTTATGTAGAGAATTGAATTGTCTGGCTCTGAAATTTGTCGGTGTGACATAGATTGTTCTTCTGTTCCTCCTATGGAGCAGAGTTAAGGGAAATTTGCCAATGAAATCTTTCCATTCGTCTCGTACAAGAATTGTGTCATGGAGCCAGAAAATGAAGCGCTTCTTGAGGTCGCGGGTTAGTTCATTTATCGCGGCTGTTGCTGCAAAGTTGAATGGCATTGACGGAATGTTGTGTACAATGATTGTATCGGTGTCTGAGAAAGCGTTTTCAAGTTCTTGCTTGAGTTCATTCTTCAGTTTGCCAAATGCAGGTGTTGCTCTTTTCCGTTTGAGTATCTCCTCCTGCATTGATTGCACACGAGGGTTCTCTGGTGAGAGAAGCGCTATCTTACGTTCGTCTAGATTCTTATATTGCAGTCCTCCTCCTTCTCCAAAGATGAGACACACTTCATAACCGTGTTTCGTTAGAAATCGAGAGTGATAGTCGATCACTACCTCTACTCCTGCGACTTTCTTGGGAGGGGCAGTGTAATGGACGATGCAGATCCTCTTCGTCAAAAAATCTCTATCCTTCAACGTGAAACTCACGTTCAGCTAGTCGAGAAGGCTATAAAGATTTTACTAACTGAGTATACTGTTCGTAGGCGGGTCTTATATGAGAAAAGTCAGAGGCACTGCGTTGTCTCCTCAAGCTGTGAGACATCTCAGAAGAATTGACAATGCTGACCTCCTTGTCGGGATCCCATCATACAACAACGCTCATACAATTAACTTTGTTGTTTACCAAGCTGCAAAAGGGCTGGCAACTTACTTCCCTCAATCTGACAGTGTCATCTTTGTAGCGGATGGACATTCAACAGATGGAACACTAAGAACTGTCAGGGCTTNNCTATTATGAGGGGCTTCCAGGAAAAGGGTCAGCAGTAAAAGCAATGTGCGAGGCAGCCATATTCCTCGAAGCCAGAGCTGTTGCACTTGTGGATTCTGATCTTCGAAGCATCACTCCAGAATGGATAAATCTTTTACTCTCTCCTAGTCTTCATAACACAGACTTGGTGACTCCCCTATACATCAGAGATAAGTATGATGCCACGATCACGAATTTCCTCTGTTATCCTATGACTACAAGCCTTTATCGTAAGCCAATTAGACAACCTATTGGAGGCGACTTTGGTCTCTCTTTACGACTCGTTAGAGAATTGCTGAAATCTCCGCTATGGCATACACCCTATGTTCACACCTTCGGGATAGACATCTTCGAAACTCACACTGCATTGGCTAAAGAGTTTCAAGTCAAACAAGCATTTCTGGGCACTAAAATCCATGAAGCCAAAGATCCTTCAGAGCATTTAGCCCCAATGTTCAGACAAGTAGTAGGATCGATGTTCAGTTGTGTTGAACATTATGAACAGGCTTGGAGAAGCATCAANNCAAAGGATCACGAGAAGTGGATACAATCGGTGTAAAAGGCTACTCTCCTACTCCTGAACCAGTCGACGTCAACTTCCAAAGTCTCGTGAATACTTACAAAAGCAACTTCCATGCCAACACTAGCATGTACCACGCAATTCTATCTTATCCCCTGCTAGCAGAATTCGTGAAACTGACGAAACAGAAAGCAGAGGATTTCTTCATTAGCTCAGAAATTTGGGCTAAGACTGTGTATACCTTTGCTGCACGTTTTAAAGACCTGGAACCACGGAAGAGAGAGGATTTGCTCGAAGCACTTAGAATTCTCTGGATAGGACGCGTTGCCGCCTTCATAAATGAAGCTGAATGCATGACCACTTCAGAAGCAAATTCTAGAGTCGAAGAAGAAGCGGAAACCTTCCTGAAACTCAGACCATATCTTATCAACACCTATACAAGGATACTAAACAGCCCTACTAACTCTTCCAAGACCATGGGAAAGACTCTTATCTCCTAGTGAGTCCATTGGGGCACACACGTGATATAAATGCTGCCAGATTTACTCAGAATGGAGAATGCGCTCCTCCTTGCTATAACACTCATCATCTCAATCCTGATCTTCGTTGCTGACAGACTAGCCCGTCGAGCGATATCAAGATACGCAAGCAGGCTGAAGATGGAACCTCATATTACAAACATTCTCAAGCTTATGGCTCGAATACTCATCGTAGCAATAGGTCTGATCGCTCTCCTGTCACTCTATGGCTTGCCCACTGAATGGTTTGTGAGTGTCTCAGCCCTGTCAGGAGCTGCAATCGGCTTTGCTTCTACGCAAACAGTTGGAAACTTCTTAGCAGGTCTCTACATCATGACATCCAGACCATTCATGGTTGGAGACTATGTCAAGATAGGAAACATAGAAGGAAGGATCAGGGAGATAACAATCAACTACGTCAAGATATACACTCCAACCCATAACATCACTGAAATACCGAATAGGAAAGTATTGGATAGCACCATTGCAAATTACTCCAACAAGAAGAACGTGATCGATTATTCATTTCAAGTGAGTTTTCCTCACGACAACTATTCAACCTCAGATCTAACCAGCAAATCGATCGAACCGACGCTACAGAAGTTTTTCGAAGCACACAATGATGTTCTTCCTAGAAGACCCGAAGTTAGCATGTGCAGATTAGATCGATTAGAGAGGGGCTTCATGATAAGAATGTTCTTTCCAGAGAGCAAAATAGACAAGTTCTATGAGCTACAACCAGAGCTCATGGAATTGATCGCGAAAAGCTGGGAAACGAACAAGACAAATCAATGATAGAATTACGTTTCTACTCTCACTCGATTCCCGCGATATCTCATGATTCAAGTGAGCTATCTCTCCTTCCCAAATGTGTTAAGATCTAAGAAATATTCATCAATTCTCGCGGTACAGATAGCAAGGAACACTCTCATATCCATATTTTTCCTTGAAAGGGCTCATTCTGTCATGGAAGAATAACGATTCATAATTGTTTAAGGACGTATTTATTCAATGAAGCAGACCTTTTGACTGTGATTGCTTTGTGGAGAATACCAGAATACGAAATCCACCCTGAGCCCGAGCAGAAATCCCGAGGGACCCTAGCAACTCTGAACGATGAAATCGAGGGTTCTCCTTCTGACACCTTCGAGCTAAATAGTGGTCACAGAAAAAGAATGGGGTCTCTAAATCCAACGGGTCCAAAGGGATTATCATTGATATTGGACGAGAGAGAAGTCTCCACATCCAGAGTGAACGTACTTTTTGATCTCTCTTCCTGAATTGAACACTTCTGAGACTTGAGAAAAGCAAAGGACTTGGAAACTTGAAAATGACTTCCAGACGGAGAGGGAGGAAAGATTGTAAATGCCCCATTTGTGGAAATCCAAGAGCCAAGATCATCTGGAAGAGAGTGGATGGAAAGGTCATCGGTGTCAAGTGTCCAGGATCTCATGGACACAAGAAAGGCAGCGTAATCCTGACACATGTTTGAGGGGCAAAAAACCTAGAGTGATCAATATCGCACTTGTATGCGCAATTCAGTTAGGACAGGGTATATAAACTCTCCCGAGTATATATATGTAAGAATGGATGACGAGGTTGGGTCGAAGTCCTCAGATGGTGCGTTGTCTGATGCACTTTTGATTCAATGACAATCTCGTCTTGACATTATAACATACAAGGAGATCAATTTCAGAATGAGCCTTGAATTAAAGACAGAGGTGCTCATGGCAATCAACGACTACGAATCAAGAGATGTGAGGAAATGGGATCGTGGTTTGGACATAACCGCTTTGGATGGCAAATCCAATGACAAGATCCTGTTACGTATGATAACTAGTCCACAATCAAAATCGGGTTATATTAGTGCAGATGCTGTTGACAAGATGGCAGCTACGATTCAGAACGAAGATTACGATAAAGGNNGGCGAGAAATTCACCAAAGCAGCGCAGAAGAAACTGGAAGAAGAAGGTATCCAAAGAGTCTCTGAGAACTTCTTCTTAGATTGTTCTCTGGACCGTCTCTACTCTACAGCAAGAGACTTCGTAGATAGTCGGTGCAAGACAAGGTGTGGTGAAATTCCACAGAAAGAGTCTGACTGCAAAGGCCACCTTAATGGACAATACTCATGTGAAATCCGACTCATCAGTGATAATGTATCCTTCCACTTCGAACGAGGCTGGTCGAGTCTCCTAGAAACGGACATTCTGCGACTCATATCACTAGATCATGCAAGTAGTGATTGAAGGATTCGTTTCTCATTTGAGAGCTGTAGCTCAGGATGCCCCATAAACTCCGCAAAGCCCGCAAGAAGCGAGGATCCAGAACTGTTGGCTATGGCAGAGTGAGTCAACATAGGGATAGTGGCCAAAGAGGTGGCTATGGAAAAGCTGGTCGCCGAAAACATCTCAGGTCTTATGTACTGAGATATGAGCCAGACTACTTTGAGAAAAAAGGATTCAGAGCACCTAGAAGATTCAAGCCAAACATCATTAACGTAGGCGAGATAGAGCTCAGTGCCTATAGATTGCTAGACGAAGGAAAAGCCTTCAGCAAAGCCGATGGTATTCACATCGATTTGGACGCGCTGGGCTATGACAAACTATTAGGTAGCGGAAAGGTTACTCATCCATTTGTCTTGAGAATCAACTCATTTTCGAGATCTGCAGTTGGGAAGATCCAAAAGGCAAAGGGTAGAATTATACACACTCAAGAAGAAGCGATCCCCCTAACCCTTGCCGATGTGAAAGGAATCGGTCAGAAACGTGCAGAAAAGTTGGTAGATGCTGGCATAACCACTGTTGAAGCCCTGGCAGGATACAAGATCGAGGATTTAGCAGAGAAACTCGGAACTTCAGAGAAGATTGCTTCCAAATGGATCGCAAATGCGTGTGCTCTCTTGTAGAGCCATATAGCCCGTTGTGACACCAAAGGTCTCCCGGATAATCTATTGCATAGTTCCCAAACTTCTTATGATGACTTCAATGCAAGCGGTCGAAGTAGTCCAAGTACTCTTGAGTACCTTCTTAGAAATTCCTGTCCATAGGTTGTAGTTTGGTATATGACTGATCCAGAGCGAATCTCTCGCTCAATGAGAGCTTTTTTCTTAAGGAAGTTCAGGTAGCGCTTGAGCTGGTCGAAACTCAGATTACACTCGTACATAATGTGTGTCTTCTTGGCAGGGTTTTGAGCATTCCTTAGAATATCAGCCATAATTCGCAACCTGCCTCTTCGCATTCCCGCAATATTGGTGTGCATCGTACTATCCATTGGATCAAGAGTCATTGTTGAGCCTGCTAATTCTAACGAATTTTCGCTTCCTCGATGACCATCTACTTGTCTTCTTCTTGAAAACTTCAACCAATCTCTTCTTCTCCAAGTCAGGAATGACGCCGCTCATCTTATCGGGAATGTTGGATGTCAGCAATTCTCCCCGTCCTTTGATGAAATTATAGACATCCTTCTCCAAATCTGTTAGTTTATCAGCCATTCCAGAGCCACCTTGTGCAGGAGACCTACTCGTTGTGGATTAACCAACATTATATCTCCATATCCATCAGGTTTCCACTCCGTGTTTTCGTAGCTCCTCTCTCATGGTTATAAGGTCCATGCCCTTCAGGAAACCGATTCTTTCAACTATCTCTGCGCTTTCGCGTATACCTGCTTTGTAGAAGGACTCATCGATCTGAAATGTCAGTAGTTTTCACCTCCAGTGGTCGCAACTTTCTGGAGTGACATTTCGCCGAAAGGGATCCCTCCCAGAAAACTCAGAGCAGGACCCTCAGATTTGCCACCTGCAGACTTCAAGTCGTCTAGCCAACCTGCCTTTTCATCGACTTTGCGCTTGAACATCTTGCTTATGTTCTTAGGATCCTTTGCTTGGTGATACTTGAGATATACTTCATCACCCATTATCCCGAGTATCTCTATCTTGCCAGTTTTATGTGACATTATGTACCTGAATCGTTTGCTGTGACCGTTACATCGAGCCTTAGCTTCTTCCACAATTCTTGCGCCGCGGCAGATCGGCACCTGGAAGGAATGCTTGACTCTCTTCACGGGTCTGCATTGAAAAACATAGTAGGGGTTCACTCCGATGCCCACCAGTTTGTTTTGCAGACTCCCGAGGATTGCAGGGTCATCATTGACTCCTCGCAGCAGCACTGTTTGGTTGTTCACGAGTATCTCGAATTTCATCAGGTTGTGAACAGCTTGTGTCGATTGCCTGGTGATTTCTCTCGGATGATTGAATTGCGTAACTACATACACTCTTCTATTGGGGTGCGAGTAATGGTCCAAGATCGCTAGCAATTCCTGGTCTTCAAATCTAGATGGAAACGTCACTGGGGCTCGGCTACCGAACCTTATGAAGTCCAGGTGTGATATGTCTGACAGTTCTGCAAGAAACTTCTCGATGATTTTGTTCTGAAGTATAAGGGGATCCCCACCAGAAATCAGGACATTGTTAATTCCTTTGTGACGCCTAATATAGGCGACCGCGTCTTCAAACCGTTTCATAACCTCCTCATTTGACAGGCCGATGAGCCGTTTCCTGAAACAATGTCGACAGTATGTAGCACATCTGCTGGTAGCTAGGATCAGCGCAGTTTCGGCGTATTTATGCTGAAGCCCCTGCACCTTTGTGTTCTCTGCCTCGCCGCTGGTATCGTACGAGCCTTGAAGGTTGAATTCCTCTAGTGATGGAATAGCCATCTTTCTGATGGGATCACATGGATCGTTCCAGTCTATTAGTGATAGATAGTAAGCGGTGATCCGCATGGGATGTCTTTCAACGATTTTTCGAAGTTTCTTCTCTTCTTTTGGTTGTAGCTTGATATGTTTCTTGAGTTGCTGGATCGTGCGAGTGATTTTCGCCATTCACTCTGCCTCCTCATTGCTTGGTTGTGTGAGCCAATCTGCGAGGGAATTCGCTTTTTCTTCCGCAATGCGGTAAAAGGTTCGCCCTAGATCATAGACAAAGAGAAGAATGGTTCCCAGAGCCACGTACGTGGTAAGGATCTGCAGTCCGTTTCCAACACTGCCTAGATCAGTAAAGAAGGGAGAGACCGCAGCGGCAGCCAGAAGAATGGCGACTATGAACAGGAAATCTTTCAAGACCCTTCGTCGAGACGGACGCTCTCTTATACCTAGCAGGTTCATAAAGAACCCGATTGCCCTATCTCCTAAGATTAGGCCGTCAGACAAAGCGCGCACGAGAAAAATACCTGCAACCAATGTCAACGTGACCCACGTTAAGAGCGTTCCAAACTCACCTAGATCCTTGAACAGTGAGGGAACAATGAGACCCGCCCCCCAGAATACGAGAGCAAGCGCTATGCTGATGGCGAATCTTGAGAATCTGTACCTAGCATCTTTTCCAACGTGGTTCACACTAATTCACTCCAAACATGCCGTGAAATGGCACATGCGTGCTGACCCCGTGTATGCATCAACACTATAATGTAGATACACCTAGACCGAGAGCTCACAGCTCGAGGTCAAGCAACGTGTTTGCCTATTCTCATAACATTTAATAAGTGTTGTGCGAGATGCGCGCGCGGTATCAACGGCCTGGACTGAAGACTGCATTTGCTGGTGAGTGGAAAGCTGCTCTCAGATATTTTTGTTTGATGTGAATCTTATTAAGAAAAAGAGATTTATAGCTACACACGTGTCTACTATCACAGTTGCAGGTAATGGGACTTGTCAGCAACAACGAGTGTCTCCGTAGCGGACCAAGCAACCTGGCCCTACTTTGAAAGGCAGAAGGTGTACGTTGAGTCTGAGCTTACCACATTTGTCTCCAGCCTTGATCACTTGAAACTGCGCGATAGAATCTCCTATGTCTTGCTGTCAAATGGAAAACGGCTGAGACCTGTGATGGTGATAGCAGCTGCTCAGAGCGTCGGCGGGAGGAGAAAGGAGGTCAGGAATCTAGCCTTAGCTTTTGAGTGCCTTCACAGTGCCACTCTAGTTCACGATGACATTCTAGATCAAGATACTTATCGACGCGAGATTCCTGCAGTACATGAGAAATGGTCAGTGGAAGATGCAATATTGACAGGAGATGCTCTAATCTCGCTCGCAATCAAACTAACCGCAGACTATGGGGCGGAGATAATTCGAATCACTTCTGATACTGGAATAGCGTTATGTGAAGGCACTTACATTGATCTCTCCCCTAGAATGGATAACATGTCTGAGACGGAATACTTGGAGAAGATCTCAAAGAAATCAGCATCTCTGTTCCAAGCAGCTACACACTGTGGAGGACTAGCCGCTGGAGGCACTTCACGAGAGATTGAGTGTCTAAAAGCTTTTGGAAACCACTTTGGGCTAGTATATCAACTGAATGACGATCTATCCGATATCGCACTGGCAGGTAGAGGAATCCCGAAGGATCTGAGGCACAGTAGAATCAACCTTCCTCTCATTCATATGTTTGAACATAGTACCTTTTCAGAGAAGGAAAGACTAGTACAGGATCTTGAATTTCTCGCCACAAAGAGGAATAGTCCAGGAACGGTGACTGCTCTAGATCGGATCATGCGTGGACTCCAGGAGAAAGGATCACTCAAGTATTGCCAGGGATTGCTGAGTGAGTACACTGAGAAGGCAGTTTCTGATCTTGAGCCTCTCCGAAATACTGAATCGAAGAGCAGCTTTATACAACTGGTGAGATCCATCAAGAGCACCGACCTCTAAACTGAGCACCTGGTGTTCTGGTTGCAGTAGTGTTCATTGCAAACGCTTTGCTGCGAAAACTAAATTTCCGAGAGAGAATGATTGGAATCTGATTGCTCAGAGAGAGTGAAATTCGTTTTCAAAGGCTTGTTGTTAGAGTGTTGATGAGGTAGGCAATACAGAGTAGAACGCCAATAGACAGATGCAGTATTACAGTCCCCGCGTTTGCAGGGAGAAGCTTCACTGGATCAACATAGTGTTTTGTAGCTGTGGAGATGGTCTTTGCTGCCATTGGTATGGTGACCAACGCTATCAACGTGGTCACTGGCATCAATGTCGAAGCGACACCAAGCCCTATCACTACATAGGTTAGCAGCATCAGGACTCTATAAACCTCAGCTGCCTTTCTTGTGCCAATTCTAGTTACTAAGGTCGTTTTCCCAGCTTTCGTATCGGAAGCGCAGTCAGGTATTTCATTGATCCACAAGACTCCAAGGATGAGCATTCCCAAGGGAATTGAAGCGATTAGGGGCGCGAAGGTGATAGTTTCCGCCTGAGCATAGAAGCTGCCTAAAGTCACGAGAGGTCCACAGTTTATGCCGACTACAATCTCTCCCACCCCTCTCGGAGCCAATTGAGTCGTATAGAAATACCCAGAGAGGGCACCGATTACACCTAAAATGAGTATGACTGGTCCAGTAGCAATTGCGAGGATGATGCCGATAATTGTAGCGAAAGTAAAGAACAATAGAGACGCGTAATACACTTGTCGAGGATTAAGTAATCCGGATGGCAGCAGGCCGCTGCCTCCGCTGAAGGGTGAAACAAAGTTGAATTCTGCTAGGTCACATCCGCTTTTGTAGTCGAAATAGTCGTTGGCGAGATTTGTACCAGCATTCACAAAAATCGCAGCGAGTAGTGATAGAATAAAGAAGACAGGGTTAAACACATTGAACTCTTGCCAGGCAATGATAGCTCCGAGGAATACCGGTAGAACCACAGCTGTGAAGAAGGGGGCTCTCAGCTCCCGTAGCCACGTCGAGATTTTAGCACTGTTATGTTCAGGGCTCGTTGCCATTCGTATCCGCAGCAGATGCGTCACTTGTGAAATCCATTAGTTCCAGCAAAGTATTGAATATTGCTCTAGATTAGGCTTTCGTGATCCGTTTGAAAGAAGGACTGTAGTAGTTGGACTTCGAATTGAGCTAATGAGTGGACACAAAATAGGAACAAAAAGCATATATGTTTGATAAGATTGATAGTATTCTCTTGTAGGATCAACCGAAACCGCGAATTCTACAACCTGTGCACACGCATGATTGGTATTGTTCCATGCTTTCACCGTCGTGCGTGGGCACAAAAATCCAAGTATTCTGAGATTCTTTGAAAGATGGAATGATGTACTCTACAATATGTACAGGATCACGTAGACAACGATGCCACTTATGAAACTAACATACCACAGCCCAAGGACTGATACCCCCAGTTTCTTGTGTAGACCTCGTCTCTTTCCGAGAAGCAGAAGATCATCTCTCCTCATTCTCCAACGATATCCAAGAATGGTTTGAGAAATCGCTAGTGCAAAGACTACAACTGAAAGAATGCCATGAACAATCGCGATCGCTAAATAGATCGTCNNGTCGCAAACTCTGAACTCGGGGATGGAACCTCAAGTCTAGCAAGTCTACTAACCATGTAGACTATGACAAAAGCTGTATTTGCCATGACAGCTCCCACCAGAAGTGCACAATGTTTTCCAGATCGCTTCTGGTAGAGGTAACCAAACGTGAAGAGAATTGTTGTGGCTATCTCAACGATCAGACTGACGTCAGAAAAAGCGGTTCCTCGAGTGCCGAAGATTCCAGCCATTCTGATTTCACTCACCTAGTAGATTTGTCATTTGCTACTTTAGCTTTTTATAAATTGCGCAGAAACTATGGTTTGTTCATTGAGGGATTTCTATTCTTCAAAGACGAATCGAAATGTTAGCTGGGTCACTGCAATCGCAAGCAGGAGAAAGGCGAGGAGTAGTCTCAACTCAGGGATCACATCCATCATTTGGTTGCGGCTAATGATCTTGACCGTGGCAAGAACAGATGGTATGACAACTGGAACACAGATTGGAAAGAGAAGGAATGATAGGAGGAGAGTTTTCCCTTCTGAAAACATTACGAGCCCTGAGATGAAGGATCCAGCTATCGCTAGATCGACGATTCCAAGTATGAAGATGAGAAGAAAGGTCGTCATCTCTCGCGGTGGCTGTAGATTGAAGAAAGCAAAAGAGAGTGGAATCACCACGGCCTCGACGAGAAGGAGAATGACGGTCGAGGAAAGAGTCTTCCCAAAGAGCACTGATGCAGGAGAACAAGGTAATGTTTTCAATCCACCTAATGTCCCGCGATCCATCTCTCTCGTAAAGGAAGTTGAGAAAGTGAGGATACTCGCGAAGAAGAGTATGATCCACAAAGCTGCCGAGGTCACTTCTGGACTTGTCGTGATGGCTCCGCCCCAAGCGAAGCTGCAAATGAGGAGGGAGCTGACGGAGAAAGTTAGGATAGATAGAATCTCATGGGGTCGTCTGAACTCTACTTTCAGATCTTTCCGAGCGATAGCCAAAGCTGACGAAAGGAAACCCACAGGAATCCCCTAAAACGATGCATCCTCGACTAGTGTGCCACTCTTGAGTGAGAGAAACCTCTTGCAGAGGCTCTTGGCCAAATCCAGAGAATGAGATGCAACGACCAATGTTTTCGCCTGCAAGGTTTTTAAGTAATCCACGATGAAGCTACGAGTGGATTCATCTAATCCAGAAAAAGGTTCGTCAAGCAAAAGAAGATTTGGATCATGCAATAAAGCTCTGGCGATATCACCTCTCTTTCGTAACCCATGTGAAAGTTGCTTCGTAGACGTATCTGACCAAGCTCGCAATTTGAGAGAGTCGATCACTTCATTGATGTGTTCTTCGGGAGTGGAGAATAATCTCCCATAGAACTGCAGGTTTTCTCTAATGCTCAATTCATCATAGAGAAAGCTCTGGTGAGCAACCAGACCGATGTTTTTCCGAGCACTCTGTCCTTCATGTGCCGTATGGCTTCCAAAAATGGAGACTGTTCCTTCTGAGGGAAGCGCATGTGTCGCAAGGATTTTGATCAACGTAGATTTCCCTGCACCGTTGGGGCCCAGTACTGCGACAGCTTCAGCTTCCTTGATTCCAACAGAGATTTCGTGTAACGCCCATGTATTTCCATATCGCTTTGAAACATTGATGATTTCAGCAGCGAGAACCATTGAATAACCTCATAGTTAATTGGGTTTAGGGGGATCGCTTTTTCTTCAGGGTTGTGGTGGCAATCGTGCCTACGATGGCTCCTGATCCCAATACAATGGCAACCAGGAAAATGGGATCTGCAATGAGGGATGTGCCTTCTCCTTCGTATTTCGATGGGCACTTCACCAGGATCTGTGTTGATTCAACTGTGTCT
>JABAOC010014250.1_pt1 | contig 13106 bp, 13 predicted proteins | sample 7062161 | NCBI WGS metagenome assembly JABAOC01 (sample SAMN14538625, study PRJNA623070) | marine sediment metagenome | biome: marine biome [ENVO:00000428]; feature: marine pelagic biome [ENVO:01000023]; material: deep marine sediment [ENVO:00002113] | place: India: Gulf of Khambhat ... | reverse complement strand
TGGAAAATTCCATTAATTAATTAGTGGATATTACTATGGATTCAGACGAGGGTGTCCGGCGGGCACCCTCTTATTGCAAACATAATTGGTGAGGGATCGTCATGGAAGGGAATGGCTATTGCGTCTGTGTTGTTGGTGCAACTGGGGTAGTCGGCCGAGAAATGATAAGCGTATTGGAAGAACGGGATTTCCCCGTAAGGGACCTCAAGCTTCTGGCCTCGGAAAGAACGGCCGGTACTATTCAGGAATTCAAGGGGGAAAAGCTGAAGGTTCAGGTTCTCCGGGAGAACTCATTTAAGGGTATGGAAATCGGACTTTTTTCCGCCGGTGGATCCATAAGCCAGAAGTACGCACCCATAGCCTCCGGGGAGGGTTGTGTCGTGATCGATAATACCAGTGCCTTCAGGATGGACCCAGAGGTGCCCCTGGTCGTTCCCGAGGTCAATCCCCATGCTATAGCCGACTACAAGCACAAGGGGATAATAGCCAATCCCAACTGTTCAACCATTCAGATGGTGGTCGTCCTCAAACCGATCCACGATGTAGCCANNTTGTCTCCACCTATCAATCCGTCTCGGGAACGGGAAAGGAAGCCATCCGCGAATTGGAGAAACAGACCCTGGCCATATTCAACCAACAGGAGCTCAAATGCGAGGTCTACCCCCACCAGATCGCCTTCAACTGCGTTCCCCATATCGACGTCTTCTCGGAAAATGGTTATACGAAAGAAGAAATAAAGATGATCAACGAGACCAAGAAGATCATGGAGGACGAATCGATTGGGATTACAGCCACCACGGTAAGGGTCCCCGTATTCTATAGTCATTCGGAATCGGTGAATATCGAGACGGTGAAAAAGATCACCCCAGACGAGGTAAGGGATATCCTCTCCCACGCCCCGGGAGTCAAGGTCTTCGATAATCCAGAGAAGAACGAGTATCCCTTGGCCATCTATGCCGCCGGAAAGGATGAGACTTTCGTGGGAAGGATCAGGGAGGATGCATCCATTGAAAAGGGGATCGATATGTGGATCGTATCCGACAACATTCGCAAGGGGGCAGCCCTCAACGCGGTTCAAATCGCCGAGGTGTTGGTCGAACGTTACTGGTAGAAGAGCATGAAATCCCCATGTTTGAAGAGAGGACATACCGAAATCTCGTCAAAACCGAGGACCTCACCCCATTCCGGGTAACGATAGGGGAAACGGATCTATTTCTGTTGGCGAAACGAAAGCTCGAATCGGAGACTAGGGATGCCATAATCAGGTATCGCTGGCAGATAGAGGAATATATTCGGCACCACCCGGAATTCCGGACAAGCTTAAGGCCGGTGACAAGTGACCCATATGCACCCAAGATTGTGAAGGAAATGCTTAGGGCCTCCCGATTGGCCAACGTGGGCCCCATGGCCAGCGTTGCTGGGGCCATCGCGGAATTCGTGGGCAAGGACCTCATTCCCTTCTCCCCGGAGGTCATCTGCGAAAATGGGGGAGATATCTTTATCGCCTCCTCTAAGGAAAGGGTTGTTGGGGTCTTTGCTGGAAAATCCCCCTTGAGCCTCAAGGTTGGTTTGAGGATCAAGCCAGGGGATACTCCTTTGGCGGTATGTTCCTCCTCCGGCACGGTGGGCCACTCGATGAGCTTCGGAAAGGCCGATGCAGTTTGTGTCCTCTCCAGATCAGCCTCATTGGCCGATGCCGCGGCCACTTCCGTCGGTAATCTCGTCGAAGGAAGGGAAAACATTGAAAGAGGGTTGGACTACGGGAGCAAGATCAGGGGTATCATCGGAGTTCTGATCATCGTAGGAGAGACTCTGGGAGTGAGGGGAGAACTGGAGTTGACCAACCTGAACCCTTAAGGGATGCGACATCGATGACTGAAACCGTAGCCATTACTACCCTAGGATGCAAGGCAAATCAATTCGATTCCGAGATGATGGAAGCATCCCTTGAGACGGGCGGATTCGAGATCATTCCCTTTCCCCAAAGTGCGGACATCTATATTGTAAACACCTGTACCGTTACCCATAGAACCGACTACCAATCCCGACAACTGATCAGGAGGGCCCGTCGCCTCAACCCATCTTCCTTGATTATTGTAACGGGCTGCTATGCCCAGGTATATCCCGAGGAAGTCCAAGGCATTGAAGGGGTAGGGGCGGTCCTGGGCAACGCGGAAAAGGCCTCTGTTGTGGGTATCCTTAGAAATCCAGCCAGTCGCCCTCACCCGATGGTCAGTGTAAGCGATATTGCGATGGAGAGCAAGGTGGGGGAAGCCGACATCGATCGGTCTTTTCGACGCACCCGTGCCCTGCTCAAGATTCAAGATGGCTGTAACGCCTCCTGCGCCTATTGCATTGTCCCCCGGGCAAGGGGGAGGAGCCGAAGCCTTGATCCCCTTCGGGGGATCCATCACCTTCAAAGGCTCCAAAACAGGGGATTCAGAGAGGTGGTAATGACGGGAATCCATCTGGGAATCTACGGGGCCGATCTCTCACCACCTTCTTCACTGGCAGAGCTCTGCAAAAAGGTTGAGATGATCCCGGCACCCCAAAGGATCAGGCTGAGCTCCATCGAACCCGATGATTTTTCCCCGGAATTAATCCAAACCATCATCCACTCCCCGAGAGTGTGCCCCCATCTTCACATCCCTTTGCAGAGCGGTGATGACGATATCCTTCAGCGAATGCACCGCTATTACGATGGAACCGTCTTCGCCGACCTCGTCCAAACCCTGACCAATCGTATACCGACCCTCAACATCGGGGTAGATGTCATGGTTGGTTTTCCTGGAGAAGGGGAAAAACAGTTTCGGAAAACCTATGAGCTCTTGGAGAAATTGGACATCGGTTACCTCCACGTCTTTCCCTTCTCCAAGCGAAGGGGCACCGAGGCCTATGAATTGCCCCATCAGGTTGATCCGCAGACAAAAAAACGACGATGTGAGACGCTGCGGGCCCTGGGAAAGCGGAAAAGGGCGGCTTTTCAGGGGCGCTTTCTGGGGCGGGAGTTGAAGGTCCTCGTTGAAAGAAAACGGGACAGACTCACCGGAAAGCTCAGGGGATATTCGAGGAATTATATACCCGTCCTCATCGAGGGAAAGGATGATTTGGTAAACCGGGAGATCAGGGTATCGGTGACGAACCTCGAAGATGGGAGGGTAGTGGGGTGTGCGGTGGGAGATACTTGAGGGCGTAGCCGAAATGATGAGGGTAAATGTGGAAATGGAGAGGGAGAGGGGCGACGCCTTATCGGTATTGCAGGGGAAGATCTCCTACCAGTTTAATGATCCGGATCTATTAGATGTGGCGTTGACCCACAGGTCTTACGCCAATGAAAGGGCCGGCGAGGAATATCGGGACAATGAAAGGCTTGAATTTCTCGGAGATTCCGTCCTCAATGTCATCATCAGCCATCTTATCATGGAAAGGTTCCCCCATTGCCATGAGGGTGAGTTAACGAGGTTGCGGGCTTCCCTGGTAAACGAAAAATCCCTAGCCGACATATCGAAAAATCTCGGGATAAACCAGTACCTGCTCTTGGGAAAAGGGGAATCGCGGAGGGGCGGAAGGGAGAAAAGTTCCTTGATCTCAGACGCCTATGAAGCCCTTATTGGGGCCGTCTATCTCGACGGCGGCTTGGAAAAGGCCTTCGCGGTCGTAGAGAAGCAATTTGCGCCCCGACTCGCTGAAGGATTGACCGATGACGGTGATTTTAAGACCAAGGTTCAGCAGATCAGTCAGAGCCGGTTTGGATGTTCGCCTCGATATCGATTATCCGACGTGAGGGGGCCGGAGCACGATAAGACCTTTGGAGCGGAGATTTTCATCGACGGCCGACTCTATGGCTATGGCATTGGCAAAAACAAGAAGGCAGCTGAGCAGAAGGCGGCTCAAGAAGCCTTGAAAAGAATATCCGGAGAACAGCGATGAAAAGGGGTAGGAGGCCATCTCAAAAACCTTCTATCATACCCATCTTCGTTCCCCATATGGGGTGCCCGCATCAATGTGTGTTCTGTAATCAGATCTCTATAACCGGATCCAATCCCCGTATTTCCCTAGGTTCAATCGCCGCAATGATCATTGATCAATTGAGAGCCCAACGAAGGAATCATCTCCGGAGGGAGATCGCCTTTTACGGCGGAAGCTTTACGGGAATAGGGAAAAAGGTACAGATACAGCTCCTTTCGGTGGTCCAACCCTTTATCCAAAGTGGCTTAATCGATTCGGTAAGGGTATCTACTCGTCCGGATTATGTTGACCCCCACACCCTGCAACTCTTAAAGGAGTGCGGAGTTAAGACCGTGGAGCTCGGGGTCCAATCGATGGTTGATGAAGTGCTCCGATGTTCAAGGCGGGGCCACACGGTGGATGATGTCCTAAAGGCGGTGGAATTTCTCCATAACGCAGGTTTTGCGGTGGGAATCCAAATCATGGTCGGCCTGCCCGGGGATGATGCTCACGGATATACCCACACAGTCGATCGAGTAATCCGACTGACCCCCCATTTCGTGAGGATTTATCCCACGTTGGTGCTGAAAGGGACGCCCTTGGAAAAATGGTATCGTTCCGGACGCTATACACCCCTCTCCTTGAAGGAGGCTATTCAGCTCTGCAAGGTGGCCTTTCTGAAATTCGATAGGGCGGGGATTCCCGTCATCCGGCTTGGATTACAATCCAGCCCGGAACTTGAGATGGGGGGATGTCTCGTTGCGGGGCCATACCATCCCGCCTTCGGCCAATTAGTGGAGTCCTCCCTCTTTTACGACATGGCTTCTTATCTCATGGAGAAAAACGGGAAATCCCGAATCCCTCGCGCCAGGGTTTCGCCCTTCGATCTTTCTAATATTCACGGGCAAAAGAACCAAAACCTGTATCAATTGAAAAACAGATTTGGCCTGAGGCACATTCAAATCGAGGTCGATGAGGGACAGCCCAGGGGAAGTCTCATCCTCATAAACGGGACAAAGCTGGATGAGATTTCATACCGTACCATGCCATTGTCATAGGTCAAAGGGATGAAGTGTTTCAAAATACTTCACTATCTTCTGGTAATCATATGCGGGCTCTTCTTGATCTCCTCATGCACCCTTAAAAGGGCCAAAATCCACTATGAGGAACGAAGTGGCGTGGGAATGGTCCAATATGGGGTCGCCTCATGGTACGGGAAGAAATTCCACGGTAACCCCACCGCCAGCGGCGAGATCTACGACATGTATCACTTGACAGCTGCCCATAGGACGTTGCCCTTGGGGACCTATGTCATGGTGACCAGTGTGGAAAACAACAGATCCGTCGAGGTGAAGATAAACGACCGGGGGCCTTTCGTGAAGGGGAGGATCATCGACCTATCCTATGCCGCGGCCAGGAGCATCGACATGGTGGAAAAGGGAACAGCCAGGGTAAAGGTAGTGGTCTTGAACCAGAGGACCCATACCGTGAGAAATGAAAGCAAGGTTCTCGGTAGGGGTTTTACCGTTCAGGTGGGGGCGTTCTCCGATAAGGGCAATGCGGTGAAACTGACTAATGCATTGGGTAGGGAAATCCGCGATGTCTACATATCCGTGTTCGAGACCCCGATGGCCCGCTACTACCGGGTGAGAGTGGGCCACTTCAACACCAGGGAGAGGGCCTACCGTCTGGCAGCAAGACTGGCCAACATGGGATATTCCGTCCTGGTTGCACCTCGCTAGAGGGGAGGAAGGTCAATACCATGCGCCGTATTCTAATAGCCATCCCATTGCTCTTCATCCTCTTTCTTCTCCAGTCCTACCTCTGGGTACCCACTTATGAGGAGCAGACCCGGGGCAATCCCGAACGACTGAACGAATACATTGACGCCTCCATCGGGGACGCCCAGATACTAAACCCCATTCTCTCGGCCGACAGTGCAAGCAGTGATATTGAATCCAAGGTGTTTGAGGGCCTCATAGACCGCGACGAAGATCTCAATTTCAGGGGACGCCTTGCAACCCACTGGGAGATCTTCGAGGAGGCCTATTTCTATGTCAATGAGGAGGCCTGGATTCCCACCGTGGGAAGGGGAGATGCCGAAGGGGTGGCAAGATTTCTCCGCAAGGCAATGGAGACTAGAGAGCGAAGAGATGAGAGGATCTCGAGGTCCCTGGCCAACATCGAGAGAATTGAGGTGCTTCCGGCAAGAACTTTCGAGGTGTCAAGGCAGGAGAAGGACGCCGGGGGAGAGGCAGTTACCGTAACGATTCACCTGCAAGCTCCGCCAAGGATCCGATTGGTCCTCAAGGAAGTGGATCAGGAGGTCTTCGATCACCTCTCGGACCTCTTGGGAGGGGAATATTTCTCTTCCTTTGATGGGGCGCGATTCATCGAGGTCAGTCCCGAGGCTTTTTCTCGGAAAAGGGTTGCTTACGGGAGAGAACTCCTCCCGGCCACGGAACACAATCCCGTCATCATTTTCCATTTGAGACCCAACGTCCGATTCCACGATGGACACGTCCTTGACGCGGAAGATGTCAGGTTCACATACGAAGCCATCATGAATCCCAAAAATCTGTCTCCCCGGGTTGCTGATTACGAACCCGTCAAGGCAGTGGAGGTTCTCGATCCCCTGACCGTCCGTATTGTGTACAAACGACTCTATTCCCCGGCCTTGGGTACCTGGTACATGGGCATTCTTCCCGCCCATCTGCTAAATTCCGAGGCTCTCCGTCGGGAGGCAACGCGTCGCGGCCTCGATCCAGAAAAGTTTACCCTCCGCCAGAGTGAGTTCTCAGCCGCCGTCCTCTCGGATGTGGCCCCTTCCGTTTTCGGGAATGGAAGACCGATCAATACATCGTACTTGAACGTTTTGAGGACTACTGGGAGGGACCGCCCAATTATAAACAGTATACGTATCGTATAATACCCGATCGTTTGACCCAAGAAATGGAGTTTTACGCCGGCACAGTGGATAGTTATGGTGTTCAGCCTCATCAGGTTGAACGGCTGAGCAAGGACCCTGCCTACCAGAGTTTTTCCGGCCTCTCCTTTGGGTACACGTACATAGGCTATAACATGCGAAGAGAACCCTTCAAGGATCGTCGGGTCAGACGAGCCCTGGGGATGGCTATTGACGTGGACAAGATTATTAAATATGTACTTTACGGCCAGGGAGAAAAGATCACGGGACCTTTCCTGAAACAGACGGACTTCTATAACCATGCTGCCGTCTCCCTCTCGTATGATCCTGAAGGGGCTCTTAAGCTACTGGCTGACGCTGGATGGAAAAGGGGGCCTGGGGGCTGGCTTGAGAAAGATGGGAAACGTCTCCAATTTACCCTGATCACCAACCAGGGCAACAACATCCGACAGGCCATCCTTTCCATAGCCCAGGACTCCTGGCGGAAAATCGGCATCGACGTGCGGACCGATGTTTTGGAATGGGCGGTCTTCATCCAGGAGCGCGTGAACAAGCTCGATTTCGATGCACTGATACTGGGTTGGTCCATGGGCATCGACCCAGATCTCTACCAGATCTGGCACTCGAGCCAGACCAAGCCGAATCAACTCAATTTCGTCGGATTCCAGAACAGGGAGGCGGACGATCTCATCATCAAGATTCGTCAGGAATACGACCATGATCGGCAGGTACAATACTGCCAGCGTCTCCATGAGATCATCGCTCAGGAACAACCCTACACCTTCCTCTACGTTGGAAAATGGACCGCCATTTTGGACAAACGCATCGTAATTAAAGAGGTCGATACCGAGGGAAAGGTTCGATACGGCCGGATCAAGCCAACAAAGACAGGAAGTTATACGTTCTATTTCAACAAGTGGATAAAACTCCAGGAAGTTCCCAGATTTGAGCTGGAGGGGTGACGGATGCTTGCTTTTTTGGGTCGAAGCCTCATTCAAAAAATTATCACCCTGTTCTTTGTCTCTGTGATCTCCTTTCTCATCATTCATCTTGCCCCAGGGGAGCCGAGCCAGATTGACCCCATGAATCCCAAGTTTACCCAGGAAGTCTTGGAACGGTTCCGTAGGGAATTCCATCTCGATAAGCCCCTCCATGAGCAGTACCTCTACTTCTACCATGACCTCATCAGGGGAAAGAGCGTTTCCTGGAAGGATAATCGCCCGGTTCTCGAGAAGATTTACGAGCGGTTTCTCAATAGCCTTCCCCTGTTCATCCTGGGAACGCTCATCACCTGGACCCTTTCCTTTCCCGTAGGAATTCACGCCGCAATCCGACGCGGGAGTTTCTATGACCGGAGCACCACCTTCCTCGCCTACCTCCTCATATCCATTCCAGGGTTCTTCTTCGCCTATATGCTGATCATCTTTGTGGTGACACGCTTCCATGTGCCGGTTATCGGCATGGAAACATTCGGCCTTGCACCGAGGGGATTGTTAACCCCGGCGATGGACCGGGTGTGGCATTTACTGCTCCCCTCGGTTCTTTTCGCTGCGGGAGGCATTGCCGTGCTCTCCCGGTACGTGCGGAATCAGATGCTTGAGGTGGAAAGCCAAGACTATGTGAGGACGGCCAGGGCCAAGGGTCTTCCGGCCGACAAGGTTCACTATAAGCATGCCCTCAGGAATGCCCTCCTGCCCTTTGTGACCATGTTCGGCCTGATCTTGCCCGGTCTCCTCGGAGGATCGGTCATTATCGAGTCCATCTTCTCCTGGCCCGGGATGGGACGGATGGCCTACGAGGCAATTCTAGCGCGCGACTACCCAGTGATTCTCACGGTCAACTTCATCTCTGCCATACTGGTATTGATTGGTACGTTTATCTCGGATCTCCTCTATATGATCGTCGATCCCAGGATTCGGTTATGATTGGAACAAATCAGAGAAACGATTCCACCTTTCCACAGGGTGGAGGGTTAGAGGCACCGAAAAAGACCCTATTTCAGGAGAATTGGAGCCTTTTCAGGAAAAACCGCCTGGCCATGGCCGGGTTGGTGATTTTTGTTTCCTTTTTCATCATTGCCGTGGCAGGGTTTTTCTTGACCTACGGAAGGAATCCCGTCTTTGATCCGGCCCTTGTTAGACTCCAGGAAAAACTCCGCCCTCCCTTAGCAAAACCCAACCTGGAGACCCTCAAAACCGGTGAGTTGCCGAGACTGGGGATCTACCTGTTCGGTACCGACGACCTAGGGAGGGATGTCTTCTCTCGGATGCTTCAGGGCTCATGGGTCTCTCTGACCGTGGGCTTTGTCGCGGTGGGTATTGCCGTGGTCATCGGGGTATTCCTGGGAGGAATCGCCGGATACTTCGGCAGTAACCGAATTCGGCTTGGACACCTCCTTGCCTTTCTTCTTCTAGGCTGGGGAGGCATAGACCTACTAACCGTTGTCGTTACTCTCCTTATAGGCCGGGGAAGCATTGATATTTTCTTGGGAAGAATAGCCGTTGACACCTTTATGGTTCTCATTGCCGCCGGAATCGCTACCTTCCTCATACGGATGGGAAATTCCAAAGGAGGGCGCCCGGTTCCAATGGTTCTTTCGGTGCTCCTTCTCAACGTCTTTTCGGTGGACATCCTCATAACGGGTTTGATCGATATCATGCTCTGTTTTCCCAGTTTCTTTCTGATTCTCACGGTGGTAGCCCTGCTCCCCGCCAGCATATACAACATCATGATCGTCATCGGACTCACGAGCTGGATGGGAGCGGCACGATTCGTCAGAGCGGAGTTCCTGTCCCTGCGGGAGCAAGACTTCGTAACGGCGGCCAAGGCTCTCGGGGTATCTGACTGGAGGATTATCTTCAGACACATGGTTCCCAATGCGATGGCACCGGTTCTGGTCTCGGCAACCATTGGCATCGCCACAGCCATTCTGACAGAGGCGGGCCTCAGCTTCCTCGGCTTTGGCGTTCCCCCGCCTGACGCGACGTGGGGAAATATCCTGTCAAACGGCAAGAATTTTATCTTCGATGCTCCATGGCTGACATTTGTGCCAGGCTTTGCCATTCTCGTTGTCGTGCTGGCTTTTAACCTCTTTGGCGAGGGACTCCGGGATGTCCTCAACCCGAAACTGAAAGAACGGCATTAAACTCACAATATGAGATTCAAGGGCGATGCCAATCGGGAATGAGCTGCTGCTCTCTATTAAAGGTTTGAAAGTCTTTTTTCATGGTGATGGCGTGGTCTCCAGGGCCGTAGACGGCGTGAGCTACGATATCAGAGAGGGGGAGACAGTTTGTCTCGTTGGCGAGTCCGGCTGTGGCAAGACCGTTTCAGCTCTCGCAATCCTCGGGCTGGTTCCGCAACCTCCCGGAGAGATCCCGGGAGGGAAGATCCTCTTCAAGGGGAAAAACCTCTTAGAACTCGATGAAGAGGAGTTCCAAGAGATTCGGGGCAAAGAGATCTCCATGATCTTCCAGGAACCCATGACCTCCCTCAATCCGGTCTTCACCATCGGCGATCAGGTCGAGGAGGCGATTACCACCCATGATACCGTGGAGGGTGCCGAGGCACACCGGAGGACAATTGAGCTCCTCACCGATGTGGGGATTGCATCTCCGGAAGAACGCATGAAGGATTATCCTCACAACCTCAGCGGGGGACAGAGGCAGCGCGTCATGATTGCCATGGCCCTGGCGTGTAAACCTGACCTCGTTATTGCCGATGAACCGACGACAGCCCTTGATGTCACCNNATCTCTTCAGGGAACTCAAGGAAAAGAGGCGGATGGCCCTTCTGTACATTACCCATAACCTTGCCGTGGTAGCCGAAATTGCGGACCGGATCCATGTTATGTATGCCGGTATTATTGCTGAGGTCGGCAATGTGGAGCAGATATTCCGCGATCCCAGTCATCCCTACACCATGGGACTTCTGGCTTCCCTTCCGAGCCGGGCGAGGAAAGGGGAGGCTCTTTATTCTATACCTGGAGCCGTTCCAGACCCCGCGTATAAACCCCAGGGATGTCCCTTCCATCCCCGTTGTCCTCATGTACAGGAGGACTGTCGGAGGGAGTTTCCGGAGATGTGCGATTTCGGGGATCACCATTTTGCCCGATGTCCGATTATCTACGAAAAGAGGAAAAGCAGTTGACGGATAAAGGCAAGACTTTGGATCAAAGCAGAGCGATGGCAGATCAAGGAATTGATCACACCGTGCTTTCGGTGAAGGGTCTGAGGAAATATTTCCCTGTCCGGAGGGGGTTCTTCCAGAAGGTCATCGGTTGGATCAAAGCCGTTGATGGGGTGGATCTGGAAATTGGTCAGGGGAAAACCCTAGGGCTTGTGGGCGAGAGCGGTTGTGGGAAAACGACGGTTGGGCGGCTGATACTCAGGCTTCTCGAGCCCGATGGGGGAAAGATTGTGTTCCGTGGGCGGGATATCACCGCCTACGCTCCAGAACAGATGAAACCCCTGCGAAAGGATATGCAAATTATCTTCCAGGACCCTTTTGGTTCCCTCAATCCCAGGATGACGGTCGGCCAGTCCATCGAGGAGGGACTACGGACGCACACCGAGGGGGACTGGAGTTGGCGAAGGAAACGGATCGGGGAACTTCTGGAAATGGTTGGGATGCCGTCGAATGTGGATGACCGTTATCCCCATGAGTTCAGCGGAGGGCAACGCCAGCGAATCGGAATTGCCCGGGCCCTGAGTGTTGAGCCATCTCTCATCATCTGTGATGAGCCTGTTTCGGCCCTTGATGTCTCCATCCAGGCCCAAATCATCAACCTTCTAGAAGACTTGCAGGCCAAATTGGGACTTAGTTATCTCTTCATCGCCCATGATCTCAATGTCGTCGAATATATCAGCGATGCGGTTGCGGTCATGTACTTGGGCCAGCTCATGGCGTATGGGCCCGCGGAACTCATATACGACAAACCCCTCCACCCCTACACCCGGGCTCTCCTTTCAGCCGTTCCCGTTCCCGAGCCTGGAAGGTCCCGGGAATGGGAACCGCTTGGAGGCGACGTCCCCAGCCCCTTCAACCCTCCTCCCGGCTGCAAGTTCCAGGGGCGCTGCCCATTGGTGGAAGATCGCTGCCGGAAAGAAGAAATCGAGTTCTATCCCGTCGAAAACAGCCGAAGAGTCCGCTGTTGGAAGGTACTGGGGAAGTGAAAGTACTGTTGGCTTTCAACCGCCACGTAAAACCGATGTCCTCTGGTTGCGACGCTCAACAGCAATCATTCTCTCTCAAAGAAATTGCTCATCAATGATCCCCAGAAAATCATTGACGCTGACGCTCATTGGTAATATAGAGATATTCTTTACTCAATCTATCTAAATGAGACAGGCCTCTTCTGAGAGCTGGTGCTCGCTTGAGTTGGATGGAATGAATCATGAAGGTTGTCATTGTCAAGAAGGTACCGGAACGGACAAAGCGCCTCATCTTGAGTAAGTTCCCACACGATTGGACTGTCGTTGTGGTGACTCCAGAGGAATTGGATAAGGAGTTGGGGAATGTGGAAGCGATCATTCCTGAACATCACACGATTGACGGAGCTCTCCTCGATCGGGCTAAGAACTTGAAGCTGATACAAACCGGAGCCGGTTATGATAATGTGTTGGTCGATGAATGCACAAAGAGAGGTGTCTATGTGGCCAACGCCGCGGGCATCAATGCACCAGCAGTAGCTGAGCACGTTTTTGCCTTCATTCTCTGCTGGTACAAGAACATGATTCCCCTTGACGGGTTGATGAAAAGGAGAGAAAACGGCATAGACTGTATTGGCGCGGAACTCTCCGGAAAGGCCATAGGAATCGTCGGGCTCGGAAACATTGGGAGGGAAGTCGCCCGTCGAGCAAAGGCCTTTAACATGAGAATCCTGGGATACCATACACGTCCCGTTGATACGGATCGTGAAATTGAGTTGACGGATTTTGAAACCCTTCTCAGATCGTCAGACATTGTTACCCTGCATGTCCCCCTTAACGACAGGACAAGGCATTTGATAGGTCAAAGGGAACTGGCCTTGATGAAGAAAGATGCCTTCTTAATCAATACTTCACGGGGACCAGTCATTGATGAGGCTGCCCTGATTGAAGCGCTGAAAGCAAAAAAGATTGGCGGCGCGGGGCTCGATGTTTTTGAAACTGAGCCCTTGCCCAAGGATAGTCCCCTCCGGAAATTGAATAACGTTATCCTCACTCCTCATAGAGCCGGGTCTCCGGATGGA
>JABAOC010014377.1_pt1 | contig 13108 bp, 11 predicted proteins | sample 7062161 | NCBI WGS metagenome assembly JABAOC01 (sample SAMN14538625, study PRJNA623070) | marine sediment metagenome | biome: marine biome [ENVO:00000428]; feature: marine pelagic biome [ENVO:01000023]; material: deep marine sediment [ENVO:00002113] | place: India: Gulf of Khambhat ... | reverse complement strand
TGACTGAATTCTGATCAAATTTGGAAAACGGTTTATATCCCCTGGTTCAACAAGTATCCCAAGGTGAAAAACCGAAATGATTAACTACCTCATTGGAGGCGTCGTAGTCCTCGCAGTCGCGATAATAGGGATGTACATCTCCTACAACAACAGGATAGTGACCCTGGCCAACAGGATCGAGGAGGCCTGGGCCCAGATAGACGTGCAGCTCCAGAAGCGGTACGACCTGGTCCCCAACCTCGTAGAGACCGTCAAAGGATACGCGAGCCACGAACGGGAGATCTTCGACAACATAGCCAAGGCGCGGGCCGGCATGGTGTCCGGCAGCAGGCAGGAGCGCGTCGAGGCTGACAACATGCTGACCCAGGCCCTGGGCAGGCTCTTCGCCGTAGCGGAGGCGTACCCCGACCTGAAGGCCCAGGAGAACTTCAGGCTGCTGCAGGAGCAGCTTGAGGGCATCGAGAACAAGATCGCTTACGCCCGCCAGTACTACAACGACAGCGTGCTCAGCTTCAACAACATAGTCACGACGATCCCCGGCGTCTGGTTCGCTGGGGGACGCGGTAAGCACGAGTTCCTTGAGATACCCGACGAGGCGCGCGAAGTTCCCCAAGTGAAGTTCTAGATGCAGAGAAGAAGCTTTCACGACGAGCAGTCCCGGAACAGGCGGGACAGCATTCTTTTAGCCATAGTCGTCAGTGTAGTCCTCTTCGCCCTCATAGTGAGCATCAGCTACATCTGGGCGCCGGACGCCGTGTACTTGATGGTCCCCGTCTCCCTCCTGATGGTCTTCGCTTACACGTGGAGCAGCTACCAGTACGGCGACAGGGTGGTGCTCAGCAGCACCGGAGCCGTCCCCGCGGAGGGGCCCCAGTACACCTACCTCAACGACACGGTGGAGGGGCTGGCCATAGCCGCCGGCATCCCGAAGCCCGACGTCTACGTGGTCCCCAGCGACGAGATCAACGCCTTCGCGACGGGCAAGGACCCGGAGCACGCGTCACTTGCCGTGACCACCGGGCTCATGAGGGCCCTGGACAGGCAGGAGCTGGAGGGCGTCGTGGCACACGAGATCAGCCACATCAGGAACAGGGACGTCCAGTTCATGACTCTGGTCGCTGTGCTCGTCGGGCTGGCGGGCATACTGAGCCACATGATCCTCCGCAGCTACCGGTTGGGAGGCAGGAGGGGGAGACGCGACAGGGACAGGGGGAACCTCGGCCTCATCATCGTGGCCGTGGGCTTCATCCTCGCCATATTCGCCCCCATAGTGACGCGGCTCGTTCAGCTGGCCGTCAGCAGGCGCCGCGAGTACATGGCCGACGCCTCGGGCGCCGAGCTCACACGCTACCCGGACGGGCTGGCGGACGCGCTGGAGAAGATAATGAAGCACAACCGGGGCGAGATGAAGGTCAGCGAGGCGGTGAGCCACCTCTTCATCGCGGACCCCAACAGGAGCGCCCTGGACGCGCTGTACGCGACGCACCCGCCCATCGAGGAACGCATCAAGCGGCTCAGGGAGATGTAGGCCCCATCAACCCCTCATTTCATTATGTTTAACCAAATCCCCGGTCATATCCCCGGTCAATACGTGATTTCATCCTCACTCTACTGAAGCATCTTAGTTCCCTGAAAAAAATGGTTCTTTGTGGTTAAGATTCATACCAAGGGTAGTTTACAATGGTGGTCTTTGTATAGCTGAACAATCTCTCTTCAGAGATGCCTGTGACAGTTCCTTTAAACTTATGGCCTGAGTGTACTTGGGCTTGAAGGGCATTTAATGGTTTACTGTGGGTGGATATCGCTGAAAGACGTGCATGGAAGATTACTAATGATCAAGACCGACCTCTCCATGTTTTCCGATAAACGTGCCCCCGAACCGGCATATTGTGTGTCTCCTAGTTGGTGGCACAAACCTTCATTTATCTGTGGCTAAATGTTGGATCATGGGCAAAGTGGGTGAAGGCTTAGCTATAGTGATCACGTTTATCGGTGTATGCCTCGTTCTGGCCTACCTGTTCTTGGTATGGCTTCCAAGCTTCAAAGCGAGCCTGTAAAGATAAAAGACGTTGATCCAATGCAGAAAAGCTGTGATATATGACCCAGAAAAAACCCGTTTGTTCCTATAATTCGTGTATTATAGAAACCTATTGAATATTTCTAAGAAGGTCTTTGTTTTCTCAGACAGATGCATACGTGTCTCATTTTTAACGAATATCTTAGCAAAATCATAGTATGAACTATTGAAGGGTTTTTTAGCCCTGTTTAGGGTAAATAAAAACTGTGTTAGAACCATTGTTAAGCTGCCAATGAAGAAAGGCTTCTTTTTACAATATAACGCCGCTGCTCCTATGGTATGAACAAGCGGGAACCCAAGGTAATATCGAGTGATTCCCGTTATGTACCACTCGTAGAGATTTTCACGTTCTGAGGTTCTGCGTTCATCGTAAGTCACATTTCTAAACGCCCTGACTGCCCACCCTTTCCAGTAAGCCTTCACAATTGCGTGGGTATCCCAGTGAATTGTCCTATCGAGGCCCCCGATCATGTCCCAGCATTCACGTTTGTATAGCTTGGCTCCGTCACTGGCTCTGCCTTTCCAGATGTTACCCCCCCTCATTAAGCCGCTGCATATACCAAGCCTGGGGGTGTCCTTCATTTTACCGTGGAGAACTTGAAAATAGTTCTCAGGAATCACGCTATCCGCATCGATTTTGAACAAAAAATCCCAGTCTGGGACCAAGTCTGTTGCTTTTTTAATGCCACGAACTAGCGCCCTGTGCATGTTCATGGAGCCCAAGTAGAATTTAGGTTCATCCACCCTCATGTAATACACTGGGTACTCGGAGACGATGAACGGCGTCTGATCCGTGCTCCCATCATCTACTACGATGTAGAATCGTGGCTTTATTGTCTGGTTTAAAACACTCTCGATGGTATTTCTGATATGTTTTTCTTCGTTGTACGCTATAGTTATGGCAATGTAGTTCGGTACCCTTTTCTCAGGGCTCGTTGCATCTATATCGGTTATTACTTCACTTTTTATTACGGGATAACTAAGAGACATATTGTTCTCAGCACTCTAGTATGTAATCACAGTGGGGGCAGACCAATCTTTCATCCTGACCGACGGGATGACTCGTTACGTGACCATGTAAAGGGCAACTAAAGAGGTACATCGGCAGGCTTCCTTTCCAACCTCTCTTCTGAGCCCAAAAAAGTAAAGACTTTCCCTTCAGCATTACCTCTAATCTATTCTGTAAAGAAATTCGAGCGGTAACATGCGTCGTGTCCCAAAATCTGCATAAATTTTCTTCATAATATACACTGCTTTGAACATCAAGAGTTTCCAGCATTCACACCGATATAGGGCGAAAGAGATTTTATATAATATTATTATGGATTTGGAATCTATGTTTTCATTGGCTTCCACCTTCATTTAGTCGGAAATGTATTGTCTAGAATGGTATAGCTCTCATCATCGAATGAGACATCAAACCATTCTAATACCAGTCTAATATTCTCAACCTGTTTGGCTCTCAACTCATTTTTCCAGGAAGTCTTTTTCCTCACACCGTCTGGACTCGTCTTCCTTTTCGATAATATGCTGGGTCGTTTGATTTCATGTATTATGTTTTCGTAACGATCTGTTTCACCTAGGAACCGAAGCAGCTTCATAACTTCTTTTTCACTGTTTGAAGACATATCTTCGTATGAGAGCTTGAACATCCTTGGGTCGTAATGTCTTAGGGGTATTACTTGATCCATCGCCCAAACAGCCGCTAATTTCTGGATTTCGGTCGTTATTCCCCTTAGTCTATTAATTATCGAATCGTCGAACCCGATCTCGTCTGCGTCGTTTATTATCTCATCTATGGATGGAGTAAAACGGTAGACATCGTATCCGCTGTAACCTGTCCTTAGCTGAGATGCGAGGTTTGCGCACGGATGCCTGATGATATAGATAAGTGCCCGAATATCGTAATTTTTTAAAATCCATGGAACAAGCCTGTTAGCTCTGACACATTTCACTACAAGCTTGGTCGCGGTTACTCTTTTAGCTAAATTGCCGACGGTTAACCTGTAACGTGGTCTTAGAGAGGGCACTCCCCCTCTGAATACGCTGCCCAAGTATACCCGTAAGGCATTGTTTTCTGTTCCTTCTGCCTCGTAATGCCTCATTGACACCTTCAACTCTCCGGCTCTGGGAAACCTTTCTGGGTGAAGGGGCTCGAAGACAGTAGTGTATCCGGGTAGATGGTTCAGCATCTCCATGATCCATGTCGTCCCCGATCGGGGAGACCCCAAGGCGACGATGGTGTCCTTCTCATGAAAGCCGCCGCGAAAAACCGCTCTGTCTATGGATCTAAGAGAAAACTTTCCAAGCTGTTTAACGAAGTCTTTCAAACCCTCTACCTCGTAATATAACCCACACAAACGTGTGGGTGTAAAGAGGATTTAAATCATCTATGAGTTGCACGTACAGGAAACAATGATATACATAAAATGGTTTAGAAAAATATCATTTTGTCTGCTGCTCCGTGTCGTGTTGTTTTTATAAGGATGATTCAATAATCCAAGATACTCTATTCTGTACCATGACTGCTCTCGAAGGAATCAGGGTGCTGGACCTCACCCACGCCCACGCGGGCCCCATATGCACCATGTACATGGGCGCCATGGGCGCCGAGGTCATAAAGATAGAGCCGGCCTGGGGGGACATGACGCGCATGTTCCCTCCCCTCATCAAGGGACAGAGCCCCTACTTCATGTTCGTGGACCGCTGCAAGAAAGGGATCACCCTCGACCTCAAGCACCCCAGGGGCAAGACTCTTTTCATGGAGATGGTTAAGAGCGCCGACGTAGTCATGGAGAACTTCAGCGCGGGGACCATGGACCGGCTGGGCCTCGGCTGGGACGTGCTCCGGGGCCTCAACCCCGGCGTCGTCTACGCGAGCATCAGCGGCTTCGGCCACACCGGGCCGTGGGCGGACCGCAGGAGCTTCGACCCCATCGCCCAGGCAACCAGCGGCTACATGTGGGTGATGAAGGACGCCATCGACCCCGAGGGGCCGCCGCTGCAGGCACCCGACGCCATCGCCGACACGATCCCCGGCTTCACCTGCCTCATAGGGATCCTCGCCGCCCTCATACACCGAGAAAAGACGGGGAAGGGGCAGCGCGTCGACGTCGCCCAGATGGACAGCATGATGGCCGTCATGCAGAGCTTCAGCTTCTGGAACCTAGCGGGTCTGACGTTCCTCAGGGCCGGCAGAGCCGGCCGAGTAGGCGTCTCAGGGCTCCACAAGACCCGCGACGGGTACGTCATGTTCAGCCTCCCAGCCGGCCGCATCACCGACTGGTTCAAGGAGCTCCTCGGCGTCGAGGAGCTAACCGAGGACGTGGTCAAGAGCTGGGTCAGCGAGCGCACCACCGACGAGGTGGTGAACACCCTCGCCGAGACAGGCGTCCCCGTGGGCCCCGTCCAGGACCTCGACGAGGCCCAGCGCTGCGAGCAGGCCGCCGCCCGGGAGATGTTCGTCAAGGTCAACCACCCGGTCCTCGGCGAGATCGTTGAGCCCGGGTTCCCCATAAAGTTCAGCGACACCCCCGGCGACGCCACGACCCCGGCGCCCCTCCTCGGCCAGCACACAAAGGAGGTTCTCACCGAACTCCTCGGGCTCACCGAGGAAGAAGCAGAGTCCCTGCGGAAGGAGGGCGTAGTGTAGCCTCCCGGTGTAAACGCTATTTACATAATGGTACAACTGGGACTATATTGGGTGTTTTTCATTGCAACGTCTTTTCTCCGCTATGTGAACCAGACCCATGCCGACAACCAGAGATTCTTGGATCACCAAAAAGAGTACGGTGGTAATGAATCAAACTGTCCAGTATTCCACCAATCAAACTCACTTTCTTCCCAGTATGTGTACAAATTTTCTGTTGTTTCTCCAATGTATAAAATGTCTGGGGACTCGTATCTATTACTTGTCTGGTAATATCCGGCGTTATCCGGGGTACCAATAGCAGGTATCTCTATTAAGTAGTCTTTCTTCCACTTCTCAAAAGAAATATTTGGATTATAACCATACTCATCTGCAGGATATTCTTTCTTCCATTCCAGAAACATTTGATACTTGAAAGTATATTCTTTAAACGCTCCATCGACCGTTTCGATGATGCCTGGAGGACTATAATCATCGTCTTTTAATAGAGACGTAGTTTCGACGGCCACTAATCCATCGCTGGTCTCAACTTGGACCCACATGTGACGATCTTTCTCAACTAGATACGCGTGGTACCCGGCTCCTTCAAGAAGCCACTCAAGTAATGCACTCGAGTCGCTGCAATCAAAAACATTCTCACGGTATCCTGGAAAATCTAAAGCACAAAGAAATACGGCTAATTCCTCTACGGATTTATCTTCAGGGATGAAACATGTCTGTTTAACGTATTGTTCAGCAAACTGATAATAGTAGTCTATTCGGTCTAAAACACTCGGGTCTGGCTCAGTTACGGTTATTGTGCTAGTGAATTCTTTGTCTAACCCGTTTATTTCGAAAACATTTGCTCCCATATCCGTGTTATTGAAGGTGTATCGAAAATACGTCTTATTATGTGACTGTAAAAATAAGTCAAACTCGTCAACGGGCTCTCCATTAAATAAGACATCTATGTACCGCGTATCGTCCTTGTTCCCTTTATTCGTTATCGTAAACCGTATAACGATTGATTCATCCACCCAAGGCGTAGAAGGTCTAACGTCAAAATATTCACAGACAAAATTTGACCCCCCAAAGAAAGAGTCATAGACAAAATACCCGGCACCAACTAAAATAACTAGAATAATAAAGACTGGGACTACCCCTGTTTTTCCCTTTTGACCCGAAAAATATTTTAGACTAACCGGGGAGCACACTCTAAAATCAACTTTAATGTTTTTTAAATAATTAATGTACTCTGGGTCCAGTATTATCACCAGTAAACCATGCACCACTGCTGGCATACTATTTAACAAGGGACATCAAACCTGGTCCAGAATTTTTTCAAGATTACAAGTAACCTGCAACAGACCCCAAGAAAAGCCCCCGATCACCCCCAATGATCCTTATTCCATGTGAGAAGGATATTGAAATTCTCACTATAACTAGAAATAATGAAAATAAAAATCCTCGTCTATATGCATATTATTTGGTCTGCGGAAATTATTAATTTCCTCAAACGCAAACATGCAGTCTTACCATCGTTTTCTTCCTTTTTTTGATGTTTTTCCCTTACTCTTTCCTGAAAACTCGGTCCCACATATGTTACATTTCCATTCATTATCTTTCTGTGATATTTTTCGACTACCACAGTTGGGACAATTTTTCTTTCGTGCCATTTTTATTATTCCTGTATTTAGTAATTCCAAATATTTTTCTCGCGCTTGCAGTATAAGGATTATCGAACACTAAAGAGCGTACATCAGTCTTAACTTGATAGGCTAGGACCTCGCACACAGTATTATTGAAATTCAGTTTTTCCATGTAACCAGAAACACCTCCAGCACAGAATTTTTTTCGTATAACCAAGTAACATGGTACAAGCCCCCTAGACACCTTAAATCCAACCAAAACCATACCGACAAACATGACCCAACCCAACATAGACAGAAACGCACTAACACAGACCCTCAGAGACATGGTAGCCATCGACTCCGTCAACCCCAGCCTCGTCCAAGACGCCGCAGGCGAGACGGAGATCGCCGACTACCTGGAACAATGGATGAAAGCCCACGGCCTCGACACCACACGCCACGAAGTACAGCCCGGCCGCCCCAACGTAGTAGGCATCCTCCACGGCACAGGCGGCGGCAAGACCCTCCTCCTCAACGGCCACACCGACACCGTCGGCACCGACTACATGACCATCGACCCCTTCAACCCCGTCACCAAACAAGGCAGGCTATACGGCAGAGGAAGCTTCGACATGAAAGGCGGCCTCGCCGCCAGCATGGCCGCCGTCAAGACGATAGTGGACGACGGCACCGAGCTCAAAGGCGACGTCGTCCTGGCAGCCGTCTGCGACGAAGAATACGCCAGCATCGGCACAGAACACCTCATGAAACACACCACCGCAGACGCCGCCATAGTAGGCGAGTTCACCGCAGGCAACATACAGGTAGCCCACAAAGGCTTCGCATGGGTGAACGTGGAGACCCACGGCGTCGCCGCCCACGGCAGCCTCTACCGCGTCGGCGTAGACGCCATCGCCAAGATGGGCCACCTACTCGTCGGCCTCGAAGAGCTAGGTCGGCAGCTGGAGGGGACCGAGCACCCCCTCGTCGGCCCCGGCTCCGTCCACGCAAGTACCATACAGGGAGGCAGCGAGCTCAGCACCTACCCCGACAGCTGCAGGCTCCAGCTGGAGAGGCGGCTCATCCCCGGCGAGGACAGGGGCGACGTCGAAGCGGAGATTTCCAAACTCGTCGAGTCGCTTGGGGAGGCCGACCCCAAGTTCGACGCCGACTACGCCATAACGTTCTACCGGGGCCCCATGGAGATACCCACCGATGAGGAGATATGCTGCGTCCTCATGGAAGGCTCCGAGAAGCTCCTCGGCAAGACCCCGCGGTACGTCGGCGGCACAGGATGGATGGACACCCAGATCATATACAGCAGGGGGACACCCGCGGTCGCCCACGGCCCGAACGGCTACGGCGCCCACGCAAAGGAGGAGTGGGTCGACCTGAAGTCGGTCTACGAGACCGCTCAGGTCCACTGGTACGCCATAAACGCGTTCTGCCGGGAAGCCTAGAGCTCGCTGAGCCACGCGGCCCTCCTCGCCGTGTCCAGGAACGCCAACGTGCATCTGCCCGAAAGGTAGCCGCAGACCTCGCCGGGGTTAACAACCAGCACGCCGTCCTCCTCGCCTATGGACGCCCGGTGGGTGTGCCCCTTCACTATGACGTCGTAGCCGCCGCTGTGCGCCCTGTCCACGTCCTCCTTCCTGTGGCCGTGGAGCAGCGCCACCCGCAGGCCGTCGGCCTCGACCTCCGCGAAGTAGCCCCTGATCTCCGCGCCCGCCTCGGCGTAGACCCTGCCAAGTAGTTCACGCTCGGCGCAGTTGTTGCCGTAGACGCCTATCATGGGGGCTTCCAGGGGCTCGAAGTGTTTCGCGGTGAACGCGGAGACGTAGTCCCCCGCGTGGAGCACGAGGCCCACCCCATCCTCGTTCAGCCGCATCACCGCCCTGTCTATCATGTGTACGTTGTCATGGGTGTCGGATACGAGCCCGACTATCAACCCTTATACCCCTCCAGCAATTCCTCGAAACCCCTGTAAGCCTCGTCCCAGCCCCCGGGCTCCCCTGGAGAATAGACCTGTAGCCTCAGGCTCTCCGACAGCGTCTTCCTTGCCTCCATGACGCCCCCGATCTCGCCTAGTGACACGAGCTGCACCACGGCGTTGCCCAGCGCCGTAGCCTCCACCGGCCCGGCGACGACCTGGGCCCCCGTGGAGTCCGCCGTCATCTGGTTCAGCACCCTGTTCAGGCTGCCGCCGCCGATTACGTGGACCACGGGCGGTCTGCCGCCGGTTATCTCCTCAAGCTGCCCGAAGGAGTGCCTGTAGTTTAGGGCTAGGCTCTCGTAGACGCACCTGATGTGCTCGCCTATGGACATGGGCGGCTCCTGCCCCGTCTCGGCGCAGTAGCGTCCTATGCGTGGCGTCATCTCGCCGGGGTCATGGAACACGGGGTCGTTGGGGTCTATCAGCGACCTGAACGGCGGCGCCTTCTCGGCCGCCTCGTACAACTCGTCGTAGCCCACCACGGAGCCCTTCATCCGCCACTCCCTCAGGAGCTCCTGCTCGAGCCAGAGCCCCGGCAGGTTCCTGAGGAGCCTGAACGTGCCCTCCGCGCCGCCTTCGTTCGTGAAGTTGTGCCTGTAGACGGCGTCGTCTATCACGGGCTCCCCGACCTCCGTGCCCAGGAGGCTCCAGGTGCCGCTGCTGATGTACAAGAAGTCTTCACGCTTTGTCGGGACGGCGGCCACGGCGCTCCCAGTGTCGTGGCACGCGGGCGCACAGACCCTCAGCCCCAGGCTATCTCCTAGATGCTCCCCCGGCTCCACTATTTCCGGGAAGATGCTGGCGGGGATCTTCACCGCCTCAAGTATCTCCTGGTCCCACTGCATCTCGACCGGGTTGAAGATCTGGGTCGTCGATGCGTGGGTGAACTCCGCCCTCCTCTCCCCCGTGAACCAGTAGTTGAAGAGGTCGGGGATACCCAGGTAGGTGTCCGCTCTCCTCAGCAGCCGGCTCCTCGCCTTGACAAGGCTGGCGAGCTGGTAAAGGGTGTTGAGCTCAAGGAACTGGACGCCGGTCCTGTCGAAGATCTCTCGTCGGGGCATCCTCTTGAACACCCATTCCATCAAACCCCTCGTCCGTGGGTCCCTGTAGTGCACGGGATCGCCGAGGATGTTCCCCTTCTTGTCCAGGAGCCCGTAGTCGACGCCCCACGTGTCGATGCCCACGCTGGAGGCGTCGCCCCTCGCCCACTCTATCCCCTTGACGGCTTCCTGCCAGAGCCGCTTGACGTTCCAGCACAGATACCTGCCCCGTTTGACGGGCTCGTTGGGGAACCTGTGCACCTCCTCTAACCGGAAGCCGTCTCCCGTGTAGTCGACCTCCATCACCCGTCCCTGGGAGGCGCCCAGGTCCACGGCTATGACCTTGGTCATCGCTAGCCTACTTTTACGTCTCCACAGATATGGACCTTTACACCCAGCCCGTGGAACATGGCCGCCTTGGCGGCCAGCGCCTTGTCGGCTTCGGTCGCCGACGGCGCGTAGACGACCTGTATGTGGTTCGCCTTGTGCCGCGCCATGAACTGGTCACGGGTCACGCCGTGGAGGACGGCGCTCATCAGCGGCCACTGCGGCGTGGTGGCCATCCATCTCCGCCGGGTCTCCTCCGGCGGCAGATCCACCACTGTGCCCCTGCCGACGTCGACGTGGAGCCCATCCGGCTTCACGTAGACCCTGCTCCAGACTATCTCGCCTGGCTTGCTGTCGCCCTTGAGGGTGCCCCCGCCGAGGGGGAAGTACATGGGCGGCTGCCTCTCGCTGCTGGCGCCCCGGTACCCGCCCTTGAAGTGGCTCGGGGGCGCGCTGCCGCTTATAAGGAACACCCAGACGTACTGGCCGCCGTGCCAGTCGCCCCACCTGACGTCGTGGAGCGTGGTGGCCGGGTTGAAGCCCATGGCCTTCCAGACCCGGTTGGTGATCAACGCGTCCAGCCCCGCGCCCTCGTCCACCTCGTTGAAGTGTGGCAGGGCCTCGCCCGGGTACAGCTCCTCGCCCGCCTCGCTGTATACGGGCGGCCTGTCCACGTTGTTGAGCAGTCCCTCCGCTAGGTCGCTGGCTGGCGCCGTGTCTTTGAGCCCCTGCTGGTACTGGATGCCGATGACGGCGCACCCGAACTCGTCCGCGATCCTTACGGCGCTAACGTACATCTTGCACTGTTCCAGTATCTGCCTGTCCGTCAGCTCCGTCGCCTCGTCCGTGCCCGTCACGAACTTCATGCCCTTGGCGTCGAGCCAGTCACGGACGCCCTGGACCTCCTCGTCGCTGACCTCACGCATCTTGGCCGCTAGGGCGCTCTGGCTGAGCCGCTCCTTGTAGACGCCGAGGGGGTTGAGCAGCTCGTCCTCGATGATGGCGTTGTACATCCCCATGCAGCCCTCGTCGAATATCCCCATGACGGCTTTGCCGTGTTTCAGCTGCCTCGCCAACGCCTCACCCAGCTCTTTCTCGGGCTTGGGTATCTTCGCGGGGTCCAGAGGCTGTACGTGGCTCGTGTCGTGGGTGATCCTTCCTTCACGCAGCCACTGCCTGATGCCGTCGAGGAAGAACTCGTCGTCGAAGCCCTCGCTCCATATGGTGCTGTACTGGACTCCCATCTTGGATAGACAGGCGTTGAGGTTCAGCATCCCCACCAGGCCGGGCCACTGGCCGCTCCAGTTGGCCAGCGTCAGTATCGGCCCCCGGTGGTCACGGAGCCCAGCCAGCACGTGGTGGCTGTACTGCCACACCGCCTCCGCGACGATGACACGAGCGTCCCGGGGGATCTTCTTGAACACGTCCATGCCCATCCTCTGGTTCCAGATGAAGCCGTGCCCCAGCTCCGGGTCGTAGGGGTGGCCCCGCATCACGTGGTATCCTTCCCGCTCGAATGCCTCCCTGACCTTTTCCTCCATCTCGCTCTGGGCTGCCCAGCACTCCCTGTTGGCGCTTAGCCTCAGGTCGCCGCTCGCCACCAACACGATCTCGTTGCTCGCGAGGGGCTCAGGCTCCTCGACCTCGGGTAAAACGTATGAACCCATGTGATGGAAATGGGTGTCGAGGGGTGATAAAACTTAGTCTCGGCGCCCGGCGCGGTGCATTATGTCCTTCACTCTGAGGATCTCGAGGGTGGTTGTGAGGCCGGGCGCTATGAGGGTCGAGCCCGAGACAAGCGATATGACGTCGTTCTCGTGGATGTACCCCTCCTCGATGCTCTTCCTCACGGCGCGGATTATCAGCTCGTCCCGGTCGTCCGTCCACGGGACCTTCAAGGGCTCCACCCCCCAGTAGAGGTGCATCCTCCGGCTCACCCTCGGGTCCTTCGAGACCGCCAGTATCCTCGTCTTCGGCCTGTGGGTGCTCACCATCAGGGCGCTGAAGCCGCTTCTGGTGACGACTATGATGGCCGACGCCTCCACTGCCTCGACAGCCTGGGTGGCGAGGGAGCCTATGACGTTTGGGAGTAGGGCGCTCCTCTCCGAGGGCTCTCTGTGGGTTATCTGCTCCTGCACCACCCAGCCTATGTTGTTCATGGCCCGCACCGTCTCCACGGGGTACCTACCGATCGCCGTCTCGCCGCTGAGCATTACGGCNNCGTTGGCTACGTCACTCGCCTCAGCCCTCGTGGGCCTCGGGTTGTGCATCATAGACTCCAGCATCTGGGTCGCCACGATCACCGGTTTCCCGAGCCTGTTGCAGGCTGCTATGATCTTCTTCTGGAGCAGCGGCACGTCCCACGGCGGTATCTCGATGCCCAGGTCGCCCCGGGCCACCATCACGCCGTCG
>JABAOC010043070.1_pt1 | contig 13115 bp, 11 predicted proteins | sample 7062161 | NCBI WGS metagenome assembly JABAOC01 (sample SAMN14538625, study PRJNA623070) | marine sediment metagenome | biome: marine biome [ENVO:00000428]; feature: marine pelagic biome [ENVO:01000023]; material: deep marine sediment [ENVO:00002113] | place: India: Gulf of Khambhat ... | reverse complement strand
AAAAGGATCAACATTTACTATCAGAAAATTCCGAGCAGATCCAATTACCCCTACAGATTTGATTGGATATAATACCATGTCAGCTGATATGGTAGCTTATATGTGGTTGGCTGTCGAAAACGGAATTAATGCACTCATTGCAGGTAGTACTGCAGCAGGTAAAACCTCGACATTAAATGCACTTTCTCTCTTCATCCCCAGAGAGTCAAAAATAGTTTCCATAGAAGAAACTAGAGAGATAAACCTCCCCCATGCAAATTGGATTCCAGGTGTCGCACGATCAGGATTTGGTGAAATAATTAATGATAAATTAGTGGGTGAAATTGATCTTTTTGATCTTATGAAAGCAGCTCTAAGACAAAGACCAGAATATATTTTAGTTGGAGAGATAAGAGGAAGAGAGGCATACGTCCTCTTCCAAGCGATGGCTACTGGTCATACCACTTATTCTACTTTTCATGCTGATTCCCCAAAATCTGTTATACACAGATTGGAAGGAAAACCGATAGATATTCCACGTGTTATGTTACAAACCTTAGATATTGTTTTTATTCAAGTTAGTGCTAAAGTTGGAGATAAACGTGTAAGAAGATGTAAGCAGATTGTAGAAATTATCGATATCGATCCAAATACAAAAGAAATACTATCAAATGAGGTATTTCGATGGGATCCAGTAGAAGATAGTTTTTCCTATTCAGGTAAAAGCTATGTTTTAGAACGAATACGAAGTCAACATGATTTAAGTAAAGAAGAAATGACCCAGGAAGTTCGAAATAGAGTTGAAGTGCTTGAATGGATGCGAAAAAAGGACATTAGAGTGTTTAACGATGTTGCTAGAATTATCTCATCATATACCGAAAATCAAGGAGAATTAATGGAAAAAATAACAAAAGATAGTAAAGTAGAGAAATTAGAGAAAGTATAAAATCTGGAGGGATAAATATAACCCTAAATAAATATCAGAAGATTTGTTACAAATGGTTTGGACAATTTACAGAGATAAGAGCCAGTGAAAAACTCACGCGTGATCTACAGTCTGCACATATGGAAATCAGAGGTGGAGCTTATATGTCCTTTACATTACTAACCTCTTTACTGATTACAATGGTTTCTTTTTTTGTTTTTTCTTTGTTTGTATTTGTTTTGTTACCAGTTGCTGGTGTAACTCTTGATATGGTTGGCACAATTGTTTTACTAGCAATTCCGTTTTTACTTGGAATTTTAGTTTTTTTTATTTTACTAATGCTTCCTTCTTTTAAAGCAAAAGCACGGGGGAAAAAAATTAATTTATCTTTAGCTTATAGTCTTAATTTCATTTCTGCAATGTCTTCTGCAGGAATAACACCTACTGAGATTTTTAAAAGCCTTTCAAAACAAGATATATATGGAGAGATTAAAGAGGAAGCATCTTGGATTTATCGTGATGTAATATTGCTTGGTACCGATATTATTTCAGCGATTAGAGCAAATATTGAACGAACACCTTCGCAGAAATTTAAAGAATTTTTACAAGGAATGATTGTTACTGTAACTTCAGGTGGATCGTTGAAGACTTATTTTATGAGTAAGGCAAATCAATATATGTGGGAGAATAGACAGGAACAAAAACAACTTTTAGAAAGTTTAGGTATAATGGCAGAAAGTTATGTTACTGCAGCAGTAGCAGGCATACTCCTCCTAATCATAGTTATTCCACTTATGATGATAATAAGTGGTGATTTTAATTCAATGTTTCTTTATATATTAATTTTCATGGTAGCCCCTTTAACTCATATAGGATTTGCAGTAGTTATTAAATCAATGTCTCAAGGAGCGTGATGTATGTTAGAAAAACTTCAATTACCGGAATTCCTGAAAAATATAATCCTCACCGGAAAGACAACTCAATTTATTATTAATGTGGCTACTATAGTGTCAGCCTCAGTTTTTGTTTTATTAGCAATTCTTACAGCTCTTGGTGTAATACAGACTTTTTTAACTTCTGTTGATTTTATTGTCCTAACAATACTGTCTATAACTGGCATTTATGGGTGGTATACCTATTTACATGTAAGAAAAATATACAAAATCGATACCATTTTTCCAGATTTTGTTCGTGACTTAGCAGAATCGAGACGAGCTGGAATGACCTTTACCAAAGCTGTATTATTTGCATCAAAAGGTAACTATGGAATTTTGACACCTGAAATTCAAAAAATTTCCCAACAAGTTTCGTGGGGTAGTAGTGTAACAGATGCTTTAATAACATTTGCAGAGAGAGTGAATACAAGATCTATTAGAAGAACCGTTTCACTGATTATTGAGGCGAGTAGAAGCGGAGGTAATGTTGCAGATGTAATCGATGTTGCTGCTAAGGATGCAAGAGAAATAAAAATGCTCGAAGCTGAAAGAAAGGCCAATATGGCTTCGTATATTGTTGTAATATATGTCGGTGCATTTGTATTTTTAGCAATAATAGCAATACTATGTGCTAGTTTCCTTCCTTCAATGACAGGATCTAGTACCACGGGACTTCAAGGAGCTCTAGGCGGAGGGAGTGTGCGAATGGAGGATATTCAACCAATATTTTATTATGCAACAATAGTTCAAGGAATTGGATCGGGTTTGGTGGCTGGAGTATTCGAAGATGGTAATTTTTCTTCGAGTGTAAAACATGTATTTGTTTTAGTTTTGGTTANNGGTTAGCTGGATTACATTTAAATTATTGTTGTGATCAGAAATGCGCAGGAGAAAAAAAATGAGAAATAAAAAAAATAATGAACTAGAATATAAAATACGTGGGAATTTTTTCTTTTATTCTATTGCCATTCTATTGGCTTATTATCATTTCGTTAATTTGACAGATAAACTTTATATATCATTGTGCAAAGAGTATACATTAATTGGAGGCTGTGGGGTTTAGCAATGAGAGTTAAACGCAATAATAAAGCGGTATCTGAAATAGTTGGTACTATAATGTTATTATCAATAGCTGTTACGCTATTCACCGCAGTGTATGTTTTTGTTTTAAATGAAGCATTAGATCCCCACGAACAAGCACCTAGCGTAAATATTATTGGAACAACAGAAGGAAAAGATTTAATATTCGAAAACCGAGGTGGAGAGTCATTACCTTCTGATACGTTAATTTGTTTCTTATCGGTTGCTGGTAAACAAATGAATATGACGATTGGTCCCTATCTCGAAGATACAAACGGTAATGGGGAATGGGATGTGGGTGAAAGATTGATTTTTAACTCTACCACGATTGGAACGGATATAATCGATTTACAAGTAGATGCAGCTATTATTGATAAAACTACTGATACTGTGATTATGGAGGGTACTATTCAAGAAGGGGAAATTTATGAATATCCTTATGTTATCACAAAGAAAGAAACTGATGTAGAAAGTGATAGGGCTAAGTTTTGGATGGATTATAATTTCCGTGGAGGATATTCGGGTGATCTCAGATTTGCTTATAAAGAAGCTGGAGGTGGTGGTTGGAATTATACATCTTGGTTAACTGGTCAATCTGGATCAGGTACTTATGGACTTACTGTTACTGGGTTAATTCCTGAAACTGTATATCAATTCAAAGCTCAACTTAAGTATGATAATCTAACAATTGAGGGATCATTTGAATCATTTTCTACACTTGGAATTATTGTAGGTGAATGGCATTTTGATACAGGAAGTGGTACAACTGCTTTTGATTCTTGTGGACGAAATAATCATGGAACACTGTATTATGGGCCACAATGGTTACCAGGAGTTAATGGAACTGCTTTGAGTTATGATGGTATAGATGATTATGTTCGAGTTGATGATGATCCTAGCTTGGATATTACCGATGAAATTACAATTGAAGCATGGATGAAACCGTTAACTCAAAGTGAAGGCTATTATGGAAAAATCACTGGTCCGATACTTGATTCTTCATATTTTGGTATTTATAATATTTATGATCCTGACCTAATCCATGTTTCAGGTGACATTTATGCCATTGCTTGTAGAGGTGATGGAAATGATGGATTTTTAGTGACAGTTGAAATAGCTAATGATGGTAAAATTAAACCTGTCATTATTGATAAATTTGAATTTTCTACAGCAGATTGTTTTGATCCTGATATTATTCATGTAAGTGGAGACACTTATGCTATTTCGGGAAGATTTGGAATAACTGCATATGTAGCAACAATTCGGATATTCAATAATGGTAAAATTAATCCTGGACTTGAAGATTATGTAGTTATTGGAACAACATATAGAGAAACTCATATATATCATATAACTGGAGAGATATATGCTGTTACTTACACGGGTCCTGGTAATGATGGATATATTACCTCTATAAACATCGATAATATTGGACAAATTACTGGAATTAAAGATACGATAGTTTTTGATAGTTCTCTAGCGGGTGTGGTCGAGGAAATAAAGATGGTACATGTTTCTGGAGATGTTTATGCTATAGTTTATAGAAATGCTGACTCAGATGGAGAAATGAGGACACTAAATATTGCTAGTGATGGACAAATAACAGCTCCCTCATTTTTTGATGGAGATTACATCGATAATTTTGCATTTGATATTTTTGATGGATTTGAACCAACAATAATCCACGTTAATGGTGATATCTATGCTGTTGCTTATGGAGGGTTTGATCAAGATGGGATGCTGAGAACCCTCACGGTTAATCCAGATGGAACAATAGTCCATAACACCATTGATGCTTTGGAGTTTGACACAACCTTCGGAAGAGAAACAGATATTATTCATATTAATGGAAATATATTTGCAATATCTTATAGAGGTCCCAATGATGATGGATGGTTAGTAACTGTTGATATTGCAAATAATGGTACGATTGTTAATGCTGTAGTTGACAGCTTTGAATTTGAAACATCAACATGCTATGATCCAGAAATTATCCATGTTAATGGAGATATATATGCAATTTCTTTTAGAGGTATATATAATGATGGTTTCATTAAAACAATTAGAATAGCAATTGATGGAACGATTACAAAACAAGTTGTTGATTACTCAGAGTTTAGTATTTATGATTGTCAACAACCTGATATTATAAATATTTCTAATAATATATATGCATTAGTTTACACTGGATTGTATTCTGATGGATATATAAGAACAATTGAAATTGCAGGTAATGGACAGATCAATGATACCACCATTGATGGTTTACGATTTGATCCTGGTCAGATTTTGGATCCTATGATTATTCATATAAGCGGTGATGTTTATGCCATTACGTATTCAAACTATTCAGGAGCTTGGGAAGGAAATGTAATAACCGTTCGTATAAATAATAGCGGATATATTATCGGTATAATTGATATATTAAAATTTGAAACTACTTTAGGTTTAAGACCTGATATCATCCATGTAAGTGGGGATGTTTATGCTGTTGCTTATCGTGGTCCGAGTAATGATGGTTATGTAAAAACAATACGAATAGCTAATGATGGAACATTTCCTGTTGTCGGTGTAGATACTGAAGAATTTGATACATCTGTTTGTTATTACCCTGACATATTTCACATTAGTGGAAATATCTATGCAATAGCTTATACCGGTTATGGCTGGGATGGATATTTGAAAACGTTAATAATAGCAGATAATGGAGTAATTACTCCCGGAAGTATTGATACTTTAGAATTTGACACTTCATATTGTGTTTTTTCAAACATGATTAACGTTACCGGTGATATTTATGCTATTGCCTATACTGGTCCAAGCACCGATGGATATGTAAAAACAGTAGAAATCGCTAGTAATGGTACGATTATTGGAGGTGTGATTGACAGCTTTGAGTATGATACTTCTCACTCATATCGCCCGGATATTATTCATCTCAAAGGAAGAGCGTTCGCTGTAACCTATGCAGGTCCTGGATGGGATGGTTATATTAAAACTTTCAGAATTGGTGAAAATGGAGAAATTATTAATTCAGCTGATAGTTCGTATGAGTTTGATACATGGGACTCACGGGAATGTAAAATTATTCACGTTAATGGGAACGTCTTTGCAATCGCTTACAGAAATGGGTGGTACACAGATGGAATGGTAAGGACAGTAGAGATACAATATGTACCTTCAATTGGTTACATTATTTCCCGAAGTAATTGTTACGGAATAGATTCAAACTCTACCATGGTTTTTGCATGGGTAAATGGGGTATCCATTTCTGCACCAATTTCACCAGGTTATAATTATATTGTTTTGACTTATGATAAAAATGCCGGAACAGATCAAATGAAACTATACATTAATACAACGTTAGTGAGTTGGACAACGTATAGTAGTTCTATTAATACAAATAATAATCATTTATACCTTGGCTGGCTCAATAGTGAAATAGATGAGGTTATTTTATGGAGATCTGTTCTTACTCAAGCAGATATTAACCAACGGTTTATAGATCTTACGAGTTGAAATATATGAAGAAGAATTGGGGTGGAAGGAAGGATGAAGAGATTTCCCAGATTATTAAATAAATTAAATCAAAATGAAGATGCAGTTGTGGGAGTTGTTGTTGCAGTATTACTTGTGGGACTCTTACTTGCTATTACACTTATTCTTCAATCGGTTTTTGTACCAAACTGGATGGAACAATTAGAAGCAGACCATATGGATGAAGTAGCAGATCAATTTGCTATGTTAAAATTTGCTGTTGATTTACAATCAGCGACTGAAAAAAATATTCCTATAACAACCTCAATTACTCTCGGAAATAAAGAGCTTCCCTTTCTGCTTTCTAGTCGATCATTTGGATTTCTTCGTATAGTAGATGATGAATATAATATAACAATAACAAATGCATCAAATTCATATAGTATCTATCCTAGCATAATCAAATACTCCTCAGAAAATGCTTATTTTATCGATAAAACCTTTAGCTTAGAAGCTGGAGCGATGGTAACCAGTCAAATTGAAGGTAGCGTTATGGCGATAAAACCGAATTTATATGTTGATTATGATATCGTTTTTGATGAAGTAAATATAACATTTAGTCTTACAAATATCTCTGGAGTTGGTGGAAAAAAATCGGTTAGTGGCTTTGGAACGTATCCCATAAGAACTAATTTCTCAAATACCTATACCATGCTTATAACAGATATTCAAAATATTATTATAACAACTTCTTTTCCCACTGCATGGAAGATATTTATTAATAGCACCTTATTGGATGAAGATCTTGACTATGGAGCTGGTGATGATTATTGGATTACTACTACTGATGAATCAGTAACAGTAAATTTTAACCCCCCTCCTGATGTTGATATCTTTATTGAAATTTCTAATATTAATGCTCAAATAGCACCTGGATGGATTGAATAATTTAATTAAAAATTCAATTTTTCAGTTTTAATTTACTTTATTCTTATAACGAGTCTAACATATTCTTTAAATAGAACTTCTCTATTCGGATTTCTTAATGGCACTATGGCAAGGTAAATCCAGAAGAAGTAAAACTGGACGAAGGATTCGTTACGATCAAAGTAAAAGAAAATTTGAAATAGGTAGAGAATCTCATCTAACAACTATTGGAGAAACGAAATTAAAAAAAATTCGTACGAGAGGGAATAATAGAAAAATCAGAGCAAAAACAGCAAATATTGTTTATGTCGTTGATCCTAAAACAAATAAAACAACTAAGACTGAAATTACATCAGTTGTTGAAAATTCAGCAAATATCCACTATGTTCGAAGAAATATCATGAATAAAGGAGCAATAATTGAAACAAAATTAGGAAAAGCAAAAATTACCTCAAGACCTGGTCAGAGTGGAAATATTAATGCTGTATTAATATCAAAATAATTGTTGTGAGTACTTATGGTCTCCAGAGGAGAAGACAAATACGTTATTTGGCCTCTTTATTTTGACAAATCAATATCTCGAATAAAAGGTAGGAAAGTATCTAAAAAATACGCTATTGACAAACCCTCAATTGAAGATATAGCAAAAGCTGCAAAATCTTTGGACTTGAACCCAATTTTAGAAAAATCTTGCGCACACCCTTCTTTTCCTTATAAAAATGAGGGAAGAATATTAGTCGATAAAAAAGATACTAAAAGTAAACTTTTGAAACAAATTGCTGGTCGATTATAGTAATTTTAGCAATATTATTTTTAAAATAAATGTCGTTAATTTATTACCTTTATTTATTAAATATCCATATTAACAATTAATAATCATGCTATCGTATAACACTATTAGAGCTTTGGATATATTGCTAAATTATATCTAGCACAATAGTAGTATAGATTGGTAGATAATATTTAGCAGGCGTTACTATTATAACCTAAAACAAAATTTAGGATAATGGATGGATGCAAAACAACTTAGAGCTGCGATTTATACCAGAGTATCAACAGAAGATCAAGCAAAAGAAGGATTTTCTTTAGATGCCCAAATGGATAAATTAAGATCTTATTGTAAAGCTCGGGATTGGACAATAGGAGAAGAGTATATTGACGATGGATATTCAGGGAGAAATACAAAGCGACCAGCATATACAAAAATGATGCAAGAAATGGATAAATGGGATACACTTCTTGTAATTAAAATGGATAGAATACATCGTAATTCCAAAAATTTCATGCTCATGATGGAGTTTCTTAATAAGAATAATAAAGAATTTGTATCTATGAATGAATCTTTTGATACTTCTACAGCAATGGGACGTTTTGTGATGAACATCCTTCAACTTGTAGCACAACTCGAATCTGAGCAGATTGGAGAACGCGTTTATGATGGAATGGAACAAAAAGCAAAAACAGTTGGTGGTGTGCTAGGTTTTAACATACCATACGGATATGACTATAATGATGGAATATTACAAATAAAACAGAATGAAGCAAGGGTTGTAAAAGATATATACACCTGGTACAAAGAAGGAAAATCCCTAGGCGAAATTGCAAAAATACTTAATTCTAGTAAAATTCCAACGAAAAAAGGGGGTGTTTGGGCAAAAAAGACCATTTCTAAGATACTTAAAAATCCAACCTACTGCGGGTACCTTCATTGGGAAAAATATGTTAATAAAAGTGATCATGAAAAAATAATTTCTGAATCTGATTTTGACGAAATTCAAAATATCATTACTAGTCGTAATGGTTCACCAGCTAAAAAACTGGTAAAATAAGTTTCAGATGGTTACCTTCGGACTACCGAAGGTAACTCTATCAAGTAATTAAATTTAAATAAGTTATTACATATATATGATACAATCATATATTTGAGAGATGTTAAATGTCAAAATACAAAGTTGCATATTATCAAAGTTGCATATTATATAAGAGTAAGTATTGGGGAACAATCAAAAGGATATAGTCTTAAAGGACAAAAATCTATTTTAGATGATTGGATAAAAGATATGGAATGGAAATGGGTAAAAACCTACTATGAAGAAGCAAGTGCAAAAGATTTAAATCGAGAAAAATTCCAGGAAATGATAACTGATGCAAAACATGGTCTTTTTGATGGCATTTGTATGGTGGATAGTGACAGATTTAGCAGATCTACAAAGGATTTATTAAATATAATGGATGATTTATTTGGATATAGAGTAAAACTACATATTCATAATTTACAACACATAGATGTTTATAGTGAACAAGGTAGACTTTTATTAACAAATTTAGCAACCTATAGCGAGTTTTTTAGAGGACAATTAGCGTCAAAAATTCGTTCTGGTGTAAAACAAAAGATGAAAAATGAATGGTTTGGACAGGCACCTTATGGTTATACAATTGTCTCTGATGTTATTGGAAATAGAAAGAAAAATACCCGACTTATAGAGAATCCTGAAGAACAGATAATAATTACTAAGATGAAAAAATTAAGAGATAATAGGAAAAGCTATAGTGAAATCGCTACAATTCTTAATAAAGAAAACATACCTACAAGATATACAAAAGATACTAAGAAAAGTAGTTGGCATCCAAGCACCGTACGTAATATTCTTATGAGACCTGAAGTAAAACTAGTTGATAAGAAAATAACTTGAATTTCTAATTAACTCAATTCTTAATTTTTATCCAATATTTACTGTGCTAGATTTTATCTATCTATATTTTCATAAAAATTGTGTTAATTTATAGCACGTTTTATTGTTAATAAGTAGCACTATATTAAAATTAAAGCATTATACTTAACTAATTAAGCTTATATCAATATTTACTTAATTTAATAATGCATTCAATTAAAATAACCAAATAATTATTATTCTTTCGCTCCCATATTATTAGTGATAACAATTATCACAAAAATTACTTACAAATAATTGTTATAAATTAACATGGTGGAAACGGAAAATTAATCTTAAGAATTATCAAGTTAACTTAGTAGTGTAAAATACTTTATTTAATAACGATTTCACCTTAAATTCAACAAAAAGTTTAATACTGATAATAGATTTACCCCCGCAGATAATCAAACTTGAGGATTCCCAATGTATATTGTCATTATTGGAGCTCGGGGCATTGGACAAAGACTAACAGAAATTGCTCTGAAAGACGGACATCATAACGTCATTGTCATAGATAAAGATCAGGCAAAATGCGAAGAAATCGCAAGAAAATACGATGCTGTAGCAATAAATGCAGATGCAACACAAGAAGAGACATTGGATGAATCAGAAATTAAAAAGGCAGATGTTCTAGTAACAACAACAAATGATGACGCAACAAATCTTTTAGTATGCTCTTTAGCTAAAAACAAAGGAGTCAAACATCTTGTTTCAGTTGTAAATCAAGAGGAAAGTAAACCATTATACATGGAAAAATCAGTAAAGATAGTAAAAAGTCCTGACATTGTTATGGCAGAAAACCTCTACAAATCAATAAAACATCCAACTATTGAAGAATATATGAACGTTGGAGAATATGCTGAGATATTTAGATTACCAATATCAAATGAATCCTCACTTTCAGGTAAAACTATTAAAAAAATTGGTCTCCCTAAAAAATCCTTAATTGTTGCAATAGAACGGGATCATAGATTTATTATTCCAACTGATGATGTGGAATTATTTTCAGGTGATAAAGTTACAGTTATGGCACATAAAGATCAGGTGAACAAAGTAGCAAAATTATTTTCTGGATTAAATAAAATATAATATTACATAAAAAAATTTAGATTTTTATTATTCAACTTTTGGTCAAAAAAAGTGAATTATCATTTTATTTTTTTAGAGAAAATAAATAAATTTTTTCGACATTTTTTCCTTATCATTCAATGATAAATAATAATATATAAAACGAAACATTTAAGTAGAGGAAATTATATAGTTAAATACACTGGGGGAAAATTTATTGCCTTAATTTCAAGGCACAAAATTACCCAATATAATAGCGAGATATATAGGTGAAAAAGATGAAAAAAAGATTTGGAATATGTGCAATAACTTTAGTTATTGCTGGGCTGATGATTTCAAGCGTAGCAAGCATTCCTGCAGAATTACCAACAGAGGAAATATCAGAATATTGTAAAGAAATTGATGTTTCACCAAAATATATGGAAATCGATTTGTCCAAGGAGATAATGTTAGAGAAATCTACTAAGATGATGGCACCTCTTGATAGTTATATAATTTATGATACAGAGTTTGATGATTTACATCCTACTTTGGCTGGTGATACAACTGGTAGATTCTTTGCAGCCTTTGAATTATCGATAGACGGAGTAGATTATTATCCAGATTTCTGGTACTCTCTAGATGATGGTATGACTTGGGAAGAAGCGGGATATTTCTCTGAGTCACTAGGTGCAGAATATCCTGATGTAGATTCCAATGAAAATGGTTTCTATGGTACATTTTCAGGACCAATAGATACCCCTGGACAACAATGGGTTATAATCGCAGAAGATCTCACCGCAATTACTGGTCGTGTTTGGGATTGGTCTGCCCATGGCTTTGATGACTTTGTACATATGTCAATAGGTTCTTATACAATGGAAGGAGAGCTATGGAATTATGGAGGTATATCAGGAACTGGATATAATGGTTACCAAACATATGATGTTGAGGGATGTCCATTTATATTCTACCCTGTCAGTGATACTAGTGGTGTAATAGGTTGGTTAACAAATTCAGAAGATTATTTCCATTCAGATTTTGCAATCGATGAACCGACAGGTATGTCTTTTGCAGTATATGACAATGAAGTCGATCCAACACACCTTTTAGTTAGAAAGGATAATTATGGTGTTTGGAGTGGTGAACGTCACCCATTTGTTGGTGCGACAGCTGTCACTGATGGAGAAAATCTTACAAATCCATCAGTAGAAGCACACGATAACAATGTCGTCATTGTTGCAGAAGAATTAGGAAATATCGTTTGTTTCTATTCAAGTAATGGCGGATCCTCTTATATGAAAAGTACCGTAGTTACAGCAGCAATGTACCCAGAAGTAAAGGTTACATTTGACGGAGAAATATTTGCTTGTTCATATGTAAAAGGTGGAGCTGTTTATCGTAAAACATCAGAAGATGGTGGTGCAACCTGGGAAGATGAACAACAAATAGAAGATAGTCAGACAAACGGTGGATTTAGCTCTCATGATCTTGGAAAAGGAAAGAAAGGTATTTATGCAGTGTGGGAAGACAACCGAGGAATGAGTGATGTTGATATCTACTTTGGACAAGCTGTCCAGGTCACTACACCTGAACTTGATATTATATCTGTAAAAGGTCCAATCGGTGTAACTGCAACAATTAAAAACATTGGAGATGCAGAAGCAACAACTGTTGATTGGGAAGTTCATGTAACTGGTGGAATTCTAAAGCAAATAGACAAGACCGGATCTGGTACCGAAGCAACTTTGGGAGTAGGAGCAGAATTTAAAGGCAAATCAGGACTAATTATTGGTCTAGGTAAAATAGAGGTAGAGGTAACAACAAGTTGTGCGGAAGGCTCATCCGATACAGAGAATGCAAACGGTATACAGATATTTATCTTTTCATTGATTTAATCAAATCAATGAAATCCCTCTTTTTTTCTTTTTATTTTTTTAAAATTATAGATATATAGTTAAATTTAAATACTTTAGAGTAATAGTATATAGTGGGATAATATATGAAGAAAATAATACCAATCTTAATTGT